>Ga0307517_10006366_pt1 | contig 17499 bp, 17 predicted proteins | sample 23_EM_MG_FD_194515 | JGI IMG/M metagenome (GOLD analysis project Ga0307517, IMG submission 194515) | Populus trichocarpa ectomycorrhiza microbial communities from riparian zone in the Pacific Northwest, United States - 23_EM | ecosystem: Host-associated > Plants > Roots > Unclassified | place...
TTCCCGAAACTCATTAAAGAGTTCTATCTCCATTGCCTTCCACCGCCGCTGCCTCCCTCCGCCAGTGGCACGACACTGGCTGCTTTTCGCTTCATTGAAGTGGCCAGCCTGCTCCTCCTTCCTCCAGTGCGAAAGATTTGCTACCGGAATGCGAAATTGAGCTGCTACCTCGGCCCGGGTTGGCTCACGAAGTCGAGTTGGGCTATAAGGTATTGATCTAGTGTTCCAATATGAAAGAACACGAAGCTTATAATTGACAGTATAGGAACGATAAGGGTTGCTGGTGGGCTTTTGGGGCTTCTGAAGAGTGTCGGACAATGGTTTTCGCTTCGGGCCAGGTTTTTTTTTGATGCGTGCATAGAATCGTTCGGCAGGCAGGGCTGGAAGATTTGGTTCGATCCGTATACGCCCACAGGGGAGATTCGAGCTTCTGGCTGGCATAGGTGAATTGTTGATTTCTGCCTTGGCTTGCTTTCTTGTTGTGAAGTATCACGGTGGAAAACAATGGACGTTTTTTCTTCATATTTAACGGGTTTATTTATTCAAAATTACTTTAGAGTCACAGTCGCGGTATTGTTGACTTGAGGTTCAAATAGCGTTGAGATTATCCTATGTCTTATATATGAGTCTTCACTGAGACAGTAATTTCCCGAACCCTCGTATTTAAAACTCTAAATTGACTACCTAGCACAAGGCTCGTTTATTCGAGTTCTTACGGTATTCTCCTTGTAATCAAATTGCTACCACTCCTATACCTTAGCTTCATCACATTATTGCTAAATGAGTAATTGTTAATGGTAATAATAATTACCAAGGTCAATTCTGTCTCTAAGGTTTCTTCCTTTTTGGTTTCCCTTTAAATTTTATTAACCAAGCTTTCGGTTGTTAACCTAGTAGTACTCCTACACAAGATAAGGCATGGTGCACTACATGATTAAACTTGACAACCCTACTCCTACCTAAAATTCTCCAACTACCAAAGAACCTTAATCTGTTCTATAAATAAAATTATACCAATAGTGACATGAGCTATTGCAAAGAAATAAAGAAAGGAGAGGAGGATGGCGCAACTGGGGTTGAGGCTTGGGACGCCTGCAGCTATTCCGCATAGTCATGGAGTGATGGAGGTTCGCACCGATTGTGTGCACGAATGTGTTGTCGGGTGGACAGGTTGTGTTCTGTATTCTCTATGGAGGTTACTAGCTACAGTTCACCTTAAGTTGTGGAAACTCTGCTCATACATGTGATAGCTCTATGTCTCCGCATATTGCCCTAAGTCTCCGCATATGCCCTATACATCCGTTCATGCCCTAGAACGTTCCTGATCTCCACACTCTGGTGTTCCTCTATACATGTGAGTGTTCCCCGTGCCTCTGCTGTCTCCGCTATCCTCTACTGGGATTATTATGCCATCATGGAGCACTGTGTCGAAATTGAAAATGCTTTTTTTTGGTCGGAGATATGGGTTGCCCTCCCGGACCGGGTAGCGCATCATAATATATTTTGGGCTGGGGGTATGGTCACTCAGGGGGGTTCAGGTATAATAGTAAGTGGTTTAAAGATTCAAGAGATTTAGGGCGGAAGAGCATCTGGGACTTTACGATTCGACGTGTAGGGTGGTAAATGCAGCCTGCCGCCACGGGGAACATTTTTGAAGGGGCTCAGAGCACCCCGTCCGAGAGACGATTTCCTTTCAATTAGACCGACTGGGAACCCTGCTCTCATCCTGTATCGCATTTGACAAATAGGCAGTTTAATTCTCTACGAGTATGCTGACCGACTTGCCATGTTGAAAAACCACAACCTTGGTTACTTGAGTATTTCGGACTCAGGTCAAAGATGCAAAACCATCAGAGCTCCCAGACGGGATCTGTAGACAAATATCATAATCTAGCCTAAAATAGGAGGTAGACAACTCTATCCTAGCTCAGCATTATATATATGCAAAGTAAAACCGAATATATAGCATAACTATGCCTAGAGCTGCTTTTATATTCTACCTTAATTTTTCGGGGCTGCATGAATCTACCGCTTCGCTTGATCCCCGGAAACTGGCTGCTAGAGCAATGTACCGTCAAATAGATGAACAGGAACCCCGGTTTTCTCGCATAACTCGATTTTAATAGACCTCGAAGTATATGAATAGCCAAACGTCTTATTGCCCCCAACCCAGATTTGGGGCTTCATCACTACCCATCACTCGTCCTATACTGAGTTTGCACTGTTGTAAATATCGCAATAGTCAAGTTCTATACCGAAGGCTTAGAATAAATGAGAAAAACCATGGAGAGTTACATTCTATCTAAGGGACCGGAGTACCGGCTATTTATGCTTCGCAACAGGAATACTTGTCCGCAGCAGCAAAGAAATCCAAGGTAACAAAAGGAAGATAAAAGGAATGTAATGCGCATAGAATTACATCAATGATTAACTGATTGAGTAGTGAGTGGGATGAAAGATCTGAAGCGAATGAGTTGAGCTTATGCTCTGACGGCATTGAAGTGAAACTAGTATGAAGTAGGAAGTGTTGTCGTACTCAAGAACGTAGAGAGTGCATATCCGAAAGTATAATTTCAACATGCACAGTAAATTTGCGAAATGCGGGGGGGTTCCAAACTGACTGGGGACCTGGTTAGCCGCACCAGGTTTGATAAGTGAACATGGATCCCACTTAAGCTTCCCGGTAGAATCCTCCTGCACACTACCGTCCGCAGAGGTTACCAAACTTTCGTAGTTAATTCCTTCCAATATCTGCCAATTTGCTATCCCAAGCCCACTTAGAGTTGGGAAGCTTACATATTTCGGCCCTTTCCGTCACCTGAGCCTCTACGATGAAGGATCAAATCCCCTGGTATCAAGTTTTATTGGGGTTACCTCCCTGGCACCTTTCCCCAGGGTATTATGAGTATCATTGAGAGCTGGCCTTTGAAAAGGGGCTATTAAACTAGTGTGGCATCCTCTACGTGTCCCTTCAGGTGGGCTTTCGGTATATACAGGAAACTTCCTGCAAATGTTTCGCAGTAGCAGAGACGGGGCCAAGCGACGGGGAACCGAGAGCGGAATGGCACGGGAGAGGGAAGATTCCTCGGGGAGGCGGGGATGGAATAATAGTGACTGAAGCAGTGTTCCCAACGAGCCAGGTAGGCCAGGCTTTAATGAAGCCGGGCCCGCCTATAGGCCATATAGGCTTTTTCTCGGCTGCTTGTATGGCCTGGGCCGACCCGCTCATAGCGAGCCGCCACTCCGTGTCAACCGCAAAGTTCTTGGTAAATATCTCCCAATTACCCAATATGATTAAAAATAAAGGAATAATTTCGCTTTATTAGCGAAAAAAACACTAAGAGATACTAGAGAGTGGATTAGTTAATTGAATTAATTGTGGAAAAAGAGCTGCTGTTGTTGTGGATCAACTGTGCGCAGTAGGGTGGTGATTATAATATAGAAGGTATCAATACGGGGGTTAACTGTAAAGAGTTTACAAAATAAATTTAAAATACAGCAGTTTCGCATTATTTTCTTGGAGATTTAAAGTATAATAGTTCTTGCTAAAGAGGAAGAATAGGAGAGAATGATGGTAGGGTAGGACTGTGCTGGTGGCCCTGGAAGTAAATCATTAAGACTTTGTTGAGTTGGTTGAGTATCACTCGTTATGTGATTAATTAAGAAGCAATAGCCGGGGGTATGATAACATTTTTTTTTCAGCCTCGTGCAGGTTTTGGTCCGCACGAACCATACCTCAACATTATCGTATAGCTAAAGAGCTAACATTATCCATCTCGTCGAGATCGAGGTTGTTGGGTCTCGGAAAGGCCTCGCAATGTGCACCGGCGCAGTGCTCGACGCCATCTATCCGGTTTGTCGGGATTGGCGTCGTTCCGTTCTAGCAGCATCCTTACCACCCCCTCATGCCCTCTCCGAGAGGCCCACCATAGCGGTGTTCGACCGACCAAATCCGGTTTGTCGGGATCGACATCGTTTCGTTCTAGCAGCTTCCTTACGATACCCTCATACCCACGGCGGGAGGCCAACCCGAGCGGTGTCTCACGGAACCAACCCGGTTTGTTGGGATTGACGTCGTTCCGTTCCAGTAGCATCCTTACGACCCCCTCATGCCCATAATGGGAAGCCTCAGTTAGCGGTGTATCACCGACCAAATCCTGTTTGTTGGGATTGACATCGTTCCGTTCTAGCAGCTTGCTTACGATACCCTCATGCCCACGGCGGGAGGCCAACCCGAGCGGTGTCTGACGGAACCAACCCGGTTTGTCGGGATTGACGTCGTTCCGTTCCAGTAGCATCCTTACGACCCCCTCATGCCCATAATGGGAAGCCTCAGTTAGCGGTGTATCACCGACCAAATCCTGTTTGTTGGGATTGACATCGCTCCGTTCTAGCAGCATCCTTACGACCCCCTCATGCCCATAATAGGAAGCCTCAATTAGCGGTGTATCACCGACCCAATCCTGTTTGTTGGGATTGACATCGTTGCGTTCGAGCAGCGTCTTTACGATACCCTCATGCCCACGGCGGGAGGCCAACCCGAGCGGTGTCTGACGGAACCAACCCGGTTTGTCGGGATTGACGTCGTTCCGTTCCAGCAGCACCCTTACGACACCCTCATGCCCATAATAGGAAGCCTCAATTAGCGGTGTATCACCGCCCAAATCCTGTTTGTTGGGATTGACATCGTTCCGTTCTAGCAGCAGCTTTACGACCCCCTCATGCCCACTGTCGGAAGCCCACCAGAGCGGTGTTCGACCCCACCTATCCGGTTTGTCGGGATTGATGTCCTTCCGTTCCAGGAGTATCCTCACCACCCCCTCATGCCCATTCTCAGCAGCCCACAAGAGCGGCGCTGAGCCATATGCACTACTACGTGCGTCGGAATGGACCTCGCTCCATTCCAGCAGAACCCTCAGCACCTCTTCATTCCCCCTCCTCGAAGCCCAAGCAATTGATGTGTTTCCATGGGAATCAGTTGCCTGCACATCTCCTTTATTCGCTTCCAATAAAGCAACTGTTAGCTTGAGGCACCCGAAGTATGCGGCACCGTGAAGCCCTGTAAATCCTGTAGGGACGCCATCTCCATCGAATGGCTGTTCCTCAGCTCTAACACCATGCAATAAGAGCACCTTCGAAGATATGTGCTTGTCGTACCCATCGAGCAGCCTCAGTGCAAGAGTTTTCACACTCTCCGTGGTGTCCGATCTGGCATGTGTACCCCAGTAACAAGAAGCATATTCGACAAAAGGGGCGGTTGATGGGGCGGAACAGAAGGCAGGCGGGAAGCTCCTCACGCACGAAAAATTGAGGTAAGTCAAACAAACCTCCGCCATTATAGAGTGGGGGTTAGGGAACAAGTTGGTGTTATTGGAGAGGTACTCTTGCAGAGTGTGGTGGACGAGTCGGATGGTAGACGAGGACTTCTCGACCACGACGAGCCCTAGAGAGCATGCTAATAGCGTTTCTATCGCCGGAATATTCCCAATATCCAAGTCGGTAGACCCTTCTACCCCTAGAGCGTGGCATAACTCATCCACACGCAACGGCCGCTCCGCATGTGATACCCACATTAGGACTTCCATCCCGAGTTTTGATCTACTTCCGGGCAGGGCCTGTATCCGTGATAGGGTTCCCGTGTATGCATCTCCAAGGCCCTGCTCCTTGGTCATATCATCAAGCTTCTTTCTTCTCCGAGTGAGAGTAATTTCGCCCAGGATGGCATCCATATATAGAGAAACTAGAAGGAATCTGCAGAATACACGGTTAGCGAATTACGCCTCGGACTTGTCTGGGGAATGCATTTCATATTCTTGCTTACATTTCTGAGACATTCTTGGCGATAATTCTCATAATATCTGCCCGCAATTCGGCGTCCATTGCTTTAGGATCTGTGTCACTGTCTAGCCTTATCTCCAGATAACTTTTAATATCGCCAGGGGTCGGACTCAGAAGTATCCTGAGGGTCTTGCCAAAGCATGTCACAATCTCGTCACCGATGTGGGGCCTTCCAGTAAGGAATACTCGCGCGCCCGGTAACACTCGAACAATTTCTCGCAGTGACTCAAGGAGCTCCCGTCTGTTCTTCGGCGTGCATTCGTCTAATGCGTCGATGCATATAAAGAGCCGCGGGAGTGATGCAATAGCCTTCTTTAGTATATTTAACATGTCCGGGAGTTGGAGGCCCCGACCACCAAACTCTTTCTTCGCCTTCTTAAAAGCCTTCCGCGTGAAATTGGAAATCCCCCCTCTGCTGGCAAGTTGCTTGAGCATGGCGCCCAAAATATTTGCGGCGGACTGTTCCTGCTGGGCAAGGAAATCGCAGTATAATCCCACGACCGCAACGTCTTCCCCTACAGCCCGATCGCACAGGCTATCAATAACTAGGGAACTGTTATTTGCTGATCGTCAGTTACATTTGCGTTGTCTTGCTTCAGAGTTCTCCCTACCTGACATAAGTTTTCCCTACCCCGGGGTTCCCGTAACAGAACAACATCTGCTCTCCTACGCAACCATCTTCCCCGTCACGCCATTTCCTGAACTCGCTAGTTTCTAGTACCCAGTTTCCCACGCTATTCAGTCGGTCAGTCCGCAGACCTTGGTGCCGTTGCTGTGGTTCAAGCGGTGATAGCCACTGCAGGATTTGCCGCCCCTCGTCGTCTCCCTCCGAAATGAAGTTGACAATACTGCTTAAGTTGAACGAGTTGGTATTACCGATGATCTGCGGGTGCAGGGACGACATCTGTGGTATAACGGTGATCTGAATTCCTTTTCTTGTGAGAGTTAGGGAGATATCGTGTGCAGCGACAATACCGGTATGACTTCCCTCGGAACTTGAGACGATCCCGAAGACCCGGAGAAAGAGGGGGTAGTCACTTATGAGGCTCTGGGGTTGTACAAGTGTGCGCTGGTCGAATTATTATTGGTTGTGCTCAAGGTTCACGATAGGCGCGACTTCGCCAATTAACATAGCCTCCCCCGCAGCCTTGATCTCGGCGTAAAAAACTGGCTCAAAAAGCATCAAACCTTTGCGTGAAAATTTTCATTTACCCGCACCACACTTGGCACTCGTAATTTATAGTCCTGTTGGTGTATCTTTTTACAATCGTATACCTTCACATACTCGCCGTATTCTTCAAGGATAAGGGTGAATACAAGCATTTTCATTAAGCCAGACCCTGACTTCTTATTTTCTAAACTGCGTGCAGTACAGGTACTCATACGAAGTGGGCTGAAATTCGTATTGGGTATGGAAAAAGGGCTGTCGAGCTCCGGCCTGGTTGGTTTAAATTACGTGTGTGTAACGTGGATTATGCAACTGCGCGGGTGGTAGGCAGCAATTTTTGGTGAAGGAAAAAAGTCTATCGAACTCGAGCCGCAGTGGCTGGGGCCCTGGGGCCATTCGGGGGAGTTCAGCAGACTTGCCCTTGCCCCCTTGTCCCTTCTGTATTTGTCGCTTTTTTGTTCCCCAGAATATTTAGGAGATTAGGCCACACCTAAGTTAGTGTCAAGCCAAGGTCGATATTTCCGGAAAATTTGGCAATGCACAAGTAGGCAAGTACAGTACTCGAGTAAGTTTTCCCCACCCACCCCCGAAGTCCGGTAGCAGAACAACACTTGCTCAACGCAACCGCCTCCCGCGTCACTGCATTTTCCAGACTTGCTGGTTTCTAGTACCCAGTTTCCCACGCTACGGAGTTGGTAGGTTCGCACATCCCGGAGCCATTGCTGTGATTCAAGTTGGGATAACCACAACCGCAGGGTGCGATACCCCCCCAACGTCCATTCCCATGACGGAGTTGCAATATTATCGAGTGAGTTGGTATTACCAGCGACCTGCTGATATTTTAGCGATATCTGTGCAATAGCCTATTGTCTGAATTCTATGTTTTTTGCGAGAATCTGACTTCCCCCGGAACTAGCGAGGATGTGTAAGGCTTGAAAAAGTGGAGGCGGCACTTGTGAGGCTCTGGTGTTGTGCAGGTATGCGCGAGTCCAAATCCTTGGCGGTAGCTTAGAAAATACTTGATACTCGAGTAGCCACCAGTTCTCAAATCTATCGATTTTTCTCCAAGAGCAGTCTCACACTACAGTGGGAAAAAGTTCAACTGAGATCAAACGTTTGAGCGAAGAATGCCGGTCTCCTGCACTGCACCCAGGTGTCTCCCTAGCACCGAAAGCGGACATGTGGTGAACAGGGATATTTAGTGTGCAATAAAGTAAATCGCTAAGGTTAGGGGTTACCGGAACCACTGGTAATTGATCCCTGTTCTTCCACAGCGCAGTTTCGTCGTGGGTGCTAGTGCTGGTATGGTGGATGTTCTCAATTCCCATATCATCCTGACCGCATTTTTTCACCACAATTGTAAATATACGAGCCTTTTAACAAATCCCGCACCCTGAATATTTCTATCCCCTGGAAACATTGCCCTCTTGGGTTCTTAGAGACCGACTTGCGGTAGAATATTACACTCCTGTCCAAAAAGTTCTAGCGATCAAAAAGTACTCCAGCGCGGCTTGGCGGCGGCAACAGAAGTATCAATACTGTATCGAGGGGTCGGTTAAGGATGCTCCCCGGTCAGGAAGACCAGAAAAGATCACATTCAACAAGTGGAAGACGCAGTCCTTGCCAATTCTCATTCCTCTTTAAGAGAAATTACGGATAAGTCAAATATGAACTGCTCAATTTATGAAAACCAGCCCGTACTCAAGCACTAGTACCTCTGTTGACGCCAAGTCCCACTAGAGTACTTTTGGATCAGCGAGAACTTTTTGGACGGGAGTGTAGTACTTGTCAAAACCAGATCCTCAGTTTTCATTCGTATGCCGAAACCGATCATTGGCGTAATGGAGAGTCTGGCCAACACTTTAATTCCAGGCATATTCAAATCGGCAGATGCACCACGTGCTGAGGATTAACAAAGTCTGGGGAGAAATGGGCAGCGTTTGGCAGAGAGGTATGCGACGGAACAAAAAGATATCTAAGACAGACTTGTATTTCAATGACCTGCAGCTCCTGCAATTATGGGCGGAAGGAGCCCTTAAATACAAAAAATGATGGAGACGCTTCCGGGAGTCTCCTGACTATAATCACACCATTTCCGCCATATCTCACGCCACCTCTTTTATTGTGCTTTTCCTAAAGGTTGCGAAAATCGTTCGGAGCCGTACCCTTTTTTTTGAGCAAGCACGATCTGGCAGGAATGAAACATCGAGTTCTGCTTGGCAGGGTCTGTGCATTTTATGGGGTCCCTGGTACCCCCCATGAATAGGTGCAATGCTGTCTATAGTATTAAAAAAAGACAACACACCTCAAACCATTATGGACAACTTACGTGAATCCCAATATCCGCATCAATTGCAGCATTCCGAACAAAGTCCACAATTTCCATCACAAGAAGAATGGGAAAGGCAGATGCTTAGGTTCAATCCAATCGAGTCCGCGGTTGGGCGTGGCCCAGAGTCTGCTTCTATAAGTCAAAGCCAGGTAAGAGAAGATTGATAAATAGAAGTGAAAGAAAAAGATTAACTTACAAGGAAGATTTAGAATAATTCAGAATCCCGATCCCAAGTTCCAGATACAACAGAGACCAGTAAACCGAGAGGGAAGCAATGCCGATTTAGCTTAGATGTTAGTATAGGAAAGGAGATACTTGCCAGATCAATCGGACATTTAGAAAGAAACAATCTGCCAACATGGGACGAATTTGAGCAACTGTTATGCACCAAAACTCAAAGTGATGCGCCCCAGGTGACAGATACACTTCAGTATCGATTGAAAGCATATGCAGTAACAATAACCGCAACTGTACCAAAAGAGATTGTCGGTCCAATCACAATTCGAGGTACCCACAACTGGGATACGATTGTTGAGGAGGTACAGCGGATGGGAGTCGCGTCTAAAGCTATTAGGGATATTTCATTCAAAGTCCTGGCTGAATATTCGGATCTGTCACCAGCAGTTTCAACCTTGGGCAAGAAACCTGTCGTATATGGGACTCAGGAAATACTTGCTCAACTTGCTACAACAAAGCGAAAGGTATTTTGGTCCCTCTTGGTATTGAACCAAACTAATCTTTCACGTACGGCATTGCCCTAAGTGAAATATCAGTTTAGTTCAATGCCTAAAAATTGATATACTAGATTAAGAAATGTTAGTTAACAATTATATTAGAGTGCTACTTTAGAACAGTTAGAAAAGGCTAGAAATACACTAAAAACAGATTTTTCAATTGTTTTCAAACAGATTCGTGATCGGCACCGCTGTATAGAACCACTCACGAATGGGGAACGATGCTCATATGAGCAAGAAACCTTTATAACAACATCAAAATCAAAATTCCACTTACATTTATCCTATAATGACATTGCCGAATGGGCTCGTATGGTAATAAAAGAAGAAGCTGCAATTGGAAATCCCCCTCATCATCTCCCACGATTTCAAACACCCCCACCAGCAGCCCTCCGATCCTCTCGAAAGCGAAAGTCTACTAAATCAATTAGCAATCAATTCCACAATCAACCAGTACAATTGATATCATCTACCTTTCTCAGTAATTCGCCAGAGCCATCCAGAAAGCGCTCCAGTCATTCACTCCGAAAACTTACCATTCTTCCAATCTCCTCCTCACCTCCACCCCAGCCTCTCTCCTCAACCTACCATCCAATCATTTCCCAACCTAAAAGCCAATCCCGTTTGGCTTCCCCTAAACTCACCCCCCTCAGGCCAGTCAGCCCTCATCTGAATCCAATTGCGGGACCAATTTCTCCCCCGGTTGAAGTCCTACTGGAAAAGGCCTACGAAAGCTCAGGTGCTGGGGGTTGTGCATCTCATGTGCTGCACCAAATTGTGCGATTGCAGGCACAAGCACTCGCTGACCTGAGTGCTAGTGCATCCGCATTCGTTGGGCTTCCGCAAAACGATCGGGCGGGGAAGAACAAAAAGCCAACCGGAGATTCGGAAACTTCCCTGGCCTACAACCTGTTAGCAAAAGAAAGATATCAAGAGGTAGACAAAACTTTAGGAGAGATTGAAGGAGAGATATTGGCTTCTTCGCCACCTCCCCAAACTTACCTTCAACAAAAGACTTTCAGGAATGCTTTGGAATTCTATCTAGCATGGCTAAAAGGTAAGTATCCCCCAAGGGCAGACGAGTTTGACCAGGCATTTATCATTTTGGAAAATGCTGGATTTTTGTACAAGTCAGTTATAAAAGAAAGTAATCATGTACGAGTAAAAAATGTACTTATAGAAGGGGGGGTTGACGGAGCAGAAGGACTTACATGTTTGCTCCGAGATGAGGTTAGAAGCTTTTGGCGCAGTGTGAATATTGGCCAGGTTGTCAAGGACAATGAGCTACATAATCTAGCTGGGGAAACACAGGATGCAGAAAATGAGGTAACGGAGTACAATGATGAGGAAACTTGTTTTCCATCACCACTAAATCCTACGCTAAATAATTTTGGAAATGTTTCTCAATACTCTAATTCTTTGGATAATGTTTCGAGTTCTGACTATTTTCTTTAATAAACAAAATTCTATAAAGTTTGTATTTATCCATATAAATATTTTTTGTTTATAATACATTTTAATAGTCCAAGTAGTAGTTAATATACATATATAACCAATTAATAAAAATAAAAGTAGTTTACACCTTAACTATATCCACATTTTCTGAAAAACCGTTGTGCATGCTTAGCCTGTACTGCTTGCATTGCATACAAAAAAAAGGTATCCATTTCATCTCGGATAATTGCCTCTGCAAATTCCATATGGTGCCTTGCAATCCATTTTTTTAATACTCCAAAGGCAATTTCTATTGGGTTATAATCAGGGGAGTAGGGTGGAAGCATAACTAGCTTACATCCTGCTTCTTCAATTATTGCTTGTATATATTGATGTCGATGGATCTGGCAATTGTCCATAACAATAACAGAATTCCGACCAGGAAATGGATTGCAGTGTGGCAATAGTGTATCTCGTATAAAAAAAAAGAACATTTCTGTTGTAAAGCTTCCTTGAATTATATCCTGGCATAAAAAGCCTTCAACATTCAATGCCGGAAGTATTGAGTACTTGTCACCCTTTGAAAATGGTAGCGGATTCACCGTTCCGATCCCCTTTGGCCCCCAAACACGTCGCCGGTCACCGACTCTCTCATTTGCCGCACTTTCATCGACAAAAACGAGTTGAACTGACTGGAACTCCGATACCGTACATGCATATTCGTCCCGTAGATCTGAGTTTCTCTCCAAAGCTGCCTTTATTGCCTAAGTAATTAACCTTATATTAGCCTTCTTTTTTTTATAGTTTGTGATCCTTTCTCAGATTGTTGTTATACTATACACTTTAATTACAATATCTATTTACTTACTAAAGTCTTTGTCCACTTCTCCCTTTTTAAGGCTTTCCAAATACCACTAACTGAAAACCATACATTCAGCGATTCCCATAGGCGTTCCTGAATCTCATCTAGATACAGGTATGGTTGATCGTGCAGCAATTCTAAAATCCACTTAAAGTAACCACAAAACTATTAGCCTTACTAAGTATTTAAATAAACCTCTTTTTTCTTACTTTTATTATTTCTTCATTAATTTCTCTAGGTCTTCCTCCTTTTTGCTGAGGCTTCACTACATCCCTATGTCTTTGCTGGTTTCGTGCTGCACGATATACAGTACTGATATGGATTTGTGCATCGTAGGCAACCCTGTGTATTGACTCCCCATCCATAACTCTTCGAACACAAAGGCGTAATACATCCACTGGTGTCTGGGCTGGCATCTATCTTTTTGTGTTAGCAGTCCCTCTCATAGTATTAACATGTATTTTTCAATGCTCACCTTGTACTCCCGGAATATACTGGACTTCGTTCATTTTCCTCTCCCAAACCCCTATCCCCCTTCTGCCCCCGGCTCCTTGGCTATCTTGTCTCACCTACGCCACACAGCTCTTTCTCTCAAAAAAAAAGGGTTTGGCTCCGAACAATTTTCGCAACCTTTAGGAAAAGCACAATACTTCCTCACTTTCCTTTACTTCACCGCTTTCCTTCACCACTTTCCCCGTTGGGTAAACCTTCGGCCCCACCTCTCGCATCCTTCACCGGCTGGCCGATGGTTCTACGGGGAACTCTCCGACATCTTTCTATTATCTTCTAACATGGTACGATGTCCTGTGACCACGGAGTGAGTGTAGGTGATTGACAATAAGGATGGGTAAGGCGAAAGGGGGTTTGATTGATCAGAATTGGGTGAAATTTGGTGGGTAGCCATAGGAACTACCTTCTTGGTGCTTTTTTCAGAGTGGGAAAAGGTCATGCGAACGCAAAAGAATCCAGACCCTAGGAACGTCATGAAATTCTCCTCTTATTGGATAAGTGGCGCAGGAGCCCACGAGAACACGTTCGCCCCACTTACACTTAGCTCTCAGTAATTTCAGTTCTGAGATAGTAAGCGCAACAACAATCCCCTGCGAAACTCAATCATTACGATAGCTGTAATCATGATTTTTATTACAACTACAACTATAATCATTACTTATACTAAGGCCTGTATGTTTGTGTCCCACCTTCTCTCTAGGATCATGGCATCCGCCAATAAGACCATTGATTTTTATGGCATTGACTTGAATTGTGGTAGTATTGTGATGGTTGGGTATTGTGGGGAATTGTGATTGCACCAATTGTTTTAGGACTTTTTCTGCCCACGATTAAATCACCACCACTCTTATATCTTGACTTCCTCCTGTCATATCTACTAATTAATTGCCAGAGGAAATAATAATTACCAAGGCTGGTTTGTCTCTACAAAATATTTCTTCTCAAGTTCCCTTTAAAAGTTATTAAGCTGGTAATTAGCTGTTGACCTGTGGCCACTCAGAGTGGGTTCGAGTAGTAAGATGTTATGAGGTTAATGTAGTTTGGGATGCAAGAGGACTTGTGACTTGGCGATTTAGCTGGTGGAGTTGAGGATGTCGCCTGCTATGACCACGGGTACTCGCTGCAGCATCCCAGGGCCCAGCCCAGAGCAGACTTCATTTCAATCAGGCAACCCCCCCCACAAACCCGCACTCCACTCGACAAAACATGCAGTCCAGCCCATCGTGCCAACAGACTTGCCATGTTGAAAGACCACAATATTGGCTAATTGACGAATTCGGGCCCACATCAAAGCTGTAAAACGATAACGGATCCTGGGTGAGATAGTTCGAGAAATACCTTAATCTGAAGTGAAATAGGAAATAGACAACTCTATCCCAGATCAGCATCATACATAATATGCAGAGTAAAACCAAATATCTGAGCATTACTATGGACGCCAGCGCTGTTCTGTGCCCACCCCAAGTTTTCATGCTTTCATGCTTTCTCCTGGGAAACTTGATGCGTGAGTGATGTGCGGTCAAATGGTATGTTGGTACAACCTAATGCCAATTGGGCAAAGCGCATAGAGAGTGGCGCCGATTAGAAGAGCGGTGCCATTGGGGGTTAGCGGGAAAAGGTATCCCCGGTTGCCGGGCCATTGGAGGGTCATAGCTCCTGGAGAGAGAGTCGGTGGACCCTTACTTGAATACCAGCTACCACCCACCAAGACTCCGACACCCTCATCCTTCCTACAGTTCGCGTTCTTTATTGACTGTTCGCGTTTTTGCACCGTATACCACCCCACCAACAAGTACGATACCACAAAAGATATTCCATGGCACCAAGAGCTTCCACGCGTGATGGAAACCCTGCACACACTGTCAGACGAAGAGCACAAGCAGGGATCCGGAAGAATACACGTACCCGACAAGCTCCAAACCGTTATGGCCAATCATCCCAACCATCACCCAGTGCCCCAGCCACTGCATCAGCCCACGAGCCAGCAAGCAGTAGTGTGGAACCAGAACCCAGCATCCCTGAATATAGCATGTCCCCCGGAATGAGCAATAGAGGAAACCAAGCACTGCCAGCATCCTCTGAAGCCTCCCAACCCCAGCCGCAAAGACCCACAATACAAGGCGACCCCGAACCATACTCGCCATCCTCCGTTACACCCGATCTGCCACTAAACCTCAGCAATATGCGTGAACTTCTCCGTTTGCATGAGGAAGATATTGTAGAGCGTGTTGTTTAGCTTTTCAGCTTACAAAACCCAGCACCCCATACAGCCTAGTGTTCGTTACAGGGCGGGGCGGGGCGGGTTTTCACTGGCCAGACCCCACTCTTACACGGGGCCCGGGGGGTATGTTTCGGGTAATCCCCGCCCTGCCCCGGTCTAGGGCCACCCGCACTCATTCCCTGGACGGGGCCCTGTTTGTTACCACCTATTTTTAATGGGGACCCGTCTGGGGTATAGGTGGGGCGGGAGCATGAGGGGGGACAGGGCCAGGGAATGCCGAAAAAGACACCCCGCCCCAGGCCATTGAGTGGAGCGGGGTAGGGAAAAGGGCTGGGGGCCCGCATTTTTCGGGGCCCCGTCCGCCCCGTAACGAACTCTAATACAGCTAATACTCTGAATACCCAGACCACGATTGAGCCCTTTCACGCTACTCCGCCTATACCACCCAACCCAACCCTCACCAGAATCGCGGAACTAGAGGCTGTGTTAGTCCGATTAAGAGAAGGAGGCCAGCAAGACCAAACAAGCGCGATTGACCTGAGAGCACTCGGTACGTACAACCCCAGCCAATCCCTCAACCATCCCACAAGTGAGAGCGCATCTGGCATCGCAGACTCCGTGAAGGCATTATTCCCTAGCGTGGAACGAGCGACTCTAGTGCAAATAATCGAGAACCGATTTAAGCCAACAAATATCTACCGTTATTGGCCAGCGAGAAAGAAAGAGCCAAGTCTCAGGGCACCATCAGCATCGGTGGTATTGAGTTCGAACAGACGGAACGCGATGGAAAAGAGAGCGAGTATAGAATGAGTATCTTCTTCAAGGCATGGGCGGCATACTCGGGGATTTTGGTGAAGCTTGCCCCTCCACCACTCCAAGCAGACCATGCAACTGCCCTCTCAATGTATACAATGAATCTGTACGATTTGTTAGAGAAGTATGCATGGGAGGATGTCAAAGCCTACCACTTCCAATTCCATCGGAAATGCGTCGCCAGTGGCAAAAGCATATACTATGGGACAGAATGGCATCAACTTGATAGCGAACCAATTACTTCTAAATGCTTTGCTCACCCGGCCCCCAGACCCACCTGGACACCAAACCCAAAGCTAGCCACAGCCCCAACACGAAGAATCAGTAAACTTCCCATCCGCGAGAGCATTGCAGGCCCAACATACCCACCAATCAGCTCAGGCACCGTAGCCCCATATACCCCACTGGAATACCGAATTCAATATAGCCAACAGAACGTACCCGCCGCCCAAAACCAGAGAGCAAACACCGGAACCATAGTTCCAACACTGCAAGTTTGTCGCAATTGGAACTACCGGGAATGCCGGTCAATATAGTGCCGCTATCAACACTCCTGTATTTGATGTGGCAGCAGCCATCGCGCACCGCAATGTCCAGCTGGCAACATTACGGGATCACAACCAGAGTTGTTTACTGGAGCCAACCGACGTTAGCTTTCCCGCATTTTCTACCTGCCCCTGTTACAACCAATTATCATCGCGCTCATTTCTGTACATATCTCTCCACTGTGATAATGCTAAGCTTACCGCAACTCAAGCAATCCCTTCCTATACCACTGAGAAACAAGAAACCTCCTCTATGAATACTATGCATCCTATGCCGCTTGTTAGCAAACAACTGCCACGCCCGAATACGCTCATTCACTACACACTATTCATACCACATAAAATACCAATGCCAGTTGGCCAGCTGAGATTAGAAGGTTGGAGGGAACTTACAAGAGGGTATGCAGACCAGGGGGTGATAACACAAATCCTTGGCATGTGCCAATACGGAGCACAAATAGGATACGAAGGCCAGCGTAGCGGGATAGTAATCCACCCTAATCTAGCAAGCGCAGAAGAAAATCCCGAGCAGGTCACCGCCGACATAGAAGTCGAGAGAAACAGGAGCCGGTTCGAAACATATCCCGATAGTACAAGCCTCCCTGACTACTATACCGCATCACCAGTCAGTCTAGCAGACAAGTAGTGTTTGTTACGGGGCGGGGTGGGGCGGGTTTTCACTTTGTGACCCCGCCGTTACTCCAGCCCGGGGTCAACTCTTTGCCGTTCCTCCCCGCCCCGTATGACACGGGGCCCTGGCCGGGCTGTGGGGCGGGGCGGGTATTTTACTTTCCCCGCTCATTCCCTAAACGGGCCCCCGTCTTCTCGTCCCCCACTCTTGCCCCTGTGCGGGGCCCCACTTATTCCTACGAGTGATATTCTCTGACTAAACAAATGGCAGGTTGAAATCTAAGAGGTGTTTGGCCTCTCAATTCTGATCTGAAATCACAATTTGAGATCAGAATTGGCTGGCCAAACACCCCCTAATTACTTCGTATGTCTAGTATGATGACTCCACTATTTGGATATTCCATATAGCAAT
>Ga0307517_10006367_pt1 | contig 17498 bp, 7 predicted proteins | sample 23_EM_MG_FD_194515 | JGI IMG/M metagenome (GOLD analysis project Ga0307517, IMG submission 194515) | Populus trichocarpa ectomycorrhiza microbial communities from riparian zone in the Pacific Northwest, United States - 23_EM | ecosystem: Host-associated > Plants > Roots > Unclassified | place...
GCTCGTGAGAAATACAAATCTAAAATTGGAATTAATGGACCACAGAGATTATTCATGTATCTTCTAAGGAATAAATAAAATTCATATCCATCTGATATTTTTATTTAGATCTGGACGTATCTAAAGGAATAGGAATGCCTATGAAGCTCAACATGACATTAACACTATTGGATAGGAGACTTTATGATATTATCTTATGGACAGACCAAACCTCGAACAGAGCTAGCTGGTCCACTCAAATCAAATGCATTATCATTCTGTCAAACCTAAACTACCCGTCATTAATTACATACATATATTGAATGAGAGCACATTTCTTGATCACTTGTACCATAAAAATTAATCATTTATCATAATTATCAATAATACACAATACAAAACTCATAAATTTAGGGATTTATTCTCTCAAGTAGTAAAAAATTGAAGATGCTCATACGCACTCATCACAAAGATGCATGGATAATCTTAAACATGTATATATTATTTTAATATATTTTTAAGTGAAAAACACTTTAAAAAATAACATCTACCGCACTCTCAAACATTATCTTAGAAAAAAATACAATCACGTTATTTTTCATTTAAATAAAAGATAAGACTTTACTATCATAAAATAAGGTATTGATTAATAACATATGATATATATGATGATGTTTTCTATCCATCAACTTCCATGTCAAATAAATACCATGGTTAATGAAAAAAAAAAGTGTAGGGAAAGGATGAACAAATTTATTACTTTTTTTGTACAACTTTAAATATTTAGGAATTGTTTGAAAATTTTTAGTTAGATTAATTAGGATTTCTTTTGTATTAGATAAAAAAATATTACAGACAGTTTTAAATTTGATAATAGAGTTTAGGAGTTAAGTTATATAAGATATATTCAAACTGAAATAAATATAAATAGTTATATAAGATATAGAAATTGCAGGTCCCACGTTGTTTTTCTCTTTTGTACGAGATGCATATGCCCGTGATTCATGCATGTGAGAAAAATTGGAAAAGGCCAGGAAAAATGATTAAATACACCTTTTTTATTCTATCCACAAATCCTAGCACCAATGATGATAATAACTTGGTGTCAAATGCCAAAATATCTTTTATAGATTAGTCGGCATGGAGTTTTTTCACTGAAAATAATTAGATATTTTTTTTTATTATTATTATATATATATATATATATATATATAAAGGATAGATATATATTTTTATTATTGTCAAAGAATTATATTAATTCAATAGTTTAAGTTTTTTTTTCTAGGTTTTATCCTCCAACATTTATTTTTTGTTTTCTTCTCATTCAATGAGGTTTTTCAGTTTTTTTTTAAAATAACATGGGTGGATTCAGTTTTTTTATCTTTGTAAAATTCAGCTTTTTTAAAATGATTTTTTTTAATTAAATTAATTTATTTCATCCTTCAACATCCAATTGATTAGGTGTTGAGCTTCTTGGTTGAGACTAAAATTAAAATTTAACGAATTTCGAGTTTGAGAGATTAATTCAGGTTTAAACGGTTCACCCGGGTCTGCTTGGTTTTTTTCTTTTTTTAAGCTTATTTTTTTCGATTTTATCCTCCATTATTCTGTTGTTGTTTTTATTCACTTTCTATGGGATCTCTCAATTGTTTTGAAAATAACACAGGTTGCCTCGAGTTTTTTCTGGCCTTTGTTGAATTTAGTTTTTTTAAAAGGAATTTTGTTTTTTAATTAAATTAAATTAATTAATTAAGTATGAGTATGAGATGTTTGCTTCATGGTGTTTTGTTTTATTTCCCTTTTGGGTTGTTGCTCTAATATTAAGTGCAATCTCTTTTAATTGCCTACATCTTAGATTTTTCTTGTTTGTTTTAAAATGCTAGTGTCGCATTAACATCCTTTTTTAAAATTTGCAAAAAAAAATAATAATTCAACCCGTGATGTAGCGCAAACCATCTAGCTAATACTAAAACCTAAAAGAAGTAGGGTTGATCCCGTTGATTCATTATTCATATGAATAGTGAACTTGTAAATTTATTTTTTTTTGAACTTTTTTTCTTTCAATCAAACCCTTCTATAGCGTAATTATAATATTATAATATTTATTAATATATTTTTATTCCACCATATACAAAATATTATGATTTTGTTTAAATGTTTTATTTTAAAATTGATTTTAAGACTACAATGGGTTTTTGTTTAGGAAAGAATACTTGTAATTTACAAAATGTTCCGAAATTTGCAAGTATTTGTTTTTTTATATATTATTAAATAAAAATAATTTTAAAAAGCATAAAATCAAATTAATTTTTTTTAATTTAATCTGTTGAATTTGATTTAATAATATTATCAAAAGATTCTTCACAACTTAGATATTTTTTATGTTTTTTAAAAAATGTTCTAACCTCTCAGCGGGAAGCAACCAAGTTGCTTTCAATGGCCTATCCACTTGCAACTTGCAAAGATCACAATTATGCACGTACACATGGCTTATTTAGCATTGTGGTTGAATTATTTTTTGTTTTAAATTAATTTTATTCTAATATTTGTAAATTATTTTAATATACTATTATCAAAAATAAATTTAAAAAAATAAAAACTATATATTATAAGAAAAGAATTAAGACAAAACGCAGAAGAGATATTTTCTTTTCCGTTTCAATAATTGATGTATGAGATTTTTGTACATATCAACCAATAATCTATTTCTTTATATTCTTCTTTTGAAATTCTTTTGTTAAAGCCTATAAAATTGTTTGCCTCTTAATTTTTTTTTACTTCGTTTATTTGTTAGTGTTAATATTTGATTTATCTGGTGGAAGCCGTCTCTAATATTAAAGTGTTTGAGAATACAGTAATAATTATTTTTTAAAATATTTTTTTTATAAATATATAAAAATAATATTTTTTTTATTTTTTAAAAATTATTTTTAATATTTATACATCAAAACAATTCAAAATTTAAAAAAAAATCAAAATTTATTCGATCCCTGTTTAGAATATAATACCAAAAGAGGTGGCTTAGCTGCATTCCATAATATCCTACTTGAATGTTTGTTTCTTGTTTTATTTCCGCATTTTTGTACCGTCTCGTTAAATCCAAATTTTTAGGGTTTTTTTTTTTTTTTTTAAATAGGAGTTTATACTTTATACATGGTAATAAATATTCAAAATATCTTTGGCGGGGGCCGCGGTCTCTCGCGCTACCACTGATTCGTCTATTTAGTGGTTTATTTATGGAGACCATCATCGTTTCCTTTCTCATCCAAATCCGATAAAACAAAAAATGAGCTGGTGCTGGTGGTCTGGTGCAACTGACGCTGCCAAGGTAAGAATTATACACCCATACATATACATTTATTTTTATCAATGAAGTTTATATCATTCAAAATATTTTTATTCAATCTGCAGAAAGAAGATGAAGCAACACGAGGCTGCCAAAGCGTAGCCTTGATTATAGGAGTTACCGGGATTGTCGGCAACAGTTTGGCGGAGATCCTCCCACTCTCCGACACACCTGGTGGCCCATGGAAAGTCCACGGCGTGGCTCGTCGTTCCCGGCCCAACTGGAACCAGGATCACCCAGTGGAGTACATTCAGTGCGACATTGCTGATACAGCCCAGACCCAATCCAAGCTTTCTAAACTCACTGATGTGACCCACATCTTCTATGTTACCTGGGCCAGCAAAGACACGGAGGTCGAGAACTGTGAGATTAACGGCCTCATGTTCCGTAACGTTCTCCAGGCTGTGATACCTAATGCTCCCAATCTTCGTCATGTCTGCCTCCAAACCGGAGGGAAGCACTATCTTGGTCCTTTTGAGTTGTTAGGCAAGATTGAAGCTCATGATCCACCTTTCACGGAAGACTTGCCCAGACTAAATGATTTTCCCAATTTTTATTACACGTTGGAAGATGTTATGTACGAGGAAGTGGCAAAGAAAGAAGGAGTGACTTGGTCTGTTCACCGGCCTGATGTTATCTTTGGGTTTTCGCCTCATAGCTTGATGAACATGATTGTGACTATTTCTGTTTACGCTGCAATATGCAAGCACGAGGGAGCTCCGCTAATCTTTCCTGGAACGAAAGAGGCGTGGAATAGTTATGCAATTGCTTCAGACGCGAATTTGATCGCAGAGCATGAAATTTGGGCGTGTGTGGAGCCTAAAGCAAAAAATGAAGCTTTTAATATTCACAACGGAGATATATTCAAATGGAAGCATCTGTGGACGGTTTTAGCGCAAGAGTTTGGGATTGAAAAGTATGGATTTGTGGAAGGGGAGAGTAGTGTAACTTTTGCGGAGAAGATGAAAGACAAGGGACCAGTGTGGGAGGAAATTGTGAAGAAGAATCAGCTACTGGCTAACAAGCTGGAACAAGTTGGGGGATGGTGGTTTGGAGATTTGATGTTCAGTGGACCGGGTTGTGTCACGAGTATGAACAAGGCTAAGGAACATGGATTTTTGGGATTTCGGAATTCCAAGAAATCATTTGTTTCTTGGATACACAAGATGAGAGCTTATAAGGTTGTGCCTTGAGCTGGGCGGATTCGGGTTTCGTGAGTATTACTATAATAATCTTTGTTTTCAAAATAAATATCGGAGTTTACGCTTCACGTATTATAACTTGTGGAGGCTGTTCCTTGTCTTAGACTTGGTTTGCTCCTTGCTTTCCTGGCTTGCTATAGCTGTTTACTTCTCTCCCCTTAATTTCCTTCTAAACCAGCTCTTGAAGGCGTTTATCTAGTATAAATTATCGATTATATGCAATTTAAGCCTTTCGTAAGTTTCACAATAAACTCTTGAGATTGATTGAAGCATGGTGTTCCTGAGAAGGGGTTGTAACTGTATCTCAGTGATTTTACCTCAAGAAAAATGCATTTGCTGCTGGTCTGTTTCTGTTTCCTTGCAAAAACTATTAATTGCTTCATCTGATCATTTCTAATAATGCGGCGGTAGCAACCATGTAAGAGACAGAGCAGCATTTCATACTTGGCGTTGAACAAATCTAATTTGCGGGAACATCGATCTACCGTTGCTTCCTTATTGACTGCTAATTGACAGGCTTGATTGGCAAAGTATATCATCCTACATCTGCTGCCTTTCGCTGCAATCTGCTAATAGTTGCTTACAAATCAACGACATAACATGCCGTATGTAGTCACTTGAATCAAAATTTCAAAAGTCTTGATTTTAAGATGCAGTTCTCCGAATTTGGATTAGATGGTAGAATTCTTTATAACCTCCCCCAAGGTCATGAGACTACTGTACGTAGATTGCAAGAACAATTAATTTCAACTTTCAAAATACACTGTTAAATTAATTTCAAGAAGAAACAACACCACCAACAACAACAGCAAGGAGAAATTCCTCCATGACCCAAATAATCAAACCATAACTTTACTGGACCAAACGAAGTACGATATACAAACCATTGAAAACCTTGTATGCATGCTAGTAGCATTCGTATAATTCAATGTCAACACGTAGCCGGAAGTAGACTTCACCCTGAAATGCATCAGCCATCAATGTGGCAATCCCTCGAGTCATGAAGAAATCACCAGTACCAATCACTGAAATATCCCTAGTCTTGTTCATCAGTGGATCAGCTCCAGCAAAGTCAATGCTTCCCTTGTGCTCAGTAGAGTGGAACACAAAAGAGAAACGTAGCCTAGCTGCGAAGATTTCTTTCTTATCTTAGAAGCCTTGTGCGCGTCCAATTGGGGTTGAAAGCAAATTGTTAGCCAGAGTAATTGGATCATCAAAAACAACCAAGTTAACATTTAATGTTAATGTTAGATAATAATATAAATTATATTTTGAGATTTTATATTTAAAATTTAAGTTTTTGAATTGAGATTGTTTTTTAATATAATATTAGAGTTTTGATAACCAAACAATCATAAATTTCAATCTCACGAACCTCATTTTCACTTCTAATTAAAATTTAATTAACAGCATAAGGTAGTATGGTATGTATAAGTTTCAAGTTTAAAAAGTTTTCATTTGGAGTATATTAAAAAATAATATAAATTATATCTTGAAATTTAAACTTTTGGGTTGAATTAATTTTTTAACATCAAAATAATCTTGTTTGCCCAAGCCGGTGCTTCTACTATTGCATATACACCAAATATGTATATGCAATGGTTAATATTAATGTATTTGTTTATAAAATTGAGAAAAAGCTATTGAAATCAATATATGAATACTGATATGTTTATTGTGTATGTTATCTTTTTTGGATTTTTTTATAGGTATCATTAATTGTTACCTCATATATGATACTGATATTATTTTTCTGGTTTAATGAATTTTAATATTAAGTGGACTTCTGTATAAGTTAAAAGATAATGTGTAAATTATTTTAGTAAAAGTGAACAAGCCCATAATACTATGTGGGATATTAATTTGATATAAAAAAATACTACATTTTACACGTGTAAATTACCGTTGAAGCAGTGAAAATTACTCAAGAAGTTCGGAGCATTACATAATGGAACAAAGAACATATAAAAGTTGTTGAAATGGTAGTGTTTTAGGCGTGTGCATAGAAGCATCTCCGCCATACTTGCCACGCATAGGTGGTGTTTCGGTGTCGAAATCAAGCTAGACAAGTGGCGGTGGATGTGGTTAGGTTGGATGATGCTTCTCGGCTGGTATGTGCTATAAGAAACATCTCGATGCCGGCGATGTTTAGTTCAGCCTTTCCCCTCCCTTTTTGTTGTTAGGATTCTGGTGCTTCAGTTGATGTTTCAATGCTAGGGTATGGTAGTGTATTTATAGCATACAACCTAGGTTGGTTTTAAGGTTTCCTCTTTTATTTTTATTTTAACAAGTGGGTCGAACAGACCCAGGCTTAGTGCTCATGTGCTACCTAGGCCCTCATTCTTTTTCCTTTTTTTTTTTTTGTTCTATTTTTTTTTTTCCTTGAGGTGAAATTGGGTGATGAACTGATGATAGCTATCATATTTGGAGCAGCAGAGACAGACTGTGCACTTGCAAGGACCTTTGAGTTGCTCTTGATTATCGGAATGGTAAAAAAAAATAAAAAAATTTTTGTTGCATTTGGTCAAGGTTGGAGATTCATAAACTGGTAGGTGAATCCCACATCAATCTCTTACATTGAGAGTCCAGCTTTTGTCATTCATCGGAGAGAATAGCATAGTATTCTTCATGGACATCTGATAAAAAAACTTGGAAAAAATGCAGAGATTATAGTGGCCTCTGTACGAGGATGACAGAATGTGGCAAACAGAGCTCTACTTCAATGGCTGTCTCCCCAGTTTCTTCCTTGTTCTTTTTTCTGTGGGGGATTCACATTCAGCAGGTCTGCTGCGATTTTGCTTACCCCTCCAACAAAAGGGTATTGAATTTGATAGTAATGGAATAGAAATTAGATTGCAGTTTACCAAAGGGGCGGAGCCAGGGAGCGGCTAGCAGGGGCCCGGTCCCTGCAAGGAATTTTTTTTTCAGCCCCTCCCTTAATAATATTTATAATTTTAATTTAAGTAGTAAAGCAATTAAAATCTTGGCCCCTCTTAATTTTATTTTCTACTTCCGCCACAAATGGCCACCCTTTACCACCTCTCATCAACTTAATGGGTATTTTAACATTGTTGGTGCTGATTGTGGGTGGATACGAAGTTTATTTTAACTTGTGGGTGTTTGGTAGTAATGGAGTTTGGACTTGTTGATTGGATTACAAGAAAGTCGTCATAATTATATGATAAAAGCATATAGTTAGCTTGCTAAACAAAATTAAGCAAAGAGACGAGCTGAACATACAGATACAAACAACAATGGAAACAATATACTACAGAGCTAGAATTCTGTGTTGATTGACTACACTGGTTCTAGGAATCGATTGGGCAGAAGGGAGCTATTGAATAATCAATCAAAACATATGCAGTGCTACATTGAATGGGTAAATCCAGCTCTCTTATTGGAGGTACGGACTTTATACTTCATTTGTTGGAATCTTCAATTACAATAAGCACAAAAAATATGGCAACGATATTCGATCGACAACCACTTACATTCTTAACTTTCACTTGCAGTGCCACGATCATAATGTCCAACTTCGCAACAGACAACTTCACAAGTTTGTCTATTATATATGATTACAGCAACTAGATATATTTTTTAATTTTCAAGACATGTGGACTGCCACTCATTCTCCATTTTCTAATGTGAAATCTCAGTCATAAATTAGGTGAGTAGAGCACAGCAATCTCATCACCTCAAAGCAGCATTACCACATTGATACACTCTACAACAATGGCAGCTACAAAACTCATTTTAGCTCTTCTCCTCTTCCTTCTAGTTTGTAGCTCCAGTATTGCCAGCAGCAAAAACAGCAGAAGACCCAAGCCATGTAGAAGGCTAGTGCTCTACTTCCATGACATTATATACAATGGAAAGAACGCAAAGAATGCAACATCAGCAATAGTGGGTTCACCAGCTTGGGGTAACAAGACCAATTTGGCTATACCAAATCGTTTTGGAGACGTGGTTATTTTTGATGACCCCATTACTCTAGACAGCGATCTTCGCTCCACCCCCATCGGACGAGCACAAGGGCTTTACTTGTATGACAAGAAAGAAATTTTAACTGCTTGGTTTGGTTTCTCTTTTGTTTTCAACTCAACACAGCTTAAGGGTACTATAAACTTTGCTGGGGCGGATGATATAATGAAGACTACTAGAGATCTTTCTGTTGTCGGCGGTACCGGTGATTTCTTCATGACTCGAGGGATAGCGACATTGATGACCGATGCATACGAGGATGATCGGTACTTCCGGCTTCGTGTTGATGTTCAATTATACGAATGCTTTTAGCGAAGGACTCTGTCGGTGGTTTTAATTTGGTTTTGTTGTGCTTTGCTTTGTGTGATGCAATTTTAATTTGTGATGGGTGTGCTTTTTTCAGCTAAGGTAAAAGAAGTGTTAATTGAGCCATGGCACGATTGACAATTTTATGGTTGTATTTGTATGTTTCTTTTCTTAATGTAATTGCATGATTAGTGTGTTTATTATTATGAATATATTATTAAATAGATATTCATCTCCCTATACTTTATTTATTTGTCTCTTAGAAATATATTTATATATAGATTTATTATTTATACGTCTTTTTGTTAGAGAATAATATAATTCATATCCTGAAACCTCACCTAACAACTTAAACTATTTGTTTAAGATAATTTTTTGACATGATATCAGAGTCTTGATGACCAAGCGGTTACGAGTTTAAATCTCACCATCCTCATTTATTTGATAAAAATTAAGCACAAGGTAATGTGGGCATGTGTAAGTTTCAAGCTCAAAAGGCTTTCACTTGAGGGGATGTGTTAGAGATTAATATAAATCATATCATGGGACTTGATTAAGCTTTTGGGTTGAATTGGTTCTTTGACACTTTTAGCCCATAAATAAAAGTTATTTTAAGGTGATGTGTAGAGAGATTTTTTGGCTTCTCATTATATTTTGTTTTCTCTCTTTATTTGCTCTCTAGTTCTTCCTTTTAATTTTATACTATTTTCCTTTTAATTTTAAATTACTTTATAAAGATATAATTTTTTTCTTCGTCTTTCTATTCTATATCATTTATAAATTTAAAATCTATTTTTATTCACAATAAGCATATATAATTACACGGCTCTGAAAGATAATTAACCTCTTGAAAGAGATAATAGAATTAAAAAAATTCTTTAGAAGAGGTTATGATTTTTAGTCTTGTGAACAAGATAAATTCTTTTTAATCAAATGTATATATATGAATAAAAAAATTACAATAATCCATATTTTTATGTGTCATCACTACACACTTTTGTTTATGTTTTACTATGATATTATTATGATGGTACATATTGTGTTTGCAAATTAAATATTTCTTTAAAAACTAAAAAGCATGAACCAAACATATTCCCAACTAATCATGGAAAAAAGGAAAGAAAATTTTTTATCCATCTATTTTAGGATTTAAACTAAGTCTGTGCTACGCAGGCCAACTCAAATTTTTTCAACTTAAAAAAATATTAAAGAAAAGAAGGTATTGACTCAATTGTGTTTAATAGGTTTGATTAATTCAAATAATATATAAAAAAATGCAGTGATAATAAATAAACAAAAAATTGACAACATAAAAAAGCCAAAAAAAAGATAAATAAAGTTTTTTTTTTTTGCAAGTTTAATATTTTTTTGTGTTTAAGGACAATATAGTATTTACATATCTTTTGAAATATTTTATTTTTAAAAGTAATATAGTTATCATACTGTACATTTAAGAAATAAAAAAAATCAAATTGCCCCGAATTAATCTATACTTTTGAAAATATCATTCTTCTCCTAACATCAACATCAAGCCCATTGTTTTTCATTTTAATGCAAAATAGTAATTATAGAATAGTAAATTGTGGCGGGTGCACAATTAATTCTCCATGGGTTTTAAGTTTTGTTGTAATTTTAGGCGAAACCTCAATATAATCCGCAAACAATGAACTTATTCTTAATTTAGTCAAAATATAAATTTTATTAATTAGATCTACAGAATATCATCCATTTGTCAATTGAATCTTACGCTCAAAATCTTCTCACTGAAAACTTCAAATTCTCGATTTAGATAGTTTGGGAACCCATAAGATTGTTTTTTTTTTTTTTTTTTTTTTTACTAATAGAAGGTTGCAGTTGAATTTGGAACTTGTATAAATTGAAAACCCTACTGAACTATTGCCTGAAAATGCCAATGTTGTTCTTCTATATATAAAACATGGGTTAAATATGGTCTTTTGAAAACTAGAGGACTAATTCATTACATTCTAATAAATATAGAAACCAAGTTATAATTCATTGTCATAACAAAAAAGGCCAGATTGTGTTGGCGCTATACAACACACATAACTTATCCATCATCTCGTAAAAACGGAGAGAACCAAAGGTCCACGGAAAAGCAGTTGGGTGAGTGACACTGTGACACAGAGAGAGATGCCAAGCTTAACGCTCTCAGAGAGCAGTTTGATGGCACATTCATTGCCCCCATGTCCTAAACCTCTTAAACCACAAACCCTTTGCTTCCTACCTTTGAATTCTTTCTCCAAGAAACACAACTCTTCTAAGTTTTCCTATGGAAACCACCCAAGTTCTATTTTCTCCAGGTAACTCTTCTTGAATTTGCAATCTCTTCTTTTTTCTATGTTTCTTTCGCTATTTAAGCTTCAAGGTTCTGCAACCAACACTGAATTCTGAAATGATGTGCTATACAGTTAGTGGTTGAATTTGCAAATTTCGATGACCAAAATCTATTGTGCAGGTTTTCAAGACAATGCTGCGTGAACTCATTTGAAGAGACATTTGGACTTGTTTTATCGAAGCATTCTAAGAATCGGGATGGCCTTGTAATGTTTCTAAAAACAATTCCTTGTATATAAACTTAGTGCGTGTATATTATACACCTTAAATGCAATTCAATTTTATTTTATTGGTATCATAATGCAATGCCATTTAGTGGTTTAGTTGAATGTGGGACGGTTTTATTTGAATTTTTTTTTTTTTTTTTGGAAAGATTTTACCAATTTTGATATAAAAGTTCACTTTTTTGTTGTTTCTCTTCTCCTGTTTTGTATTTTCATGGGGATGCTCTGCTATGAACAGGGGCTTAGGGACCTTGGTTGCAAGAATTACCAAAACACCACAGGAACAGTTTCAGTTAAATCACTAGTGAAGAAAAAGTCATTAAGGGAGAATCATACGGTGGCCTCTGCACCATCAAATGGCGGTTTTCTGAAGATTTTGTTGATCTTTGGATATCTAACACTTCAAGGCTCTCGGCCAGCAGTTGCTGGAACAGATATCTCAACTGCATTGCAATCAATTCCTTATTTAGGGGACCTTGGTGATATTAGCACAGGTTTTGCTTCAGTTAGGAGAATCTCCCTGTATCTTTTATAAATGACATTTTGTTATGCCTAGAAGCTAGAAATTAGGTCTTACTGAATTTCCACATCTGCTTAAGAGTCTTTCATATTTCCTTTCATCAGAACAACTAATATCATCAATGCAACTTTTTTGGTTGCAGGCATTCTTGCTTATATTTTTCTCTGAACTCGGGGATAAGACATTTTTTATTGCTGTAAGTAACTAAGATTTTCCAAGTGACACTTCATTATCTATGCAACATAAATTTGTCACTACTCTTTTCCAGTTGCAACCTAATGAATGATGTGAATCCTTTGTTTTCCCAAATGAGTATGCATGCTTGTGTATCTATTACATATTTGTTTGAAATCTGCATCTGTGAGTCTGATGCTTGGCATGCAAGAGAGGTTAAGCCTGAAGGCTCTTTCAGCAACTTCCCTCCCAATCCTCCAAGCAATGTTAATTTTAAATCCCAAATGCCGTGCCAATGTTCTCCATAGTGTCTGCCAATTTACTATTGAAATTTAAATTAAAGAAAAGACGCATGATGATTGAAATAACCTCCAGTTTTGTGCTTCTATGCCAATATTAATAACAAGCACCTTGCTGAAGATAGAACAAAGCTCAAGATGTGGGTGTTTTATGTCCTGTGCAGGCACTTTTAGCAGCTAGGAATTCTGCTCCCATTGTTTTCACAGGAACATTTGGTGCACTTGCGTATGTTTTCTACTCAAGCATGGTGATTTAGATGTCCTTTGCATTTTGAACTTTGTGATAGTGAAATTTCTTGTGAATCTATGTTCTATATGATCTGATTCAGCTATTGATCTTTGTGTTGAGATAATCGGAGCGCTTCTTGATGTTGATTTGGGAAAGAGGCTTCCATGCATTAAAAAATGACAACATTAAACTATTAATTTTACTTGGAAGCCAGAATTCTTACATAGCTCTGATGTATTTCCAGATTAAGTAATCATCTGTAAGCAAACGATTGAGCTATTTGGTTGTGCTTCAACTCCAAAATTTATGATTCAAGTGCTTACTTTTGTTCATAAGGCCTTTTCCTCGGCTCTTCGAATTGATATCTTTATGCATTAATTTCACACCTTTGTGCTTCAAGCTCAAACTTTTACGCTCAAGGCCACACATTGTTGGTTCAAATCCATAACGTTTTGCTCCAAATCCATGGCTTTAGACCTTTAACTATGACCTTTGGAATCCATATCTTCAGACTTCAACTTCATGCGGTGAAACCTTATACCCATGTTTTCAGATCGCAATTTTTTATATTTCAAGCTCACACCTTTGTACTTCGAAATTTGTATGCGGAGTCCATTCCTTCTTGCTTCAATTCCACACCTTTGTCATTCAAGTACAAAATGTTGAGCTGAAAACCATACCTTCTGAAGTCAGTACCTCAGACATGTATAGCTTATATTTTGAAGGACATGTTATCATTCATCTATTGCATAGTGTATTTGTCTCGTTTCTGTTAAAATGAAGATGGAAGTGAACTGTTATTTCTTACAGAAAATCCCATATGTCATGGCAGGGTGATGACTATCATATCTGTTGTTCTTGGAAGAACTTTCCATTATGTTGATGAAATCCTTCCATTCAGGTATTGCTATGAAACTTCTTTTACTTTTAGAATTCATTGACTTATGGTGAATGATGGAATGGATGTATTGAATATTAGTGCTATTAGATGCAGTAAATATTGAAATAGAGTGGATACGTTAAAAAAACAAAATGATGCTTGAACTTGTAAAAACTTGTTTGGTTTCTATTAGAAACCTGAAGAAGGTTGTGCACCATTTGTGCTAGTCCTTTTTCTATTTTCCCACAGGACATGGAATGATATTGGGTTTTCCTATTTGGTATATTTAACTTAATTCCCTCCGTTAGATCTTCGAGATTAACAATGTATTGCTTAGGCTAGGACATGAACTTGAGACCTAACTCCTGTTGGTTTGCAAAGAGTGCTACTAATGAGCTACCAGCCGATGGGTTTTCTGTACCTTATCTTTACTAGAACCTATATGTGAATTGTTGCTCTGATATAGTATATCGATTTGCATGCAGGTTGGGTGAGACTGATTTGCCTGTTGATGATATTGCTGCAGTTTGCCTTCTGGTAAACATTTGATCTTCACTTTTCATCCTAAAGCAAGAACTGAACTGCAAAGCTCAGACAGTCTGTTTGTCCACAATGACCCCAAAACACACGAGTCTTACAAACTCTTATTTTCATAAGACATATAATAAGCTAATTCAAGTAAATATCAGGTCTATTTTGGGGTTTCAACACTTATTGATGCCACATCAAGTGATGGTCTAAAGGCAGAAGATGAACAAAAGGAGGTGATCTTTTAATTTTAGTAAACTGCAATTAAAATTGAAGATTGATGCTCTTTCTCTATGTTATTCATTTAATCTCATGTTATGCCTATGCTTTAAACTAGGCTGAGTTAGCAGTTTCGGAGTTATCAGGAAATGGCACTGGGATTTTAGCTGCTGCTAACACCATTATCAGCACTTTCCTCTTGGTTTTTGTTGCGGAATGGGGTGACAAATCATTTTTCTCGACGGTTGGTGAGTTACTATGCCAAGAATTTATACTCATCAGACAGATTGTAACACTTGCTGGAAACAATTACCTGTAGGATTTGTTTCTCTCCCCTGCTTTGTGTGAGGCATCAAGAACTGTACTATTTAAGCAGATTTTTGGATATGCTTATCGATTTGACATGTTTCTTTGACTAGACTGTAGAGGTGGACTTAGTCTCAGGGCATCAAAGCTGGTCTGAGAATAACACGTACCCACAAAAATGAAAGGAAAAAAAAATCATTGTTTGCATTGACATTTGAGTATGGATGGCACTATTCACTTTGTAGATGAAAATCATCTCCTGGATTGTGTGTTTTCAGCCTAAGAGGCAATTACTTGGAGTAATGATAATGGCCTAATTTTTGTCTCTCAATAAAAAGCAGGCAGGCTATGTTTGTAATGTAGAATAAATGCTAAAATACCATGAATAACAAAGTTCATCTGCCGTGATCTGTTAGAGAAACAAGATTGGACAATTTTTTTTCCTCCTAGAGATTCAATATGCGTAGTGCTTTTCTTCTTGCCCAGGAAAACTGAGTTTGGAATATTTTATATTTGTATACCATCTGAATCCTCGATTTCCAGTATACAGAGTAAATAACTTGTCCCCATGTGATCCTGCGATCAGCTTTGCTAACAGAATTTTCATCTTCTCATGCAGCACTTGCAGCAGCTTCTTCACCTCTTGGTGTCATTGGTGGAGCCCTGGCTGGTCATGGTGTTGCAACTTTGGTAGCTATTACTATCTGAAAGAAATTTAAGCTTTACTTTGATACACCAATAATAACCTATTTCAAAATCATGATTGCCAAGTTCTCTGTAGAATATGAAAATTCTGCTTTCAAAATTTGAAGTTAATATTGCAGCAGAGTATCATTATTCCCAAGTTCTCTGTAGGATATGGAAAATCTGCTTTTGAAATTCGAAGTTAATATTGCAGCGAGTGTATAATCATAAATTTCTTGATTGTTGAAACAAAGTCATGCACGCCAACTATATGTAACTGTTAAAAAAAAAAAAATTTCTACCCCATCCAACTAATCTTTCTCTTTTCCTTTCACACGCAACACCAGGCCTCATCTATCTACCTTTTCGTTTTTGCAGATTGCAGTTTTGGGAGGTTCTTTACTTGGGGCATTCTTATCAGAAAAGGTAGATTTGAAATTTCAACTTTAACTTTCGTTTATAAGCAAAGCAAATCCTTCTAAATATATTTTCCTTGTCTCTGCTACATGGAATTGCAAAAGTCCCAACTTAGTGCACCTTGCTTTTGTCTCTTCAACAATGGAAGTCACACATATTGTTTGACTTGTGTTGAGGATGGGAAATGATTTGTGCCTGCCATTGATCTGGTGGGGCCCACAAGTATGCCCCACTTGATCAACAGTGGGAATGAATTCATGTCACCTAGCACGATTCGTTGAGTGGCCCAGATTGTCCTCTTTTCTGCATATATTACCATCAAGATTTGTTTGAAACCTGTTGATGCAATCAGCATTCAATTCCTGATCAATCATAACTAATATTTGAAACTCAATGAGGCCAGTTAGTCCAACACGGAATCCAATCCAGTCAGTTCATCTTAATTGATAGAAGATGTGTAGTGCCATGAATGTTAGTGGAGCCATTTCCTACTAAATGGAATCCGGCCTGGAGGTCTGCATGAATTGTCTTGTCCAAGAATGTAAGGTCAGAAATATCATGGTATTTGTACCTTGAAAAGATCCCTAGGTTGGACCAGCATGTTAAGCAACCACATAAAGTTTATCACAGAAGACTATACTCCAGCTGGAATATCTTAGTAGCTAGTGGACCTATGTGCCTCTACTCTACTGAGGACATCTTCCTTTCCTGCCATGATTTCTTGACGAGTGAAGCATGATTTCTAATAGGAATATAGTAACATGCAATGAGGAATTTTATCATCTTCATTTCATGCGCTAAGGAAACTTAGTCCATTTCTTGTACAGGCCATTGCTTACATTGGAGGAGTTCTTTTTCTTGTCTTTGCTGCTGTAACATTGGTTGAGATTGTGAGTTAAGAGCTAAAAATTACAATCATTTTCTTGTAGATGTAAAAAATACCAATTCATAAATTTCTTGTACATGTGAGCAAGAAGAATTTATAAGCACAGCGTAATCAATGTTTATTTTTTTATATTGAGCATCCCTTCTGGCTATGCATAATCCTATTTAGGGATATCTTATTATCACCCCTAGCGTATTACCTCATTCTCGATCTCATCCCAAAAGCTAAATACATGCGATTGATGGCTCTTTGCATGGACGAACAACGTTGTCTGATTTGTGAGAATTAGGCAGTACATTGGGGGGCCATGAGATTCCCTTTCCTTCTACATTATTATATATATATATCGGCCATTGACTTATCTTCTTGTTGGCTCCAAATTGACAAGTTAAATCAGCTCAGACATGCGTGGATTGTTGTTGTATTTGTTTGGATTTTCATGCTGCTTGAGAGCTCTTGCCATGGCTATGAAAATCCAGGTGGAGAAAAAAATTGTTCTTCTTTTTCGGAAAATTCTCCTTCTTAACTCTTTTGTTGATGTGGGGGCAACAATTTGTAAACATAGAAGGGTGGAGGAAAAGAGGCTGGAAACTTTGCCAGATGTGGCGCCCACCCACCCATGAAACCTTTGCTGGAGAATCAAATCAAAAGGTCAGGACTTGAAGAGATGACAGCTCCCCCGCCGCCGGCCTCCCCTCCCCATCCCGCCTTTTTTCCATTTCCCGCTTTTGCTTCGTGCACTTTGCTTGTCTGTCCCATGTCTTCCCACTTTCTTACTCCCTCAATCCCCATGGTTAATTAACTAATAGTACACCATTATCAAAAATAGATTCATTGTGTAAGACAAAAACTAGATAATTACCTGCGATGTCGCAGGATGTTTTTCATATTTTATTTCTATTTATTTTTCTTCAGTTAAAATATACATTGGACGAAATCTTACTATTTAAGTTATTTATAAAA
>Ga0307517_10006368_pt1 | contig 17496 bp, 15 predicted proteins | sample 23_EM_MG_FD_194515 | JGI IMG/M metagenome (GOLD analysis project Ga0307517, IMG submission 194515) | Populus trichocarpa ectomycorrhiza microbial communities from riparian zone in the Pacific Northwest, United States - 23_EM | ecosystem: Host-associated > Plants > Roots > Unclassified | place...
GAACCGAACTTCATGAGCGGGTGTCAACGACGAACAGGAACGAGAACCCCAAGGAGGGGAGGCATGCGTGCCTCAGGAGAGGAGGGTAGATGGCTTAACGTCAACCCCTAGGCAGTAGCCATGATGGAGGAAGAGAGGTGGGTGGGGGATAGTGACGATGATTTCCCGTGGTGTTGAGATTTCAATCGCCGGAGGTGGAGGAGAGATGGTTCGTGTGTCCTATCTCTTGGTCGGAACCAAGCGCCTTATATAGGCATCTTCCCATAACCCTAACCCTGGTGACTCATCACCTCGTACTACATAAACCTCTATGACTCATAGTGAGTCATAGCGCTAAATCCCTCGATGACTCATATGAGTCATCGCACAACATTCCGTTAACCAATCAAAACTCATAAACTAAGTCATGTGCTCAAACGAGTCACATGCGTGAAACCCATGACTCATAATATGAGTCATGTGCGAAAATCATTACATCATATGATGTCACAATCGTGAGTCATGAAACAATCAACCAATCATAACATAACAATGACTTGCAAGTGCGTAGTCATGTGAGAACTATGAGTCAAGTAACGTTATAGTGTAAAATCCAACATACCTTATGACTCATAATTATGAGTCATGTGAAATCTGCCTTGCTTAGTCACAATTTGTGACAATGAAGGACAAGAAAATGAGAATTTTGTTGAGGGGAGGGGTTGTGGGGTCTTCCGGATTTTTTTTTCTCTTGCTCCTTTCTCCCCTTCTTAAATACCTCCTATGCTATGGAACTAAACTAAAGAAATGCTAGTACTAAACATTCACGACATTTTCCTTTGCTCCTACGTATGATAGTTTCTGCCATGTCCATCCACGTGACCCACAACACCGTATTGTAGCTGTAGTAGATAGTAACGGAAGTCATATAAAGTGGTAGATTCAAACTGGAACTATGACTTCTGGTATTCTATCTCTTCGTTTAATATTCTCCTTATATCAAAATATCCTTGAGTGAGCGTGATCGTTGCTGAGTTTCACACTAATCACTACCTAAAATCTAGAGACGGGGTCCATCGTTGGTGCCAAGACACCACCACAGATACCTGCGGGGTTACGAGAACTTTGCGGAAGCGAGTGTACCCTATGGCTAGAAACATCAACAAAACTGTGAAAGAAATATCCTATGCCTAGTGGCATAGGATGTGAGAACAACGCCCTATGGGATAACGTTAATGCCTAACCGCCAGAAATCAGAAAGCCTCATGCCCTATAACCGTATCTCTCCGGTCGTAAATCCTCATATCATAATATTATCATAATATATATTATGATAATATATATTATGATAATATGATATGGTTCCGGCCGTCTACTAGCGGATTTTTTAAGTATCCGGACACCTTGGCGCCAAGACACATACAAATCCGCCCCAAGGTGTCCGGATATTAAAAAAAACCGCTAGTATACTGTCAACCAAATCTTTTGCAACGGGGGACGCCTTGGCATTCAGAAAGTGTAGATAAGTTCAATTCTCCAACATGGCATAGTAATTTTTCATATGTTTTGTTGCTTGGAAAGTATTATAGAAACTATGAACTTGGCAGGTGTCGAAGATGTCCACCTAATTTTTTATGCCAAGGCGTCCCCCGTTGCAAAAGATTTGGTTGACAGTATAGACGGCCGGAACCATACATGCATATCCGCCCAACCATCTAACCGTATGCCCTATAGGCAATCTAACAATAATTACTGACCGCACAGTGCTCGAGTACTACAGTGCCTGTACTCAAATCGGTGCCTGTACTCAAATCGGTGCCGTGTTGTTTCATAAGCAGAGAGCTAGTTTTCCAATTCGTCATCTGAGCCCTGATCTCGTTCGCACTTCCTCTGGTCATTTCCACAGTGGCGGGGGTCTGAGATTGACCTCCACCACCGCCAAATCCAATAGCCGGCTGGAACAATAACTCTGTAAAGGGCTACTGAAAATTGGCTCATCTCTGTTCCAGATGTTTGGCGCTAAGATGTCTAAATCTGCACGGCGTTAATTCATCCGGATCCCTGATGAACCGCCATGCAATCCTACGGGCTCCGTTTTCTTTGGTAAAGTGAGTATCAATTGAGAACGGTGGATGGGAAAAGTAAATATGCCCGTCCCAGGCAAGAAGTACTACAAATAGTACCCGGAAGCGGGGATTAAAGAAATACACGGCAATACATCTGTGCGTATCTCGCGTCCATAGAGGATATGATATGGAAGAAATGATCTTCCGGTTTTTAATGACTCCCCAGTACCTGTAAGCTTATGCTAAGGCGCTATTTTTGTACTCGAGTATGCACTACTAAGTGAAAAAAGCGGAATAGGAGGGTTGGTTATTGGAATTTGACAATGGAGGGCGAGACGAACGTTCCACAAGTGCTAATAGGTTGCGGGTGGATCTGCCATACCTGTATTCGTGTGCGTTATGCACACCGAAGTCGAAAGACTTGCACACGGTAAACGTCCTCAACCCCCGGCTGAATGCCTCTATTAGCGGGTTGGGTTTGAGAACTAGAAAATTCCCCGCATCGTTTTAGGTACATGCTAACATACAGTATGAACGCTTTGCGGGGCACAATCCGCTCCATTCGGGAGTTATCCTATGACAAAGACAATGCCCAAGGCGAGAGCAGATACCAACGATTCCCAAAAATAGGCCATCATTATAGTGAATTTATGTCTAAACGAAACTTTCGAGCATATCCAATATCAGACTAGCTTTCAAATTTTATCCCCTGCTGTACTACCTGAGTACTCGGGAATTGTGCTCATTTGGGTATTTTGCCACTCTTGCGTTCTTTCGGCAACAGACTTTTGAGCACTGTAGAATGATGCCAGCGTACTTGTGATAGAAGTGGGATGCTTGCCGGTGAGGTGCAAGTAGGATGCTCGCAGAGGATCTTGTGTGTGCCCCGCAACGTTATTACTTCAAAATCAAGCCTAACTAGCTACAGTATAGGTACTGGGTGTTGTGTGTTTTAATCACCGCGGATCTGTGGCCTCCGATTTCAAGGATACAGGGAGATATCGCGGTGGTTTTTCTGGGGTTGAATCATTCCCAAGGATGGAATTTCCCAAGCACCCGGAAAATGGGAGATGGAGCCTATTCGAATTCATTATAGAGGAGAAATTTGCAGGGGCGCTGCCTTGGCATTTAATTTGCTGTCATTTGAGCGGTAGGATATCAATAATTTCTTGTGTTGTTGTTTTATATGTAAAAAAAAGAAAAGGTATTCTGGGACAGCTGGCAGGAACCCTAAATGTGTATTGTAAACTTCTCATATTGTTGATACTCTACTGATACAAGTAGACCACTGGTTTACAGTCTTTAGTTGAATATTACTGTTGCAATTATCACTTGCAAAGACTCTCTGTTGACATTTAGATACTTGGCACGTGTGATCTTTTTTATGGCTATCTTTTATTCATATAATACTTCGAATGCAAAGTGTTTTCAGATAGCTTATTCTTCAATCTGTGACTATGAGTGACCAATCTTGGAAAGGATTATTTAAGATACATTGCTCAGGGACAGCTCCCACGGACTATCCCGTGGGGGGCATTGGATGCGATATAGGTGATTCGTGAACCGATTGACGTGGTAGGTGTTCTCCCTAATGAGCCGCTTGGCATCATGAGCGGTGAGGCAGTTTTTTCGTAATAATAGGAAGTACGGTGTGGCTGGTCATAGTTAAGATGAGGGTTCCACAGGTAGACTATATGCAATTTTGGCCTAGCCAATAGAGCTTTCTAGGAATGGTAATTGGTTCGTTTGCTACTTGAGGCCGAAGCTAATTCTGATAACCAGAAGTGCTCTGCCTTCTGGAGGAAATCTGGCGTAGTGTAATATATTAAGCTGAGGTTTTGAGCAGCTCGTGCCCTGGGACCCACCATCGTCGTGGTGGCCCATCATACTGCCCTTGAGTATGATTGAATCTTGTCAAATTTGATTGTAATACAAGTATGTCAGTGATGATTGCCCTGGAACCAATACCATTAAATCCAAGAACTCGGTGACACTTTCGGGAGTCAACTCTTCCCTCTGGCTTTTCCTGTACAATATACGAACAAAGTAACCACTGAGATGGTGATCGTGACTAGGTGCTCAAAAAACATAGAAAAATATGTCCTCGATGTTTGGATGTTACTTGTATGTTGTGACCTCGCTATCACGAAGGAAAAAAACCTAAACTCCCGGGGTTTGTTTTGTCGAAGTGCTACTGTCCCGGGGCGTTCGTACTACTGTAGATTCAGACTTAAATCACGATTTATTAGCTCTGGTTTGTAGAAAGCGGTGAAGATATGAAGTTGCAAAAATTGAAGGTTTTGCACCAAGATCCACATATTGTGTGTGCAGGGTAGGAGTGCGAGATTTTCTGTTCCGGTACCGGTACTTTCATACCGGATGTGCTCAAGTACGACATTACTAGAGAACAATGCTGTGCTGTGTGATACCGGCACTTGTGCTCCCACATATTTTTATTACCGTGCGAATTCTTCCGCTCCCCACAACCTCCTCATCCATCCATCCCTCCGTCCTCATCCCCTCTGACAATCACTGGATCGCTGTCTTCTGCCTGGCTTGCAGATCTTTTCTGCTATTCTTCCTCCCACTTTCTGTCGCTCCTTCGAAGAAGCCTTTTTTTATTTCTCCTCTACTTCCCATTTCGGATGGGCTCCTTTTTTTCTTCTTCTTTCTAGGCATTATATTATTATTGTTGTTGGGAATATCACCCAGGCCCAGCCGTCGATTCCTTCCGCACGCTCGTGACCACCGGTTGGTTGCTTCATTTACCGTACTTTATATTCTCCTCCTTTGGCCTTCCCTGGAACGCTCTTGCAATTTTTCCATTTTTCTCGTTTTCCCAGTGCCCCGCCCACAAGTCGTTAGCCTAAGCCCCCAACCCTGTTTGGTTTCACCCAAACTGCTATGATAATTGATTTGTGCTTTACTCTTTGTTAATTTTTTTTGTAAATATCCCTTCCAGCACCTAGCCTGGCATGCCAGGAATACTGCGACGGGCAAAATCAACGCGCGATGCTCTGGTAAAGGTCACCCGTGATCAGCTGGATTTCAACTTTGCTGCTGAAATAGAGGATTTGGCCTCGCCAAAGGTGCCGGAGCAGGAAACACAACCTTCTAGCCCTCGAAAGCTTAGTCGGCGCAGAAGCATTTCAACTTTTCATGCGTCACTACGGATAGGAAATATATTGGACAACATTCCTAAGAGCGCGAATCCTCTGAATAGGCTTTCCATGCTTCCGGGCGGCGGCTCTTCATTTCTGCCGGAGCCACTCCCGTTATCTGCGATGGAGTCGTCATCCGTCCCGCCACGACAGAGCTGCGATGGAGATGGAAGGGTAAATGAGCCTGAGAGGCCCTCGAATGATAGTCTGGTAGACGATAGTGAGCTCCTTTGTATTGGGATGGCAATCGGGAGCCCGACTGAGGCGCGAGAGGCAAGGATGGAGGGTTCAGCTGTCTCTTCGTCACTCGATATGCGGTCAAGTGGTAATGAAACTCCACAGTTTACACTACCGCCCGAGCCATTCGGTGTGGAGGTGCGAGGGCCAATGACTGGGGCAGCTAGGAAGAAGCAACCCCAGAAGGAAAGTAAGCATGGTGTTCAAGAGGAGAATCCCAAGGGTGGATGGAAGAAATTGTTTGGAAGGAGCTTTTTTGGCAGAAAGAATGCGCCCAAGCCGGCTCAACAGTCTCCGCAGCCACCACCTACGCGGGACTCCATGGTGACAGCAGAGCCTAGACAATTTCAGTCCAAGACTCCATTCTTGATATCGAAATCGCATTTAAACAACTTAGCTGCGCCTCCGGTATCACCAGCCCCTTGCCTCGACGTTGATATTCCTGAGGTTGAGATGGAAAGATATAGCGTCATGTTTGGCACATTATTACATCCGAGTGAGAAGTCATCCTTATTTGCCCGTAGGAGGTCAAGGGATATTCCAGCTGCCAATGGGCAGGTGCGTTTCCTGATTGGGTGATCTGTGTAAGGAGCGTTTCCAACTAATTCTAACTAAAGACACAGCAAGCAGTACCACAACTATATCTAAGCCCGCTAAAGCGCAATGCAACAACTGGTCAAGTTAGCCGCTCCCCTCGCTCCATGCTCGGAGATTCCTTCGGGAATGCTAGTCCTCGGTCCCGAACGAGCCCAGCTCGAAGCCCAGGGCTCTCCCGGTCCAAGACAATGGGGGGCGTCTCCCCGGCACCCTCACCGAGAACAATATACGTTGTGAATTCACACAACGCAGACAGCTCCTCCACCCTGACGCCGGCTAGTCGCCCCTGCTCACTGCGACACAACTCTTCGAGTAAAATATCCCGAATCTCGGAGGAGTCCTCGATTGGCACGCCGAGGGGCAGCTTCGACGAAGGTGACGATGGCTGGCTCACCAAGGATGGTGGGGCGGAGCCGCAGTGGGAAATGATTAGTCCTCAAGGCCACTCGGCGCAGACTACGCCGAATACACCGATGAGTGAAGGTGTACCATCACACCCATGTTGAGAGTTGACGGGATGGGAAGAGAGAAGTAAGCTAACGGGGCATTCTAACAGAGGACATTGAATACGCCGCGCAAATCAGCATAGCCCGCCAAATCTCCGTCTCGCAACGCCAGCTGTTGTTGCCAATTGTTCCTAGGTCACAGCGTCTCGTTAGTCGCGCACCACTGCGCAAACCACAGAAGCCGCCATTGGCAGGGAATATTATGCCTAGATCTTCCGGCGCTATTACGACACGCTCCTCCCCGACCCCGGCGGCACCACCGGCAGCCGAAGTTGGCAACAGCACACGCTAGCTGCGTGCCTGCGTGCAAGTGGGGATCTTAGATCTGTGCTTCTTTGGTTAGGCTGCTGATCAATCCCTTCCATGGGATGACATCAGGAACCCTAGCAGTTTATCTGTTGATGCCCGAACGGCCTGCCGGGTAGGGCGTTTGTTTATGGAGTATGGAGTTTTTTCTCATTTCATTTTTTTCATTAATATTCAAGACCTCGTATTTTCATATCTTGTCATCGGTGGTTTGAGGGAGGGAACGGATGATGGGGGAACAAGAGGGAGACATTTGCGCTTGTAGGGATTGTTGTTACTTTGCGGGCGTTATAAGTATAAGAAGACTTTATGTTTCGCCCAAACTGTTTCTATGAGTCTAACCTATAGTATAACCTTCCTTTTCAACCCTTTTAATCAAGCCGGCTCACTCACCCAACCCCACCCCGTCTCCCTCCTTCTCAACCCAAGTCCCAGGCACAGCCTGCGTAGTCTGCAAGTGAACCCCGATCCTCTCCACAAGCCCCAAATACCCATCAGACATCACAAGCAAAGTAGCGTCAAGTCCCTCTAGCATGCCACCCTCAGGCAACCCAAGCGAGAACTTGACACTTGGTTTCCCTCCTCCAGCTCTGCCCCGAGTCGGCCATCCAACCCTCTTGAGGGCATACAATTCATCTTTCTGCGAGTTGCCTAGTAGCACAAACCACCCTTCCGTCTGCGGCTTGGGAAATTTCGGAGCGTGGATGCGGAAGTCTCGGTGTTGGGAAGCGTTCTGCCGGGTTAGGGTGGCGGAAAGAGCAGAGGCAGTGGCAGTGGTGACGGAAACGGAGATCTGTGGGATTGAGGAAGCTGCGATGGTTCCGTTTTCGCGAAGCGACTTTTCGGTGCTGGGTTCTATCCCTGGGAGGAGTGACAGGGTACCATCGCCTGGCCAGCGGGCTTGCTTTATGCTTTGCATTAAGGTTATCATGGTGCTTGTAGTTGAGAGGTAGCCAAGTTCGGCGAGAACGTCGATGGAAGCCTGCTCAAGGTTAGTCATTGGGATAAACGGGTTGGGGGTCGGGGGGGGGGACTTGGAGGATACGGATGGATTGGTCAAGAACCTGGCTGGAGCGTTAGCACACGATGGACAATAGGTTAGGCGGTGGAGGGGGAATACGGAGTTTTGGTCAGTGATGTAATCCGATATCGGAAGTTCAATACGTGAAATAAAGGCCTGAACTAAGAGAAAGGCTTTGACGTGAGGGTCCCACATGGGGAGTCCGAGTTTCTCAGCCTTGAAGGGGAGGGCTCTTGAGAGCTCAACATTGATCAAATCCTAGGGGGTATTAGGAGGGTTTTCTTTTCCCGTCAGCCTTATGAAAAGGAAGAAATTAATACCTCGTTATGTCTAACAGGAAGTTCTGTATTTTTGTTCATCAGCGACTCAGTTCAGTAATGAATCGCGGGAGGGAATTTCCGGCGACAAACCATCGTACTCAGTAGCGGTGCACACCCACTCCAGACAATCCTCGGGTGTGGCTTGCCGCTTTGCATTGCGGACGAGATTTCTAATGGTCTTGTGGGACTAAACAAATAGAGAAGAAAGAATGAGTATCATTTCTTGGAAAGGGCCTCTGGAGAACCCACGAGATAATAATAGCTTGCAATCTTCCCGAGTGGGGTCGACTCGAGATCTCCGTTTGGGTATGCTACTACGCATCCAGATTTACTCAGTTCTAGCATAGAATTGTCAACCATTTCTACCAGGTAACGATTTAATTCTTGCGTGGCTGGCGCAGAGTCCTGCTCCTCCAGAGGGATTTCAAGACCATAGTATGTTGGGTTCTTATGCAGTCGTCTGAAGAGAAAAGTCCATGTGAGGTAATCCAGGGCATCTTGTTTCTTCGAGATTGTTCCTGTGGATACTTCGGCCCCGAGGTGGTCATCAACCACCTTGTGTAGTGAAGACTCCACTGGAAAGCCTGTGTGGAGGAAGTACTTATAGAATGATTTTTTGGCGTCCTGTGTGAATATTCGGGCGATGCCGGCTGGATAATAAAGTTCAGTCATCCGTTTAGATTAATGGGGGGAATACTCACATGTGTCAAACTGTGGACGCCCTGCTCTCCCGAGCATTTGGAGAACATCAGTCAAATCCATGTCCTTATATCCTTCGGTTTTGGCATCAAAAAATTGGGTCCCTTTAACGATGACTAGATGAGCCGGGAGATTGACCTAAATATGTTAGTATTGGAGATCTCTCTACAACCTTCCGGGCGGATCTTACCCCCCAGGCAAGTGTGCTTGTAGCGACCAGAACTTGGATTCTATTATAGGTGAATAATTCCTCAACGAGTTGCCTGTCACTCTCAATAAGCCCAGCGTGATGCAGCCCAACACCAAACTGTAATGCTTCCCTCAGACTTTGGTCCTTCACCTGTGATAAAAGGTCCTGCAACTCCTCTTCTGAGATGTGCAAGAACTGCCTTGGGTTGTCCTCAAGACCACAGAATGCAATCATATCTTTGGCTGTAAGTCGAGTCTGCCTGCGCGATGCCACAAATATTATAACCGGCTTTCTCGGTGAGTGGGTCTTGATTGCAAGGAAAGCTGGCCTATTCATTGACTGCATTAGGGGGCAAAAGCCATGCTGCTTCGGAAAGCCGTCTATATAAATTTCCAGAGGCACGGGACGAACCTAATGTGAGTTAGTAGAGAGAGTAGTTTTTAGGAGGGCTACCAACGGAGTGTTTGAAATTATAGAGGCCATCTTTAACCCCAAGCCAATTTGCGAGGTCGGAAGCGTTAGCACAAGCAGTCGACATCCCCATTATACGGACTGGGCGATCCGTCTGCGAGGCAATGTAATTCATTCTTGAAACAATAATCTCGAGAATTGGGCCTGAGAACGATCAACAGGGCAACATAAGAAAGCCTCGCATATTCACAAACCTCGGTCACCACCTAAAAGGTGTATTTCATCAATGATAACAAGAGATACCTGCCGGACATAGCTTCTTGTTTGCCAGCTCCTAGATATACCATCCCATTTTTCAGGAGTTGTTACAATTATATCGGCATCTTGGATGGTCTTTGTGTCCGGCGTATTGTCCCCAGTGAGCTCCACAAGTTTCAATCTCATGGGAGCTGTCAGCCTTGCGTTCCAATCTTTGACACGCTCGCGGACCAGTGCTTTCATTGGGGCTATATAAACTACTTTTGAGCTGGGGTTTTCACGGAATGCCCACCTGACAGTGTTAGCAGTACCGATGCACATTCCTTCTGATGCTTTTTGGGCAACTCACCACATCGCTAGCTCACACGCTATAGTCTTGCCACTGCCAGTGGGAGAGCCAAGCAATATGTTGGAAGGGGTGTGGTAGAGGCGGTGAAATAGTTGGGTCTGCATTGGGTTGAAATATTGAAATTTCTTGCCGTATATCATTTCTAGACGTTCGTCCTTCAAAGCAGTAATGGGCAGTGGCTGAAGGTTGAGTAGCTGTGTATCTATTGTTTCGGTGTCGGGCCGTATGAGATGCTGAAATGATATTGGGGTAACTGTCTCGGCACCCAACCAGCGGTCCGAAACCGCCCTAATGTATATTTGAGGGGGCAATGGGTCCGATAGGGGAATAGTGAAATTGAGCTCGTGGTCGTCATCAAACTTCCTGCGACGGAGAATAAAGAATTCGGAGTGATATATTTCACATGTTTCCGAATTTTCAACCCAAATCCAATAGCTCTCCGAGTTCCCGTGAATCTTATCATTCCATCGAAAGTCTGGAGTGATATAAAGGTGTATCCGTAGAACGTCGCGATTCAATGGAGATATTTCGGTGTCTACGCTAAGGGTAGGGAATATGTCTAGTAGCGAGGATATTTGAGGTCCCATTTTTTGGTTATGGACAAGGTCACCAATCTGCGTACCTGTTAGATGGCTTCTTCAAATACTATGTTGCTGGGCCTTTAGCTTGCCTCTGCTGAATCCATATCTCGAAGACTCTCGATCGAACCTGTTGATCCGAGTTCTTCTAGCCTTTGCACAATATGAAATGTAAGTCTGAACTGTGCAAGTGGGTGTTGATATGACCATATCCTGCATATGCTGGATTAGTAAGTGGACTCGTCTGCTCCCGTCTGGTTGTGAAATGGGTATTATTAGTTTGGACCCACCTCTTCTCGATCGATTTGCAAATGGAAAGAAGAACTTGACACAACTTGCCCCAGCATCGGTTGAGCGCAATATGAAAGAGTGCGCGACAAATCCTTGCCGAGTTTTGGGCAACATATGCAGAATCAGATACTAAAGCGAAGTCTTCTAAACTGGCTTTAGAAATGTAAGACTGGAAGAGTTAAGAGTTAGAGCGATGGCAACTTCGGGGGGTAGGCTGGGTACCTGTAGGAGGATATTGACTTTAGCGTGTGAGGTGTCTTTAGCGCTACCAATCTCGCAGGGACACACAGTTTTACGAAGGGTTTCTAGTTCCTGGCTTTCTGTATCCCTTGACTGTATATTGTCAAATTCTCCGCTAAGGCTGAGCATGGTCAGTATATCGGCTTCTGTAGCCTGTGGTTTCATCATGTTATTGAATATCTCAATGCTATTATTTAGGATGTAGAAGTCGCTCGCGATTCGCCCAGTGTTTTTTGGGGTTAAGCTCTGCGTTTTCTCGTCAAAAATAATCATCTGTGTTTGTTGGAGGCGCCGGGCTGCTTTGACTATCAATTTCTTTCGCTGAGAGTAGAGGTGAGGATCGTCCGATAGCTCCTGCCACTCGATTCCGTACATCAAGGGGTTTTTCTTCCACCGGACGAACATGTACGAGTAACCCAGCCATTGAATACCTTCCTCGATAGAGGTGACGGTGCCCAATGCGATCTCTGCATTTAGGTTGTCTACAATCCTTTCATCGAATCTTGATTCGATGGGATGTTGTTGAGTGACAGCAGCGAGATAATGGGCCAATTTATCATGCGTAGTGCAAATGAAGCCAATACCGTACTGTTGGAATTGAGGTCTTCCAGCTCTTCCAAATATCTGAAGGACATCGAGGATCCCGAGGTCCATGAACGAGCCTTTTTGTGTATTATAGATCTGGGTACCCTTTATTACGACCGCTGCCGCAGGCAGGTTAACACCCCACGCAAGGGTTGCAGTGCAGCAAAGGACCTTAATCAAGCCATGCCCAAACATCTTCTCCATGAGATTCCTGTCTGATCTTAGCATCCCAGCATGATGGATTCCGAAGCCCTTCTTGAAAAGCTCTCGTAATTCTCTTCCTTTGGACCGCGCCATCTCCTTACATGCTTGATTATATTGACCATGTCCAGTATTGTCCAAGAGCTCAAGGCACATCTCATCCACTGCCATTTGGTAGAAAAGTCTAGCTGTTTTCAATGTATCTTTACGAGAGTGAACAAACACCATGACTTGGTGATCTTGTTGAAGCATTTCTTTTACTTTTTCAAAAGCAGTCTTATCAAGATTCTCATTGGAAAGCTTTGTCCCCGGTTTTCCTTTTACGCCCACGAAGTGTTGTTCTAGGGGAACAGGGCGAAAGGAAGCGTCAAAATAAAATAACCCTTGGGATAGGTTTACTTTCAGAAACATTGCAACGTCAACAAAGTTGGGAAGTGTGGCTGATAGCCCAACAATCCGGATCATTGATTGGGTTGATTCAACTTGACGTTGGGTCCTGGCAACCAGGCTCTCAATCACGGCTCCACGCTCATCATGGAGCATGTGGACCTCGTCAATGATGAGTAATCGGACCTTTTGAACCAATTCAGTATCCCCTGTTGACTTCCGAGTAACGACGTCCCATTTTTCCGGTGTAGTGACAATAATTTGAGTACGAACGACTTCTGCTTTTGTTAAATGCATATCACCTGGACTGGGTTTTAGCTAGCGGTGGTGAGAAGTGGATTTAGCTGCTCACCTGTCAATTCGCGAACTTCGATACCTAGCCAACGAAGGCGTTTGGCCAATTTCTCTACAATCTCAGCAGCGAGGGCCTTCATAGGAGCAACGTAAACAATCTTGAATTGGTCTTTATTGCAGTATATTGGGGTCTCGCCTGAGGTGACCCCTGGAGAGGGGATACAATTGAGGCTGATGGTATGTAAGATGGTAAGCATAGCTGCGTCGGTTTTACCCTGGAGACAACGAGAGATATTAGCTGGCGTGCAACACGAGAAGGTGTAAACAATAACCCACGGCTCCTGTAGGCGCACATATCAACATGTTTTCATTCGTTTGATAGGCAACGGGGTAGACAAGGGACTGCATCCGGTTTAAGGATTTGTAGTTGCGGAATGTGCTGCGACATAAGGTGTCCATATTGTCGATTTGAACAAGTTCCTCACCCGCACGAACAGTGCCGACTTTGGTTGCTGGTATCGTAATTTCTTCGTACTCCTGGATGGTGTGTTTAGTTTTGAGAGCTAGAGGAAGTAGAGAGTTAAACAAGGACCTTTTGATCAATGGTTTGAGATCCTAGGGGCAATTTATATTTCCTGCCCGAAGAGCTTAAGGTGTTGCCGGCATCGTGCGCACGGTACACATGGGGATAACTGGCCGCAGGTTGAGAATGCTTGGGCCCTAAAGGGCGGGATTTGTGGTCTAGTTCTGCTTGTCCAAGTGCGTGCTCGCGCTCTTCGCGTGTCAGGAGTTGGAGAGTAGAGCTTGGCGCAGAGAGGGGCCTTAGGGAAGGACGTGGAAGACCAAGAGGGGAGAGCTCCTTGCGGTGGACAATCAGATCCAGGACAAATTCGAGTTCGTCCAGGCCTAGGAGGTCAACGAGGCGAGATTGTAATCCTCCGTCTGATGAGGAGTGGAGTTAAAGAAGAGAAACGTTAGCATGATAAGGAGGAAAGGGAGCCAAGGATGAAGAACCATCATGGGTGGAGCCAAGCAAACTAAGAAGTCGTTCTCCCAAGTCAATAGAGGTTATGCCAGATCGCAGGCGCGTGGAGATGGTATTGCACTTTGTTAATAGCCAAGTAAGATCGTAGGATAGGGGATGTGCTGCATGATCAGTTGATAGAGAAGATAAAGCGCCATCCCGCGAAAGCTCGTCGAAAAGGTCGTCGGCAATGCGTAAAGATCTGGTTGGTTCATCGAGCGGTGGGTCTAGGCCATATTCAGTGGACGGAGGGAGGTTAGGACTGGGGAAAGCTAGTAGATGTGCTAGGGCGTCATCCATTCGAGAGAGGTGGCGAAGCCATTGAAAGGCAGGTGACGATTCTTGATCAAGTAGAGTAGGCATGAGGGATGTCAAGGGGATTAATGTGATAGTGGGGTGGCCCGCTGATATCGATAAGAATGGGTACAGGAGGTGTAGATAGGGAGAGTGCAGAAGAGATGGTGCCTCTCACTTGAAACATGCACCGTGCTTGATGTAACATACGCTGAACCCTAGGAAGAACTAGGGTGTAGGAGTGCCCGGAATGTTTTCTTGCACCATCGGCGCTTACAAGGGAGCTTAAGAGTGCGTTCGGCAAACAGCTGAACCGACCGTTCGAGTAGGGAATTGAGATGGTTGAACCGTTCCGTCCAACGGAACGGTTCAGGAAGTAGATTTGGTGTTCGGTTACCATGCTTCCGTTTGCTGAAAATGGGTGTGAACAGTCGAAATGAAAAGGACTTCCATAGGTCCTTTTCAGCTGCCGTTCATCCTTGTTGACAACTACAATAGTTCCTCTCTCCTCCACTGCACTCCGCTGACGTACCAAAAATGGCTCCTCTCTGACACCCACGAAATCGTCTGACAAGACAACTCATAGTGTGTATGGCAGTCTACACAGATACCCATACTCATCAGTTCAAGTCACCTCGTAACACATCGGCACTCTCTGGTGAAGCTTTTATTAATGAGCTTCTCCATGGCCACAGAGCACCATTCTTTGAGACTTTTCGTATGCCAAGAACAACCTTTCAAGATCTGTGTACCTGGTTAAGAAGAAAAAAGCTGTTGGTTGCTCAAAGAAGGTCGCGAATGAGTCTTGAGCAAATGGTTGGGAGATTTCTTGGGATGGTTGGCCACAATATGCATAGCCGAGATGCACAAAATCGCTTTCAGCATAGTCCATTAACAATCACCAAGGGTTTTCACCAAGCGCTCGATGCGCTCCTCCTCCTATATTCCGAGTTTGTCAAACCACCTGCTGAGACAGTTCCAGGACGTATTGGTCATGATTGGGATAAGATGAGATACGTTAATGATATGCGGGGTGCAATAGATGGGACTCATATTGAGGCCCAAATACCAGCCAAATTACAGGTACCCTTCCGGAACCAAAAAGGCACCATATCCCAAAATGTCCTAGCAGGATGTACCCTGGATATGGATTTTGGTGTACTGTCTGCCAGGTTGGGGAGGTTCTGCAAATGATTCCCGGGTACTGGAGCAGGCAATGGTTCATGATTTTCCTTAGTTGTGAGACTAGTTTTATCTTGCAGATGCAGGCTATGGACTACAGAAAGGCATTCTCACTCCTTATAAGGGAGTAGGGTATCACTTGCGAGAACAGGCAAAGGCTGCACAGTAACCTAAGAATAAAGAAGAACTCTTTAATCTCTGGCATGCTGAATTGCGTAATGTTATTGAGCGGATTTTTAGTATTTAAAAAGTGGTTTCAGATTCTTAACAAGATGCTACCCTATTCTTTTAATGTTCATGTTAAACTTATTCTTGTATTAGTAGCACTTCATAACATTATTCATTACCGGGCTCATGGGGTTGAGGATGCTATATATATGGAAGCAGATGCCGAGTATGAAGCAAGAAGTCAGCGGCAGCAGACAGAATGGTCAGGAGGTGGAAATCATGGTGGAGGTATAAGGAGAGAGCTAGCATAAAGAGAAGATAGAAGTATGGTGGAATTGCGAGAGAGAATGGCAACAGAGATGTGGGATGACTACGTAATATACATGGAAAGATGAAATAGAATATTGAGACTGTAGATTGAAATCAATTTAACTGACACAAAAGCTATAGTTCTTGATCGTCTTGGCTTATTAGAGCGAAAAATATCTCATCAGCAAAAACAGACCCTGCGTCTGATCCGTCGGCGTTGTGTACTGACGCAAGCTACGCATCTCCTGCGTCCCATGCGTCCTGTGCGTCCTGACTTGCGTTGCAACGCCCCGCCACATCCCACGCTTCCAGATGCCACCTGGCAACGTTCCTTGCGTCCTGACGCAACCTGGCACCCTCCCTACGTCTGGACTACCCCAGACTCTTTCTCTCATCTCGTCTTTCTCCTGATGCGGCGATAGCTCCTCATCACCTCTTCTCCGCGTCAAGACCCATCCCTCATCCCCGCTCGTGTAATCACAACCAATTTGCTGCTTGCTCCGACGTCGCATGGTGTCTGGGGCGGCAGCACATTTTGTGGTTCCTCCCTGGTCTCACGTCTCACGCCTCACTGGTCTGGTGAACTAATGATCTAGGTTTCAAGAATGTCGGTTATATATCTTCTACTATATACAGTATCAATATGTAGGATTCGCACGCATAGCCGAATCCTGATGCTCACGCATCGCCGAATCCTGATTCTCTCATCCGGATTCCTTAATAAACCTCATTAAATGTTCTCAAATCAATCCGGCTATTTACAAGCCATCGCCGGTCCTCCTCCGGGATCAGGTGTGCCAGACTGAGAATTGTTCCTATATCAACTATTGTAAACCCTCGCGTGTCTTCCCTCATCTGCACTGTAACCAAGCCATGCAGATCCGATAGACGCCCTGAGTTCACTGGGGTCAGCAACTGAACACCGGCGACTCGACGCACAGTATCCTCGGATCTGGGGTCCCTGATCTTCAAGAGGGCTACTAGCTTTGCCGGGAGACGACCCCTCAGCGCACCATACATTTCTTCTGTGCCCGCTTGTACCCAAACCCAATCATTGCGACTGCCCTGGTTTCTAAAGTGTAGGGTGCCCGTGGATCGTGCACGGTGGATCTCGTAAACATCGGCTTCTTGGAATGTAAGAACTGGGACTTCGAGTTGTGTCAGTAGTTCAATGGGAAGTGATCGAAGCGTCGCATGGTCTTCCGGGAGACCGTGGTCTATCGGCAGGTTATGCCTGCTATATCGTATCAATTCACGATATATAATCTCGAGTGAGACTCCCGAGATCCTGCTAAAATCAACGATATTGGACACATCGCCCCGGCGTCCCTTCAAGATCCTCCTACAAATGACTGGCGGCGATACCGTACTGGTTGTCCTATCTAAATGCTTCAGGACGTCGGGGGAGAGATCTGCGCCGCGATTTTTCAGTGATTGCAAGTTCAATAGTCTCATCCGGATTGCATGTTGACGGCCGTAGCTATGCACGATCTGGCGCGCGGCATCATTTTTATTTGACTGGCGCCATCCTTCCTTGATTTGCGTCTTGTGAGCTAGCTCTCCGATCTCCGTGGAATACATCGGAATATTGCCAAACTGGCGTATATGGTCACAAAGGTGGCTTAGTAGATGCATCTTAATGAAGTTGAAATGTGATTCGCCGTGAATCATGTCCATACGCAGTTCATCCTCTTCGTCTCGATCGTCATCTCGATTGTCGTCGCGCATCCGGCGCCGTTGGGATGGGGCCACTCGCTCCCTTATCAGGGCTCTCTGACGTCGGATCTCCTTTCGTTGCTTGTCAACTTTGGCCTGTGTGCGTTTTGTCACTCGAAACTCCAAG
>Ga0307517_10006369_pt1 | contig 17495 bp, 13 predicted proteins | sample 23_EM_MG_FD_194515 | JGI IMG/M metagenome (GOLD analysis project Ga0307517, IMG submission 194515) | Populus trichocarpa ectomycorrhiza microbial communities from riparian zone in the Pacific Northwest, United States - 23_EM | ecosystem: Host-associated > Plants > Roots > Unclassified | place...
GCAGCAGCCGACGGCCCGTAATGAGATACAAAGCACAGATTGGGAACTATGAGCCTGCTGAAAAAAATATTGCCTTTGCTGTTGTTGGCGGGAACCCTTCCGGCCAGAGCGCAAAAAATGAAAATGATCCTGCCCGTGGGGCATACCGCGCAGGTGTTCGCTGCCGTCTTTTCCCCGGAAGGGTCGAAGATCCTTACTTCCTCCGAAGAGAATGCCGCTAAGTTATGGGATGCAAAGACGGGGATGCTCTTGGTGAACCTGAAGCCCCCTATGAACTATCTAAAGCTCGCTGAGGCGCATTTCAGTCCGGACGGAAAGAAAATTATCACGCTCTTCCAGGCGGATAAGCAGGAATCCGCGCTTATCCCCGTCTATGATCTTGTCAGCGTATGGGATGCGGGGACGGGAAGGCGGCTATTCAATCTTGCGATCGACCACGGTCATTTTCGAACGGCGAATTTCAGCCCGGATGGGAGGACGATCGTCAGCTCGCTGACGGATAATTCCTGCAAGATATGGGATGCCGGGAGCGGCGATCTGCTGCAAGCCTTACAGGAAGAGAACCGATATACGGGCAAGACCTTCCTTGCCCGCTCCGCCATGAGCCCTGACGGGCAGAGGGTCCTTACCTGGTCCAACGATCCCTTCAACCGGAATGTTGCTGTCTATACGATGCCCGGCGGCGGGCCGGTATTTCATATCAGCGAACCATATGCGAATATCTCCGGGGCGGCCTTCAGTCCGGATGGAGCTATGCTGCTGACCTGGTCTACCGATAAGACCGCCAAACTTTGGGACGGGAATACGGGCAGGCCGCTGTTCACTTTAACAGGACAGGCCGGGGAGATCGGCAGCGCCTCGTTCAGCCCGGATGGGAAAAAGATCCTTACCGCCTCGGCTACCGATGCGAGGGTCTTTGTCTGGAACGCCGCCACGGGGAAGGTTGTTCATGTATTGGACCTGGCTGCGCGGGGAGCTTATTGCGCCGCTTTCAGCCCGGACGGGCAGGAGATCCTTGCGGGAACGGATAAGGATGTCCAGGTGTGGGATGCCGGGAGCGGGAAATTACTGCGCGCCCTGAAAGGGCATAGCGGGTCCGTTCTATCCACCGCCTGGAGCAGCGACGGCAGAAAAATATTGACAGGAGCAGAGGACGGCACGGCAAAAGTGTGGGATGCCGGGACGGGACGGCTGTTATCGGACCTAGCAGGAAGTACGCTCCCCTTTCATTTCGCCCTGTTCAGTCCGGACGGGAAGGACATGCTAACGTTGACGGACAGGGCTGATCTGAAAACCTGGAGTTGTGAAACAGGTATCCTGGAACGGTCGTTTGCCTTTAAAAAAGAAACCGATACGGCGGACCAACTTTTATCTGCGGCCTACAGCCCGGACGGGCGGCGCCTTGCAACGGCTTCGGACCGGGGGATCGTCACCCTCTTCAGCAACCTGACAGGCAGGGAAGTATCCTCCTTCAGCGCTCATTCAAAAAGCATCACCGCGCTTTGTTTCAGTCCCGACGGGAGCCGGATCCTGACGGGGTCGACAGATTCCACGATCAAAGTATGGGATGCGGCAAATTTTGCACTTGCCGGGGTGATCAAAGGAAGTCCGGGGGACGTGTCTTGCGCAAGCTATAGTCATGACGGAGGGATGATCGTATCGGGGTCGAAAGACGGAAAGGCAAGGATCTGGAATGCCCGGACCTTTCAAATGATCAGGGTCCTGCAATGGCATAGTGATGGCATCCGGTCTGCAAGGTTCAGTCCTGACGACCGGAAGATCGTAACGGCCTCCGGGGACCGGACGGCGAAGGTATGGGAGGTTGCCACCGGCGTATGCCTGAAGGAGCTGAAGGAGCATGTGAAAGGGTTGACCACCGCCAGTTTCAGTCCTGACGGGCAACGGATCATCACGGCCGGGGAAGACGATCTTTGTATCGTCTGGGATGCGGAAAAAGGCATTCGTCTGAAGCTACTGGATGGGCATTCGAACAGCGTGGTCAGCGCCGGGTATAGTCCGGACGGCAGGAAGGTATTGACCGCATCGGCGGATCATTCCTGCCGGGTATGGGAGATCGGGTCCAGCAGGCTGTTGTACAGCTTCTACCTGCTGAAGGAGAACGGGTATATCCTTCAGACACCCTCCCGTTATTATCTTTCCACGCAGGATGCGGCCAAATCCTTTCACTATGTGACGGAGGACCTGAAGATCCTTAGCTTCGAGCAGCTGGATGTACGGTACAACCGGCCTGACAAGGTCCTGGAGGAGATCGGGTGCAGGGATACCGCATTGATCAATGCCTACCGTCAGGCTTATTATAAAAGAATAGAAAAGCTGGGGATCAAACCTTCCGCCTTCCAGGAGGGGCTCAGCATTCCCGAAGCGGAGATCAGGGACCGGGACAAGATCGAATACGGGCAGAAGAAGGAACAGATCGCGCTGCATATCAGTGGCAGGGATGGGGCTTACGAACTGGTCCGTTTCAATGTCTGGGTGAATGAATGCCCTTTATTCGGACAAAGAGGGATCGATCTGACGGATAAAAAGACAAAGACGATCGATACGACCCTCATTATCACGCTTTCGTACGGGGAGAACGAGATAGAGACGTCCATCCTGAACGGGAACGGGGTGGAAAGCTACCGGATGCCCCTGGTGGTGAACTATACGCCGCCCAGGGAGGAAGAGGAACGGGTCTATTTCGTCGGGATCGGCGCCCAGCAGTTCGTCCAGGCTAGTAATAACCTCCGGTACTGCGCAAAAGACATCCGGGACCTGGCCGTCCGGCTACGGGAGAAGCTGGGCACAAGATTGCAGGTCGATACTCTTTTCAACGAAGACGTATCCCCGGAGAAGATCCGTAAGATCCGGGACAGTCTATTGAATAGCCGAGAGAACGATAAGGTCATCATTGCCTATAGCGGCCATGGACTGCTGACCAGGGATAATAATTATTTCCTTTCCACGTACCGGATGGATTTCAATGCGCCTGAAAAAGGAGGTCTTCCTTATGAGGAGCTGGAAAACCTCACGGACGGGATACGATCGCGGAAGAAGCTGATGATGCTCGATGCCTGCAATAGCGGGGAAGTGGATAAGACCAGCGCAGGACGAGCCCGGAACGCCACGGATACCGTCAGCGTTACCGACGCTTCGCCAGCCGAAGTCGCCAAAGGGATCAAGCGTTACCCGCCGGCAAGGGGCAAAAGCAGTTTCGAGCTGATGCAGGAGCTGTTCGTCAATGTGAGCCGCGGCACGGGCGCGACGGTGATCGCCGCTTCCACCGGCGACCGGCCCGCCCTGGAAATGGAGCATCTGCAGAATGGCGTCTTTACCTTTAGCGTCCTGGAACTGATGCAAGCTGAAAAGGAGGCGACGGTAAACAGGCTGAAAAAGTATGTGGTGAACCGTGTCAGCGAGTTGACGGAAGGCAGGCAAAAGCCGACAACGAGGAATGAAGTAAAAAAAACCGATTGGATCCTATGGTGATGGGATCGTTTAATTTAAAATAAAATCAATATGCGGAGCCATTCTATCCGACTTGCAACCATCCTGTTATTCCTGGCCCTGACGAACTTTTCGGCAAATGTGGCCAGGACCAGGGAGCACAACGAACCCGTCAATGAAAAAGACATTTTCGGACATGCGAGAAGGCCCTGTCCCTGCCTGCTGAAGAAAAGCATTGAAACGGAGGGCCAGAAAAAGACGGAGGCCAATTATATCTATGATGGGACGGGCCGGCTCGTAAAGGTCCAGGCAAAGGAGGGCGGCGCCCTGCAGACCCTGGGTACGATCAGTTATACAAAGGAGGGCAATATCGCATCCGTCGACGGTCCCCTGAATTTCTTCGGCATAAAATTTTATTATGGTGAGGACAATCGGCTCGAAAAAATAACGTACCACCGCGATGGCAATCCTACCCTGGAGATGGAAACGGTGGATTTTTCCTATCGGGGCGACACGATCGTTGAAGCCAGGAGGAAGGATAATCAAATGGTGGGCAATGAAAGTATCTGCACGTACCTGTTCGACAAGGATTATAATCTTATAAAAGCTACCGGCGTAACGAAGAAGAATACCGAGGAGTCTATCGACGGCGAAATAACCTTCGAATTCCATCCGGGGGTATACAATTATTCGCTTTCAGGAGGTGATTTCCGCTATTTCACCCTTCTGCTCTGTCAGACAACGGGCTTTAACGAAGGGAGCTTCTTTCCCTCCACCACCCATCTGGTCAAAAGACAGAATTTTATCGATTATAACGGGGATAAGATCCGGAGCGAACGGATCGCCTTCGATGTTGTCGTAAATGCGAAGAACAAATTCAATTTCCCTACCAGCATCAGTTATCTGCATAAGGACGGCCAGCCGAACACCAGTACAGAACTGACCTATGAATGTAAATAGGAACTGTAAATAGGCCGGTACCCCTTTAAGCCGGGACGTATTATTATATATTTAAATTATTAATGATTGAAGGAAGCTGTTCGCAATTAGCTTATATTCATATTAAATATTATTATTATGAGCATCCTTCTTGACGGGCATACGCCTGCTGAAAAAAAGGCCTATTTGACGGCCATTGCGTCCATCGCAACGGCGGATCATTCCGCCTCCGACACGGAAGTGAATTACCTGATGGACCTCGCCAACCATGCGGGACTGTCGGAGGAAGACAAACAAGCAGTGGCGGCTGCGGCAAAGGACACCTCGGATAGCGCCCTGCGCGAATCCCTGGATAGTTTGAAGACGAGCGAGCTGCGATTCTCCCTGATAGCAGACCTGATCGCTTTCGCCGAATCGGATAATAATCTCGCGCCCGAAGAGAAGCAGTATATCGCGGGCGTGGCCGATTACCTGGGGATCGACAAGACCCAGTTGGAGGCGCTGAATCATTTCGTGCAACAATCCGCCACGCAGCCGGCCGCGGAAATGATGGCGTCCGCGGGCGCTGCCCCGTCCGGGGCCGATCTGCCGGATCAATCGGGCATCGGAGCCAAGCTGCAGAGCGCAGGCATCGACCTGGGAAGCCTTACCAAGGGGATCATGAGCTTTGTCGGTCCTTCGATGATCGTCAATCTGATCTCCAAAGGCCTGAACCGGGGCGGAGCTGCTCCGTCTGGTCAGGGAGGCGGAGGCATCGCCAATATCATCGGAAATCTGACGGGTGGCGGAGGCGCGGCAGGGCAAGGCGGCATTGCGGACCTTCTCGGCGGCCTGACGGGAGGAAAAGGGCTTTCCGGAATCGGCGGATTCCTATCGAATTTGCTGAAACGATAGATCCGCTCACGGCACAGGACCTCATCGCTGACGGCGCGCGGTGAACGGACGGACTGCGGGCCGCAGACGATCATCAGATCATCATAAAGAGAGTTTTACCGGCTAATCCTTATAGCAGGCGACCTTGCGTCCGTTCTGCGTAGCGGGGATCCAGAGCGGGCTCTCCAGGATCGCCTGTTTGGCAAGCTCCGACAGCTTCGAGTCATTTCGATTTAACTTGACCTCCGGGTCGGAGATCTGACCTTTCATATGTACGGTAAAATGGATCGTGATCTCCGCGGGTCCTTCCGCCCGGATCTCTGCCGCATGGCGTTTACAAAATTGTTCAATATACTTATCCCAGGCTTCCTGTCCGCCGGGGAATTCCGGGTTGTATTCCGCCCTTGAAAAGATCAGTTTGATGCTGCGAATCGCTTCCTTAAGACTGGTGGTAGTGGAGGGGTAGGAATCCTCGAAATCCCAATCCTGCATTTGGTAAATATAAACGGTCCCATTTTTCAGGGTGACGCGGATGCTTCTGGGGTCCTGGCGAAAGGGTACGATCGTCGCTATCTCTTCTTCTCGGAGCGTATGCAATGGAGGAAGGCTGTCCAGGATATGCCAGGGCACCTGCGCCTGATAATGAGGTGCGATTTGATCATTCGAAGCGGCAGGTGCAGACGAAAAAGCGAGAGAGGAAAGGCAGAGAGCAGAAAGGGCCAGGAAGGATCTGATAAGCATCGGGGAAGGTTTAGGTCCTGAAGATAATAAAAAAATATTTACATTGCCTGCCATTGACTTATTCATTATAGAGAGGCGATCATGCAGCAACAGCTTGTTAATTATCTAGGACTTTTATATCCCATCCCTGCCGCGGACGAGGAGACGATCTCTTCTTATTTCGAGCCGCGGAGTTGCAAGGAGGGAGCCATTCTTTACCCGGGGAACGGGATCTGCACGGAGCTGTACTTTATTTGCAGCGGGATCCTGCGGATCTTTTCCTACAACGATAAGGGCGTCGAAATAACCTATTACTTCTATAAGGAGAACCAGCTTTGCACCATCCTGCCCGGCTTTACCGATGGCTCGAAGGCCGAGGCTGGTATCCGGGCTGCCTGTGACGCGGAGGTCCTCGTTATCAGCAGGAATAAGATGGATGCGCTTTGCGGGAAGCTGCCTTATATAAAAGAACTGATGGAGCAGATCCACCAGCAGCGGGTCATGGAGAAACTCCGCACCCGTCACACGTATATCGGTGAGGATGCGGAGACCCAATATAAATTATTCGTGATGAGCCAGCCGGATATCGCCCTGCGCGTTCCTGTCAAGGATATCGCTTCTTACCTGGGCATCACACCACAGTCCCTCAGCCGCATAAGGAAGAATATACGGTAGACGTAAGGAAAGAAGGGTTGCGGGCCGGCGCTATACCAATACCGTTCCGCCATCGACCACATGAACCTGGCCCGTGGAGAAGCGTTGTTTCATAAGATATACAAATGCCTGTGCGATATCTTCCGCCTCCCCTACTCTTTTGACCGGCAGGGAATCGCCTACGGACCGATAGAGCTCTTCCCGGTCTGCCTCCGGCATGCCGTTCCATAGATTCGTTCTGACGACACCGGGAGAGACCAGGTTGACCCTTATGGGAGCCAGTTCTACCGCCATGGCCCTTGTAAAGCCTTCCATTGCCGCGCAGATGCTGGCGCCCAGGGACCAACCGGCCCCGGGGCGTGGACTGGCGATGCCGCCTGTCAGGTTGATGGAGCCACCGGCGTTGATCAGGGGCGCCGCATATTTAACGGCCGTGAACGCACCCCAGTACCGCAGGTTGAAATACCGGCGCGCCTGTTCTACGGTGATGTCTTTCAGCATGGCCAGGCTGATGTTCTCGCCGGCCGTATAGACGAGGTGATCGAAGGGACCGGCGCCTGCAAAAAAATCGCGGATATTTTCCTCCTTGCCCAGGTCCACGGCAAATCCCCGCGCAGGGGAAATGGAGACTGCAGAAGCCCCGGAAGTTGTGGGTAAGGCCGGAGCGGCGGGGCGTTCATTTAATTCCCGCAGGGCCGCGTCGATGCGCGCCTGGTTGGCGGATACGATAGTGACGGCTGCGCCTTCCGTTGCAGCGGCTTTGGCCGTGGCCAGCCCCAAGCCGGAGCTGCCACCCAGTAGAATGATCTTTTTACCATGGAGCGTGCCAGGTGTGTCCATACTATGTAGTTTTAATACTGCAAAGTTCTGAACAAAGCGCCGGCAGGCAGTTACCATTTGGTAAAAACTATCTATTTATCGCTGAGCTGCAAGGTTGCTACCACCAGGCGTTCGCCACCCGCCTTAGCGGGATCGCGGGTGATGAAGATCCGGTGTAAGCGGCCATCCTTCACTTCCTGTAAGGGACCGTGCAGCAATTCCGTGAACGGCTGTTTGGGCGGGGCCACGGGTCCGGCGGGATTGCCTTTAAAGGTAAAGCTGCCCAGCTTCTCCCCTGACGGGCCATCCAGCCGCAGTTCAAAGGTGCAGGCCTGCACGCCTCCCTTCATCCAACCCAGTTGCAGCGAGGCTGACCGGATCGTCGACAGGTCGATGCTGTCCGTGTGGAGAGAAGCCTGTTTGGCGCTGTCCCTCTCAAATTTGATCTTGCTGTTGCGCAAGGTAACGGAGCTGTTGCCTGTCAGCGGCTTGATATTATTACCGCCCTTATCCGTAAAGGATGCGGTGATCGTAAGGATGCCTTTATCTTTTTCCGGTTTGTCAAGGGTCGGCTTGAGCGTGCCGGCGGCCGGCAGGGAGCGGGTGGTCTTATTCGCGCCGGAGAGGGTCTGGATCCAGCCGATGATGTCCTTGATATCGTCTTCCTTTAATGCGGGGTGTGCGGGCATGACGGTCTCGCCCCATTTGCCGGAGCCGCCTTTGGTGATCTTTTGCACCAGGTAGGATACCATATCCGGGTCCTTTTCGTACTTGATCGCGACGTCGCGGAAGGCCGGTCCGATGGATTTTTCTTCGGTCTTGTGACAGGTCTTGCAATCCAGGGAAAGGACCAGGTTCTTTCCCATGGCGGCGCCGCTCAAAGTCTGGTGTCCCTGCGGAGCGGCGGCCTTATCGCTGCCTTCCATATAATCGGCCGATACGATGAGGTCATTCTTATCTTTCTGTTGGGCGGTGTCGTCCTTGTCTTCGATGCCGACCTGGTAGCCGACCGGCGTGCCGGGGAAATAAAAGGTCTTATTCCCTTTCAGGGCGATGGTCACCGTCGGCGCTTCGTTGCCGGCGTATACGCTTACGCTCTTGCTGGTGGACGAGTCGCCTTTATCGTCTTTCACGATCACGGTGATGGGATAATCGCCTGCTGTCGTCAGGGTATATTCCAGTTTCGGCTCCGTGGTCACCCTGGCGCTGTCGTTACCGATGCGCCATGTATAGGTGAGCTTATCTTTTTCAGGATCTTTTGCATCGATGGAAGCCACGATCTTCAGGGGGAGGTCGCCGGAGGTCTTGTCGATGGTCAGGTCGCCCAGTTTGGGGGGACGGTTGCCACCATTGTAATCGACGCGAAAGATGCCTGCGTCCGCATTCTTGCTGAACCAGCCGCTGCCATATTCCAGTATGTACAACCGGCCGTCGGGACCCATTTCGGCGTCGATGGGAGAATTGAATTTCGAGTGTTCCATGAAAGGCTCCATCCTGTCGAAGTCACCATTGGGAAGCATGGTGACGGCCTTGAACCAGCAGCGGGTGAAGTCATACATGATGAATTTCCCGTTATAATAATCCGGCAGCCTTGTTTTTTCAGGATAGAGGTCGGAGTGAAATACGGGGCCGGCCATGGCGCAGCGGCCGCCGCTGCCCACTTCGGGGAAGTCGGGGCTGGCCGCATAGGGATACCATATGAATGCCGGCGCGACGGGGGGCAGTTCGCGCAGACCGGTGTTGTTCCGTGATCCATTGACGGGCCTGGCGGGATCGAAGGCCGATCCGTTCGCATCCGTCGCATAGTCATGCAGGTGATAGGGATAGTTGTCGCCCACGAAATAGGGCCATCCGAAGAAGCCTGCCTTCCTTGCCTGGTTGACCTCATCGTATCCCCGTGGCCCACGGGTGTCCAGGCTATCCTGGTTGGCATCGGGTCCGACCTCACCCCAATAGAGGTAGCCATTCTTTTTATCGACGGCAATACGGTAAGGGTTACGGTCGCCCATGACATAGATCTCGGGGCGGGTCTTTGCCGTTCCCGGGGGAAAGAGGTTGCCGGTGGGAATATCGTAGGTTCCGTCCGGCTTCAGTTGGATACGCAGGATCTTTCCCCGGAGGTCATTGGTATTGCCGGCTCCGCGGCGCGCGTCGTATTGGAGATGCCCGGGGCGGTCGTCCAGGGGAGCGTAGCCATGGCTGGGGAAGGATGTTTTCGGTTCGTCGAAGGGTGTTGAGTTATCGCCGGTAGAAACGAAGAGCATGTTATCGTTGCCGAAGGCGATGGAGCCGCCGGTATGACAGCAGATCTCCCGTTGCGAGTAGAGCTGCAGGATGATCTTTTCGGAATGGTTGTCGATGCTGTCGTTGACCAGGGTGAAACGGGAAAGGCGATTGACGGAAGTGTCCGTAGGGCTATAGTAGATATAAACGAAATGGTTGGTCGCAAAATTGGGATCGGCCTGTATGCCCAGGAGGCCTTCTTCGGCATTGACGCCCGGCGTATGGAGGGTCTTCCAGTAAACGTTCAGGAAGCCGGCCTGTTTGATCTTTTTGGTGCTGTTGCTGTAGAGCATGATCTCTCCGCGACGCTGGGCCACGAGGATGTCCAGGTTAGGGAGGATGGTCATTTCCGTAGGTTCGAAGATCTCGCCGGTGGTCAGGGGTTGCTTGGTGAAGCGGTCTTCCTCGGGAGTACGAAGGGAGCTGGCCCTGGTATAATCCAATCCTTTATTACCGCCGATGGCGTAGTCGATCCCGCCCTTCAGGCGTTGCAGCCAGGCGGAATCAGTGTAGGAAGTATCCGTCGATCCCAGGGTGGAATACCAGGACCTTCCGCCGTCGAAATCATGCTGCCAGGCGCTGTCGGCCGCATTGCCTGTCGCGCCCCGGCCGGCGGAATCTTTTTTATGGAGATCGCCCACGAGGCGTCCGTACCAGCCCCAGTCATATTTTGCTTCGATAGCGGCGTGGATGCCGGCATAACCGCCTCCTGCCTGGATATAGCGTTCGAAATCGGTGCGCTGGTATTGGTTCAGCTGGCTGCCGCTGGTATTCAGGAATAGGACGGCGGCATAGTTCTTCAGGCTATCTTCCAGGAACCAGGCGGCGCTGGAAGTGGTATCGACGTCGAAATTATTCGCTTTGCCCATGGCCAGGATGGCCTGGATCCCCGCGGGCGGAGAGACCAGATGAGCGCCGGGAGCATCGATGAAGACCAATACGCGTGCTTTGGAGGAAGTATGGCTGCAGCCAATCGCCAGGAGTAAGATGATGGCCGAACAACTGATCCAGTGTGCTTTTTTCATATGTATCCTTTGAAATAACGGGCTTTTGATCAAAGCACCGAGCCTTAACTGATGAATAGATGTTAAATGGGGCTTGAAAATTACGGAAAATAGTGGAAGAAACAGGGAGAGAAAGGGTTATCTTTTTAAAGATCCCGTTGGCGAAGACAGCAAAAGTTTAGCAGTGCTGTATAACTGTAAGGCTTCGTCCTTATTATTGATCTCTCTGTCGAAGCGAAGTCCCAGTTTTTCCAACAGCCGGGCGGAGTCCGCGTTCTCTTTTTTCGTGATAGCGAGAACAGGGGACTGATCGGGGCCGGTGGTGAGGGTCTGCATTACCGCGGCGGCGGCTTCGAATGCGTATCCCTGTTTGGCATAGGCGGGTAGAAAGGCAAAGCCGATATCGGGGTGTTCCAGGTAATCCCGTTGGATGAGGGTGATGATCCCGATGGAGGGTTGACCTGCTGGCGGCTGATCGGTCGGGGGCTGATCCGTTGGTAAAGGATCCTGCGAGAGCTTGACGATCCAGAAATGAACATTCGGGTCGAACAGGATCTTTTCGATATATCCCAATGCGTCCGCGATGGTCCCGATATTCCTGTCCCCGATGAAGCGGAGCCAGCCGGGCGTGTTCACCAGTTGATGGATAAATGCCGCTTCGGATAAGCCCAGGGCGGTCAGTTCCAGGCGCGCCGTCTTTAAATTTTGTCGCATACTGTGTAGCTTCAGGTCCTGCAAAAATAAGGGAGATAAATAATTTTTAGAATGTTGTGATTAGCTATATATTAGCGAGTCGGGCCTGCCAATATCCCTCGCTAAGTAAGCATTTTAACTCTTCTCTTAAATTTACCCCCATGCTCAAGCCATTCGCCTGTTCCTGCTTAATGTTCCTATTGACCCTTCCCGCTGTTTCGCAAATCTTTATCGGGAGTCCTTCGCAAGTTAACGCATCGATCTTCAATTCGGGTTTGCAAAACGCCATGCAGACGGCCATGGCCGGAACGGCCTCGCGAGCTGAATTGGAGGCAAGGCTTGGGATGGCCAGGAACGACTATTGGAAACTGGTCTCGGAGGGTAAAGACGCCACAGCGGCCGGCGCCGAGTATCTTAAATTTTTACGTCAGAAAGATTTCTATTTATTTCAGCTGGAATTCTCGAATTATTTCGACAAGGATGAGCCCGGGAACGACAATAACGGGGGCAAGTCGATCCGGGGTCTGGGCGATGCCATCGACTACCTGTTCGGAAAATGGATAAAAGGAACGGACCTGGACGGAGGAGTGCATCCTTTCGCCAAAGGCGCTTTTACAACCTGGGCCTTTACCGCATCGAGACCTGCCTATCTTTTCTCCGACAGCGGAATGCGGAAGATCCAGGAATTATATGTAGATTATTGCAAGAAAAGGGATACGGCGGAGTTCCTGTTCCGGAACCCCTATTCCCAGCTGGAGTCCGGCGATCCAGAGCAGCAATTGAAGTTCTGGCTGTATGCGGTCCGGGCCAGGGGCAGTTTTAGCGACGCCGAAGCGTATGTGAATGAGATCAAGGCCCAGGTGGGAAAGGATAAACTGCCTGGTCTTTCCGCCTATGCCCGTACGCTGATCCGCCAGGACGACTTTAGCAGGAAGGGGTTTTTCACCGACCGGGAAAATGGCACTTATTATTGCCTGGAGAAATTAGATTGGTATCTCGCGAAGAACGATCCGTCCCTGGTTCTCCTTTATCATATCAAAAGAAGGAATCGATGTTCTTACCCGCTGGCGAAATTAATACTCGAACAGAGAATAGCCCGTTATGGAAAGGCGCGGATCGACGCCTGCCGGGATTCTCTCCTTAAATACATCAACAGCGACAGGCCTCCTTATGGCGGCGATCCCGAATCATCCGACCTGCGGGCCTTGCCCATCACGGATGGGTTAGCTGAACTGCTGGGCGGCCAGAATGAGATCTGGAAGGACATGGCTGGCCTGGGTAAGAACAAGATGTCCTTTAAGGGTTACCGGGATATCCTGGTGCGATGCATGGAAGAGGGAGATCAGGCAGACCCCAACCACCGCCGATCGATGAATGAACGTTACAGCGAGCTCTTTAAGGTCGTGAACATGAACTTACTGGAGGCGGCGGTAGCGGCAGATGAGGATTTCCCTTCCGGTAGATTAACGGGACACGGGATAGGCTATGGTACCGACAATAGTGTCGGCAAGGAAGCACGGGTGAATAATATCTTCCGGATGTATTACGGCCTTTCCATCGATCATCCCGATCCACAGACCTTCGCCGTGTTGCTGATACGGGATGGGGAAAAAGGAGGGCAAACAGAGCGATTGGAGAAAGCCGTGACCATTTACCAGGAACTCTGCGCTAAATATGGAAAGGAGCAGGTGCTGAAGGTCGCATCCGAAGTAAGGAAGCAGGTAAGTCCCAACAGGTTTGACGCTAAGTTCGTATTGACGGAGATCCCTTTCCGGTCCGCCAACCTGGACGATGAGCCATTGGTCCGCCTGAAAAACAAGCTGGTCCCGGCAGCAGCCGTTGATCTCAAGGTATTCGAAGAGCTGCACGCGAAGTACCGCCAGAAGGGGAAGGCGTATCTACAAAGTCCGCAGCCACCCGGCGAGCGTTTCCGCGGCGATTATCCTTTCAATTTCCGGCATACCCGCGTGATCTACAGCGACGATGAATTCATCTTGCGGAGCGACCTTTTCTCCAGAAAAAATATCCTGATCCTGAAAGTGGGCGCCGAAACCAGCATTAACAACGACAGCATCTATGTGATCCGGTTCCGGGAGCTTATAGAACCGATCCTGGAAGCCAATCTCGGAAACTCGGAAAAAGCAGGTATCGCGAAGCCCGGCACACGACTTTACATCCCTGTTTACCTGGAAAACTATACGGAAGAACAGATCAATTATGTAGTTGGCCATATTGACCCCAGGGGACCGAACCTTATAGACAGGCCCATCAACATCAGCCAGTTGCGCATAGACGGAGGGAATTGGGTAGCGGAACCCGTATTGGGTCAGCTGGATAAGGCGTTCGGCTCCTTCAGCAGCCTGTTGGGATCGCTTAAATAGCCTCCTATCCACTTCGGCCTCCATTGGCCGGCGGCGGACGACTTTCCGGGAGAGTGAGATACTCCGGTCCAACCTTTAAAAACCCAATCCATCCGGTGGGAAACTCAGTTCAACCGATGGTGCAGGTATCTCCCGACGGCATGCCCGATCTTTATACTTTTACCATGTAAAAGTGTGAACTTATGAAATCATCCTATCTGATCCTCTCTGTCTGCCTGTTAACCCTCGCCTCCTGTCATAAAGGAACGACGGACCGGCCTCAACCGCCTGCCCCGCCTCCGCCCCCGGGCACACCCGCGGTATTGGGACTGAAGGACCTGAACGAAAGGAACCTTCCCTCCCCCTATTATCATTTTGATTACAATGATTCGGGATTGATCGCCCGGGCCAGCCACACTTCCGGGTTATATAGCTACAATATCGAGTATAGCGGTAAGGAGATCCTTACCATGAAAAATAAAGGCGGCAACAGGGACGTCCTGCATTATGAATATGCCGATGGTAAGCCATCCGCCATCAAGATAGCCAATGATAAAGGGGTCGTTTACCGGCAGGTGTCCCTTCACTACAACGCGTTCAAGCAATTGAGCGTCGTGCTATGGGAAGTCCTGGTTAATGGCGGCTTTTCGTCGGAAAGATCGCAGGAGTTCAGCTATTATCCCAATGGCAATTTGAGCAGGCTGATCGAACACTATGAACACGTAGGCTCTCAACTGGAATCATGGGCCACGGATAACTTCGAGGACTATGATGATAACGTGAATACGGACGGCTTCACACTGCTGAAACCCCAACAGCTCATGCACCTCCTTGTGCTGCCGGGCGTTCAATTGCAGCTGAACAATCCCCGCCGGGTCATCCACACGGGAGATGGTCCTAACTATGCCATCGATTACACCTATATCTGTGACCCCGTCGGCCGGCCAATGGTAAAGAACGGCGATCTGCTGTGGACCAGCGGGCCTGATAGCGGAAAGCATTTTGCGACGCAGAGCACGTATTCCTATTATAATTAAACAGCCTTGTCAATTTATGAAAGTACCCTATTGGATCTTTACAGCCTGCCTTCTCACGCTTACCGCCTGTCATAAGGACATCACGGACCGGCCTCAGCCGCCTGCCCCTTCCACGCCCCCGCCTGCCGGTACGCCTGCTGTGCTGGGACTGAAAGACATGAATGTAAGCAGCCTGCCTTCCCCTTACTATCACTTCGAGTACAATGATTCCGGACTGATCTCCCTGGCCAGCCACACCGGCGGACTGGCTATTTACGCTATCGACTATACCGGTAAGGATATCCTTGCCATGAAAAATATAGCCGGCAACAGTGATGTCTTGCATTATAACTATGCCAACGACCATCACCTGAGTTATGTCTCGATACAAAATAATACCGGCCTGGTTTATAGAAGGGTCTTTTTTGCCTTTACCGCGTCCGGGCAGGTGGAAAGTCTGAATTGGGATGTATTAGATGGCAATGACTTCGCCACGGAAAGATCCCAGGTATTCACCTACTATTCCGATGGCAATTTGAACAAGCTCGTCGAGAAGCATTTTGCAGTAGGCCCGCAAACGGAATCGACGGTCACCGACGTATTCGAAGACTACGACGACAAAGTGAACGTGGACGACTTTGGCTTGCTGCATCCCGAGCAGTTCATGCACCTGGTGCTGTTAACCGGATCTAAGCTGCAACTGAACAATCCCCACCGCGTCACCCGCACGGGAGACGGCCTTACCTATAGGGTCGATTACAACTATACGTATGACAATAGCGGGCGTCCGCTGACAAGGAACGGCGATATCCTTTTGAACAACACAGCCGATGCCGGGAAGCATGTCCCGAGCCGGACGACCTATTCATATTATCATTAGAGATCTCCGCCGCTAACTATTTACGCCTCCTTCCACGGGAGGCGTTTTTCGTAAGAAGATCCCCGCACAAAGGATCCAGATCACAAAGCCCGACACGAAGATGCGGAAGCCCGTCAGGTCGAAAAAGATAAATCCCGCACTCATCGAGACCAGGGTGGTCAGGCCCAAAAGGATACCCAGCCAGCCCAGCCAGGCCGGAAGCTGATGCGTTCGGAAGATCGCCAGGGACCAAAGGAATACGGCGATGCAGGCGGCGCCGATATATACCAGGTCAAAAGCATGATTTAAAGCCGTATTATAGTTCAGGACCGGCTTGATCGCCGCCAGCTTCTCCTCCGGAGCATCTATATAATGGGTTACGAAAAGAGGCAAGGCCAGGCCATTGACAGCGGCGGCGCATACGACCGCGAACAGTCCCACACTCATCGTACTAAAAGCCATCAGCGCCAGCAGGCTGCTGTCCTCCAGCTTTTTAGTCAGTCCCCAGAAACCGAGGATCGCAAAGGGAACCGAAAGGATCGCCAGTGAATGGGTGGTCATGATAAGAGCGGCGATCCGCTGCAATCGTTCGATGCTGCCTCCCATCGGGTGCATGACCATCGTGACCAGCATCAATACGGTAGCAATAAGGAGGGCGTTAGCACAGCGGACAAAAAAAGTATTTTTCACGTCAGGTAGTTTTATTCCGATAAAACTACGCTGCGGAGGGCCAAAGGTGCTTGATCCAAATCAAGAACGGGAAAGCGATGGAAGATTTACCGGATGCGCTTGCGGATGCGGCTCAGGGTCTCGGGTGTAATGCGCAGGTAGGCAGCCAGGAGCTTGAGGGGAAAGGCTTGTATGAGTTCGGGGCGATGGGTCAGCAGTTCGCGGTATTGGTCTTCCGGCGTCTGGCCCAGCAGGCCGATGTCGACATATTGCAGGGTCTGCATGAGTTTACCGGCCTTGAAAAAAGACGCCGACCGTTGTATCAGGGCATGCAGGCTATGGATATCGAGCAGGGCCAGCCGGCAATCGCTGAATGCCCGGATGCTGGCCAGGGCGGGTTTTTGTGAGGTGAAGCTCTGGTAATCGGTGAGCCAGTTGTTCCTGACGTACAGGTTGACGATCCTGTCCGTTCCATCCGTCCCATGGACCGTATGCGTACAGCTGCCCTGCAACAGGAAATAAAAGGCCTGGCAGACCTTGCCTTCCCGGAGCACGAACCCGTTCTTCGGCACCTCGATGGCAGACAGTCTGCTCTCGAAGAAGGATAGCTCTTCTTCCGAGAAAGTACCGAAGGATTGTAAGGATTGAAGAACGGGTTGGAACATCCGGGTGATTTGGAAGTATAATGATACAATATTCCGATGGAATACCACCCTTCCCATGCAGGCGGCCAATATTCATCATTCCGTCTTCAGGCTCTTCACGGGGTTGGCAAGAGCCGCAGACACAGACTGGAAGCTGATGGTGCCTAAAGCGACCAGGAGCGCGCCCGCGCCGGCCAGCGCAAAGATCCCCCAGCCCAGGGGAACCCGGATGGCGAATCCCTCCAGCCATTTGTGCATGGCAAACCAGGCCAGCGGGCAGGCGATCAGGAAGGAGATGACCACCAGCTGAACGAAATCCCTGGACAAGAGGCCGACGATACTGGCTACGCTGGCGCCCAGGATCTTTCTTATGCCGATCTCCTGTGTCCTTTGCAAGGTATTATAGGAAGCCAGTCCTAAAAGGCCCAGGCTCGAAATGAAGATAGCCAGGATGGAGAAATAGAAGAACAAGCCGCCGAACCGATCTTCCGACCGGTATTGACTGTTATAATCCT
>Ga0307517_10006370_pt1 | contig 17494 bp, 12 predicted proteins | sample 23_EM_MG_FD_194515 | JGI IMG/M metagenome (GOLD analysis project Ga0307517, IMG submission 194515) | Populus trichocarpa ectomycorrhiza microbial communities from riparian zone in the Pacific Northwest, United States - 23_EM | ecosystem: Host-associated > Plants > Roots > Unclassified | place...
ATAGCAATCCAAAAGGCTGAGAGATCTTTCTATGATAAAACACAGGACTCTCCTCTCCCTAGAGATTCTCAAGTGCAGTCTTCCACTCAAGGCAGGAACCACTAGTTAAAGATCTCCCTAAACTCCATCCTAATATCTGAACACAAGTTTATACTGCTATTTCACAAACAATTCTAGCTCACAAAGCAACTTAACTCGGTATTTCCATAAAACAAGGAGGGGGAAAGAGCAACGGAAACTAAGCAACAAGAAGGAAAGAAAGAAAAAGTTTTTACAATTCACTCCTTTCATTGCATACCATCAGTGTAATTCCAAGAACATATACATTAATAAACGGAATTCATTTCCAATCTCACAAAATATAAGCACATACTAAACCATAAAGTATAACTTCATTGAACAGGAAGCACCTTCTTAACAATCCCATCACTGAGAGCAGCAATTTGTGAATCAAGTGCTTTCATAGTCTCCTCTTTCTGAGTCTCCAATTTAGCCAGTGCTTCTTGCAAGTCAGCCTCAATTTTCTTCCTTCCTTCAGCCAACTTCTGCTCCACTTCACCCTGTGTTTCCTTCTTCATTTTATTCAATGCAGCCGATATCTCAGCCCTAGCTGCTCTCATAACAGCAGCAGCCTGTTCTTCAAGTTGCTTAACTTCTTCAGATGTATCTTTAACACTGCTCAGCTTCTCTTTTATGGCCGAATCTCTCTCATCCATGAAATTACCAAGTGGGGTGAACCAGATTTTGTCCAAAGCAACCATGAGGACCAAGAACTCAACCATGATTATAGGAAGTGTTAAGTTGAAGTCAAAGAGTGCAGCCTTTTCTATTTCTTCAGCCAAAGAAGGTGGTGCGAAGGTTAAGGAAGTGGCAGCAATGAGAGAGAGGGATTTGAGGGTGGAGGTGGAGAGAGATAGGAGTTGGGGTTTGGTGATCTTGAGGATTTTAGGGAAGGAAAGTTGTGGGATTTGGAGTTTGGGTTTGTTGTTGGTGGGGAGGGAAGAGGAGGAGAGGGTGATGAGAGGTTTGGAAGAGGCCATGATCATGTTGGCCATGGCTGATGACTAAAGATGCAAAATTTAGAGTTGTGGTGTCCTTCGGGGTGTGAGAGGTGATGACTGATGGTGGTGGGAATGGTAGATTTTGTGTGGAAATGGGGAGGGGATTTTTGGAAGGGGGTTATCTCTTTCTTTGCCACACAAATTGCTGAGGTTTGAAATGGGCAAGAGGAAGGAGTGGAGTGGAGAGGAGAGGGATTGCTATGCACGTGTGATTTGTGTGTTCTTGACCCTGGTCCATTGATCCGACCCGCCCGGGATTCATAGAGGCAGCCCTGCCTATCTGACCGCTGGGACTCAAGGTTAGAAAAAAGAAACCGTTTACCACCCTACGGTCATTCTTTGGGCCTTTGATTAATCGACCGAGTGTCATAACATCCCTTGTAATATTTTATTGATGATGATCGGATGTTGGCATGGCTTTATCTGATTTCTATTTTTTAAAATATTTTTTTGTTTAAAAATATATTAAGATAATATATTTTAAACAAATTATTTTTAATATTAATATATTTAAAAAAAATAAAAATATAAAAAATATATTTTTAAATAAAAAATTCAAACTTTTAATGAATAGCGTTTTTTATCACGGTATCAAAAATACTTGTCTGACTTGGCCTGGCCAACAATACAATTCAGGAATTGGCCTACGTTGAATTTTTAAAAAAAATTGTGAAAATTAACCTGGTCAAAATTATAATAACCCGGTTAAAAGCAAGTTTAACTTTAAATTTTTTATTTCTAAAATAACATTGTCTTTTAACTTTTTTTAAAAAAAAAAAAAAAACTGAAACGAAACGGGTTAATACATGCAATCAGTGATTCCAACCTTGCCCATGTTTAATAACTTTGCGGAAATACTTACAGTAGAAAGTTATCGGTGCTTTTACGTTTTCTATTTCTCTCATCAAAATATTCAACTTAAAATTCAGACTCGGACTCCCGGAGGGGTCAAATTAGAGCCTTAAACTCAATTACGCTGTGGGAAGAGAGAATATACAGTGACAGGAAAATCGAGGAAAGGACATAATTTTATAAGTAATTTTGAATTCATAAACTCATCCATTGCATTGCAGTAGATTTGGGAAAAGAAACGGAGAATGGTGTAGTGTGCCACTACCTGTATCAGTGCATGTATTTGTCCACTGTCCATCGGGCATTGGATAATCATGGCTAGTGGAGTAAACCGAAATCATTGAGCAATTCAGATTTGTAAGCAACACTTGTACGAAAACATGGTTTCCGCAGCATGTTAAGAGACTAGGGGCAGCTTACATTTAAGGCTATCACGGCATGTCTCTGTAGGCTCGAGGTAAAGGTTCAATAACAGAAAGAAGCCGCATTTGTGATGCACTTCAGCCGATCACTAATCCTCTCTAAGTGTACCTTTTCGGGAATAACTATTGTTACCGTAAAACTGCAGTATCCTTCTAAAACTGCCCAAGAAACCACAGGCAGATCTAGATGGAGAAGTCTTCCAGCCAATTGTCCTATCCATGGTTGACAGCCTGGAGTACATGAACCACCGTCTGAAGAAACAACTCCATCTGGCCTCGTCTTGTGTAATAATGCCGTCATTTTTATCTTGAAAATGCTGGCACTCCCCATTCTCTAAGTCATCATAACCTTTGTCTTCGTAATTCTGTTCTTTCTCTTCAGAGCGATTTGATGGTGACAGTGAGCTGCGCACATGCACATTCCCAGTAATGTCATATATGGTTCCGATAGATGAATTGATAAACAAAGACAGATTCCTGAAGTCACTAGAGAATTAACACTTTTTAAAGCAACCCATGCCAGATGCAAGTGGACTGGAACCTTTTAATAGACATTTACAAATGACGAGTGGTAACATCAAAGTTGCAACTATAATAATGTTTTAAAGGGCTTCAAGAGGTTCCGAAGACCGAAACCCTTCTTATCTCTTTCTCATAGATTGTCCACGAGTTCATTCAATCTCACTAAGCCGTACATGTCAAAGGAAATTATTAATTATGCTTACCAAAGCATTTCAGAAATTGAATTGCCATATCTTAAATACACTCCGGTTTCTGCAATCTAATTTGTTTTTAGTTTCAAGGTAGCCGAAAGCATGTGTCGATTTCAGAAATAGCTGAAAATCATGCCTACCCAAAGCATCTCATAATTGAATTGCCATATCTTAAGCACACAACAATTTCCGCGGAGCCTATTTTTTTCTTATAGTTGCACTATAGCATAAAACGTGTTTGTTTATGCAAAATTGCAAAGGTAAAATGGAGAGACTAAGTAGTTCAACATAGCTTAAGAAATGACAAACTTGTCTATGTTGGCAAGCAAGCATGTTTATCTGTGACTGAAAGCTAGTAAGTAAACTGAAACAAAATACTTGACACAATGATAATATCTAAAGAAATCAAAGAAAGATATGGTCAGGCGCAGATCCTTACATTTTTGGTGATTCTGACCCAGCAATCTTTTTCAATGAACGCTTCTTTTTCAAACTGTAGTTGCCTGAGACATGCCGGATAAATTGAAGCTGCAAATACCAAACAAGAAACTGTGAGCATCAAGTAATTCCAGCATAAACTCTTTGCAGTTCCTTAGACTAGTAACAAAACTGGAAACTAATAGCCTTTATCAACAAACAACTCCAGGGACACCCAATATCATTTACTGAATTTGATTTTTCGAGATTTCATAGACATCAGTTAGAGCTCTAGTAAACAAGCAAAGCAATACTAACTCCCGACAGTACCAAGACCAGATACTCCAGGAACTTAGCCATTCTCATCTCAGTTTATAAAGACCAGAATCACCAAAATCCATTACATCTACACCTATCTTTATATATGCATCATGCACGCACTAAACCCATGAATGCAGCTGTTTTCATCTACAATGCAGCGATCATCCATCCAACAAACAAATTAAAAAAAAAACCTACAGCAGCATAGGAAATAACCAAAATATCTTCTAAACCCACAAAAGAAAAACGTGGCACGTACCTGATCACCATCCTTGATGCCATAGTTCTTAATATAATCTGTCTCCATAAGCAACTTCTGATCACCATAACACAAGCAAAAATGCCCCCACAAATGTGGCCTACACAAAACCAAAAATTCACACAACAAAGCATCATATATCAATAACCCCAAACCCTAACATTCTCTTCCACATCTAGCAAACCAACACAAACTACACGATTTCCAAATCACAATTCACTTCTCCCCTCATTAATAATATATCTCAACAAAACACAACTCAAAATCCAAAGCATCAACAAACACGAATTGCATTTGTAATTTTCGTGTTAATTTAATTGAATTTTACCATGAGATCTTTCCCGGCCCTTCCTGCGGCATGTAACTAAACGCAGCCTCAACCGCTTGCCTTAGTTCTTCAACTGTAGCTGACTTCATTACTTCAATCTCTGTAAACACACAAATTAACCCCAATTTCTTAAAAAAAATTCTCATTTTCCTGCATTTTCTCAGCAACCAAACAGAACAGAACAAAAAACAATAAAAAAAAGAAAAGAAACATAAGGTACGAACCGAAGGAGGAGGCGTCTAATTTGAGAACAGAGAGTCTGAGAGGTTCTTCAGGAAGTTTATTATAAGAATAAAAAAGAGCCTTGGTGACGTTCCCGAAACTTGAACGTCGGCCATCGAGAGTCATTAAGGACGGTAATGAAGTAGACCGGCGGTGAAGGTGTCGACCAGAAGAAGAAGAAGAAGAAGAAGTTGGAGGTGAATAAGAACCGTCGATTCTGAAATCAGCCAGCTGAATCAGAGAGCTCTCCTCCTCCTTCTCCTCTTCCTCCTCCATTTATGTATTGATTTTGAGAAGATTCTTAGGTGAAAGAGACACGCATTGTGGAGTGAAAATGTGGAGAGAGAGTTAGGGTTTCGCTTTTGGGAGATTCTGGAATATGGAATTGCTTGTTTTAGGAGGGGTGGGGAGGGGAGGGGAGGGAAAGAGGGTCAAGGGTGACAGTTGGGTTTTTTTTTTAAAGAATAACGGTTTCTTTGGGCACCAGCTCAGCTCATGCAACAAAATAGAGATTACTATTATTATTACTATTATTATTAGCTTGATAATTTCGAAATTATAGAAAATCTCCATGCAAAAGCCAATGAGGTTTTATTAATTAACTTGGTTTGATATTTCATTCCTAAGGATTAATTATTACCCAAGAAATATTTTTAAAAGAGTAAATGTGAGCCCTCAAGGAAAGGAAATTAATCTATTCTATAAGAATTAATTATTACCTAAAAAATATTTTTAAAAGAGTAAAGGTGAGCCCTTAAAGAAAGGAAAATAATATATGTTCATAAGGATTAATTATTACCTGAGAAAGATTTTTAAAAAAGTAAAGATGATCCCTTAAGGAAAAGAAATTAATCTCTATTCATAAGGATTAATTATTACTTAAGAAATATTTTTAAAAGAGTAAAGGTGAGCCCCAAGGTAAGGAAATTAATCTATATTCATAAGGATTAATTATTACCTAAGAAGGATATTTAAAAGAGTAAAGGTGAACCCTTGAGGAAAATAAATTAATCTATATTCGCATGAGAATAATTTTATTGTCGAATAAAAAATAATGTTTAGTGTGTTAATAAAATAGAGGTTTAAATGTTAATAACAAATTAAAGAGAGAAAATAAGTAATTATTTATTATTAATGGATTTGTTTATTAGAAATATTAGTAATAGAAATTAAGAATTATTTAGCATGTGTTCGGAGATGTGATACCAAAAAACGAGGAAGATGTGTAGCCTTGAGAACGAAGAAGACCCTTTACATGAAACAAAGAAGTCCCTTTGCAGCAGGCTAGGAACCTCTGATGGTTATGTTAACCGATGAGGGCGTCGAAAAGTGGTGGCTGTAGACGAGCTACAGGGGAGCTGTGTTGTGCAGAAGATGAAGTCTCCCACCCTGAAGGTTAAAGATAAATATTTATAAAAATATGTACATGACAACGAAACAAATCTTCAATAAAAGGAAAACCTTAATACTCGAAGACAAAGTTGTTAAACCCAAATCAACCCGACGAGTTAACTTGAAAAATCTAAGGCGTGAATTGACTTGATAAAATCTGAATCAGATCATCTAGCTAGCTCAATACAAGAATATAAAAAAAAACAAATTGGTTTTAATAAAAAAGTTAATCCAAGATTTCTCTCATTACTGGTTTTCTTCCATGAGAAAAAGAAATAGAGCAGAAGTTTACAAGTACTGGTCTTATTCCTTGTCCCTTGAAAGTGCTTTCCTAATTTTTGCTCCAATGCTGCTCCGGTGAATAGCAAAACTGCAAACGTAAATAACAGAATTCTCTCAAGCATAAGGCGTTCTATGAACTCTGAAGTCAAGCTCCATTACAAATTGCAATCATATACACGGACTTCGACAGGTTGAAGTCACTGGAACATGCAAGTCTTTTACAAGGAAAAATGGCTAGTTAGGATAGTATCATAAGCATATTTCAACATCATCAGAGGTCCGGCTGATACACCGAGACACTTGCAATGTTGCCGAGAAAACATAAATAAAAGCTCTAAAAATGGTAGTCAGTTTTGGAGTCGGGGCCTGGTGGTTCCCAGAATATGCTTTTTGAATCAGTGACCTTCTATCGAACAAAAACCTCCTCGACATAGTTAGGTCTCTTCCAAGAACCTATAGCAGGCGGGAACATCCTGTGAAGCAAGGGTCTCTATAGTTTGTGCATTTACCTCCCTATGAGCTTATAGTAGGCATACAAACCGGAGCCAGCAAAACCAAGGCATTGCCCAATGACATTGAACTGTAAGGAAGCAAAATAATATTCAATCAGAGAGTGAAATCACAAATGCAGAAGAGATATTAGTAGTGCGTGTAGAGAACAGATATAAGAAGGTTTTTACTCACAAAATCAAAAGGAAGCCCACCAAAAATAGTCCAGCCAAGTGCAATGGTAAAAAGATCCTACATCAACATGATACCAAAAGATCTGATAAAAGTATCCATAATGTCTGTGGCAAGGATGGAATATTCAGTATAGCCATGGATCACTAGATGTGCTGAATTAACTTGGGAATTTTACCAATAACTAATGAAGATAATAGTTGATGTTCATCATCTAGAATTGCCACTTCTTTAACCCCAAATATGTCAAATTATCCCAAATATGTCAAATTATCGCCATTTCATAGCAAAATTTGCAACCACGGATAATATTTGAAAAATTCCAACCTCCTCAAAAATTCATGCAAAATCTGCAATGATGTTAAGAGTAGCTGAAAACCCCTTCATTTTTCCACATTTATAATACACAAATATAAATGACCAGAGACACTTTTTCAAAACTCGAAAATGTACCAAACATGGCCAGATTTTCAACTCCCATCAAGATTAAAAACTTGTTCTTTAATTTATTCACTTCTAACCTGATTTCACAGCATCTGCAATGTTCCTGACAGAGGCAAACATACCCCCCCCCCTTTTTTTTTGTTTTGTTTACTGCAATACAAACAGGTCCAGCCATGGCTACACTCTCTCACACACACAAGCATCCACTTGTAAGTTTAAGATAAATGTATTGTGTAAATCTGGGAAGCTGGGTGACTAACACCATTGGCTAGGTCCTTATTCGATATGATGATCCTAAAATTTATAGTTAATGCAGCTTGGTATTCAAAATCAGACAATAGTAAAAGAAGTCTGTTGGTCAGACAAGTTGAATAATTTATGTAATTCGTTTCAGATTTAAGAGTGCCATGCCTCCATTACCAGAGATTGACAAAGATGACTCGGACACGCACTAGAATATCATTCCCAAGAAAGGTACAACTCTTATCATCAACAAGTTGCCCAATTCCATGCATTACAGTAGCAAGACATTAAAGAGTGATTAGTTAACTAACCTTAAGGTTACCACAAATTGTTTGTGTGAGTGCTGAATTGAGAGTTGTGTTCAGGAAGATACTGTAATTCAAGAAGAAAGCCAGGATACATGAAAGAAGCAATACAGCCTGCTCAAGAGAGAAGCAGAGTTATCACCACTTTTGTCAAAACCCTCTACACAAATAAGTGCACTAAAACAAGAAAATGACAGAATTAAAACAGCTTTATGCGTCAAGTGATTCATGCTGGTAGAAAGACAAGATACCATAGTGCTTGCAACACCAGTACATAAGAGGGAGAATTTTAAACTTCATTAACACCCAAATAAAATGTAAGAACTGAATTGCAGTGGGTTGTCAGAACATCCCCATCAATACTAGTAATGAATTGGAACCAGGCATGGGCAAAGACACACATGACCATTGGTGCCTAAGAATGTAGATTTTTTCCAATTAATTCCTAACTAATTCAGTACAGATTTGTACAGAGAATTAGGTGTTATAGCATAAGGGCAGCTACACTAAATGTACATTTAAGACTTACAAAGTGCCAGTGGACTAAGCTACCATGCTTGGTTAAAACAAGGGGAAAAGGGGACTTTAAGAATTACCAAGAAACCCAGGGAAAACAGATATGGGAAATTCATTGTCATCCCCAAATCGCCACGGATAAATGTCCAAAATAACAAAACCGGTCCACATATAATTCCTGTAATAGGAAAAGCAACACAATGTACAATTTCAGGTAAAGGACAGAAAAGTCTGGAGCACATGAAAATAAATTCAACAGATTACAAATTAATTTAAACATCTTCACTTACCATTGCACCACATAAGGCCAAAGCTATTTAGGCCACTGGATTTCCCTGGGAAAAAGAACATGTTAGCCACTATACAAAGAGAGATGTCAAGCTAATGAAGAGAAATTCCAAGAAGAAAAACAAGTGTGAGCACTACCAATACGGCTTATGGTTGCCAGATATATAGCCGTTGTAAAATTGGCTGCGAAGACAACAGCATAGCCATAGAAGTCAAATGACAAGTCCCGTGCTCCAGCAATAAATGCACCAAGAACTATCAACCCAACACTGGTAACATCCTTAACCTTTTCAGTTAAATGAAGCAATAAAAAATTACAATGGAACAGTAGCTATTTCCAGCAGCAAAACCTATATTCAAGTTCCTATCAAATTAGATATTTCGATGCAGAAACAGGACTATCAAAATGAAAGGAGAAATTAAAATGAAGAAAAAAAAAGTCAGTTCTATTCCTTCAAGCTCTTTCTTTTCTGTTCTGTTCTTTTTCCTACAAAATACACACATTAATCAAGCTCGTGCAAATCCAGGGAGATTTTGTAAGTGTAACACAACCTTAATGGAGACGTCAACTTAAAGTTTTGGACAAAGTCATAATAGTGGATGCAGAATATTACAATTTAAATTGCTCGCAAATAATATTTTGATAGAATAGCTACAATAAAGGACCATTTACCTTCCAAAAATTGGACGTGTATATCTTTGCCCTGCCAGAATATACTCCATTATCATTGTAAATACCACTGTTGTCCGCCTTAGGGTGGTATACATGGGAACATTTACCCCACGGACAGACTCCATTGTAACTAGCTTTCATGGGGAAACAGTAGAAGAGGTAGAAATTAATAATAAGTGAAAATTCAACAAGGTAAGAAACCTATTCAACGTTACACACTAACATACCATGTAAAGCAAATAAGTCAATGCAAGAGGTAGGGTGTGCATCAATGTCTCCAGTGGTACAAAAGTAGCGTTGACATCAGAAGTAGTTAAAGATCCACCATCAGTGAAAGATATAATTCTCCAGCGTCTCAATGCATACAGAAAAGAGCACGAGCATATCATCTGCGTGGAAACAAAACAAGAGTGTGAAATGTGGCTATAATGTTGCCAAGACAGGCATTGACAATAAAGGCATAAAATACATAAAACATTCTAATTAAAATGGCAAATAATAAAATGCAACATGTTAGCTCAGGAAGATCTACCTGAAATAATGTTATGACATTTGCACTAGGGAAGTTATAAGAAGAAAGAGCTGCTTTATTGAACAATACCAAAAGCACTGCAAAACACAACAGAAACCGTAAGTAGCTGAAAATAATTACAACAAAAAACTCAGAAATGACAGTCTATATAAGACTATCATCCTGCTATTTCATCGATTTCGTTTCTTTTTTTTCCCTTTCCAATTGATTCATTTCCCTACAAATTATTAAAAAAAAAAAAAAAATTCCTCATTCTCCTCATCCGTGCGCTTTTCTGGAAGGATACAAGAAAAAATGAAGCCATAATATTCAATAAGTTTCACGTTATTACTTCATTTAAAATCTCCAAAATATCTCAAACATATTAAGCCATCCAACTTCAGGAATCATATAAACAAATAACAAACAATCCGGTAAAATATCCAATCTAATCACTCTAAACCTCAAATTAACACCAGTAACCACATTCCTAATCACCAAATCCACAATTCACAAAATCTAATAACACAATCCTCTCTATGAGGGAAAAAAAACTAACAAAAAATCAGCTATACAAAATTCCTTTCCCTATAAAAAAAACCACACGCAGATAATTTAATAATAGATATCAACATTCAAAGATATCAGACCGAATCAAACAACAGAAATAAAAATTTTAAAAAATGATCAGTGTAAATTGTTCAAGAATTGATTTATACCTGCACACGACATGTAAGAAATAGCAGCATAAGCTCCTCTCTTAGTCATTGAAGATCCTCTGAACGCCTTCTCGTCCCCCTTGATCAGTCTCTCTTTCTCTCTTTGCCTCTCATCGTCGAGTGGAGATACGGAGACTGGAAGGATTGAATTGGAAGAGGAACTTGAAGCCATCGGAGACATCAATTAGAGATCGGTTTGGACTGAAATGGTGATCACTGAGGATTTACGGTCAACTCGACGAGGTGAGTGAGTCGTTGACTCGAACTCGTACGCACGCGAGAGAGCCGAGGCCAGTTTCGGGGCTGGCGATTTTTTTATTGCGCCTCGCCAGAATTTGTACATTGGAGTTTCCTTAATTTCGATTTTTTTTCAAATTTGTACATAATTTCTTTTTTATTTTGCTAAAGGGTTTCACTACGAATTTGAAATATCAATAAAATAAGTACCACGATATTTTATTTTATTTTTGACGATAAAGGAGAAAAAAATGGGTGATCTACAATAAATCAGCTATATTTTGACTACGCACCATCTATTATGAAAAAGAAGATGATAAGAAATAAAATAATATGGCACAAGTGTAATTTTAATTATTGAGATCTGCCGAGTATAGTTATTAGACCCGCCCAGCTTGGCAGGATAACCGATAACCTGAGATTTGGAGTTTTAGCGGGTTTATTTTATTCAAAACTCAGGGCAGCAATTGATTTGGAGAAAATCATTTGACTTGCTAGGTTAATTTCAAACGACCGATAAAATAAGTAAAGAAATGTTTTTTTAAAAAATATTTTTTTTCTAATCATAAATCTTTTTTTATATATATTTTTTAATTAGTTATTAATTAAATTCAAAATTCACCGTATAAATACTAAAAGAATATTTTATTTTTTTAATGTGAGATTTGAAACCCTTAAGTATATATACTCTATGTTCACAATAAAAAAAATTATTTTTTCAATGTGGGATTTGAAGTCATTTAATATATATATTTTATATTTACAAGAAAAAAGTTATATTTTTTTAATATGAAATAAAAAATATTTTTAATTTAAATACTTCAACTTAAAAGAATAAGATAATATTTTTAATGTGGAATAAAAAATATTTTAAAATAATTTTTTAAACTTTATTATTTACAACATATATAGCCTATATTCACATGAATTGTTTCTTAATTTTTTTATATGAAATATTAATACTTCAAATATTTTTTAAAAATATTTCTGGGTTGATTTAGATTGACCCGAGTCAACCAGTATAACCTGGGATCCGGTCCCTTGACCAGGTTAACCCCCGAATCAGGGTTTAATAACTATGTTGTCGAGTACCCATGCACACCTTAAGGCATATCTATTATGTTGGTTTTTAATTTTCATTATAAAAAATCACATTTTAATTATTTATTTTCCATGATCAGTTTATGCACTAATCGATACTAATTAAATTCTTATACAATTGTACATTAAGATAAATAAAATATTCTTAAATATTGATCTCGAAATTTGAAATTAAAAAATTAAAAAATAAAATAAATCGTGAATGAAATTACATTTCAATTATTGATGAGCATTTCATCTCTTAAGATTGAAATATTCATAAACAATAAAGGTAACAATTTTATTTTTAAATTTACATTAAATGCAAAATTATTATCCTAAGATAAAACTTATTTATTCCAGTGTTGTTAAATTTAACATAATATCTAGTTCAAGATTAAAATTAAAATTAAAATGAGTGAGTGTTAATTCGGTTAAATCTAACTAATTTAGATAATTAAAACTTATTTTTTTAAAATATTATTATTTTAAATTGATTTGATTTAACCTATTAATTTTATAACTTAGATTAAATTTTTTAAATTTATTTTATGAATTTGATTTATCACTTTAATAATAAAAAGGTAAAACGCAAATTAAATTTTCAAACAACCCATGATGTTTGAATTATTCAGTTTGATAAATCCAAGTACCATTAAAAACCTTTTTTTTTTAAAATAGACTCTTCGCATAGCTATAGGTTTTGAAAATTCATATATCTAATTTAGTAATTGATATATTTATTACTTAAAATCTTTTATTTTTTTCTTAATTCTCAGGTTTAAATTTTAATTCATGTTAAAATAATATAAATATATTTTTATCTTCCATTAAAAACAAGATTTATACTATTTAATAAAAAAAGATATATGTTCTCATCATCAAAAATATATATTAAAAAATCAAATAAAAGTGTCATATTAAAAAAAAAATTAAAGACCAGATGGGCCCTTTTGCTCGGTGATGAGTAGGGAATGGGCCTTAATAGTTTATACGGGCCTGAATTACATAAACCCTCTTTCCTCCTGCAAAAGGCAAAAAAATCCTAACACGACGACTTCTCGAGTTCCAGTAACTGGGTAAAGACTCGTCGGACTCACAGTCACAGCACCGCAATTCATCGGCAATGGCACCTTCTTTCAAACGGAGAAGGAGACTCTGCAAGTCGTCGTTTTGAATCCCTTCCATTGCTCAAGTCTCAATCTACCCTGATCAAATCCATTACCAACCACTTCTCTTCACAAACATTAAAGGTTAGCCTCTTAAATTTGCCTTTTCTGCTTGTGAACTTAAAATAAATGCGAGGAAATGAGAAATTATTATTTTTTGAGAAGAATTTAGATTTTTTTAAGTAATATAAACTGTTTGATTTAGTTTCTGTTTTTTTTTTTGTTGATATATTGTTGCTGTTATTTTATTTTTTTTTGAATGCGGGTGCAACTGAATAATTAACTATTCAAGATTTAAATTATAAAAAATGACCGGTTTTTCGATGGTTAACCGGAGATACAGTTACTTACATGAATGCAAGTGGCCTTTAGAAGCAATTGATATGCACCATGTTGTGGCGAGGAAGTGTAATGCAAAGGGTTTCTCATTGTTGTCGCAAATGCCGCGTCGTATCTTTTCCTAGTTAAGGTAAAAGAATTGTCTTTGCTGTGATTTAATTTTTCACGGTTCAATGTGATACAGTTTGATATTCATGCTTTCTTCAAGACTACGTAATATTGAAGGAATGGATAAGTGGGATTTGTTTAGTTCTTGTAAATTGTCACCTTGTTCTTGGAAATGCGTTGATGTCTCTTCCTAATTGAGATTAAGAATTGTTGAGTTCTAGCGTGATAAAGCTGATTTATTAGTTTGGCATTTGTGTTTTTGTTAGTACTGGGATTCGTGTGAAATTGAGCTGCATTATGCTAACCTTCTATAAAAACATTGGGTTAATGTGAGAAACAATAACTAGGTTCTGTTTAGTCATTGTAATCCTGGACCTTCTCTTCATATCTTTGCAAGAAGGATACATCTGGTTTCATTTGTTAAGTAAATTAGCTGGTTTACTCTAGTGCTTTGAGTAATTTGTGGGGTGAACTAATGTAATGGCCATCAACTAACAGGATAAATCAATCACCATTCTTTTGTGGGGCTTTCTTCTGAGTGTGCTCCTTGTCAAAGTAATGTTTTGGAATCATGTCATGAAAGGTAAGAACTGGTGAAGTTGGGTTCTCAATGTTTTTGAGAGTATTATAGTTTGCTAGCTTCCAATGGTGGGATAGGATAGACTGCATTATGTGATTTGATGTTGGATAATTATGTTTGCTTTCTGTACTTATTTTTATGCTTGAATGATAGAGAGTCCGTTGTGGTTATACCAACTTTCGGAGTTCAACTTGAAACACACGATGTAAGGTACATTTCTTCTTCTTTTTATTTGAATTTCATTCTTTTGTGTAAATTTCATCTCTGTACAAGCATGTATAAATACACTAAAACACATTCTAATTTTGTCTAATCTAGCAATATAAAAATGTCAAGCAATTATACTGCTATGACTACATAAGTGGTTTGGGTGCATTATATTGATAGTGGTGATAAAAGCTACCTATTTACGGAAGCTTACCATCGGACAGTGATATGAAGTCTGAACAAGTGATTGTACTGAAATGAGATGATTGTTTTCTGTAGCCATGCGTTTTGTGTGTTGGCACTAAAATGATGAATATGCTGTAATCTATCACTTTGATGTGGTTCCAAATTGTATTTTAGGGGAATATTTAGGTTCTGAATTCATGTTTCCAGCATTTTTCTGTATTTTCATTCTCTGGGACCAAATTTCTCAACCATTTTTTCATCTCCGGGATCAACTATATTTCTCACATGTTTCTATCATAGAAAAAAATGGTCATTGTCCTACCTAGCCTTTTCCATTGCAGGTCATTTTGCAAGGGGTTATAGGGTCGAGTTCTCCCTTTGAAAAATATTTTACCATCATTTTTCTCTTCCTTTAAAACATTTTTTTCGTCCATGCAGTGGAAGAATTGTCCATCGCTTTATTCCAATTGGCAAGATTTTGAAACCGGTGCTGCTGGAATGTGTATCTCCAGTTACTTGTTACTGGAGCTTGTCTCTGCTTCTGCGTGGAGAAGCAGAACTAATGTTAGTTTTTGAGGTATACAAATATTTCGCATTTCAGACTTGAATTTCAAACAAAAGATTTGACTGATTAAATGACTTTAGGAGGCATGAATTACATGAAATTGCAGGTCGCGGGGTATTACAAATAAAACAGGATCATGTATGGCTTTTAAAAACTAAAGATGGTCGACGATTGAGGATTTTTGTTGTGCTGTTTCTTAATTATAGTCTTAAACTTCACCAACATGATTTCCATGTTCAGGAATTACGGCCTCCCGTGAAGATGTTGATCCCTATCTGGAAGGCCTTGTGTGATGCTTCTGGCATTAAAGAAGGTTCAGACACCTGGAAGGATGCCAACTAAAGAGATGAGATGCACCTGGAAGTCAGCAGAGTACCATTTGCAGAAAAGCAGGCCTTAAGAGATAATGTTTATCTTATCCTCTTAACACACAAAAAAAAAATTATCATTAGCCATTCCTACTCACAATTTACATCATCAATACACCATCATTTCATGAGGGCCATTTTTCTCTCGGAATAGATTGGTGCTTACTTTTGAAGCCACCTTGAGAAATTCTGTACATGGAGATATCATCAGATTCAATAAAGCTTATTCTTTCATACTGGGTAAAGGAACAGAAATTACCAACTTTGACTGATGGTTAACCTAATGTTATGTAAAACAAAATAAAATCATGATTTTTCACTGGCGTCCCAGCACTCACCCTCACAGAAAATGACCTTTTGCGGCTTGTTGCGCTGGATTGAAGGAACAAATGATGAAATTGAAGCTAGTTATCAAACATGATTATGATGGAGCATGTTAATCTTGACTTCAAATTGAACATAATCTAGAGCAAACTTGAAACATAGCACAAGATCCGTGAAGATGGTGGGTCTCCTCTGTAGACTGCTGACGATGTTCGTAATCGTCTGAATACGGTTGCCCACGATAGACCCACCGATCAGGCGGTACTGACCCTAGCATCAGAGAAAATGTCCTTCAGTGGATCCCCACCCTCTCACGTGTGCCGCGCAGATAGTCACCAAGTATGGAAATTTACAGACACCTTCCCATCAATGTCCTGGCATGAGAGATAATCGTATTTTGTGAGAACGAGTGTTGATCTTTCAGTGAATGTGACGCGAAACTACAAGTACTTCGAATAGAAATATGGCAGTCTCCATCCATCAAGGGTGTCTTATCCTCGATGTTGCCAAGGGAGAAGAGCTTCCTTTGTCAATTATGTTGTTGTTGACGTTTTGTTTTTTCAATTTAAACGATATGTTTTGGTTCTGAAGTATTTTGATTTGTTGTTATATATATAATTTAAAATATTAATTTAATAAAAATAATTTTAATTTAAATCTAAAGATAAATTAATTTAAAATTATACAATTTAAATTTCAAGCAAAGATAAAAAAAAAAAATTGATGTTGAACTAATATGACTTGATTAACTCAATAAGTTTTGATGACCGGATAATTAGTAAAAATATAATTTGAATAAAAAATTTAAAATAATATTTTTTTAAAAAAATTATTAAGACGACAATATATGTGATCGATCCAAATCAACAAGGGTTAACATTTTAAATCCATGACCTGAGTTATGAGACCATAATAATAAAAAATAAAACAAATCAAAATAAATTATGAAACTCAATTCTTAATAAACATATTGTTAAATAATAAAATTGAGAAAAAAATATTTAAAAAAAACACAAAAAATAACGTTTCGAAACAAAATTATAAATTTAAATAAAATTATAAAAATATCATTAATAGTTTCATAAGACCTTTCTAAACTCCAATTTCTCTAAAAATTTAACTTGGAATATAATAATATGTAACGAGACTCTTCAATATCATAATTGAATAATTAAATTAACATATATGATTGATCGATATTGTATAACTAGATAATATTTTAAAAAAATATTATTTGACCAAAACAGAATAGCCAGAATGGAACCAAAACATTCTAGGATTTGAATAGAATTTATGAAATAAACTGAAACTGATATTCTGAGTAAGATAAAATATATTTCAATTTAATCTGTTTTTTAAACTCAAACGAGATATAATAATCATTTCAAATAGAATAGCACGGAATTTACAACCTTCCTTTAAATAACTATTGTTGCTTAGGATGCTTACCTTACCGTCCCTCCCTCTCTGTAGGGACCCTGTTGAGAGATTTTGAGAGATAAGAACATGAATGCTTTTGAACTACCCACTTGCTTTAAAAGCATGTAGACGTCCATTAGTAAATAGACCAAGGATGGATGTTAGCATATTAGCATAATTGGAAAAAAAAAAAAAAAAGACTTATTTCGAGGACTGTTTTTTTTTTTTTTTTTAATTTTTTATTTAAAAGCATGGGGTATGCG
>Ga0307517_10006371_pt1 | contig 17492 bp, 10 predicted proteins | sample 23_EM_MG_FD_194515 | JGI IMG/M metagenome (GOLD analysis project Ga0307517, IMG submission 194515) | Populus trichocarpa ectomycorrhiza microbial communities from riparian zone in the Pacific Northwest, United States - 23_EM | ecosystem: Host-associated > Plants > Roots > Unclassified | place...
ACTATTTTTCCAGATTTGTTTGCCTTTAGTTTGCTTTTTTTTTTTTGTTTCATAGGCTTAAAAAAAAATGCATCATTTAAAAGTTTAATTGTTAAATCCTATGAAACTATTTATAATAACATATTTTGCACTAAGTGACTAGTATTTTATTTTTAAAGACAAAGGATCTAATCCTTCACAAACATTTTTGTATATTTATAATTTTAAAAAATCTCCAACAAGTAAATATCATATATTTATAATTTTTGTATGTGTTAATATACATGTTAGGATGTATTTTTATTCAATTACAACTTCAATTATCTTAGTATGCATACTAAAAAATTATTTTACTTCAATTTCAAATTTAACTACTTTATTTTGATTTGTAAACTTGCATACTAAGCTTTCTCTCAATATAGATCTAAGATTAGTTTCTCAGGTTATCGTTTAAAGTTTGGATTTTATTAAAAAATATATGGTAAAAATAATTCCTTGTGAATGTATTAAAAAAATATATGGTAAAAATAATTCCTTGTGAATGTATTAAAAAAATATATGGTAAAAATAATTCCTTGTGAATGTATTAATTTAGGAATAGATGACGTAGTTATAAAAATAATAATAAAAAAAACTTAATTTCAATATGCGAAACCTGACTTGAAAATATATACATTTATTTCTGGGAAAAAAAAGAGATCAGAATCAAACAAATCATTTACAAGTAAGTGCTCCTTTCGGTTTTTTTTTTTTTTTAAAAAAAAAGTGTGTCTGCTTAATAAACACATGGTACCCAGAAGAATACACGTGTTATTATGACAAGCGCAAGTCATATTCGGCAAGAATTAATCAATTCAGGGAGGTCCATTTTGTAGCATTAAAAATTATTTCCCGACTGAAACTTGCTTCTGAAGGCAGCTAGATACCGCATTAGCATTTAGGCTGATTTATTTGTTATTTTAATATTGTTGTAGTGGTTATTTTTAAAGTTTTTTTATTTAGGAATATATTAAAATAATTTATTTTTTTATTTTTTAAAATTTATTTTTAATATCAACAGATTAAAACGATTTAAAAATTAATTTAAAATAAAAATTTAATTTTTTTAAGAAACACTTTTTAACCCAAAAAAAATAAACAAGATTGTATACAACTGATTCTCCTCTCTTTTAGAATCTTTAACAGCATCAAAGAGTAATAATTCAAGGCTTTAAGCATGGCATGGCATGACGTTCTCTCCTGGTGGCATCATAAATTAATAACAATTGGAAAGGTGGCAGAATAGTAGATTTTATCAATCGATCCTCCCATCATAAAATCATGTATAGGCAAATAGTCAAAAGTTCCTGCACATTGACTTTCCATCCTGTAAAATTCTGCCACGAACCACTAACATACATTTCAGGGTCGGAAAGGAGAATATGTATTTTTTTTTTAAATTGCGGTATAGATACTGGCTTACGCGTATCTTTATTGATCCCTCGAGGTCTTAAAGTTTACGATCAGATAAGTTTTCAATAACCATAAAATTTATAACACTTGAATTGATGATCTCTAAGGTGAAAACCCAGTTAGTTAAGCTTCACCCGGATTGAAGAATATGTATTTTTGACCCAACCAGAGGGCACTTTGTGTTTTTTTTCAACTCAAATGACCACACGGCGAGAGGTAGGGGCTTTTGGTTCCTCTGCCTGGAAACCGATAGTAAAAGGCAGATATAAATTGCACAGAAAAGATTCTTTTGTCTTGTATGGCTCCCACAATTGATGAACCAGATTTAATCACTAGTGGAGTTTCTTTAGAACCATTTTTGCTGAATTAGAATATTCTTATCAAGGCATTAGAAAGATGAGATCGGTTCACAGAGTGCCATCACTAGAGATTCCCAATTCACCTCCTCACAATAATGTTAATTATATCCAAGAGAGATAGAGGGGTGGCATGTGCTAAATTGCTCACCCGTCAAAAATTTTCTAATATAAAAATATTATATTCAGATGATGATAACAGAGTTAATTCGGATTAATTTTACTAACATGTAAAAAACTAGAAAAAAAAAACTCGGGTTAATTTGACTAACTCACACTCAAGATAACCCCACAAAAAGAAAATGAGAAAAATCACAAAGCTCAAGGGATAATAATTTAATGCCAAAGGATAAAACTAGAAAAAAAATTAATTTCATAAAAAACAACTGAGAAAAAAAACTTGAGTCAATCCCGGTTTAACTCAACTAACCTACTCTTAGGATATGAGATCGAAATAAACTCGCAAAAACAAAAGTGGAACAAAAAATGAAGCTCAAAGCTCAATAACTCAATGTTGAATAAGAAAAAAAATTTAAAAAATCAATTTGTAATAAATGACCTCAAAAAGATAGAACTTAAATTGAGTTTGGGTTATGAGACCATGATTACCTTATAGAAAGGCAGATACGCAAAAACTCACGAAGTAAAATTTCCAATCATAAAAAAAAATAGCAATCAAAACAATAAGGATCAATTTTGGTATAAAAACTAAATGAAAAAACTAATTAGGGACTAAATTAAAAAAAATTAAGAAATTGATAAAAAAAATAACAATCAAAAGAATGAGGACCAAAATTAGATAAAAAAAATCAAATGAAATAAAATTTTGAGGGAACAATTGAAAAAACAAATTAAAAGGATAAAAAAACAGCAATAAAAAATAAGAACCAAAATTGGGTAAAATATAAAATGACGGGGTATGAGATTGAAAAAAAATAAATTAAGAATATAATAATACACAAAAAAGGCAATAAAAAGAACAAGAACCAAATTTGATAAAGAAAATTAATGAAATAAAATGTCTGGTGATGAAATAGAAAAAAAAATTAAAAATACATTAAAAAAAACAAATAATAATAAAAAAAATAAGGGTTAAAATTGATAGAAATATAAATTAGAGGATACAATCAATTTTTGAAAGGGTTGGTGAATTTCTAGGCTGAAAGAGAGAAAAGAGTAAGGAAAATTCACACTCCCCACCAACGTGAAGAGGATGACACAATTTATTTCAATTTGTTTTCTATAAGGTTATCGAGATCTCATGATCTGAGTTACAGATTTAGCTAGTTAACACGGGTTTACTCGAGTTATTTTTTAGGTCGTTTATTTGTTTATTTATTTTTTAATTTTATTATTCAATATTAAATTAATTAGAAATTGAGCTAGAAAATACATTAGCAATGTATGAATATTTTGTTTTATGTTAAAAAAATTAATAAAATCCGCAACATGGCACAAGCCACTAATATAGTTTATAACTATAATCCTTACTATTTGATTGTAGCAATATAATAGCAGGACACTTTTTAAAAGTCTTTCTAAACACCTCAAATTAACTCCTGATACAAATTTATTTATGTAGCGTTTGATTATTGTTTCGAGATAAAAAAAACAGAGATAATAAAAAAAAATTTATTCAAAAAGACAAAATCAGAGACATAAAAATAAATTTATTTATTTGATAATTTTAGAGGGAGTTTTTGTACTTTCAAAATATAAGATACATAGTGGATATGTCTTAGGAGATAGTATGTTTTATTTTTATCCCTAAAATATCCTTATAAAAAAAATTAATTGCATACTTGCTTAACTAAGACATGAAAAGATTAAAGTGGTTATTATCATAGTTTTAAAACTAGAACCAAGATAAGACCTTGGTCACGAGACGAGAGGCTGACCCTGATTTTTTTTTTAGGATCAAATGATGTTGTTTTGGCCAAAAAAATTCAAAAACAAATCAATAGGTTTTACCCTGGGTTTACTAGGTCGCAATTCAACTTGGGTTTTTGACTTGTTTAGGCTGAGTCAATTATTTTTATTTTTTTTTAAGCTCGGACCGGCTTAAGCTCAAGGTATTTGAGTCCTGGGTTGATCTGTCGATTTGAACTGAGTTCTATAACTAAAATTATTATATTATTATTTGGAATGAAAAGCGTTCCATTGTTCAATTGAAGCACCTTTTATGGTGGTTGACGATTTAAATTCACTTTTGAAATTTATAACTGCAAGTATTGTTGAGCCGTTCATATATCCATATATATAAAGGGTTATTAATCTAAGCACTCAAGATCAAAATAGATAGTGCTGAGCCTTTCATATATCCATATTTTAAAATTCCTTACCACTTAATTTTTATTTATAATTTTAAATATTATCATTTATTTCCACTTGTTTTTTTATTTTTTTGAATAATTTGCTTGTTAATTTAGCTATGCAAAATTATCACTTTTCTACTTAATTTTATAATTAACTCTAAATAATGAATGGTCACTTCCCCTTTAGTTGATCGTACCATTTTACAAATATGCCATTGATTTTTTTATTAATTATCCTTTTCATATAATGGTATAACTGAGAAAATGTGTAATATATAAAGGTACATTAATAGATTTTCCCCTTTTTTTCTTATTAACAATTCAAGGCAATTTTTAGGTGTTAAGAAATCCTTTTTTTTTAATATGTACAATCACTTTTTTAGCTTTTTTTTTATGGATTGGAATCCTTTCCCTGTTTAGTCATAATGAAATAAAGAAATAAAAATATGTACTAATCCTTTCCCGTTTATTCATCTTAATCTCAGGTAAACGCAATAGAAAATTAAAAAAAAATAAAAAAATGATGATCACAGTAGAAAAAAATTAAAGAACACAAAAAATAAAAAAATATTATCTCAACTTTTATCAGTTTATTTCAAATATATATATATATATATATATATATTAGAATAACCTAAAGCAACGTGATACTTGCGAACCACTGGAAAACGTGATGGTTGCAAACTAGTGGACAAAAAAATGGCAATCTGCTCGCTTTCTTCACCATGCCACTCACGGAAAGGATTGAACTGGATCATAAAAGATGATAAGGGGTGTACATCAACTGATAAGATTTTAATTTTATTTTTTAAAAATTATTAGTCTCAGAATCATTAAAAATTTATATAATTATTAACTTAAAAATTTTAAAAGATTAATTAAAATATGTATAAGTTAACCCGGAAACACCCATGCAAAAAAGAAAAAAGAGGAGGATTGAACTGTTGAATACCAATTTTAAGTGATGATTCAACGAGGCTCGATCACATGTCCAGCAATAAACGAAGCCGAAGACTGGCCCCAAGCTAGCCTATGCCATCTAAGAGAATCTCTAACGCTCGAGATGGTCTCCTAAATTTGGTTTGTGACACTGAAGTGCTTGCCTAGGGTCTAACCCTAGCTACTTCAAAAGATTAGGTTTTTCTTTCTAGTCTTTCAAGGAACTTGAGAAGAAGGCTGTGAGTGGAGAAGTTTATCCTCAGAATATACCGTTGCTTTGCACTGTGCCACACTTTCACAAATTATGGTTTCGTAGCTATGATCATTACTTAAATTGACTTGTTTTTTGGATGCTTCTTGCAGAGCACTATTATATATGCTCTATGTTTCACTATTTAAAGTCAACTTAGAGGGTCTCGAGAGTTTATTTGCACACCAAGAAATTCCCCAATGGTCAATCCACTAAAAACTTCATCTGGGCTGTGAGCTCTGTGAACCTTCATAGCATTAGGATTAGGAAACTAGCCATTAAATTATAGGCTATAACGACTAGAATACAGGCCAGTTCATCTCGTCTATCTGTTCTTGACTTCAAGAATGGGTGGAATTGAGTGATGTTGTCAATGGATTTGGAAATGTGCCGAAAGCATGTTGAGTATGATAACAGCATTCATATTTTTCATTATAATTATGTGGAGAAGGGAACTCAAAAGAAGCACTAATTAAGAGATATTAATTATGTGTTGTTTAATTTTTGTTGGAGTAGGTACCAGGACGGACTAAGAGCCTATTTGTTTTTTTATTTTTATTTTTTTGTTTTAAATTATTATTTTTGTATTTTTATATTTTTTTTGACGTGCTGATATTAAAAATAAATTCTAAAAAAATAAAAAATATATATTATTTTAATATATTTTTAAATAGAAATAATTTTAAAAAATAATTAGGATGAAATTAGTCCAGAGGAGAGGAGAAAGTGCACCACCATTGGTCTCATGTTCATGCTTTTTTTCCCCTTTAATGGATTCACTCTGTCCCCAGCTATATTCCTAATTTTGATTGCACCAACATATAATAGGCATTCTTTTGTCTTTTTATTTCGTGTTAAATAAAATAAAAGGTCTTGCTTTTTTACTTATTTCAGAAACCAACAGTCACGATTTTCATTTTTTATATGTATATATAACGCAACGCTCTTCATTTATCCCAAAGAAAATTTTACAACTTTAACCCCACACTAAGCCTCCTATACTCTGGATCTGGGCTAGTAATTACGATACTCATCACATCTCATTAAATACAAACAAGCAATTCATATTTATATTAATTAGATATGATGGTACGAGCAGTAGAATAATATTATTTTACGATTATGAGATTACATCTTTACTTCTCCTATGTTGTATCACGTTAGATAATATAAAAGAAAGCTTGAGTATATAGAAAAAAGGTTTGAAATCTTATGCTTTGAGACATAAGCACAATCCTTTTTCTTCTTCTTCTTCTAACTTCTATATCTTCTTCTCCTTCTTCCTCTCTATCTTCATAAAAGTTCATTAATGTCTTTTTACCACATAAAAATACATCGTATTGACTTGATCTTCAGAGGGTCTCCAATCAACACCCTCAAGGGTCTTTACGGGACATTGTGCAAGTATTCATTGAAAAAAATATTTACAACCTTTGAAGAAATTCATTTAAAAAAAGTCACTACAATCTAAAAGTGAAGATTGTAGAGCACACTGTGAATAATATATAAAAATCTTAAGGAATAATTCATTCCAGAATATTTCCGTGATTTTTGTAGCCTCATTAGAATCCCAATAATTAAAAAAGCATATTATCTTATTCAAGATCAAGTAGTTTAAGTTACTTTCTAATTATGTTTATAAAGTGAAAAATAACCTTGATCTGAAAGAGGCTTTACTACATATTACTTAAAGTTTAAATTGTTTGAAGAGGATAAAATAACAAGTTATTGTAGTTTAATAATTTTCTAGTTCGTCTCATTGGCTAACTAAATAACAGGAGACAAACTGGAAGTTGATTTGCAGGTGGTGGTTAGGGTTCTCTCCAGAAATGATGAAGAGGTTGGAGTTCATGCCATGCTAGTGAGGTATATTAAGAGTTATTGTTTAATATTGCGGTGAGAGCTATTTTTTAAAGTAATTTTTATTTGGAAATATAATAAAATAATATTATTTTAATTTATTTTTTTATATTAGCACATCAAAATAATATAAAAATATTAAAAAAAAAATTTAAAGCAAAAAATAATTTTTTTTAAAAAATACTTTTAAAACTAAAAAAACAAATGGACTCTAGACCTGTTGTGCATGCATTGGAGATCAAACCTATTTGTTTTTGCGTTTCAAAAGCGCTTTTGAAAAAAATTAATTTTTTTTTGCTTTAAATTAATCTTTTTTGGTATTTTTAGATCATTTTGATATGCTGATATCAAAAATAATTTTTAAAAAATAAAAAAATATTATTTTGATACATTTCCAAATGAAAAACAATTTGAAAAGCAACCGCTACCACACTCGTAAACACCATCAAAATCACTCATGCTTGTGGTGAACACTTCTAGAGGGGATAAATTGGCTGGCTTTAGTGCGGGCATAAGTTATCAAATTACATTACTTTAAGACTCTTAATTTTATAAGGTATCTTCTGATCGAAGATCATAGAGAGAAATGGGTTATTTGAGATTATGTAGCTAGTTTTTCTTTGTTATGTACTTTTTAACCCTTATTGTAAAAAAGAATTTTAAGGCATAATTTTCTTCTTAACCAAAATACCTATAATTAAATTTCTCATAATTGATAATAATTACACAAATGATAATATTAAATATTGGTATTTGTTAAAAAAAATAAAGACCAAGTAAGAAAATACATATTCAAAATAAAACTAAAAAAAAATTCATACATTTTATTATATATTTTTTAATACTCAGAATATATGGCAAATAGTCTATTTATAGGAGAAGAAAATGAGAACATTAAAGAACACTAGGAAACCCAAGTATCATGAAAAATCGAGAGACTAAACTCAAGAATCATGAAGTCTAAGAGATTATAATAGATATTCAATATATATAATTATAGATTTTATAACACTTCCTCTTGATTCCTAGTGATTAGTTGTTATGTGCTAATGAATAACCATGGTTGAAAGATGTCACAAAACATAACATGTTCATATAGAAGAGGGTGATGAGATTCTCTCTTGGAAAAAAAACATCGAAAAAATATTGTATTGTTTTCATTCGTATCAGTTGTTATTGAAAATTTTGGTGATAGGATTCACAATGAAACCACCCGTATAAAAATATTAAAGACTTATGATGGAGTGAACCATATATATATAAAAAAATATTCATGGTAAATAACGATTTTTAACTAAGATTTTAACTCGAAAATGAGTGAAAAAATAATACAGCAATTTTTTTTTAAAATAAATATTTTTATTAGTTGAATATTATGACGAGGAATAGCTCAACTCAAAGTTTCTTACAGGTAGTAGTGAAATCGTGTTATGGCAAATATAATAAAGCTAGAAACTTGTATGGAGTAATTTGCAGAGAAACGATGTGGCAACTCACCTTCTCTTCTCCTAGGAAATTTTGGAAGCGTTCCCATTTCTTTTGTAGTCAAGAAACCGTTGGGTTTTTTTTTCTTTAAGTAGAATGATGAAAGTTTTGTTGAAGCAACGAAACTAGTTCAAAAAAATCATAAAACACATATCCAGAATAAAAATAAAAGTAAAAGTAATTTAAAAAACTATAAAATAATCTGAGTAAAATCATATCTTGAATTATAAAATTATAATAATCTTATATAAAATAAACCAAAATAAAATTAAAAATAATAGAAACAACTAACTAAATTAGGTTAACATGTAAATGTAGTCAAGAGGCTTGAAAAATCTTATAGAAAATAAATCGAAATAAATCATGAAATTCAATCTAAAAAAAATAAATGTTAAGGAATAAAATTGAAAAACAAAATAAATTAAAAAATAATATTAAAATAAATAGTATTTTTGTGAGGTATTCTACAATAAAAATACACCTCTCTCAATATTTTAATAATAATAATAATAATAATAATTAATAATATTAATGTTAATGATAACATCTAAAATAAAAATGTATCTTGGAGAAAAAAACCCACCCCAGCCCCGTCTGGAGTTGGGTTGTGCAAAAGTGGGGTTTTTTCAAAGGGTTGGAGCAGATATCCACCGAGTCGGCCCAAATTATAACCCAAAATATGAATCAGCCGAATAACTTAAATGGGCCTACAAAACCCTTATGCCTTGAACAAAACCCGCTCTCCTCACGTTAAAAACACACAAATAACGGGAGTCGCTCAGGCTGAGAGAGAGCGACAGAGAGGAACATAATTTAACAATGGCAGCAACCAGAGAGTCCATCAAGGGAAACGGCGCTTCTATCCAAGGTGCATTGTTCCGTGACCGATGCTGACGGAGTTGGTGGAAGAAGGGTCAGCACAGAGCTACATGCACTACATTTCTTGAAGGACAGTTTTGGAAATCCTCGAAGACCATGGTTATGACGTGGCTGACTCAGAGCTCACTCGCTGAGTTCCGTTCTGTTTTTGGAAATAGCTTTAACATTGATAGCCTCTGCTTATCTGTTTCTCTCCGTTCCAATCGACACAAGAAGGTGTGCTTATTTTTATTATTCTATTTTTTTTATTGAATGTTTTAATCTCGTTTGTGATATGGGTTTTTTGTAATAATAACAGTAATGTATTAGTTTTTTTTAAAAAAAAAAAAATTGTTTGGGGTTTTTGAGTAGAGAACAGAGGAAGTGTAAAGGTGGTAAAGGTGGCAGCTTTTTTTACATTTTTTTATACTGTATTTAAAGTCACTGCCCTTTGATTTGGTTTCTAAGTAGAATGTTTAAAATGTTGTGTTTTTATTTTGTTTTGATTGATTTAAAGAACCCTTTTGAAGAGAAAAAGGAAAAGGATGGGCTTTTTGAGTTATTTTACTGAAGATTGGTTGGTGCATATGCAAACCAGAGGGTGTTTTATGATGGTTATTTATTTTATTTATTTAATAAAGAACTCTTTTCGAAGAGAAAAGGAAATTCAATTTTACTACTTCTTTTTTTTATTGCTTATTTGTTGCATTTTTATGACTTATTCCAGGGGTAAGCATTTTTCGATTTTACAAGTTTAGTTCTTTATAGGAGACGTTGCTTGGTGAATTGCTAAAAAGTCTTGAGCCTGCAAAAACAGCAGTGCAGGCCATACAAAAATGATGAAGGAAAGGACTGTCTTCAAATTGAGTTTTGGGGGACCAAAGGTCCAAAACCTGGATGGCTTTTTTTTTCCCTCGATTAAAGTTTTCTTGAAAATCTCTTGCTTGTAGTAACATGTAAAGTTGGAATTATGATACGAGAGCAGCTCTTGTTTAAGTACATTCTATTAGGCAAAAGTTGTATGGAAATTCTGGCCATAGTCTTTCGGAACTGTGTCTGCAGACCTTTGTCATCTTCCAGGGAACTGATGAAATCAAAACAGCTAATATCAGGACTGTTGATGGTCAAATTCTTAACAAAGAGAGTCTACATGAGCTGATACTGATCTTGCAAAGTAAAATGAAGCACTTTGCCAAGAAAGAGCTGGACAAGTTTCCCTTCAAAGTGAAGGTTTTTCAAGTACATTCCTCTGTAGTCGAAATAAATTTTCATACTTCAGATTCGTTGTCAGGCCATTAGGAGTGTCCAGGCATTTAAAGAATGATGCTAATTTCTTGCTGCTAGAAGCCTTGCTAGTCACTCTTTAATAATGTCTGTGATACTATTGCTATTTTATCAACCGATAAGCATTTCCTCTGTATATATGTGTGTGGCGCTTATTGTCCTGATAACTTTTATTTAAAAAGGTTTCGCATTTAAGCTTTTGACATTCACGCGATGGTTCGCTTTGTATTCAGATCAATAACCTGCTGGTGAACATCACCAAGCATGTCCTATAGCTGAAGCTGGATATGCTAACTGCTGAGCAGAAGCAACAGCTTGTGAACAAGTATACGTTGGAAGATGAACATATACTATGTGTTTTTCAAGGTTGTAAATATATTAGACTACAAAGCAAAGATGTTTAATTTATTATACCTTAATCTCTCGTAAACCTAAAGGGGATGGGAACTTCGACTATGAGGAGTTGCCGGCTTAACCGACGTCTTATCCGAGAGCATTCAAAACACAAAAATGGTTCGAGAAAGACTAGAATGCATATAATTTTAAATCTATAAATATGCAAAAAATAAAACTCATGTCAAACATATTTTTAGCATAAATATAATAAAAGAATATTAGCATGCATATTAATCATCTATTCAAACTTGCAAATCAAAGTCCTAGCATGTATATTAATTATAAAACTAACTATACTTAAATTAAACAAAGTGTACTTATTTGTTGAAACACTTTAAAATAATGAAACTTTTGTTGTTGTCAAAGATGAATTTTTTATCCTTAAAACTTTATGGCTCTTCATTTGTGTAATTAGAATGTTTGCAATATGTTTTTCAAGATTCCAACAACACTATATATACTTCTAAATAAGGTTTTTGAATAAAAAATTATGTAACTCAAATATCTCTAAACAAAATGAATATAAGCTCTAGATTTGTAAGGAAAACCAAAACATAAAATGAAAAGAAAACACTAAAGTATGGGGGTGATGAATAGAGCATAAAAATATGAAAAACATTGTTTTTAAATTCTTTCTTCACTCCTTATTTTTATAATGAATTTTGAAAGCTAAAAAGTTACAAAATTAACTCTGGGAATGATCAAAATTAATTCTCATATTATCAATCTTTGATTACATAGGAGATCAATAATTAAATTTGAACATAGTAGCTATAACTCTGTATTTTTTTTAAGTTGAAAAAATTATTCAAATTTGCAATAAAAAGCTTCTGGAAGAGATTGTTTACTTTCATGGGTTGAACTGGACAAGCAATGGACTAAAATAAATAGTTTTTCATGGACCAAACCTAAAACCAAATCTTAGTTGGAAAAAAATAATATATTATGACCCAAAATATTATTGATAATAAACGCAAACCTAAATCCAAGCCTCCTAAACCTAAGCATGAGTTGGGTTGGGCAATGCACACGTGTGTGTATGGGTTTAAGTCTAAAACCTGCTTTGTCAAGGACCTCTCCCCTCTAAAAGCTTGGGTGCTCTTGGAGTTCAATTTTAACTTTTCAACTATTCATTTTATAAACACTAGGAAAGTTTTGATTCTTTCCAATATGGGATAGAGTTCTTTAAAGGATTTTAGGTTTCACCAAAACATTCTATCCAAGAGTTATTTGTGATCAATTTTTCTTTCACTTATAATTTGTTTAAATCATGTTAATGTTTTATGTTAAAGAGCATATGTTGAAGATTAAATTTCAACAAAGTTTTAACCTTAAAAGTAAGTGGACTTTGTTTTTAATTTAGCCTCAAATGTGTCTGTTAATCATGTTCTTTAAACAAATTTCCAACAATCTCCCATATGAATAGAAATTGTCTCACCAATTTTAAAACGACTCAAAAATTTATTGAGAGATACTAATTTGATAAATTACTACATTAGAATAGATTTTTTTGCTTTGAAACTTTTGTAATGAAATAATATTATATTTATTAGCTAAATAGTGAATGTGATGTCATAAACTATTCAGATTTTGTGTAAACCAAGACGATAGTATTAATATAGTTCTTTACTTAGATATTTTCTTTGGTTCTCACTATTGTGTTTATTTTGGCCTTAAACAACTCTTGGATTCATAGATGCTTTAGAGAATTCAGCCTTTATTAAAATTCTTAAAGAAACAACTATATTGCTCACTCATATAGGTAACTTTCATTATGTTATACTTCAGTTGGTGTACCAAGATATAAAAATCATTAAGAGCTTAGCTCACCATCTTATTACGTTGCAACTAGCACTTATTTCATCATAAGAATAAATAGGGAATATAATTTCCTATTACTACTGAGAATGATATATAACTTAGTTTTCTATTTGAACTTGGATCTTAAGATTTCCAATCAACTAGACATGGTTATCATCATTACAGTTTTTCATCTTTAAAGGTTTTAAGATCATTTTTCTTAATGAATTATACACAAGCACTCTCGACAAACCTTTGTTTAGTGGATCAATAATATTTTCTTTTGACTTTATATAGTCAATAGAAATAATTTCATTCGAGATCAAGTATTTAACGGTATTATGTATATGACATATATGTCTAGACTTACAATTATACATATTACTTTGTGCCCTTCCAATTATTGATTGATTGTCGCAATAGACATAAATAGTTGGCACTGGTTTTGGCCAACATGGAATATCATTTAAGAAATTCTAAATCTATTCGACTTCCTCTTTAGGTTTATTAAAAGCAATAAACTCTGATTTTATTACGGATCTTGCAATACATGTTTATTTAGATAATTTTCATGACATAATTGCTCCACCAAGTATAAAGAGATATCCACTTATGGATTTTGAATTCTTAGTATCGGGTATCCAATTAGCATTATTATACCTTTCTAGTATCACTGGGTAACCAGTATAGTGTAACTCATTGTCTAAGGTGTACCTCAAATACTTGAGTACTATTTTTATTACTTTCTAGTGATCCATACCTGGGTTACTTGTAAATCCACGCAATTTACTAATTGAATAAGCAATATCAGGCTTTATACAATTCATAACATATATTAGGCTTCCAATTATTTGAGAATATTTCAATTGGTTTATTCTTTTACCTTATTCTTAAATAGATGTACACTTACATTAATTGGTATTTTAACAATGTTATTGTCACCTTTAGAAAATTTATCGAGAATTTTCTTAACATAATGAGATTTGACAATATAAATCCATTAGATGTCTTAAGAAATTTTATTCCTAGTATGACAACTACAACACCCAACTCTTTCATATCTAATTTGTTGGTTAAGATTTTTTTAGTAGACTTGATCATGTGATCATTGGTACCAAAAATTAGCATATCAACCACATAGAGAAATACGATAACACAACTTTTATCTGTATTTTTCACATAAATATATTTATCAACTTCATTGGTTTTAAACTCTTTTGACAACATAATCTTGTCAAATTTTTCATTTCATTGTTTAGGTGTTTGTTTTAAACCATATAATGATTTGATTAGGTTATAAATTTTCTTTTCTTGTCCATTAATAACATACCCCTCGGGTTGTTCCATGTAAACCTCTCTATTAAAGTCACCTTTTAAAAAAGTTATTTTTGCATCCATTTGATGTATTTCAAGTTTGTTAATAGTTGTAATGACTATTAATGTTTGTATGGAAGTTATTATTGACACATGTGAATATCTGTCAAAATAATTCACGCCTTCTTGTTGTTTAAAACATTTAACAACAAGTCTAGCTTTATATTTGTCAATGGTGTTATTAGCTTTTATTTTTCTTTTAAAAATCCACTTATAACCTAATGGTTTGCTTCTAGGAGAAAAATCCACTAGTTCTCATGTATGATTATTCATAATGGATTCAATTTCACCATTGATTGCCTCATTCCAATAGGAAGTTTCTAGATAGGAAATTACCTTGAAGTAGGTTTGATGTTTATTTTCTAACAAGAATGTTAAAAAAACAAGACTAAATGTTTTGGTCGTTTTGCCTTTTTACCTTTTTCTAAACTCAACTTCATCATCTTCTAATTGATGATGATTACTTGTGCTGGCCTTATTCATTCTCTTAAGTCAATAATGTTTTCGTGCTTCCTTCGATGGAAACACTTCTTCAAAGAATATAACATTCATTGATTCCATAATAATACTAAGATGAATATCCTCAATACTTGACTTGTGTATAAGAAATCAATATGCATTATTATTGTATACATGTCTAATAAATACACAATTCACAGTTTTATATACTTCATTAATTATATAATTGACAATTAGAATTGTCTCCCCTCATATGTTTTGAGGTGTTTCCGAAGTTATCAACATTACATTTATTATTTCTTCCAATGTTCAGTTTTTATGTTCCACAATGTTATTTAATTGTGATGAATCTAGAATTGCCTCACCTCACATGTTTTGAGGTGCTCTTAAACTTATTAACATGACATTCATTATTTCTTTCAATGTTCGGTTCTTACATTCCACAACATTATTTTATTGGGATGAATAAAGAGTAGTAGTTTGGTGGATAATACCAATTTAGAAACAGAATTCACCAAATAATGCTTTATATTCTCCACCTCTATCGATTTTTATTACTTTTATCTTCTTGTTAAGTTGATTTTCAACTTTATTTTTGTAACATTTAAACATTTTAAGAGCTTTATCTTTACTCTTAAGCAAATAAGTATAACAATACCTTGTGCAATTATCTATAAAAATAATATAATATTTTTTTTCACCTCTAGTTTGCACAAACTTTAAATCACTAATATATATGTCACGACCCAAAAAAACAACATATTTATTTATAAGAGTTAATTTTTATTCGATTCAATTTTATTTTTTTTACTAAAAATTCAGCAGAGTTTCCTCTATAACGGGACCATACCAAGTTATCGACATTTTCATTCCTCACACAATTCATATCATAATTATGGTATAATCATCTTGAACCTCATTCCAATCAGTACATCACAAAAATAATAGACATGTATTGTCCGATAATAAAGATGCAATCAATAAAAACAAATACATAAATAATTCTAAGGTTTACATAACTTGTAAAATTAATTTATTCTAAGAAAACGAATAAAAACTTAGATTATGAATGTAACGCTCCCACTATTTTATCCGAGATAATTTCTTAGTTAAATATAAAAATTTGGGGTAAAATCTTCTTCTTCTTCTTCTTCTTATCATTCTAACATTTCTAATCCTATAAGCAACTATGATAAAATGTAAATACTTAATATAACACAAATATATTTTTAAGTATAACATTTACATTAGTTACATATAACAATTTTGTTCTACAATTAAAAAGGTTCATTCAACCTCTTTTACATCATTCATTAATCTCAAAATACATATTGATCAATATAAATACACAAAAAGTGTCATATATTCAAGCAGGATTTATTCTACTACTGCAAGGGTCCTGAAAATAAGATTAACATTTTATCAACATAATTATCAATAAATGCAATGTATCATTTCGCTACACCCATATAAAAATATTTTTTCTATACACTTTATTGCGAATAATTAATATCTTACACCTCCAAATTCATCCAATTAATTCCAATCTTAGCCATTTCACGGGGGTGCTACTCCCTCATTAGAGAAACTAATTCATTCGCCCAAATATCGGGCACTAGTTCACCCGTCCAAATACCGGGCACTAATTCATCCGTCCAATTACCAAGCATTAGTTTATCCGCCCAAATTAGTTCATCTATTCATCCGCCCAAATACGGGGCATTAGTTCACCCGCCCATTTACCGGGCGTTAGTTCATCCGTTAACATCAAAACATAAATTACAAAATTTCTAATTAAAATTAACAAATGTTTTTCAATTAATCTCTCTACAAAAATTCAAGATGTCGGCTATTGGCACAATTATTAAACTCGGACCGGCCCAGCGGGTCGACGCGGTAGCTGGACTGGTTCGGGCAAGACAAAAGGTCAGCACAAGGAAAAAACTGGCCAGACCTGGACTGACCCAGGTGACACGCCCTAACCCGGGTGAGACCCGGTATATATATATTAACTCATCTGACTCAGGGAATTTAGGAAAGCAAAAGGAAAGCTGAAGTTTTTGCCCTAATTTCTTTCTTTGAAGTTTGAACAATCAAGAGATTTTCTTCTACTGATTGAATCTTCTAGCCCCTTACTGGATCTCCGATTTCACTACTCACATCATTCCCTTTCTGTCATTTTTTTTCTTATCAGAATCTTGTAGAACTCTGCACCAGTGGTCCGAAAGAGAAGCTGGATTCCACTGTTATAAGCCAAGTACTTCCTCTTTTTACTTCGCAATGTTTTATTTTGGGTTTAATTGTGCTAGCAATAATCAATAATCTTGTAACACCCTCAAATTATAATATCATGAAATCTCCCAACATTTCTTTAACAATGTCAAGTATTGGGTAATATGTCTAAAATTATGGGATTTTTTTTTTTGAAAATTTTGGCAGAGTTTCCTCTATTATTGTTGGTACCAAGTTATTGATAACACTTCTATTATATGTCATTACGACTTCCATCTTGATCCAATCATCCTGTATCACATTCCATTCATCAAACAATAACTCAATATTTATACTTATCAATATATGCAAGTCTCATAATAACCATTAGTAAATCAACATAAATGTACTACCAAAACAACTCAAAAGATAAACACATTCATCACTAAACATAATAAATGCTAACTAACTACA
>Ga0307517_10006372_pt1 | contig 17492 bp, 11 predicted proteins | sample 23_EM_MG_FD_194515 | JGI IMG/M metagenome (GOLD analysis project Ga0307517, IMG submission 194515) | Populus trichocarpa ectomycorrhiza microbial communities from riparian zone in the Pacific Northwest, United States - 23_EM | ecosystem: Host-associated > Plants > Roots > Unclassified | place...
TAACTGACTTTTTATTCTTCAAACTACATATTTATTATACTAACTAGATTGATTCAAATTAATTATTTTTATTTTTTTATTCAATTTATTATTTTATATTTTATCAATTAAAAATTCAACAACATTTTTTTCTTCTTCTAAGTTATCGTACTTTTTTTTTAATTTGAAGTTATCATAATTTTTTTAATTCTCGCTCGTTTATCGTTGTCTATTTTTTTCCATATAATTCAAAGAAAACTAGCTTTTTTTTACCCATCACGGCTATCACATGAACCGCAGTTTTTTTTAATAACACGATGACGACATCTAAATATAATTTAATAAAAGAAATAAAATAACAACACAGACACGGTGGAGCATTGCCCATGTATAGTATATTAGTATGTTAAAAAAAGCGCAATCTTTGTTGACAAACAAGAGAAGTGGTGAAGTGGTGGCGCAGCCACAGCCAAGAAACGGGGAAGACAAGAAGAGGGCATGGATCGCATCATAGTCTTTTACTTCCCAAGCTGAAAAAAAAAAAAAAACTGCTAGCCCTAAAAAAAACTTTCCTTTCCAAAGTGAATGGGCAGCAGGTGGAGAGCTACTGCTTCTCTTCTCCTTAACCACATAACCACAAAAGCTTTTAAATTTCTTTCACCTAATCTTCCCAGACCTATTTATCACTCACACCCTTTAACCCAAACTGTTTGTGGCTTCAAATTCAGGTCATTTTCTGCAATCCCTTCTCGGGTTTCGGTTTACAGTAATGAAATTGAATCTGGGTCTCATGATTTGGCTATTAATTATGATCTGGGACCTAAAGAAGATGAAGAATCTGGAAAGATCCCTGTTAAAGCATACTTCCTTTGTACCAGGTCTGCCACTTCATTTTTATTTTTTTTGCTTTTCTTTTCCTTAATGGGTTTCGTTTGTTCTGTGTTTTTTGAAATGTGTATTTTTGCTGTAGAGTTTTATGCGTATTTAATTAATTATTTTTTGGGTGGTTTTCTATTGACTCAAATTGGTGGGTTATTGTGTTTACATGCAAAATTTGAGCAACTTCTTTTGAAGGATTTTCTTTTCTCCTGCTGAGTGACCTTTTTGACGCTAGTAAAATGTTGTCGAGATAGAGACAGTGTCTGTTGTATTGGCTGTTTGCTCATTAAAAGGTGACGATTTTAATTATTTACGTTTACTTTTGCTGGCATTTATTCTTTTAATGCAAGAGTCTTTCTTCGGTTCGTTACGTGCTGTCTTCTCCATGCTCTGTGTTTTCCTTTTTCTACCTTTGTGGTTCTGTTTTTTTCCCCTTGATGGTTTGGTTTTATCAGATTCATGGTTTTGGCAGTATTAATTTGAAGAGCATGCAAGCAGAGAATTTAAGCTATGTTGTTCCTCCAACCTCTCGCTCAACGAATTATGTTGTCCTCAAATTTTTCGATTTCTCTTCAGATATTAGTGTAAGATGATTGAAAACAATTACATCTTTTTTTGTGACATTTTCCTACTTTCTTTGTGATTTTTTGAGCTTTGTAATTGTTCCAAACATCCTACCTCCTTGCGCATATGGATAAAATTCGTGGGGATCATGTATACTTAAGATCAGAGCCTGATTCCAGCAAAAAAACCTTTCATTTTTGTAGTTTTCAAGGTGATTGGTTTGACTGTCATCTTATAACATGTGACTTTTAATTCAGGCACTTGGAATAAGAGAGTATATCAGCTGCCGCTACATGGTTGTATTCCAATATGGATCTGCTGTTCTATTTAATATTGAGGATCCTGACGTTGAAAGGTACCTGGAAATGGTAAGGAGGCATACTTCTGGATTGCTCTCCGAGATGAGGAAAGATGGTATATTTCTTTGAGAAGATCCTATATCTTGTTTTATTTGAACAGGAAACTTGGTTCATTTGTCCTGTTTAGTAGATATATTTAACATCTTGTGATTTTGTGCAAACATTATTTTTTTGTGCTTTAATGATTGAGATGAGGATTGCATTTAGGATAGTTACCATAATCTATATAACCAATGCCAACTAGTTTTGGACTGGGGTTGGTTGAGTTGAGTTGAACTCTCATGGTTTTATTTTTCTCTCAGTTTTTCCAAATTTGAGTCGGCCCCATAATTTGTTCTTTAACCACTTGAACTTGATAAGTTTTGAATACATGAATGATATTCTTGTTTTGACCTTGATTTCGTCTTTTATTAGATTATGCCATAAAAGAGAAACCACTTCTGGATGAGGATATGCAGGGAGGCCTCGATTACATTGTCCTCAAAACTTTAGACACTGATAGTATTCGCATTATTGGAAGTGTGCTTGGGCAAAGTATTGCTTTGGACTATTTTGTTTCACAGGTAATATCATGTCCAAATACTTTATTTATGGTGCAATATTGAAACCTATGTATGAGAAGAAGGCATTAAATTGTCCTTGAATCATAATACACTTCGGCAGGTTTCAAATATTGAAGCTTTAATCATTTTGATGTCAGGATTCAACTTCTGGCACATTTTTATTTATTATCGAAAAATGGCTAGCACAATATGAAACAGGATGCCATTTTTTTCCGGAAGTTTAAATAGAATGTGAACTGTTAATCTTCTCTCTCTCTCTCTCTCTCTCTCTCTCTAAGGTTGATGGAATGGTTGAAGAGTTTGCTGGCATAAATCGTGCAATGGAAAAAACTGGTACTTTCTCAATGGATAGGAAAAAGCTCCTTCAACTTGTTGGGAAGGCTAATTCAAATTTAGCTGATGTGATTCTTAAAGTTGGTCTTTTTGAGAGGTAATCCATTGTTACTATTGCTTGTTTAATTTCTCTTTGCATATGATAGATTCAAATGGTCTCTTTCACGTATTCTATGATCGAATTTCCATTTTAGATGTAAAACCATGTGCTTTTAGGAAATTCCAGTAAGATCATATCGTTAAGCATGCAGTGAAGAACCTTTTAGGTTTTGGTGACATTTCTCTACCTTTGTCAGTCTATAAGAAGCTCATGGCAATAAGCCAACTGATTGAAGCATGAAAAACTTAACGAGCAAGAAACATTTTAAAAAAAGAATCTTCTTTTTCTTGGGTAGGGTTGTCGCAATTTTTTGGAAATGCACCCTGCATCTGAATAAATCTGCTTATCTTAGAGGATTTCTGCTTGGGATCCATTGGGTGTTGCTTCAGACAATGATGATTCCATGGAGCATATAAACTATTGATGTTCTTTAGTTCTGTTCCATAAGTTGGCCTTAACTTCCTTGTCAGACTAGTCTGGTATTATGAGAGTGATTGTGCACGTGCTTCAGCCTTGTTTGATTCCATGGAGCATATAAACTATTGATGTTCTTTAGTTCTGTTCAATAAGTTGGCCTGAACTTCCTTGTCAAACTAGTCTGTTATTATGAGAGTGATTGGGTGTTTGATTCAGCCTTGTTAGATTTTTCAGTTCCTCACAGAATCTCATTTTAGCTTATTAAAAGTGTAGACTCCTTTTTCTAAGAAGAAGTGTTAATGCAAGCCTCACTTAGAAACGACAGCAATTACAGGTCAACAAGAACAAAATTGAAAAATTGAAAAGCTCAATATATGCTGTGATCTTTTAATGTGCATTTTGCAGCCTTTACCACCTCTGTTCTTTCACTGTCCAGATCTGAAATTGCTTGGAGGGATGCAAAATATGCTCAAATATATGAGTACCTCAGGGAGGAGTATGAAGTTACTCAACGCTTTGGAAATTTGGATTTCAAATTAAAATTTGTAGAGGTATGTGTCTGCTTTTATTGGACCTATAAATGAATATAATGGCTTTTGGTTATTACTGAATTTTAGACAGTTACTTGTATGGTTATTTTAGTGATAGTGTTCATAGAGATTTAGGCTTGAAAGAGCTGATAATCTGTGGTGCTTGCTGGAGGAAGCACTTGCATGAATTAGAGGATGCTTGAAATATTTCACAAAATGTAGAAATTTAAACAAGCAGACATCTTTAGAGAGAGTAAACAGTTGATTGATTTGTAGTGTGTTTCAGGACTTTTTCAGGTTTTGTCCAAAATATTAGAGTTCGACTGGAAGTAGTAGATCAGAGACTTCATTTTCAATTGCTCGATAACCTCCATGAGCACAACTCCCACATTTCACTTTTCAGAATCTGTCGTGATAGTTATTGTGATATATTTATCTGGAGCTGCTCTCTCACCCCTTTTCTCTCCTCTTGCAGCACAACATTCATTTCCTTCAAGAAGTTATCCAAAACAGACGATCTGATCTTTTGGAATGGTGCATTATATTCCTGCTGAGCATAGAGAATATTATATCAATATATGAGATAGTTCAAGGATGAAGTGCAGAAACATCACTGATTTGATAGACACTAGGCATACGAGAAAAGTTGGGATCACCAGATGGAGTGACAAGTTAACAATTTAATCTTTTATAGAGAAGATCAATTCTTCAATATTTTTCTGTGATACATGATATTATTTTTGCAGTATAGCGTGACAATTCCTGGTGTCCATTTTGTACGATCACTTTTACCAATAGAAAATTCCGAAGCCAAAGGCAACCTTTTCAACTGCCGGCATGTCTCTGTGTTAACAGTTATGTGCATAACATGTTTGAATGCTTAGTGTTTCTCTTTCCAAGATGAAAGGTCAATACAGAAGCAGGTTCACTGTATCGAAAGTTCAGCATTGTATTTTTATGATTGCAGCAGGTGGCAATGCTGCGCATAGAACTTCAGACCGTGAATGGAGGCCGGTTGTGCATGTATAAGTCCACATCAACCGTCCTGATATCCTCAAAAGCAAATGTCTGCCTTTTGCTATGACAGCACTGCTTTTCTGCCATGTCAAAACTGTTTCATTTTTTTTTACACCAGCTCTGAGAATGTATTCAATGATGAATTGTGGAATATCTGTTTTCTTTTTGTGGATTATTTATGTCAACTGAAACGACGTGGTGACATTTGTTAGTAGTTTTGACAAGTTGCCAGCACGATAGAATCTCAATTTGTCCGTGGGGAAGCAGGACGTTGTTTTCTTTTGTGGTTTCCATACATGGATGGCTCTCAACGATCCTTCTTCCACCAAATGCACGAACGCAAAAACGCTAATAATGGTCAGTGCAAAACCTCAAACTCATTGAATTGCGTAATATAGAGGCAATTGGATTTCGAAAATTACATCCATAGCAAGAGATTTTTCTATTGTGACTACAAAGCACGTGCTATGCTTAATGTGCTAAAAAATTACTAAAAAACGAACAATAACCATTGATGAAGTTGATAATATTCCATATCCCCGGTTCAAAATTCCTCTACCCTGATAGCAGTCTGTGGCACATCATATGCAATTTTAGGCCTAGACTTCTTGACACCAGCTGTAAACCACACCTTATCAGACTTGAAGCCCTCCACTGCCACGCTTGTAACCTTAACCCATACTAGCACCTTTGTCTTCATCCCCTCTATAACCGTGAGCTTTCCCCTCACAAGTATTGCCTTTACTCGAGTTGCATACCTAATTACAGAAGAGTCATTGAAGCTGATCTCACATACAGAAGGCAAATACACAATCAGCTTGGCCTTTGTTTCATCGAATTCATAACAGGTTATATTCCGGGGGAAGAGACCTGGTGGCAAGTTGTATTCTCGGAGGAGATCAGGCAAGCTTTTTAGTGGTTTTCCTACAGAAAGAAGCAGCATACATGTAAGCATCTGGTATAACGGACATGGCTTCGAAAATGAAAGAATCTTTCAAAAAATGTTGTCCTTGTTAACAGACCCAAATTAATCAATCTCAAGTAAATTGAACAAATGAAGCCCTGAATTACTTTTAAATAGTTTCCGGAGCCCAATTCTAGGATCAAAATGGAAATATCCATAGGAATAACACATTAAAGATGAGAAAGAGGTGGTAAAACATTCACTAAAGTGTGTGATGTGTAGAGCAATTCAGTACAAAAGCAACGGGTCAAAAGAATTCGAACAGGGAAAACAGTATGGGCATCAGAATGAGGAAAATGTATCATTGTTGACCCAATCTCTTGGTTATTTATAGAACTTTCTTTGAAAAAGCAAAACAACAATCACCAAATTGAGCCAGTGGCATACAAATGATGAAAGATTCCGCCTTCAGAACATTATTACAGAGTTCCAATCTACATATGACAGCATGTTATCATCTCAATTGCATCGCAACAGTAGTGCAGATAAATGAATGCAATACCTTGTATGTAATGAAATCAGGGATGAGGAAGAAAACGAATATCAAAGACGAAAGAAAAATCCAGTGGCATGTTAAATATCATTGTTGCACAAATACAGACATGGTGCATGATCAATCATTTCCTTAGATAATCAAAGTAGATAACACATAATCCCTACCTTTCAGCTTGTTAAAAACCCATTTTGCCTTCTCTTCAACAGTAGTTGAGAAAGTCTGCAACCACAAGCAAGAGTGAATTTACTCTACGTACAAAACATATTTCACAGCAAAGCAAAATTACCCTATATGTAAAAGAAACTTCAATTGACAAGACAAGAGTTATATGTGAAATCCTAAAATTCTTTTCTAACAGGTAAGTTTCAACTTCCATTGATTCAAACACAATAATTTCAAACAAGAAACTCAAACTGTGTCTCCTTCAATTCATATCTTCTCCTTTTCTTTTCTTCAAGTAAATCCCAGAAAAAAGAAGCTTAAAACGTAACATTTTAAGTTTTTGAAACCCTTGGATCCAATACAAAGTAAAAAAAAAATATATGATTTCCATTCACACACAATGTTCCCACCACGGCACAATTGAAAAACCCATCTCCGAATGGGCATCCTCCGAATGGACTCCTATTTCCATGAAAATCAACAGATCCATTTAAAATTAGCACAAATCAAAAAATGGGCATCCTCCGATCAACCCACATTACACCAAAATCACCCAAAACAGAAGGCATACAGAATAAGGGTATGGACAAGGCAAGACAAGACAGAAAGAGACAAAAACCATCATTAAACAAACATAAAGTAAAAGAAGAAGAAGAAGAATAGACTACAGAGTACAGCCATAATTACATTGAGGTCTTCAGTAATGTTAGAGAACTCTTCTTTTGCTTTCTTTGAGATCCATAAGCTCCCAACTTTCAAGCTATTCACTTTTGTTAATGCTCTCTCCATTGCCCTTCTCTCTCGAGTACTAAGTTGAAGAATTCTCTTTTCGTATCCTCTCTATTACTCAGCACTCACTCTCCCTGTTGTTGAGACTTGATAATTGTGTGTGAGAGAGAGAGAGGTGTGAAAAACTGGAAATAGCAAAAAGGAAAGGAGAGGGATCTCTTTTCTGGCTAAAATCTGAAAACAAAGGGACAGACCAAAAAGAAAATAAAGGCAGCTTCACGCTTGAAAAAAAGCGGCGCCTCACAGTTCTCGAGGCACCGTGTTTTCAATTTTAATGAGGGTGTTTCTGTAAATTTGAGGAAAGGGGTGAGGTTCTGCTCTCCCTGTTTTTCTGTATTTTTTTTTTCTTTGTTTGCGCGTGCTTGTGTGTTTGCATGAATATGAACATATCAAATTAAATATATTTCAAGCTCCACAAGCTTTTCTTTCTATTTAAATTTTTCAAAGATAGATTTCCTAACGCTAAAACTCAGATGTAGATTTTTAAGTCATTTACAGGAGGCATCAAAACTTGTCAGTGTGTAATTTCGATTTCAATGGCAGAATTTGCCACCCAGTTTCGCATTGGATTACAAAGCGTACAGATCATAATTTACAACGACAGATACAGCATGCCAGAAAATACATAGAAGTTACAATCGAATCTTTCTTCCATGCAAAGTCAGGCAAAATGTTTGAAAGCAAAAGATCAGCCAATTTTGGGTGTGCTTCTAAAACAAGGCTGACAATAAAAGGAAGAATCACTGAATTTGCCATACAGAGTGTGGTAAAATGCAGATAACAAGGGCCCTAATACTATGAAGTATGAAGGTAACTGCCTACTAAACTGTTAGAAATGACGTAGATTGATACCCTGCAGCAAATACTGATGAAAAGTCTTCAAATTTTTATCTCTCATCGGCTGCTTCATGTCCACGCATCTGTTTATACCAGACAATTTAAAAAAGCAATGGAACATGGTGGGCCTAAACCCACGATTTTTCCAGCTCATAAGTCGACAGTGACAACTTTCTTTTCGGAAAAATCATTTCAATGAGAGATGATGCCATGCAGCTTACCTCTTGCGGGGTCACCAGGCAGACTACTTCATCTATCAGTGGCAGTGTCCTTATTGCTTAAGAGCTAGCTAAGAAAACTTGTAGCAACGAAAGATGGACAATAACATTTAACAAAATATTAGAAATTTATAATCATCCAAAGCTGTCTGCAAATGAAGTCTTAAAAAGGAAGAAGCATACATGACCTGGCATTAGTCCAGCCTTCTCAACAAATATTAGGAAAGGCGGTGCAGATGGACTAATCTGCCCAAGGGTCGCCCATAAACTTCTTTAACTTGCCCTTTGGAGCAAAGGCACATCAATAATAGCAACATCCTTGATGTGCCAAAACATACTATTTGTCATCTTGATTCATAATTATACCAAGAATCATACCACCTTTTTTATATACATTTATGGTTCGGAATGAATGTTCTCAAGTTTGGTCTCTGATCTACGTGACATCTTTATTGAATTTTGAACTTTTATCAACAGAAAAGGTATTTGATTGTTTGTTTCTCTTCTCTTGGAATTTTGGCGTTATCTTCTATCTTTCCTTCCTTTGTTTTCTTTTTAGATTCAAATGGATTTCAAACATATTCATATCTGGTTCATAAGGTTTAAAATTCAAATTGATGCTACCACAAACAGAGAGTTTGATGGCGCTGGTATACAGATTTGATTACTGCTCGGAACATGACTGGAATCTCCTGTAAAATAAAAGTTTGAATGCTCAGATTTGATAATATTTCATGATTGAGAAACTGCAAAATTTATATATGTTATGATTCATGACCAAACCATGGGACATTATTCGGAACTTTAAAAGCAAACAAAATAAAGGATGGCATGTTTTTAGCACAATTATGAACCATGATCAGAAATGGTATGTTGTGGCTCACTAAAGTCATCATTATTATAGACGTGTCTTAGCTCCGAATGCCAAGAATGAAATGTGGACTTGAATGCTATTTAACTTCCCTTTCAGAAAGAAAGGGTATGGTGGATGTTGTATGCTTCTGTTTCTGCTTCTAAAACGTTGCTGCGATAATGAACTACGATCTGAGACCGCTACTTAAAAACATCAAATCGTGCAAACCCTAAGCAAATTACAGAAAATGTAAAAGAAAAAAAACAAAGAGAGAAAAAGAAAAATACGAGACTCACTCATACATATACATAGAAATCAACAAGATACACATTTCAAACTTCAAAGAAACCAAGAAGCACCACCCTAATTAGATTACCCCCAGACAAAGCCCATGAATCAAAGAAACTAACATGCATTGAGAAGTGCAGAGAACAGAGTCTTGAAGAGGAAACAAAGAGTCACAGAAAGCACAAAAAGCCACGTTATTTGAACAAAATATCACAAAGGTTTGTAAGGAATAAACATCTTAACACATACAGAACTAAACCAAACACCAATATAAAGAATATCCATGCACAACATGCCACAAATCTTGCCCAGTTCATACATCAGCATCATTTGTACAATTAAATGTGTACAAAACACATCAGTAAAGAATTTAATTACTAAAGAAAAAGATGACAAAGAATAAAATATATTGACTGGTTGGCATAGCCTCGCTGAAACCTAGTCTTTAAAAATGCACATGATAGGTTAAGTAATAATAAAATGTTCAACTTTATAAACCAGCCAAGCTGCCTGAACCAGTGTTTGCTGTTTGTATACTAACTTTCTGAGTGTTTACAAGAAGCCTAATATGCTGAAGGAATGAATGTGTTTAGAATGCATTTTTATCTCCAAAATAACAAAAGGAAAAGGAAAAGGGAAACCATCGCCAAAATTCAAAGAGAAGAGAAACAAATAATCAATACAACTTTTTTATATCATGTTAAAAAAATAATCACAAGAGGTGTCATGAAAGAGTTTGATGGCCTTTACAGATTCCATAACCATTCATAACATTACTGGAATATCTTGTTATAGTAAAATTTGTATAGTCATGCTGGACAATCATTCTTGTTTGAACTTCAATTAGTTATTTCATTACCAGAAGTTCTATATATACCTTGACATTAAGAGGACATGCTAGAAATATCAATATCGTGAAACAACAAACACGCATGGCCTCGGATTAGTCAAGCCTTCTCAACAAGTATTCAACCTCAACTTCTTTTGTCAGAGGCATAATCCAATCCTCGTAAAGTTGGGCAACTAAATGTGGCTCTACTTTATATATGGGATCGGCTGCGTCTTCCTGCTGGGTGATTCTTCCCTCTTGGCCATATTTTCTTGTTTTCATTTCTACCCTCTTCTTAACAGCTGCTTCCACAGTTTCATACGTCAACAACTCCATGAGTCTAGCCCGATCCTACAATAACCACAACGCATAAGGACAGGATGATAACGTGAGAAGTTCATCTTTATATCGATGAATCACAGGGTGCATCCAGAGGATTAAATCAGGACACAAGTATATACGCAGCTTTACCTGCACTTTGATAGCAGCTTCGTATTCAGCAGTGGATTCCTGAAATTTAGCCTCGGCCACAAATTTTCCATAGTGAATTCTCCGTGACAGAGCCTGCATTAAGAGTCCAATATATAGTAGAAACAAATATGAGATTTCACACCTATACTATCTTGCAGAAACCACCCGGTTGTTATCTACTAGCAAATAGTTGGGTATAAATCCACATGGCACATAGCAGAAAAGCACCATTGCAAGCACTTGCATGTTGCTTGGCTCAGCCAGAGAAGTTTAGCAAATCATGGTCAAGGTTCGTTATAGCATGTCGTACCAATCCTCAGTTCAGAGGCAAGAATCCAGACTTGATGGATTCTACAAGGGATTTTGAATGCTTGGTCGCCAAAAAGAAAAGGGAAACCAAAACTTCCTGCTCTTTTGATGAATGATTTTTTCAATTCCTCCGTAAAAAAATAAAAGAAAAGAAACAATGCAGTTATCTCTCGAGCATTCATAAGGGTCTGCTTGGTACACTCGTGGCAGTGAAGGGGATCATTTACAGAGATCCAATGGATAGCATCTTAACACCATTGAATAGTATGATAGGACCATTCAATTAGGAGCTATCTGTAATGAAGTAAAAGTATCAGTCCCAATGGCACACCTGCAAGCAAACTGTGTCGCAAACAGCAGCAGATCCACAATTGTCATCATCTCCAGCTTTGGCCAATTTTGGAAGAAGATCCGTAAAATACATATTCCATACCTTTTTGTTGATATTAATTGAGTCAGCACAAGGATGCAAAACCTAATGTCACATCAGTAGGCATCACAAATCAGCCGACATAGAAGCAACTCAGCATCTTATTTTAGAAAGAAATTGCAACTCACTGAATTCAACTAGACAAAACTAGAAGCCACACAATTGTCACTTGAGATACAGTAGATTCTATTAAAAAAAGTTGTGAGGAAAGGATAAAATGTGCCGATCAAGCCTATCCCAGGGATAATCCAGGTTTACGCATAAAGCATCAACATTAAATTTAAAACGGTGCAAGTTAATCAGTCATGTCAGAATTTTGAAGCTAAAATTCTCATATCAGCTGGCATATCCTAGGTTCAAGATGAAGCATTATAATACATTACCGTGTAAGGTAACCTGTTAAGAAAGTGCATATATTATTACAACACTAAATTAATAATTGGATAATTTCAATACTATGCAGAAAACAGTTTCAGAGCAAAATTTTACCTTTGGCAGCCAAATTAATCTGTACTTCTCATTTCTTTTGAAATGCCTAATGGGTTTTAACTTGTAAGTTTTACAACTGATCCTAATTCCACTTGGAAATGATGGTGAAATCAGCAGGGGGGCCAAATTGATGGAATTTGTGCCAAACAACAACTCGCATCCTACAAATTTGAATCCCTAAGTGCCAGTGATGACAAATATAGCTAAAGATATTGGTTCTAAGGCTACGTTGAGCTGTTCAATAAATTAGCAGACAGATGGTAAAATTTATCACAATAGACTGAATAAAAGGTTATTCAATCTCACAGGTCATTAGTAAGCATAAGCACATAAATCTATTAACTCTGAAGTTGTAAAACCTCACCATCAATCATAAATCAGGCTTATAAGACCTAACCCGGAGGTCAACCTGGCCTGAGATTTGGATCGCGGGTCGGGGATTGACAAACCTTTAGCTATTTTTTTTTTCTGAAAAAGAGCTGGGAACAATGTTATTTTTGTAAAAACAGGTAATTTTTCACGGAACTAGCCCCGACCAGGCCTCAAATTGACAATTCACTAGTTAACCCGCTAGGACACGTCTTATAACTAAGGTTACAACCTCACAACAAGGATCAGTGCAAATAATTTAAGCAACAGAATATTTCTCACCTTTGGATACTGCGACGGAAGCAGCATTGAGTGAGGTAAATTTTCTGGGAAGAACGGGTGCTCATCTGGACTTCTATACCGCCCCGCCTAGTGTAAAAGGAGAGACATATAAAATCTGAGGATTCATGATTGTTATAGTATTTTCTCTTATAATATACCTGAGCATGGAGCCTTTCGGTTTCTTTTACAATGAACTTGACCAAAGACCCATGGAAACTTCCGATACATAGAGCACCATCGTTATAAGTGTTTGCATTGTAAGCATACTGCGCTCTGAGCAAAAGGTTGAAAATTATACTGTCTTCTTGCAAAATTAAAGACTTCCTTATCGCATCCAGAGTCAAGGTCTGGCTGCTGTCCACCCTTTCTTTAGCATATCTACATGGCAAGGAAATAGTGACAACAGTTTAAAATCACATATGCAAGAACTGGAGCGTTCTTGGTTTTCTAACAAATTAATCATGTTGAACTCAATTTTATGTGATTTCTCTGCAACTAATCAATTATTTAGTAAAATCCCACAATACTTGAGCATCCAAGGAAGTCAAGAAATAGCAAACTAGCATAATCACAAAGACTATCCCAATGAGTATCAGCGGTCCCATGCATCTCTTCACATGTTAGGCCATCACATATCATTGCTTTGCTACAATGTCCGTTGTCCACAATAAGGATACGCTCAAGCAGTCCGCAAACAGATTTTTTAAGGCACGACAAAGCTTTTTCTTGAGACGCTCATAACTCTTTGAAGCTAATTAAGTCATGAATAGATTGTAACCTCTAGAAGATCCTTCTCCAAGTAGTTAACTTAAAAGTAAAAGCAATGTGAAACAGTGCTTTGACTTTGAACAGGCATCATTTTTTACTGCTGTAAGAACAGATAGGCAATGTATTACCAGCATCCATAACAAGTAATCTACAACGTTAAATATGTGTACATGAAGCATTTATATTTTGCTGGTTACCTTGTGCGAAAAGATGAAGAGGCATGAAGAGGATGATGCCCATTAGCTCCAGATTTTGACTGGAGAAATTTGAGGGTGTTTGGTTGATGATGGGCGAGATACGAATGAGGTGGTAGAGAACTTGGGGTCTTGAGGCTTGAAATAGAAGCAAAAGCAACATTTAGTAGCTTGCACTCCATTGAAGACGAATGAGGAGAGAGCAATTAACGATTAGCAACAAGTTTGAGAGTGCTAACTCAATGTTCAAGAGTTTCTCACCTTAAAGGAGAATAGACAACAAATAAATACCGAAAAAACAGACAAGAAAGGGAGAAATGTAATTGCGAAAAGCAAAAGAGAAACAAGTTGTTTGCGTTACACAAAAGGAAGCTTCGCAAGGAAAGGGAAATGAAAAGGCATCTTGAAAATGTAAACAGGAGGTTTTAACACATAAAAACGCGTAATTTTTTGGCCTTTTAGTGCATTCTGTTTCAATAAAAACACACCACCGTGAACCTGAAGAGATGGTTCCTGGCAGCTTTTTGCTAGGCACAATTTGGTTTTTTTAAGCAAAAGATACTCGAAATTCTTAATATTATATTGAAAAATCAAATTCGAAACCAAGTTTTTCTGCAATTTTCACCGTGTCTTTTTTCATTTATTCTTAATATTATTAAGAAAAAAACTCATGTTTAATCTTCAAATAAGTTTCTTATTGTATTTTTTTTAAAAAAAATTGTTAGCTCTATACATAATGTTATCTTTAATCACGTCTGGATGTTAATTTTTTATTTTTTAACATTGCTCGGATATTTTAAAAATATTTTAAGAATAGAAGTTCGTCACAAAATCTTCATATAATCATTTAAATTTGCAACTAGAAATATCATATGCTTTATAACGTGTCTTCTATATATAAGAATTATAAAAAGCATATACAATAAAATTATTCATAAAAGTCTAATAAATCATCAATATGCCAATCCTATTCGATCATAAACTTAATATTTTTCATTAATAAACCATCTGTCAAGCAACCACAGCTCTAAATATATATATATATATATATATATATATATATATATATATATATATAATCAATACATTACATTTATACAGAATGATCCACCAACTCAACAAGAAGAAGACATAAGAATATAATACATTAACATCTATATCCATATTAGGTGCTGTCGTGGTTGTAAAAGGGAGTAAAATGTACAGCTTTAGAACAGTGCCTGCTTCTTTCTTCTTCTTCTTTTTAATTATTTGTAGTTGTTTAACACTAATGTGTGCTTTTCGTTGCTGGTTGACTCGCTAACTAAAGGAGAAAATAATAGTTTATCTGGATCAGTACTTTTGTCCAACGGAAAGGTTGCGTAAATGGATTAACGTGCCAAGGTGTCCATAAACTTCCTTTTTCTTTCCATTTCGAATCTCTCTCTTTTTTCTTTTTTTCTTGTACAGAAAAGAAAAACGAGGGCCCTATTAACTCAAATTCGTACGATTCATTTATGATCGAAGCTTACGTGAAAGATGAAAAGGAGGAGACTTGAAGAAAGAGGGACCTGGTTGCTCAAGAGTTCGATCGGAGACATTAGAGGGTTATTTGGTGATGATTGACACAAAAAAAAATCTTCGAAACCCAGTTCATATTTGGTTTGATATCACTAAATGAAAAGGGGGTTTTGGAGATGTTTCAGATTGGGAGCTAAAATGGGAGCAAATGCATATCTTAATTTATTTATTTTTCCAATTCATAATAAATTCTTTTAATTACAAAGGATGGATTAGTGAAATCCAATCTCAAGTTTTTGTGATGTAAGAAATTGTCGAACTTGCAATCTTTTCTTCAGAAGAAAAATGTGGTTGTCATGTACGTAGTTGTGTTTTCACATATTGAATTCATAGTTTAATTAGTTCAACAGAATATAATGTCTTATTTATGAGATTTAAGAATAGACGAGGATTTAATTAATTATTTATCGCAATAACCTTTGGTGATTTAATTACTTATCAATGGGCTAAACCTCCAAGATTTGTACTTCTATTATTATGATCAGTGGGATAAACGTGCAAAGGTTTTACTTTTGTTATTAGATTAGAACTCATTAATCGTAGTTTAGATTTTTTTTTTATCTTAAAAGGAGATTTACTTGCTTCTTTGACTTTTTATATTTGAATTTTGAGATAGTATTTCTTAAATGCACCAAATTAATTTGGAATTTATCTTTAAATCTTAATTTGAGATTAAAAAAAAATAGTTTTAATTTATACATAAACGACATAATTCAATAACGACCAATGCTTACCGCTGCGCTAATTTTGGAAATATATAAAAGGAAAGAATTTGGTGCACAACATATATATATATATATAAAAGCTTTTATTCTAGAAGCCTCGGTGCTCAGCATACATATCCAGAATATGGTCACTAGCGAACCCCCTCCTTTTCCATGAACTCTTTGGCCTTCTTATATGCTTCCTTCAGATATTCCCTAAACCGAATCAAATCTATTTTTACATTTTGTTCCTTCAAATATATGTCCATTATTGCACTCGACCAATTTTGACCTCGGAAAGTCGCCGGGTCCTTTATCAGTAAGCTATTCTTACCGTACTTGTCTATCAAACTACTCTCCTCCGCTCCAATCCGGTACTCCAAGTACTCTAATCCCATAGCCCTGGCTGAATTTGCGAAGCACACCTCTGCCAGCCAATCAGCTCCTATCGGCACCACTTGCATGAATACCACGCCCGGCCGAAGAAACAATGAATGCGTAAGTCCGGCACCGTGTACCCCAACCATTGCATGACTTGAGTTTATCAGTGCATAAGCTTGTTGCAACGGGGTTTGAGGTATAGGCTCAAAGATAATCACATCAAAACCAATTTCTTCTGCTAAATGTTTCACTTCGTTTTGGTTTGAAATCACACGCCCAACACCTCCGTTTCGAGTCGCCAGCACCAGTCGTGCCCTCGGTTTTGGTGGATTGGACTTCCAGGGATGATTTTGGCCATGGTTATAGGCTTTATCTAAGAAGGCATGAAAATGGGTTAACGCTTGTGAATTTGGCATTAATTTAGGGTCTATGGTCATAAATCCATGTGATATGAGGCCTAAAGTGGCAGAAGGGAAACAATGGGTGGAGGTCTCGTTTTCAGGAATTATAACAGGGTGCTTGCTATAGGTGTGTAGCAAATCTCCATACTTGCTAATCCACCAATTCTGAGCTTGTGATATCACGAGGATGAAATCTTGATTGTCGGGGAAAACCGAATTAACAGTGATGAAGAGGGGGATGAACCCATCGTTGAAATCATGAAAGAAGTTTCCAGTGTAACCCGCCGCACTGAATACGATTGCCGGAAGCTTGTGCTGTGCTTGACATAATGGGCTTTTTGAGTTTGAAATTAGAGTGAACTCTTGTATTCCCGCCATTATCGGCTTTTCCCACTTCCTTGGGTAAGGCCTAATCTTCTCCACGGTTGTTGAGTTTGTGGGAGCCGAAAGGTAGAGTGTGGAGTTTACAGGGTCCAGAACAGTTGGGCCGTTGATTGTGCAAAGATCGTAGAATCGGTGAGATCGGTCGCAGTTGATTTGATTAGGTCGAGGAAGCGGTGATTGCGGAGACGGCGGTGTTGGGTCTTTCTGGAAAACATTATTCCGGTTGAAGACTTCAATTCCTGCAAGCACAACTCAAGAAATTACAGGGATGTCCCAAACAATGCGTGGATTGACCTGCACTAGTTTGCCCAAATTAAACAACATGAAAATTAAGAATTTATCTAATACTATTTATAAAATTATTTATTGAGATGGTTGACTGTACAAGTATTACAGATTTATTAAAATTTACTTTTCATACAGATTAGCATAAATTTAAACACCGATCACTATAATTAGAGAGCACATACCCTTGGCCATCTCGCCAATATTTTCTCATACATATTCAGTTCAGAATTTCGGTGGTTGTCCATAACCTTTTTAAATGGTGATGAGTTTAAAGATTAAAATTAG
>Ga0307517_10006373_pt1 | contig 17490 bp, 14 predicted proteins | sample 23_EM_MG_FD_194515 | JGI IMG/M metagenome (GOLD analysis project Ga0307517, IMG submission 194515) | Populus trichocarpa ectomycorrhiza microbial communities from riparian zone in the Pacific Northwest, United States - 23_EM | ecosystem: Host-associated > Plants > Roots > Unclassified | place...
TAAGTTAACTAAGTATAGTAAAGGAAATGAAAAGCATGAACAAGAGATTAATGAAAGCAAAACTTAAGCATTACAAAAATATAAAGAGAGAGAGCAAGAACATGATCTTGATCTGAAGAACCAAGATCCCTAAATGAATGGCAAATGCCTCCTTTTATAGGCTAAAATTCAAAACTATTCATTTGGTAATTGATTATTGATGTAGTGGCCAACTATTGATTTAGTGGACTTGGTGGACAGCAGCACTCAAGCATTTTGGCTGGATGAAATGACATTGATGCAATCAGAATATGACAAAGTGTTCTTCATGATAGTTGTTTACAATCATCTTATCTTTCCACCCAAACACTTTCAGAGCATTTGGATCACTAGAGCTCGAGATATGGCTAAAATACTGAGTAGTGATGCTGGTTGACGTGGTGGATAGCCCTCAAGCTCTTGTCTGGATGCAATGTCATTGTTACCATTAGAATTTGAGTAGGGTTTCTTCATGAAAGTTGTTGGAAATTGTCTTTTCCTTCCACCCACAAAATTTCACGTCATTGTGCCTTCTAGAACTCCAGATATGGGTAACATTCTGAATAGTGTTTGGGCTGGATTGCAGAACAAATTCTGACTTCTCTTTTATGGCCAAACTTTGAATTTGAAAATGGCAGATTTGGGTCTTCCAGTATCATGAAAATTGTAGGCCTATTTCTTAGCTTTGTATCCATATAAATCAAACTGAAATCCAAGATCTACAGCTCCAGATATGACCCAATAACTGAACAGTGTTCCAATTTGAATTGAATCGGTATCTCCTTTCTAAGTTTAGCCTTTTCTTTGTCCTTTCACTTTCAATAGTTAATCACATGAATCAATCCTTTGAATTGTGAGATATGCCTGGATTTAAAATGATCATTTACCATAAATTAAAGCTATCTTATATTATCAGACTTGTTATTATAAAACATGCTCTAGTTAAGGAGTTATTGATACTTCAAGTGCAAAATGATGACATAAAACCTTGATAAAAATGCACTTTTAAGTACTAATCAAGGGACTATTTTCGCTGACAATTTATGGATCAGCAGTGACATAACGTTTGTCAGCCATGACTCTATTTTAGCTAACGTATGGAATTGACAACCATGACTCTATTTTTGCTATCGATTTGATGTCTCTGTCATGAATTCATTTACGCAGTCGATTCCATATGTCAGCTTTCACTCAGTTTTCAGTGATGATTTCAAAGTCTAGACGACTCTGTTTTCACTGACGATTTTGTGGATCAGTAGTGACATAGCGTATTTGACATTTCCATGCGTAAGCCATGACTCCATTTCTGTTATCGATTTGATGCGTCGACCGTGAATTCATTGACGCTGTGGATTCTACACATCAGCTATCACTTAGTTTTCAGTGACGATTACAGGTGTATAGGGACTATGTTTTCGGTGATGATTTATGGATCAGCAATGACAATGTTTATGACAATTCCATGCGTCAGCCATGACTCAATTTTTGCTATTGGTTTGATGCGTCGGTCGTGAATTCATTTACGCTGTGGATTCCACACGTGAGTTGTCACTCAGTTTCAATGATGATTTCTTGTCCTACAATGACTCAGTTTTCGCTGACAATTTATGGATCAGCAGTGACATAGCATTTTTGACAATTCGATGCGTCAGCCATTACTCTAATTTTGCTATCGATTTGATGCGTCGATCGTGAATTCAGTGACGCTGTGGATTCCACACGTTAGTTGTCCCTTAGTTTTCAGTGATGATTTCAAGGTCTATAGGACTCAGTTTTTGCTGACTATTTATGGATCAGTAGTGACATAGTGTTTTTGACAATTCAATGCGTCAGCCATGACTCTATTTTTGGTATAGATTTGATGCGTCGATCGTGAATTTATTTTTGCTGTCGATTCCACACGTCAGCTGTCACTCAGTTTTCAGTGACGATCTCAAGGTCTATAGTGACTCGGTTTTCGCTGACGATTTATGGATCAGCCGTGAAATAGCGTTTTCGACAATTCCTTGCGTCAACCATGACTCTATTTTTGCTATTGAATTCGTGCATCAGTCGTGAATTCATTTACTCTATTGATTCCATACGCAGTTGTCACTCAATATTCATTGACGATTTCAAGGTGTATAGTGAGTCTGTTTTAGCTGACGATTTATGGATCAGCCGTGTTTGCCAATTCCATGATTCTATTTTTGCATTCGATTAGATGCATCGGTTGTGAATTCATTTACGCTGTCGATTCCATACGCCAGTTGTCACTCAATATTCATTGACGATTTCAACATCTACAGCGACTTTGTTTTTTATGACGATTCATGGATCACCAGTGACATATTGTTTTTGACAATTTCATGCGTCAGCCATGACTTAATTTTTGCAATCGATTTGATGTGTCGGTTTTCACTGACGATTAATGGATCAGCCGTGACATAATGTTTTTGACAATTCCATGCGTCAACCATGACTCTATTTTTGCTATCGATCTGATGTGTCGGTCGTGAATTCATTGACACTGTCGATTCCATACGTCAGCTGTCACTCAGTATTCATTGATGATTTCAAGGTCTGCAGCGACTAAGTTTTTGCTGACGATTTATGGATCAGCCGTGACATAGCATTTTTGACAATTCTATGCGTCCGCCATGACTCTATTTTTGCTATCAATTCCTTACGTCTGCTGGCAGTCAGTTTTCAGTGATCATTTCAAGTTCTACAAGGAATCAGTTTTTGCTGATGATTTATGGATCAGTAGTGACATAGCGTTTTTGACAATTACATGCATGAGCCATGACTCTATTTTTGCTATCAATTTGATGCGTCGGTCGTGAATTCATTGACGATGTCGATTCCATACATCGGTTGTCACTAAGTTTTCAGTGATGATTTCAAGGTCTACAGGGACTCTGTTTTCACTGAAGATTTATGGATCAGCCATGAAATAACATTTTTTACTATTCCATGCGTCAACCATGACTCTATTTTTGCTAGCAATTTGATGCGTCGGTCGTGAATTCATTGATTTTGTCGATTCCATACGTCGGCTGTCACTCAGTTTTCAGTGATGATTTCAAGGTCTACATGGACTCTATTTTCGATGACGATTTATGGATCAGCACTGACATAGCGTTTTTGACAAGTCCATGCGTCAACCATGACTCTATTGTTGCTATCGATTTGATGTGTCCGTCCTGAATTCATTGATGTTGTCGATTCCATACGTCACCTGTCACTCAGTTTTCAGTGACGATTTCAACGTCTAAAACGACTCGTTTCGCTGACGATTTATGGATCAGTAGTGACATAGTGTCTTTGACAATTCCATGCATCAGCGATGACTCTATTTTTGTTATCGATTTGATGTGTCTGTCGTGAATTCATTTACGTAATCATTTCCATACATCAGGTGTCACTCAGTTTTCAATGATGATTTCTTGGTCTACAGCGACTCAGTTATCGCTAACGATTTATGGATCAATAGTGACATACCGTTTTTGATAATTCGATGCGTCATCCATTACTCTAATTTTGCTAACGATTTGATGCGTCAGTCGTGAATTCATTGACGCTATGGATTCCAAACGTTAGTTGTCACTCCATTTTCAGAGATGATTTCTTTGTCTATAGCGACTCAGTTTTCGCTGATGATTTAGGGATCAGTAGTGACATACCGTCTTTCACAATTCCAGGCGTCAACCATGACTCTATTTTTGCTATTGATTTGATGCGTCGGTCGTGAATTCATTGACGCTGTGGATTTCACACGTCAGCTGTCACTCAGTTTTCAGTGACGATTTCAAGGTCTACAGGGACTCCGTTTTCACTGACGATTTATGGATAAGCCGTGACATAGCGTTTTGGACAATTCCATGCATAAGCTATGACTCTATTTTTGCAATTGATTTGATGCGCCCGTCGTGAATTCATTGACGCTGTCGATTCCATATGTTAGCTGTCACTCAATTTTCAGTGACAATTTCAAGGTCTACATAACTCAGTTTTCGCTGACGATTTATGGATCAATAGTGATATATCGTTTTACACAATTCCATGCGTCAGCCATGACTCTATTTTTGCTATCAATTTGATGCGTCGGTCGTGAATTCATTGACGCTGTGGATTTCAAACGTCAGCTGTCACTCAGTTCTTAGTGATGATTTCAAGTTCTACAGTGACTCTGTTTTTCACTGACGATTTATAGATAAGCCGTGACATAGCGTTTTTAACAATTCCATACGTCAGCCATGACTATATTTTTGCTATTGGATTCATTCGTTGCTCGTGAATTCATTTACACTATCGATTCCATACGTCAATTGTCACTCAGTATTTATTGAAGAGTTCAAGGTCTACAGTGACTATGTTTTCACTGATGATTTATGGATCAGCCGTGACATTGTGTTTTTATTATTTCCATGCGTCAACCATTCCTCTAGTTTTGCTATCGATTTGATGCGTTGATTGTGAATTCATTGACGTTGTCCATTCCATACGTCACCTGTCACTCAGTGTTCATTGACGATTTTAGGTCTACAGGGACAATGTTTTTGGTGACGATTTATGGATCAACAGTGACATAGCGTTTGTCAGCCATGACTCTATTTCAGCTGACGTATGGAATCGACAGCCATGACTCTATTTTTACTATCGATTTGATGTCCCTTTCATAAATTCATTTACGCAGTCGATTCCGTACGTCAGTTGTCCCTCAGTTTTAAGTGATGATTTCAAGGTCTATAGGACTCTGTTTTCACTGATGATTTTGTGGATTAGTAGTGACATAGCATTTTTGACAATTCCATGCGTCAGCCATGACTTTATTTCTGGTATCGATTTGATGCGTCGATCGTGAATTCATTGACGCAGTGGATTCCACACGTCAGTCGTCACTCAGTTTTCAGTGACGATTACAAGGAGTACAGGGACTCTCTTTTCGGTGACGATTTATGGATCAGCAGTGACATAGCGTTTGTGATAATTCCATGCGTTAGCCATGACTTTTTTTTCTATCGGTTTGATGCGTCAGTCGTGAATTCATTTACACTATGGATTCCACACGTCAGTTGTCACTCAGTTTTGAATGATGATTTCTTGTCCTACAGCGACTCAGTTTTCGCTGACAAATTATGGATCAGCAGTGACATAGCGTTTTTGACAATTCGATACGTCAACCATTACTCTATTTTCGCAATCGATTTAATTGGTCGGTCGTGAATTCATTGACATTGTCGATTCCATACGGTAGTTGTCACTCAGTTTTCAGTGACGATCTCAAGTTCTACAGTGACTATGTTTTCCCTGACGATTTATGGATCAGCCGTGACATAGCGTTTTTTTCATTTCCATGCGTCAAGCATTCCTCTAGTTTTGCTATCGATTTGATGCGTTGATCGTGAATTCATTGACGTTGTCCATTCCATACGTCACCTGTCACTCAGTATTCATTGATGATTTTAGGTCTACAGGGACAATGTTTTTAGTGACGATTTATGGATCAGTAGTGACATAGCGTTTGTCAGCCATGACTCTATTTCAGCTGACGTATGGAATCGACACCCATGACTCTATTTTACTATCGATTTGATGTCCCTGTCATGAATTCATTTACGCAGTCGATTCCGTACGTAAGTTGTCCCTCAGTTTTCAGTGATGACTTCAAGGTCTATAGGACTCTGTTTTCACTTATGATTTTGTGGATCAGTAGTGACATAGCGTTTTTGACAAATCCATGCGTCAGCCATGACTCTATTTCTGGTATCGATTTGATGCGTCGGTCGTGAATTCATTGACGTTGTGGATTCCACACGTCAGCTGTCACTCAGTTTTCAGTGACGATTACAAGGAGTACAAGGACTCTATTTTCGGTGATGATTTATGGATCAGCAGTGACACAGTGTTTGTGACAATTCCATGCGTCAGCCATGACTCTATTTTTGCTATCGGTTTGATGCGTCGGTCGTGAATTCATTTACACTATGGATTCCACACGTCAACTGTCACTCAGTTTTGAATGATGATTTCTTGTCCTACAGCGACTCAGTTTTCGCTGACGATTTATGGATCAGCAATGACATAGCGTTTTTGACAATTCCATGCGTCAACCATGACTCTATTTTTGGTATAGATTTGATGCATCGATCATGAATTCATTTTTGTTGTCGATTCCACACGTCAGCTGTCACTCAGTTTTCAGTGACGATCTCAAGTTCTATAGTGACTATGTTTTCACTGACGATTTATGGATCAGCCGTGACATAACATTTTCAACAATTCCATGTGTCAACCATGACTCTATTTTTGCTATTGAATTCGTGCATCAGTCGTGAATTCATTTACTCTATCGATTCCATACACAGCTGTCACTCAATATTCATTGACGATTTAAAGGTCTAGAGTGAGTCTGTTTTCGCTGACGATTTATGGATGAGCCGTGACATAGCGTTTTTGCCTATTTTATGCGTAAGCCATGATTCTATTTTAGCAATCGATTTGATGTGTCGGTCGTGAATTCATTCACGCTGTCGATTCCATATGCTAGCTGTCACTCAGTATTCATTGACGATTTCAACATCTACAGCGACTCTGTTTTGGCTGACTATTTATGGATCACAAGTGACATCATTTTTTACAATTTCATGCGTCAGCCATGACTCTATTTTTGCTATTGATTTGATGTGTCAATCGTGAATTCATTGACGTTATTGATTCCATACGTTACTTGTCACTCAGTATTTAGTGACGATTTCAAGGTCTACACCGACTAAGTTTTTGCTCATGATTTATGGATCAGCCGTGACATCACGCTTTTGACAATTCCATGCGTCATCCATGACACTATTTTTGCTATCGATTTGTTGCGTCAATCGTGAATTCATTGACGCTGTCGCTTCCATACATCAGTTGTCACTCAGTTTTCAGTGACTATTTCAAGGTCTGCAGTGACTCAGTTTTTCCTAACGATTTATGGATAAGTAGTGACATATCATTTTTGACAATTCCATGCTTCAGCCATGACACTATTTTTGCTATCGATTTGATCCATCGATCATGAATTCAATGACGCTGTGGATTCCATACATTAGCTATCACTCAGTTTTCAGTGATGATTTCTTGGTCTACAGCTACTCATTTTTCGCTGACGATTTATAGATCAACAACAACATAACGTTTTTGACAATATCATGCGTCAGCAATTACTCTAGTTTTGCTATCAATGTGTCGATCTTGAATTCATTGACGTTGTCGATTCCATACATTAGCTGTCACTCAATATTCATTAACGATTTCAAGGTCTACAGGGACTATGTTTTTGCTAACGATTTATGGATCAGCGATGACATAGCGTTTTTGACAATTCCATGCGTCAGCCATGACTCTATTTTTGCTATTGATTTGATGTGTCAGTCATGAATTCATTTATGCTGTCGATTCCATACATCAGCTGTCACTCATTTTTTAGTGATGATTTGAAGGCCTACAAGACTTAGTTTTCACTGACTATTTATGTATCAGTAGTGACATAGCGTTTTTGACAATTCCATGTGTCAGCCATGACTCTATTTTTGCTATAGATTTGATCCGTTGATCGTGAATTCATTTTCGCTATCGATTCCATACACCAGTTGTCACTCAATATTAATTGACGATTTCAACGTCTATACTGACTCTGTTTTCGCTGACGATTTATAAATTAACAATGACATAGCGTTTTTGACAATTCCATGCGTTAGCCATGACTCTATTTTTGCTATTGAATTCATGTGTCCTTTGTGAATTCATTAACGCTCTCGATTCCATACGTCACCTATCACTCAGTATTTAGTGACGATTTAAAGGGTCACAGCGACTCTGTTTTCGCTGACGATTTTTGGATCAGTCGTGACATGGCGTCTTTGACAATTTCATGCGTCAACTATGACTCTATTTTTGCTATCAATTACATACATCAGCTGGTACTCATTTTTCAGTGATGATTTCAAGGTTTGCAGTGATTCAGTTTTCGCTGATGATTTATGGATCATCCGTCACATAGCATTTTTGACCATTCGATGCGTCAGCCATGACTCTATTTTTGCTATCGATTTAATGAGTCAGTCATGAATTCATTAACGCTATCGATTCCATACGTCAGCTGTAACTCAGTTTTCAGTGATGATTTCAATGTGTACAGGACTCAGTTTTCGCTGACTATTTATGGATTAGTAGTGACATAGCGTTTTTGACAATTCTATGCGTCAGCCATGACTCTATTTTTGCTATAGCTTTGATGCGTCGATCGTGAATTCATTTTCGTTGTCGATTCCATACGCCAGTTGTCACTCAGTATTCAATGATGATTTCAACGTCTATACTGACTCTGTTTCCCCTAACGATTTATGGATAAGCCGTGACATAGCGTTTTTGCCAATTCTATGCGCCCGCCATTATTCTATTTTTACCAATTCCATGTGTCGGTCATGACTCTATTTTTGCTATAGATTTGATGTGTCGATCGTGAATTCATTTTCGGTGTCGATTCCACACGTCAGCTGTCGTCAAACGATTTCAAGGTCTACAGTGACTCTGTTTTTGCTGACAATTTATGTATCAGTCGTGACATAGCGTTTTCGACAATTCCATGTGTCAACCATGACTCTATTTTTGCTATTGAATTTGTGCGTCGGTTGTGAATTCAAGTACTCTATCGATTCCATACGCAGTTGTCACTCAATATTCATTGACGATTTCAAGGTCTATAGGGAGTCTGTTTTCACTAACGATTTATGGATCAGCCGTGACATAGCGTTTTTGCCAATTCCATGTGTCCGCCATAATTCTATTTTTGCAATCGATTTGATGCGTCGGTCGTGAATTCATTGACGCTGTTGATTCCATACGCCAGTTGTCACTCACTATTCATTGACGATTTCAACGTCTACAACGACTCTTTTTTGGCTGACGATTTATGGATCAACAGTGACGTATCGTTTTTGACAATTTCATGCGTCAGCCATGACTCTATTTTTGCTATCAATTTGATGCGTCGGTCGTGAATTCATTGACGCTATCGATTCCATACGTCACCTGTCACTCAGCATTTAGTGACAATTTCAAGGTCTACTGCGACTCAGTTTTTGCTGACGATTTATGGATCAGCCGTGACATAGTGTTTTTGCCAATTCCATGCATCCATCATGATTATATTTTTGCAATCGATTTGATGCGTCAGTCGTGAATTCATTGACGCTGGCGATTCCATACGCCAGCTGTCACTTAGTATTCATTGACGATTTCAAGGTCTACAAGGACTCTATTTTCACTGATGATTTATGGATCAGCGGTGACAAAGCGTTTTTGACAATTCCAGGTGTCAGCAATGACTCTAATTTTGTTGTCAAATCCATGTGCCGGCCATGACTTTAATTTTGCTATCGATTTCATGCGTGGGCAGTGAATTATTTGACGCTGTCGATTCCATATGTCAGCTATGACTCAGATTTCAGTGATGATTTCAAGGTCTACAGCAACTCAGTTTTTGCTGATGATTTATGGATCACCAGTGACATAGCGTTTTTGACAATTCCTTGCGTTAGTCATGACTTTATTTTTGCAATCGATTTGATTCGTCGGTCGGGAATTCATTCACGCTGTCGATTCCATACGTCAGCTGTCACTCAGTTTTTAGTGAAGATTTCTAGGTCTAGAGTCGGTTGTCGCTGACGATTTCTGGTGAGTACTGACGGGGTTTTCACCGGCGATTGCATGCGTCATGGATGACTCTGTTTTCTCTACTGATTTCATGCGTCCATCATGAATTAGTTTTCGCTGTTGATTCCATGCGTCATCCGTCACTCATTTTCAATGATGATTTCTCGTTCTATAGTGACTCAATTTTCACCGACAATTTCTACATTCGGAATGACATAGTGTTTTTGACGATTCCATGTGTCAACAATGACTATATTTTGGGAAGCGATGTCGTGCGTCGGTAGGGAATTCATTGACGCTGTTGATTCCGTACTTCAGTTGTCACTCAGTTTTCAGTGACGATTTCTAGGCCTAGAGTTACTCAGTTTTCGCTGACGATTTCTGGTCAGCAATGATGCAGTTTTCAGTAATGATTCGATGCGTCAACAATGACTCTGTTTTTTCTATTGATTTCATGCGTCAACTGTGAATTTGTTTTCATTTACAAGTATTAGCATTATTCGAATAAGATAACTAATGTAATTATGTTAACAATTTATAATCCGATTGGAACCTCATTTGGGTGTGGTTTCCAGTTGAGTAATAAAAATAGTTTATACTATACTTATTTGAAATACCATTAGTGGATCCTCTAACCTTGACAATTATTTTATCCTTGTTTAATCCTTACATCAATATCACATCTCAAAGCTCTCTTTAACTTATTATTATTGTTGTTGTTGTTGTTATCTATAATTTATATAGTTAACCTCCCTGTGGTTCGACCCCAGTTTTGCCGGGTTATTTATTACTTCGACACTCCTGCACTTGGAAGAAGACATTAATCTTTTGGTCGTGTCAATTGACGTTGTCGCTTCCATACGGTAGCTTTCACTCAGTATTCAGTGACAATTTCAAGTTCTACAATGACTCAGTTTTCACCGACGATTTCTGCATCAGCAATGACATAGTGTTTTTGATGATTCCATACGTCACCCATGACTATATTTTGGGAATCGATGTCGTGTGTCGGTCGGGAATTCATTGACGCTGTGGATTCTGTATGTCAAATGTCACTCAGTTTTCAGTGATAATTTCTAGGTCTAGAGTCACTCAGTTTTCGCTGATGATTTCTGGTCAGCTTTGACACAGTTTTCACTAACGATTCCATGAGCCAACAATGACTCTGTTTTCTCTGTTAATTTCATGCGTCAACTGTGAATTTGTTTTCGATGTCTATTCCATGCATCATCCCTCACTCAACAACAGTTCACGATTCCATGCGTCATACATCACTCTATTTTTGCCATCGATTTCATGCGTCGGTCAGGAATTCATTGACGTTGTCGCTTCCAAACGACAGTTGTCACTCAGTATTCATTGACGATGTCATGGTCTACAACGACTCAGTTTTCGTTGAGGATTTATGGATCACCAGTGACGTAGCGTTTTTGACAATTCCATGCGTCGGCCATGACTCTATTTTTGCAATCGATTTGATGCGTTGGTCCGGAATTCATTGATGTTGTCGATTCCATACGTCAGTTGTCACTTAGTATTCATTGACGATTTCAAGGTCTAGATTCACTCAGTTTTCACTGACGATTTCTGGTCAGTACTGACGCGGTTTTCACCGGCGATTCCATGTGTCAATGATTACTCTGTTTTCTCTATTGATTTCATGCGTCTACCGTGAATTAGTTTTCGCTGTCGATTCCATGCGTCATCTAGGACTCAATTTTCAATGATGATTTCTTTTTCTACAGTGACTCAGTTTTCGCCGACGATTTCTGCATCAGTAGTGACATCGTGTTTTTGATGATTCCGTGCATCACCCATGACAATATTTTGGGAATCGATGTCATGCATCGGTCGGGAATTCATTGACGCTGTTAATTTCGTACGTCAGCTTTCACTCAGTTTTCAGTGACGATTTCTAGTCAGTACTGACGCGGTTTTCACCGGCGATCCCATGCGTCAACGATGACTCTGTTTTCTCTATTGATTTCATGCATCCACCATGAATTAGTTTTCGTTGTCGATTCTATATGTCATCTGTCACTCAAGTTTAAATTATGATATCTTGTTCTACAATGACTCAGTTTTCACCGAAGATTTATGCATCAGAAGTGACATAGTGTTTCTGATGATTCCATGCGTCACCCATAACTATATTTTAGGAATTGATGTCAGGTGTCGGTCAGAAATTCATTTATGTTGCCTATTTCGTACATCAGCTGTCACTAGTTTTCAGTGACGATATCTAGGTCTAGAGTCACTCAGTTTTTGTTGACGATTTCTTGTCCGTAGTGACGCAGTTTTCACTAACGATTCCATGTGCCAACAATGACTCTGTTTTCTCTGTTGATTTAATGCGTCAACTGTGAATTTGTTTTCGCTGTCTATTCCATGAGTCATCCCTCATCCAACAACAGTTCACGATTCCATGCGTCAGACATGACTCTAATTTTGCTATCGAATCCATGTGTTGCCATGACTCCATTTTTGCTATCGATTTCATGCGTTGAAAGTGAATTATTTGACGCTGTCGATTCCATACGTTAGTTATGACTCAGATTTCAGTGATGATTTCATGGTCTACAGCGACTCAGTTTTCGCAGACGATTTATGGATCAGCAGTGACATAGCGTTTTTTACAATTCCATGCATCAGCCATGACTCTATTTTTGCTACCGATTAGATGCGTCGGTCATGAATTCATTGATGTTGTTGATTTGATACATCAGCTGTCACTCAGTTTTCAGTGATGATTTCTAGGTCTAGAGTCACTCAGTTTTCACTGACGATTTCTGGTTAGTAGTGACGTGGTTTTCACACGTGATTCCATGCGTCAACGATGACTCTGTTTTCTCTACTGATTTCATGCGTGCACCGTTAATTAGTTTTCACTATCGATTCCATGCGTCATCCGTCACTCAATTTTCAATGATGATTTCTTGTTCTACAATGACTCAGTTTTCGCAGACGATTTCTGCATCAGCAGTGACGTATTGTTTTTGACGATTCCATGCGTTACCCATGACTATATTTTGGAAATCGATGTCAGGCGTCGGTCAGGAATTCATTTACGCCGTTGATTCCGTACGTGAGTCGTCACTCAGTTTTCAGTGACGATTTCTAGGTCTACAATGACTCAGGTTTCGCTGATGATTTATGGATCAGCAGTGACATATCATTTTTGACAATTCCATGCGTCAATCATGACTCTATTTTTGCTACCGATTAGATGTGTCGGTCTTGAATTCATTAACGTTATCGATTCCATACGTCAGCAGTCACTCAGGTTTCAGTGATGATTTCTAGGTTTAGAGGCACTCAATTTTCGCTCATGATTTATGGTCAGTAGTGACGCAGTTTTCACCGGCGATTACATGCGTCAAACATGACTATGTTTTCTCTGTTGATTTCATGTGTCAACTGTGAATTTATTTTCGCTGTCTATTCCATGCGTCATCCATGACTCTATTTTTGCTACCGATTAGATGCGTCGGTCATGAATTCATTGACGCTGTCGATTCCATACGTCAGCTGTCACTTAGTTTTCAGTGATGATTTCTAGGTCTAGTGACACTCAGTTTTCGCTGATGATTTCTGGTCAGTACTGACTCGATTTTCACCAGCGATTCCATGCGTTAACGATGACTCTGTTTTCTCAACTGATTTCATGCGTCCACCGTGAATTATTTTTCGGTGTCGATTCCATGCGTCATCCGTCACTCAATTTTCAATGATGATTTCTCGTTCTACATTGACTCAGTTTACGCCGACGATTTCTGCATCAGCAATGACATAGTGTTTTTGACGATTCCATGCGACACCCATGACTATATTTTTGGAATCGATGTGAGGCATCAGTCGGGAATTCATTAACGTCGTCGATTCTGTACGTCAATTGTCACTCAGTTTTCAGAGTCAATTTCTAGGTCTACAGTCACTCAGTTTTCGCTGACAATTTCTGGTCAGCAGTGATGTAGTTTTCACTTACGATTCCATACGTCAACAATGATTCTGTTTTTTCTGTTCCAGTTTGGACTGAATCAGCATCTCTTTTATAAGTTTGGCCCTCTCTTTGTCCTTTCAATTTCCGTACTTAAACTCATCAATCAATCCTTTCATTTATGTGATAAGCCTGCATTTAATATGAACATTTACCATAAATTAAAGGTATCTTATGGTATCAGACTTGTTATTATAAAACATGTTTTAGTTAAGGAGTTATTGATACTTCAAGTGCAAAATGATGATATAAAACCTTGATAAAAATATACTTTTAAGTACTAATCACTTTTGTTTCTTGATTTTTTTCTTGATTAGTTTCGGCCACATATATTAAAAAAATAAAGTTTAGGGTTTTTTCATCCTCTTAAATTGTTGAACACAAAATCATAAGGTAGTGTTCTTGTTGAATTCTTGATCTTGTCGCAATATATACATAAAAAAACTGTGTTCTTGAATATTTTTTTTTCTTGATTCCTGAATTGGTATACAAAAAAAGGGGGCTTGATCTTGAAAATTTTGATTGGTGCCGCACAAAAAGAGAGAAGAAAATCAACATTCTGGAGTTGGCCAAGAGCTAGGGAAAGAAAATTGCTCATTGGGAATTTGTGTTGCTCTTTTTTTTTCCAGGGTGTATCATTATTTGATTTAATTTTCAGTTAGGATAGTAAATCTCTTTAGTATTATTGCTTCCATTTAGTTTATTTTGCATCTTTGAATCATCATATTACTCGCACAAATTTGTGTTGCTACTCTTTAATTTGTCCTCGTAGTTTTGTTTTGTTAGTTTCATAAATTTCTTGCTTCTTGAGTCTATATCAAATTTATAAATTAACTATGTAGTTGATTGTTTTTTTCTGAATTGTTGCTAAGTGATTTTAAGAACTAAAGAAAAGCAATTTGAGTGGAAAAAGGCGTAGGGAGCATATTAGAGTGAAAAGCCTATAAATTTATATGAAACACAAGCGTGTGAGGTGTTATTTGTATTGCTAATGATTTTCATGCAGGTTTTTTTAAAAAAGAAATAATGTCTTCTAACAGTATGCCACAGAAGAAGGGCTTAATCCCAAAAGAAGAGCTTTTGAGAATACAACAACAGTTGGAATTTATGTTTGGTAAGCTGATGACTATGATTGAAAAATTAGAGACTAAGTCTGATAGGGGACGTAGTAAAAAGGGTAGAGAAGCTAGGAAGGAGGAGAGTGTTGCTGAAAACTCTACAAATGAAGTCGAGGATGATCTTAACCGTGGTAGTGGGTTCCGTAGACATAGGGGAGAGAGGTGATCTTAATCGGCCAAGGAGGGGACATATTCAGCCACATAGGGATTTTGAGTATAGAGGGGATTTTGATGATTTGGGTGATGTAGACCAAAATTTGGGTAGTATTAAGTTAAAAATCTCAGCCTTTAAGGGAAAAACTGATCCGGAAGCTTACTTAGACTGGAAAAAAAGGTGGAGATGATTTTTAACATCCATAGGTACTCTGAAGAAAAAAAGGTTAAGTTAGTTGTAGTGGAGTTTACTAATTATGTCATGGTTTGGTGGGAGAGATTGGTGGTAGAAAGAAGAAGGAATAGAGAAAGACCAGTTAGCACGTAGGAGGAGTTGAAGACAATAATGAAGAAGAGGTAGGTCCATAAACACTATTATAGGGGGTTGTTTAATCGTTTACATATGATTACACAGGGTAGTAAGAGCGTGAAGGAGTATCAGAAAGAATTAGAGGTGGCTATGATTAGAGATAATGTTAATGAAGATGAGGAAGTTACTATGTCTAGGTTTTTGAATGGCTTGAATAGAGACATAAGTAATGTTGTTAAGTTACAATCTTATGTTGAATTGGAAGAGTTAGTGCATTTGGCCATTAAGGTTGAAAGACAATTGAAAAGGAAAGGTAGTACACAACCTGAAGCTTATTCGGGGTCTTCTTCAGGTTGGAAGTTGAATTATAAGAGAGAGGGTAGTGCGCCATCGAAGCCCTTAGTCACTTCTAAAGTCGTCGAACCTACCTCTATGAAGAAGCAGGTTTCGTCCAATGATAAAAAACTCAAGGGACAAGTCCAACCGAAGCATAATCGTGATATAAAGTGTTTCAAGTGTCAGGGATTGGGACACTATGCATCAGAGTGTGCAAATCGTCGAGTTATGATTCTAAGGGATGATGGAAAGATTGTGTCCACTAGTGAGGAATCTGTTTTTGATGACATGCCATCACTTGAGAATTCTAGTGATTTAGAGTATGCTATTGGTTATAAAGTTTTGGTAATTAGAAGGTCGCTCAGTGTTCAGACTAAGGAGGATGATGTGGAGCAACAAAGGGAGAACATCTTCCATACTAGATGCCTAATCAACAATAAGGTATGTAGTATGACACGACCAAAAGATTGATGTCTTCTCTCAAGTGCAGGAGTGTCGAAGTAATAAATAACCCGGCAAGACCAGGGTCGAACCACAGGGAGGTTAATTGTATAAATTATAAACAACAATAATACAACAACAATAGTAACAACAACAACAACAACAACAACAACAATAATAATAATAATAAAGATGATGAAGAAGAAGAAGTTGATGAGAACTTTGAGATAGAAGATTAACGTAAGGATGAAACAATGATAACAACAAATGTCAAGGTTAGAGGATCCACTAATAGTATTTCAAACAAGTATAGTATAAACTCTTATTATTCAATTGGAAACCACACACAAAGGAGGTTCCAATCAGATTATAAATTGTTAACATGATTACATTAGTTATCTTATTCGAATAATGCTAATACTTGTAAATGTTGTCAGACATTCATGATTATAACTTATGTTAACAACAAATCAAGTTCCTTTCATAGCTCAGGTGTCGATTATACCATACAGTATGGGCTATGAAAGTGCCAAGTATTTGTTGTACCAAGTGTTATACAACATAAATCTAGATTAAGCATTTAACAAGCAAAGTATTAAAAGTGAACAAGATAACAAATATAAAGCATGTTAGTATCCAACATTAAGGTCCATGTTAAGTTTATATTATACTTATTCTTACACCATTAGTGTTCCCTTTTCACCTTGACATAATTAACTTGGCTAAACATAATGAAAGAAAGAAACATAAATAAACAAGATAAGAACATAAATGAGAAAGAAGTTAACTAAGTAAAGAAAAGGAAATGAAAGGCATAAACAAGAGATTAATATAAACAAAACTTAAGTATTACAAAAGAGAGAGAGCAAGAGCATGATCTTAATCTAAACACCAAGATGCCTAAATACATGGCAAATGCCTCCTTTTATAGGCCAAAATTCGGAACTATTGATTTGTTGACTAATTGATGAGTGGGTGGCCACATCTTGACTTGGTGACAATTCTTATCTTCTTGTCTGCCAAAAACATCATTGATGACGTCATAATTTGAACAAACTTAAATCATGAAAGTTCTAGGGAATTGTCTCATCTTTCCAGGATAAAAATTTGAGATCATTTGGACTTCTAGAACTCGAGATATGGGCTGAACACTGAACAGTGTCTGGGTTGCAGGACAGATTCGGGCTTCTTCATTGTTGCTATAATTTGGACTCGAAAACGGCCTTATTAAATCTTGGGCTCCGCATGAAAGTTGTAGGCCTATGTCTTACCTTTCCATCCATATAAAGTAGACCTAAATCCGAGATCTACAGCTCCAGATATAGCCCGATTACCGAACAATGTTCCAGTTTGGACTGCACCAACATCTCTTTTCTAAGTTTGGCCATCTCTTTGTCCTTTCAATTTCAGTACTTCAACTCATCAATCAATTCTTT
>Ga0307517_10006374_pt1 | contig 17490 bp, 11 predicted proteins | sample 23_EM_MG_FD_194515 | JGI IMG/M metagenome (GOLD analysis project Ga0307517, IMG submission 194515) | Populus trichocarpa ectomycorrhiza microbial communities from riparian zone in the Pacific Northwest, United States - 23_EM | ecosystem: Host-associated > Plants > Roots > Unclassified | place...
TCCCGTAATAAGTAATGCATCTAATAAATACATTAAAGAATAATTAACATTCATCATATATATGTAATAACATTAACAATATTTAATAAAAGTTATACAAAAAAAATATTGCATATCAATCGATTCTGTCTCATATATTAAGGCTCGTAATGCATTGGAATATGTGGACGCCTGGAGAAACACGACCATGTTAGTGTAATAAATCAGTGTATTATGGATAAATACTATCTCATATAACTCTCCTAAAGTGCTCATGAACGGGCTTACATCACCATAACTCGTCAAACTTAAGAATAGTCTGTAGTGCTAGTGTAGAGGTCAACACCAAAATTACCCCAGCTCATAGACGAGCTTGGAACGCTCAGTTTGGATCGCTCATGGATGAACTTGCTTCCCTAATTGCATGTCTTTTTTCATGACTTATTTATTTGCTGTAAAGAAAATAATAATGTATTTGTTTCCAAAATATGAGGTCTCCTTAAAAGATTTTGGTACATTGTTGCTAAAGATATGAATGTGAGCTTTGAGGAGGACACAGAAGAAATGGAAATGAAATTAGAAAAATTTGATGAGAACATGTATTGGCTAATTAATTTCAAAAAGCCATACAAAGTTAGTGATACAGTCAATAATCTAATATATAAACAAGAAATCATAAGAGTTAAAGGAGAATAATTTTTATACAATACAATACAAGATGATAGTCATTTAAATTATGGATTTGGATTTTTTCATAGTTGGGATTTGTTTTTTTCCTTCGTGATGTTATCGATGCTCGAAAGCATAGTTTTTAAACCCGATCCGGGGAGTGACCCGGTCAAGAGATCGGGTTCCGGGTTGCATGGGTCAACCCCGGGCGGATCTGTGTAGTTAAAAATAAAAAATGGAAAAGGGAGGCAATAATGAAGGGGTGAAGTGGGACCGGCAGGGTGTGGGAGAGGGATAAATATGATGTTGTCAGTTGTTTTGTGCAGAGAAAGGGCACTTAATCTCATCGCCATCTCCTCACAAAGTTTATCTTCCCTCTCTGGCTTCATCACAAGCAACTAGCTGTCTCTCTTTTTTGAACCATTTGTTTTGTGCAGGGATGAACACGATCTGTTGAAAGCCCAGAAGCACAGTCCTTGCTCCTTGACGCCTCCATGAACACGATCTGGTTTCTACATGCTTTAAAACATTAGCTAGAAAGAAAGAGAGAGATGTTAAAGACTTGATGGTGCTGGTACTACCTGTTGCCTCTCTCTCTCTCTCTTGAAATTGTGAGTTTGGTCCCTGTTGCCTTTCTCTCTCTCTCTTGAAACTGTGAGTTTGGTCCCATTTAAGTTACAGTCATCAGCTAGAAGGAACAAATGGGAACAATAGCACCACTGTTCTTACTTTCCTACGCCTATTGATGAACAGTGAGTGGAGTTGCCACTTTCTTCAACAGTAATAGAAAGTCCAAAGTAATAAAGCGAGAACGCAACAAGGATTCGAAGTTTTTTCATAGATCACCAACGCCTACCCTGAAGATCTCCTAACTCAGATCGCGGATCCAACTCCAAAACACCGGGTCTCGTCCGGGTTTGCCTGGGTCGCCTGGGTCATGGGTCAACCCGCCGGGTCGACCGGGTTTTGCCGGGTTGTTGCCCCAGATGGTTTTTTAGTAAACCCGGACCGGTCCAGCCACCGGGTCGACCCGCCGGGCCAGTCCGAGTTTAAAAACTAGGCTCGAAAGCAGGAAAGGCTTAAAGTGGAGCAATGCAATGTCTATTTTAAGAAAAACGATTTGAGACTTACGGGCAAAAAAGACACACCACGCCAGCGCATAAAGGTAATTTTACATCTATTTTTTTTTGAATTAATATAGGTGTTAGAGTCAGCTTGCACGTACCTCGACTAATCTCATGAGCCCTGAAATTATCGACTATGTAAGCCTCCACTGATCCTGAGATAATTTTACATCTTCTTTCATGGTGTCAATAATTTATTTCTTTCATGAATTAATTATTATTTTTTTTCTCTTAACATAGAAGGGATTTCTCTTAACATAGAATGGAGAAAAGATATCCAATATCTAGCTTTGTTTTGGTCTGTAAAAGTAAACCATATTGATTTATTATTAGTGATTGATTGATTTTAATGCTTGAATGCATAATTAGGCCAGAAATCATGAATGAGAGAGATACTTTTAGTATAATGCTCTATTTCAGGCATTACAAGCATTATCAATTTAGTACATGATATTTGGTCATTACATAAACTGAATCATGTTAGTGTTCTGTCATTTCTTCCGTACTTTTATTTATTCATTTGCTGGATTTTGATGCAAAGTGGTGATTGCGTTGCATGTTAGTTGACACAAATTTAGCTTGCTTAGGGTTTTAATCCATAGTTTGCCATTTACATAATCTCTATCATTTTCACACTTGCACCATGGAACCAGAGGATTTCACTGCCCACTCATAAGCAACCTTGCGGCATCGCGCTCTATGCATTCATAGCAGTGCTTATTTTAGAAATCATACGCACTGTCATGTGTTGTTAGGTAGAAAGATTGATTTTGCTTCAGTCACGGTACTGGATTTAGCCATTGCACATTATATGCAGGTTCTCGACTTGATGGAAGAATTTGGTGTCAAACCATATGTGATGATATTTAGCACCATGATGAATGCCTGGAGGCAGCACAGCAGGATTCATGAGAAGTGCAGGGAAATCTTTGATGATATGTTGAAAGCTAGCATAGAACCTGATGCACATGCATACAACAATATTCTTGCTAAAGGTTAATTATGTGCGTGCACTCACCAGATAGAGTCGAAGAACTCTGGCCAAATATTGTGTGATTTTCACGACTATTAATTATCAGTGGCAGGTGCAGTTCTAGAAGAATGGACCATGCAATTAGAGTTTGTGACAAGATGTGTGAACATGGAATTTCTCCTGATTTAAAGACTTTTGAGACTCTGATATGGGGATTTGCTGAAGCCAAGCAGTCGTGGAAGGCAGAATAATTTCTCCAGATTATGACAGAATTTGAGGTTCAGCCTGTGAAATCGACCATGTTGCTTGGAGCTAAAGCATGTCGTGCTACTGGAATGACGCAAGAGCCAAGTAGAATTCTTAGTATGATAAACAGAAGAGAAACCTAAAGAAACTGTATGAAAAGCATATAGCATATGTCCCATATTTGAATATCTTACAGATACTAATTAAGTACAGTTACAAGTGACCATAAAGGATCTCCTGCAACTCTTGGAAAAAGCAAGATATATGATAACTTTTGTGTATGTTTGATGTGAAAAACAACTCTTTATACATGTTTGAAATGTTTCTACGATAATGATATCATTAAAAATATTCATGCTTTAACTATTCCATTTAATTACATTTCAAAATGTTATTATTCGACCCAGAGAAGCATGATATATAGCTCAAAGAGCCCTGCTCGAGCCTAGGAATATATCCATGCCTGTCGTCAACCCATGTTAAGATAGTAAACTTATAACCAAGATAATTAGGGTCGAGACCTGGAATATCCCACCAAATTCGCAACCCAAATCATGAGATCAGTATAACCTGATAGAAGTAAAATAAAGAAAATTATAGAGCCTGTTTTTTTTTAAAAAAAAATATCAACTCGTATTAACTTTTCAAACTTATGATCTGAGTTATTAAACTCAAAGCACCCTATCTAGAAAAAAAAAACTCAATTCTCAATCAATCAAATATTAAAATATAAAATTAAAAAAAAATATATACAAAAGGATTCAAAAAACAAAAGAGCAATTAAAAGAATGAGGATGAAAATTGAAAAGAAAAATCAATTTACCAAAAGGACCTAAAAAATCAAAAAAATGAGAATCAAGATTGATATAAAAATAAAAAAAAAATATTGAAAATTGAAATTGAAAAGAAAAATAACTTCAAAAAAAAAAATGATGTCTAAATTGGTAAAAGTAATATAACATAAATTTGGATTGAATGATGAAATTGAAAATAAATAAAACTTTTACAAAAGAGCTAAGAAAAAAAATTAGAAATCAAAAGAATAAGAACCAAATTAAAAAAAATAATATTTGTCAAACTGGAATTGATATACAAAATTAAAACAAATATAACCTTTATAAAAGGGCTAAGAATAAAAATAAAATAAAAATAAAAAATGAAGTTAAAATATTAACAACAAAGAAAATCAAGTTATAATTTTCAATGAAGAAGATACAAGTGGAAAAAAACGAAAAAAAATATTCATCACCAATAAATCGCTCCATTTCCACCAACATTTGTTGCATCATGAGAAAAAGGATAGAGCATAACTTTTAACAATACGGCCGGAAAGTATTTTTTGTAAGGGTCTCCCATGTATTAGCTCGTGTGTTGTACGTACCATAAGTTTTTTTAATCTAATTAATAATTAAACTGCTAAAATATCAAAATACCTGTATGGTTGTGTAGTTTTATGAATTTTGATTTGAAAGGCAATTATTTTATTGCTTAAAAAAATAGAAAAGATACATATACCTCTTATTAATTCTTTAATAATTAATGGGACATATAAAAAAAAATTAATACCCAAAACTAAGACTTTTATTGTTTTTAAAAAAGACAGATATTATTATTATTCTATTCAAGTGAACAGTAACAATAAATCTGTATATTTGTATGCATACATGTTCTCATATATGAAGATTTCTATATGGATCTTGTGAGAACACACATTAGAGTTATAAAATGCTTATAACCAAATACTATGTTTCTTTTTTAGAATTAATTATGAACTGTTATGAATATGGTCTTATAAAATAACATTTATTTTAAAGAAATTCTATACTTACAATTGATTTTTATTTTTTAATACGATTAAACAACAAATGAAGTCTAACTAGTATATTGACCCGCGCTCCGCAATCGGTTGATAACAATTTTTATTTCAAATGTTAAAAAAATATGAAGCGTGATTTTAAGTGCTTTGGATCTGGCTGCGAAGCCAGATCCAATAGCCCTGGGTCTGGCTAGTTGGATTTGGCCTGGCTCCTTGGATCTGTCATCACATCAAAATAATTCAAAAACATCAAAAAATATTAATTTAAAGTAAAAAAAATAAAATAAAAATTCAAATTCAAATTTTTTTAAAGTATTTTTAAAACACAAAAACAAATATGCTTTAATAAGAAAATTTAACCAGACCTAAAATAAAAAACAATTATCATCACCCAACTTTTGTACAATATAAAAAAAGTCACATCAATTTATTTTTTCTTTACAGTATGGAAAAAAAATCAATAAGAGAAAAGAAAAAAAAATTAAAGAGGAAAAAATATAAAATTGGAAATATCTTAAAAGGAAAAAACTTAAAGGAAAAGAAATTAATTGTCTGTCTATTGGGCGCTGCTCTACTATACGCTAATCATGGTGTTACTGTACAAAATACTTTCTTTGAAGATTGTGATGATGCAAATACATTCCGTGCTTTTAATCCAACTCAAGCATTTTTACATTTGAAAAAAATATTATTATTGACCTGCTACGGAGCGTGGGTCAATATGCTAACTATTATATTAATACGTAATGGTTATTTTTTAATATATATATATATATATATATTGAGATAATATATTTTTTATTTTTTAAAATTTATTTTTTATATCATCACATCAAAATAATACAAAAACATAAAAAAAAATTGAATTAAAGAAAAAAATATAAAAAATTTAAATTTTTTTAAAGCATTTTTGAAAGGAAAACATACTTTAATAAGAAAATTCAAACCAACTTTAAATGAAAAAAAAATTATCATCACCCAACTTTTATACAATATAAAAAGTCCCGTCAATTTGTTTTCTCTTTACCATATGAAAAAAAAATCTAAATAGGCAAAATAAAAAAAATTGAAAATATCTGGCAGCCCAGTCGGGCCCAATAGCGTTGTGTCCAGTTGCCCATCTAGACCCAAGATCGGTGAGTATGGCTGAAAGTCGGACCCAATAGCCTCTAATCTGGCTGCGAGCCAGACCCAGTAGAACTTTTTGATTAATAAACAGAAAAGACAACGCTCCCCAGATGTTACAGTGTCATCCACAGTGTGAACACTCTATGTCTATAGTGTAGCCCACAGTGAAATGAGTCTATGTCCACAATATTATTTTTTAAAAATATATTGAGATAATATTTTTTATTTTTAAAATTTTATTTTTTATATCATCACATCAAAATAATACAAAAACATCAAAAAAAATATTAATTTGAAGTAAAGAAAAAAATATAAAAAAATTCAATTTTTTTAAAGCATTTTTGAAACATAAAAAAAAAAAACATGCTTTAATAAGAAACTTTAACCGAACCTAAAATGAAAAAAAAATTATCATCACCCAACTTTTGTACAATATAAAAAAATCACATCAATTTATTTCCTCTTTACAGTATGAAAAATATTCAATAAGAGAAAAAAAAAATTTTAAAAGGAAACAAAATAAAATTGAAAATATCTTAAAAGGAAAAAATTTAAGGGAAAGAAATTAGTTGCTGGTGTATTGGACGTTGCTCTGCTATGCGCTATTCATGGTGCTACTGTAGAAAATACTTTATTTGAAGATGGTGATGATGCAAATACATTTCGTGTTTTTAACCCAACTCAAGCATTTTTACATTTGAAGATCGCATGAAGGTGTAGCCTTTGCAGAATTTGATCGTAATTTCAATTTTATTCCTAATGATATTTTAACTGATTTTGTTGTACGCTCAAAAAACCATGGAAACTATAGTCCTTATCAGATGAATTTCGTACGTGATGAAATTATAGATAGTTTAATGAAACAATAATTTTTTTTATATAAAGTATTATTTATTTCATGATATATAATAGCAGTAGTTAAATCCACAATATTTAAATTAAAAATCATCAATATTAATATATATCACCAAACACATTAAATTACTTTTTGTTTAACCTTAATTTCAACCACAGTTTTAACCAAACATATATAAATACCAAACTAACCTTAATTAAAAGTATTTTTTATAAAATAATTTTTTTTAAATCACAATTATAAAATCTACCACAATATCAAACACACATGGATGTTGTGTCACCATTACTCTTTCCCACGTGTAAGCTCCATAAACATATTCTTCTCAAGCAACTCCCAGATCAATTGACACGTGTTTTCTCAACCCAAAACCGTCATCATTTTAAGGAATCAACGGACCCCACACTTTATCCACTAACTCTTACGTGTCGGCTATCACGTGCATATTAAATCCTCGCTAAAATCCCAAACAGCCCTCGCGCCTAGCATGACCATCGCTGATCACACCCCTCTAACGGAAGCCAGTTCTCGTAATTTCACCATCCAAGTACCTGCCACACGGATTCTCTCACATGCTGGCCGTCAAAAACACCGTTAAAAACTCTCTCTCTTCTCTTCTCTTCGCTCATGATCATTTCTTCGATATTTCCTGCGTCTAATCATAAAAAAAGGAAAAGGAAGAAAGGAAGAAGAAAATAAATGAAGAAAATAAATCATTTTTATCTTTAATTTATAGATTTTCAGGGAAGATTTGCTGTTGATGAATTCAGGGAAACTGAAGGGACAACGTGGAACGACGTCGAGTTCGTCGTCTTCGCTGGATAAAAGGGGAGCAGTGAAGCTAGAGATCGTTGAGGATCCATTAGAGGAAGAATATGGACCTCTTCATAAGCGTTCCAAGGCTTCACAAACTATTCAACAGGTAATCTTCAAAAAAAATTGAACATATTATTGTTTTTTCTTTTTGGTTCCTGAGAAAATCAAGAAAACATGGGAAATAGTTTCTTCACTTAATTTTATTGTATCGGTCAAGGTAGAAAGATTGGGACTTCGGGATTTTTAGTACATAGGTTTTTAAGATTTTGGGAAATTATGGGGTTTCTTTGTTTGATTTTGGTTTTAATTATGGTGTTAGTGTTGATTTTGCATGTTTTTATTGTTATAGGGATTGTGATTTTTTTGTAATTGGGTTTGTTGGTAATTTGATCAGTGGGGTGCGGGTGCTAATGCAATTCCTATTACCGCCGGGCAATATAATCCGTTAGATGAGCCTAGTCCGCTTGGACTGCAGTTGAGGAAGAGCCCATCATTGTTGGATTTGATTCAAATGAGGCTCACTCAAGGGAATGCTTCTGTACTCGGAACACAAGAGACCGAAAATTTGAACTTGGGTTTTAAGGAGAGTAAGACTGCAGCTGCTTCCAGCTCCATCGACAAGCTTAAGGCTTCAAATTTTCCTGCCTCCATTCTAAGGATTGGGAGCTGGGAGGTAACGAATGATTTTGTGTCTTCGGTATGTATTATTGTTGTGGTGGTGATTTTAGTTCATGGATTGCTGAGGGTTTGTGTTTTTTTTTGGCAGTATAAGTCGAGATATGAAGGTGATTTGGTGGCGAAGTGTTACTTTGCGAAGCACAAGCTGGTTTGGGAAGTTCTTGAAGGTGGTCTTAAGAGCAAGATTGAAATCCAGTGGTCTGATATCATGGCTCTGAAGGCAAACTGTCCCGACATTGGACCTGGGACATTGAATGTTGTGGTAATGTAATGACTTTTACTGCCTTTTTTTGAAGCTAACAGTGGGTGTTTGTATGACTATGGCTGTGCTAATTTGGTCTCTCTTTTTTTTTGTTGTATGATGCAGCTAGCCAAGCAGCCCCTTTTCTTCAGGGAGACTAATCCACAGCCCCGAAAACATACCTTGTGGCAGGCAACGGCAGATTTTACTGATGGACAGGCTAGCATACACAAGTAAGATATTTGTACCATATTGCTTTATTTTTCACTCTTCTGCGTGTATTTAATATTTTGATTTCCACTCTTCAACTGGTAGGTTTTTTCTGCATGAATTTGTTGTGGATTTTTTTTTTCCAATTTTATGAGTTTTGTTTTATGTATTTTGAAAATGGCAATCTTCTGGATTGCACTTTTAGAAAGTCACACTGTGTACATTGATTTGGCAGAAAATTGTTCTCTGTTTGTTCACATCATATTTCATGCCTACTCAAACCACAAAACTGTAGTTAACAAGTCATATATTGTGCAAAAACTTTCTGAATACATCTATTGTAAATAATATAATCATGAAGGACACTTATTTTGAGATTTTTCTTGCTAAGATGCCACTATTTGTTTAGCCACGAGGGAATGATACTCAAATTTTTGTTAATATGGTTTTGCAGGCAACATTTTCTGCAATTTCCACAAGGGCTGTTAAATAAACATTTTGAAAAGCTCATCCAGTGCGACATGCGTTTGAACTTCTTAAGTCGACAGCCAGAGATAAATCTGAATTCACCATATTTTGAACAGAGACCGCCTGTTTTTGAGGATCTGGATGATTCTAAATGTCAAGATTTTAATCAAGTGGAGTCTGCTAAGGTATCTGTTGTTTCTGGCTTCCATCATCTAGCATCACCATCTGCAGCTCAATCATCTTCCTTAGAGATTGATAAAGAGGATCCTTCTGCTTCGACATCAGACCATATGTCCCTAGAAGCTCCTTCTCCCAGCTCAGGTATCATGATGTCTTGAATTTGCTTCCAACATGTTTTAAAAATGATGTCATTTATGGTAGTTTTCATACAAGTGATTTATAAACTGTCTGGCCATATCCCAGTTGTAGTGCTGCAATGGCCCATAACCCAGTGCTAGTGTTGCCAAAGTAGCATTCTGCAATGAACTTGCACATAAGATTCAGAGGTTTGGAGTTTTTTCATGATCTGCTCTTAGGAGTCAAAAACCTCAGTGTTTGATGTCACAGGATTCAGAGGTTGGAGTTTTTGCATGATCTCTTGAGAGTCAAAAACCTCGGTGCTTGATGTTTTGTCTCTAGTTATTATTGTCATGTCCAGCACATCACTTCCAATCCCTATGTTTATTGTTGTTACTATCAATGTTTTTCTTCCTATTGCAGCTAGGATTCTAGCATTTTTTCCCCTGTGGTTTGAGTGTTGCTCAAAGTGTGAATGGTTTGGGATCTGTTTCTATAGCTTATGAGTGGGTGCATATCTACATCCTAATCTAAATTATCACTGATTGATCTTCTTGTACTAGTGATGGACACTCGTGCAATTGAAGGGAGTGGAATTTGTGAAGCTGTTGATTCCAAAGCACCAAGGAACTGGGATCAGATTAAAGTGCCAGGCTTGCGCCATTCCATGTCGATGACTGATCTTATGAACCACATTGGGAACTGTATTTCAGAACAGATGACCTCAGGAAATCAACTCTTTTCTGCTAATGAATCAGAATGTCGGGACATATTAGAGGACATAGCTCAGTGCCTTCTTAGCGACACCCAACAGACAACCTCCTCTGATGAGAAAAGGATCATGGCAAGGGTCAATTCTCTCTGTTGCCTTTTGCAGAAGGACCCTGCTTCCACACAGAACTTGGAGGTTAATGGGGAAAGTTTCTTTGAGGAGTCTAACAATGGGAAGGGGCTTCAGCTAAACTGCACCAATGAGTCGCTGCATGAGAATAAATTTAGAGGTGATATCAGAGGGTCTGAAGGTAGCAGTATCAAGGATGTTTCTGGCAGCAAGCAGGCACTAGGAATGTCGAGGAAAGACTCATTTGGGGACCTGCTACTCCATCTCCCTCGAATTGCGTCTCTTCCAAAGCTCTTATTCAACATTTCTGAAGAAGATGGTGACAATCAAGATATATAGATAATTATGTTTTGTTTAATAATCGGAGCTAGATAGTCAATCTCTGTCTCTCTCAACTTGTGAACGTAGATTTGTTGGTTGTTTAATATTATCTTAAGGGTCCAAGCAGATGCTTCCACCATTAGTTTGAACCTTGGGAAAGCACTGGGATTCCGAAATTTGGTTTGATGAAGGATCCCGATGAATGCCCCATGTACAAATCTTTTAAGCTGTTGTAGCCTCACTGTTCATCATTCATTTCCCATAAATTACATTATGATTTTTATTTCTATGCAATGAGGTTCATCATTTTCCCTCTCTTTCTTCCGTAATTGCAAATTTTAGCGTTAAGAGTAAGGGTAAGCTGGGTACAAAATTCGATATGGTAAGGGGTAACTTATGGTTTAGGGTTTTGCTGTATGGCCGTGAAACTGAAACCCTAGGCTAATGGGTTTGGCAAATAAAACTTTAATTCTGTAAATGGTAATTACTTCGATCGGGTATAACGCTGTTGGGTCTGGTGTTTTGTTGTGATATTTCCCGACAACTGAACCAAGGTTCAAGCCGAACAACAAATTGCATTCTCTCAGCCTGCAAATTGTGCTCTCCCACACTCCGATACCCAACATAACATCATTTTACTATTTTTATTTTGAATAGAGAAGAATTCTACTGAAGAAAACGAATGTTATACAGGGAACAGGGGATGTTAAGAGACAAGAAAAAATCATATTTGTTCAGGGCCGAGCTTTCTAATTCTATTGTGTGTTCGCTATGTAACAAAGCGTGTTGCGGAACACAATGAATCCAAGAGAATTGTAAATGATCTTCTTTGAAGAGTTCTTCAAACAAATATACCAATCACTGCTATGTGCACCTCTAAGGAGCCTGTTATTGTACGCCTGCATACATTTTCAGTTGCATAAAGCCTCACCAACGTATGGACAGCTGCATGTACTTCCCTACTCCAACCACTTTCTAATTGTATTCCACATTTTGCCTTCATTTCCTTCCAACGGTGGTTTAATGATATATACACTAGAAAGGTTTTTTAAAGAACAGATGAGGAGGAGGCTCATTGTAAGCTGTCACATACAAAGCATGAAGGATCTCTCATCTGATCTTCAGGTATTGCTTGCTGCAAGCACATGGCATGGAATGCATGACCACATGGAAGAACAGCAACATCTGGAAATTTATCAGACTCCAACTCTTCATCAGTTGGTAATGGCGAATGAGCTAGATCATTCTCGCATAAAAAACAATTATGTCCAAGTTTAACAAAATCTGCAATATGAAGACGATATCCTTTAATTAGATGCTTGTTCCAAGTAATTGGATGACCAGCTATATTGGAAGAAAAACTCAAGAAGTTATAAAACAAAAATAAGCAAAATCTTCTATTTGGAAAATGCTCTGCATTGAAAGCTCAAAGAAGAAGAATCTTCAATTCAGGACAAGGTCACAAGTGTGGAAACAACTATAGCAGATTTTAGCAGAGAATATTTCCAAAACAAGAAGCGAAGAAATTAAAAGAGATCTTTCGGACATACCATCCCACTTTATATAATGTTCAGGAGAGAAGCTTCTTGTTTTGGCGTGGGATGAACTCGTTTTTTTAGACAATGTAGAAGATGTCTTTTTCTTCACCTGGAAAACCTTTGAAGATGTTTTACCTGAATCCTGTGAAGATGCTATCTTTCCCTTTACCTGCCATACTCGCTTGGGAATTGCAGGTAATTGGTTTCCGCTCTTCTCAACAGCTTCTGCAGAACATTTTCTCTTCTGAACAGGCTGATCCCTGTGAGCTCGATCAGACAAGCTTATTTTAGTGGGAAAATTAGATGGACCTTCTGAAGGTTCTTTCTTTTCCTTTTCCTGCTCGGGAGTTGGGGTTATTTTTTTCCCACTCTTTTTAACAGCTTGTATTTGGTTTCTACTCTTCTTAACAGCTCCTGCAGAACATTTTCCCTTCTGAGTGGGCTGACTCCTATGAACTTGATCGGATGAACTCATGTTCGGAGACAAATTAGATGGTTCTTTTGAAGTTTCTTTCTTTTCCTTTACTTTCCAAGCGCTTGAAGATGGTTTAGATGAATACTTTAGAGGTACTATCTTAGCCTTCACCCCCAAATCCTGTCCTGAAGTTGGAGGTAATTTATCTCCACTTTTCTTGACAGGTCGCGTTGGATGCCCATTATCATTAGCAGCTTTTGCAGAGTGCCTGCTGTTCTGAGTTAGCTGATGAGGTTGAGCAAGACCTGATTTACCTGCATAATCCGCAATCAAGAATGCTCATTTAGAAATGAAAATTCCGTAAATAGATTTTTACAATACTAGAAAGCTTCAACCTCCTATATTCACAAGAAATGTCAAGGACATGGTAGCACAAGAAAGATTCAGCCAAAAGAATTATCATTTTCTAACCAGTTAAAGTTAGAATCTTTACGAATAAGAGGTAACCAGTACTGATGACTAGCTATGCAAAGATTACCATACACTTCAGGGTCGAACTGTACAATACCTGACCGAACTTTTAGGCCGTTGCTTCTTTTAGCCTCAGCAGCAACATAATCGGAGGTTGATACAGTTTGGGAGGTCCCAGCTGCCTTGATATTTTCATTCTGTAGTCCATGTTCATCTGGGGTTCTTGCTTCAGTTGCATTTTCTGAACTTATCCTATACAATTTTCCCTGATTTTCAACTGGAAAAGTAGAGTCTCTTCGACGAGAAAGTTTCGATGCAGTTCCACGGATTTCAGAACATTTTCGTGAATCCCTATTTACATATCTAGCTTTTGTACCACCATTTACTCCTAACAATAACCCAGTTGGCTCACAATCACAATTCAAGTTGGCTGTACAGGTCCTGACATCATGAGTAATGTCCATTGCAGAAAAAGAATCCTGTGTTGACATTCATATATTCAACATTAATCACTCAAACACTCTGCTTTCCAAAACTAAAACATAAAATGGCATGCTATGAATTGTAAAAATAACAGCAATGAAATATCATTCCCTAACAAGATTCAAAATCTGATTATATCATGTTACAAAGGCTATAAACAAACAGGTAGGTAACAATGTTGTCTGATTGGCTATTTCCAATCACATAATGAAGTAATAGGTTATCAATATCCGTATCATCTATAACAGATTTTTCTTGGAATTCTGCACAAATTTGAAGTCTTAAGACACTAAAGACTACCTAGAAATTCTGCAGAACAGTAATATTATCCTAAGATATTGCACCACAACATCTCTTCTGATTCTTGAAAAAAGAAACCCAATTTCTTTAAATTAAAATTCTTGAAAATCCGAAAAGACCCGTTAAAAATACAAGAAAACAGAAGGGTTTCACAAAGAAGAAAGAAAAATACCTGTTACAAAAATCCTGAGGACTAGCTAATTTTGATGATGGAAAGAATTTTGCCAAGTAAATTTCTTGAAACAGAAAATTAAAGGGTTCTCTTTTCTATTATCGAAAGAAATTTACAGAGCAAGATGAAGAAGAATTAAGGCATGGAGCAGGCAGGCAGGCCACTTTAATTTCTTGTAATTTATTAGGTTTGTGATTTTGTGTTCTTTGTACAGACCTCAATACGGAGAAGAGACTAGCGGGCATGCGAGGAGGGTTCGGCAACATATATAGAGTTTGGCGTTGGGGTCCACAATTTAGCCGTCTCTTACGTGGACAGCTCTCATTGGATTAGGTCTACGGTGTTCTTGTAATTGGATTGGAGCCGTTAGCGGCTTAGCGCAACAGGCCTATTATAGAGATTTTCTTTTTAAAAAAAATAAAAAAGATTCAAGTAGATGCCTTAAATAATAAAAATATTCTGATAATAAGTATGGTAAATTGATAATGGTGGTTTGTCAAAATAAATATAAGTATAATAATAATAAATAATAATATTAACTATCACGTATTATTATTCCTTAATAATATTCATGGATTATTATTAAAGTGAAATATATTGTTAATTTTAATTAATTTGATGTCATGAAATTTAAATATATAGAAACGAATAATAAATATAAAAAAAATTAAGAGTGAGAAAAATCTTGAAATAATAAAAATATTATTTGAGTTTTCAATGCATCAGTGAAATCATTTTAAAAGTTTTATTTATTTATTTATTTATTCGCGAAGTGTTTTATATTCATACCATAATATATAAAAACATACAATTGACATGTGTTGATGTTTCATTGGTGCGTTCACCAAAACATGTCTCCATCACATTCTTTACTTGTTGGATTGATTGAAACAAATTCACTTTGTTTAACAAAGTGAATTTGTTTCAATTAATCAACTCAAAAGATTATTATCTTGGTTAGTGTTAATTAAAAATTAAATTATAAAATTAAAAATAAATATAGATTGAAATATTTTAATCTAATGTTATGGAGAGCCCTTAAAATCTTTTTATTTAATTATATAATAATTAATGTTTTTTTACAAAGATTACTAGTTTAAATTTCATTGAAACAAAATGATTTTATAGTATAGTTCCACCTTTCCTTTTCTTTTTTCTATAAAAAATAGAACTTTATTTACTAAAAATAAAAATAAAAGTAATCATAAAAAGTTTTAAAAATATCTATTATTTAAAATGAGGGTAACAAATCTAAAATTATAGATGAAATGCTATATGTTAGTGTAGTTTTTGGTGACCAGAAATGTTGTCAAAGCATAGTCTAATTTTGACCTACAAATTTATTTTTTAATCTATTTTCATTTAAAAATATCTAATAAACGCTCTCATAAACTTGAATAAACACATATCTAACCCCAAAATAATTTTAATTAGAAAAAAAAAACAAAAAAAAACAAAAAAAAATTCAAGGCCCGATCTATTTTTTATAGCAAAATGATGACAAAAACATGTAAATAACTTTTCTCATCAAATAAAACTTTTTGAAATCAAGATTAGCCATTTTAGTTGTTGAAATGTAATCAATCAATAATTTTCTTTTTTTATTGTTTTTTAATAATATATTTTAAAATCAACCGTTATTATGGTACCAAACATCAACTTCATGTTTGAATTCTATATCACTGAAGAATATCTTTGTATCAAGCTTCATTCAATTTCATCTTAAATCTGTTGTTGATATTTGAGCATACATGAATTTATGTAACTTTTTATTGAATGGAGATACAAATATACAATATCCCAACCTTATTACTCAAATTTCCCTCTTCATGCTAATTTGAGAGGGAAAAAAGAAACTGTTTGGTTTTCTCGGTTGAAACTTACTTCCACGAAAACATGATAAAGAAGAAGAAGAAGAAGAAAAGCAAGTCATGATAGATGATACAATATAACTATGACTCAACTTGTGGGCAGGCTAAACGGGAAGATGATCGTGATCAGGTGGGGGTGGGTCATCTTGGAGTACTGTTGTAGGGGGTGAAGGTGAAGGAGCAATCTTATTTTTGGTAAATAGGAGGGCCATTACATCGTCTGCACAATCTCTGATAGAGAGGAAGATTGCTGCAAAAATTCCAGCAGCACAGTAAAGAAGACAAAGGGCTGCAATAATGAGGAAAAAGATGTTGAAACAAGCTATGAATTTGGATTGGTCCGACGCAGAACGTGTTGTCTCGACAATAAGTTTGAGGGTTGTGTAAGCTATAGTGGCCACAATTGAAAGAGCCACAATCCGCAAACACAATCCACACACCCATCGAATCCCGAACTTTGATCCACACATATTGCTTCCTGCTCACCATTTACCACCTGCAATATTTCACATGAATTAAGACTTCTGATCCTGTATACCCAGCATATTACATTTCTCCGAAGACAATAAACACAGGGGAGGAAAAATAAATTTACGTACCTGACAATTGACATACCGAAACAAGGAGCTCTTAATTAGATCTCAACGTCCCTCTTCGAAAACTGAAGCTTTTTTGCCCCCTGAAAAGCTTAGGAAGAAGAAGCAGCGGCAGCAGCATACAAGAAACCATCAAAGATGACATACGTTATAATGCTTTAAAGAGCGATGCGCGATATTTTTCATGAATAGTTTGCTATTTCGATGAATCCGACAAATCTTCCGTTACCTTCTATGGATGCCAGGATCTTGAAAGCAATAGGAAATGCTACAATGCATAGATTTTCTTCTATTTTTAAAAACTAAGGTAGACAAAGTTTTTCATTGTCATAGATGAAGATTGCCTTTTAAATAAATCTAAAATTGTTTAGGGTTTATACAAAGATTATTTAAGAATTAGATTTTTTTTTTTTGCTTTGAATAATTATTTTAAGACTAGGTTATCGTAAAACACAAGTCGTTCAAGTTTTCAGTCTCTAATAGTAATCCACACGATCCACTAGTGAGAAATCTCTTAAATTCTTTTAGAAGAGAGATTGTTATACCTTTGAGTGCTATCTATTGTTATACCTTTGAGTGCTATCTCTTTTCTTTTGTGTTTCTGTAACCATCATGGTGCTTCTCTGTTGTGAGCACTATATAAAAAATAAAAGGCATAACATTAATATCAATTCACCCCTTAAATAATATCACATATACTATTTCATGATAAATTTATAAACTTATTAAATCAAGTCCTTACTTGATTTTCTCTAACTCTAGAATTGTAATCCACTGTATTAATTATATTTTAGTCCTCAATTTCAAAATTTTATTTACAACCAAGACATATTTGATTAATCATTCCATTTTAATTTTTGACCGATGATTCTTATGTGTGTGACCCATTAAATTCCATAATACGTTTGCTCAAATATAAATCATAATCTTAAATAAAATAAGATTAAATAAATTAAATAATTTAATTTATTATCAATTCAA
>Ga0307517_10006375_pt1 | contig 17489 bp, 16 predicted proteins | sample 23_EM_MG_FD_194515 | JGI IMG/M metagenome (GOLD analysis project Ga0307517, IMG submission 194515) | Populus trichocarpa ectomycorrhiza microbial communities from riparian zone in the Pacific Northwest, United States - 23_EM | ecosystem: Host-associated > Plants > Roots > Unclassified | place...
GGAGCGAGAGACAAAGACAGAGAGCAGATTGAGGAGGGTCGTGGAGACCCGGGGGGCTTTTGTGGTCCCAGAGGCGGGAAATCCGAACGGGTTTGTCTCTGGTCAAATACCCATGCCTTACACCATTCTGTCACAGCACTGGCAGATGCGCTGTACCGTAGTACATGATTGAAGTACGTGTGAATCAACCTGATCAACCCCTCGAAAAGAAGTCGGTCCCAACGCCATGTGAAGTTCTGTCCAAACGTCGGCTGAGCCCGAGGTACACATTGGGATGTACGCCGAAACCTGGGTGGCTATGTAGGGAATCCGCCAGCTGGGAATTGACGTTGATTGGCGGATATTGCACCCGCATCTGGATTTGTCCGCGGGTGCTCAGAAAGTGACTCTTAATCCATTCCCTCTCAGTCGGTGGCAGATGCATCCCCCTGCCCCCGTTTCTCCTTTATTCCTTTAACTCTATCTCGCCCCATCCAAGGATTCAGAACATATCCACACATCGGACGACCCAACACCACGCTCCAATTGGCCGACCTAGATGGACGGAGGGGATCTCGGGGCGTTGGTCGAGGCCGGAGGCAATTTGTGCGTGGTTCCTTTTTCTCTTTCAAAATGTCAAGTCCTCGGTTCGATGGAACTTCCCAGGCTTTTGAACAAGGTGGTTTCTTTTCCAAACTTCGAATGTGTACAAGGGCGGAGTTGATTCGTGAAAAATCCCCCAGTGGTTTACGACTTCCTTGAACTGTCTCTGGATCTACGACTATCTCTTGACCCTTGGGGATGAGGTCCGGTGCCTTTGTGTTTTCTCGACCGAGTGTCAGATTCTGACCGGTGCACAGATCAAGTACGCCTGGTCCACAAGAGGTTCCTGGAGTAAGTTTGCCTTTGCCTCGTTCTAGTATCCAGTGATTGATACCATTGCTCGACAGTATTTGCGCTGTTCATTGCTGTATGATATTCCGAGTACCTCGAACCGTGATCACCTTGACAGTTTCGTAGAATAGGTACACCCCCGCGTTGTACATCATCTGGGTCAACATCGTCATGTTTCATTACTCAGACTCTGTAAGTCCCTGCTCTTGACGCTCCCTCAATACCGTACTCACCAGCCCTCCTAAAGTTGTATGTTTCCACATCCCGTGTATTGCGTTTCATCACCTCATCCCGTCCGATGACTCAACAGTTGCGAAAAGACTAAGTGGATAACGATCCTTAACATGACTGTCGTTACCACTTTCGCACAAATAGCGATTACGTTAAGGTCCGAAACTTGGCTCTACGGGTCGACAAAGGCTCACGTTTTGGTCAAATCTACCTTAGGATATATGCCGTGACCAGGAGGAACAAGCTATTTGCCGGTTCACTTTTTCTTCTGATTGCTGCGCAGCTCGGTTTTGGTCTTTTTTCTACCATAAGGATTGGGCCGGGGCCACGTGAGTTCCTGAACCGTCCATTCGTTCGTGCAAGAACTCATCAGGTCACTAGCTCCACCGATGCCAGATATAAACTTGGACGAGTTCAAGGTCTGCTTTTCCGGACGGTGGCTGACTGGGGAGCTCGTTGCCATTAATTTGGCGACCGCTTTCGGTATGTTCTTACATCCCGACCTCCAACATAGTTTCACCTCAGGAGCCCTAACGTACCTCGTACCACGCGTGCTTCACGTCGTGGCGTCACAGATGTGTTTGCGTTCTTGATTATTTCGGTCACAGCCTGGAGAGTGAGGGGAATCACGTATCCGGGAATTCCAAGCCTCCTAAATACCATTCGACGAGACGCGACAGTATACTTCTTAGTCGTACTTGGCTGTCAACTGATGGTCGAGCTGTTCGTATTTTTTGCTCCGGTAGGCGATACATTATACGTCCGAGGCTTCTTGTACTCATCTGACGGCGCGTATGTTCAGGAACAAATCCACATGATGTCCGCAATGTGAGTTTTCTATCCCCTTGACGCCCAAACGACTCCCAAGTGACCGATGTCGACTCACGTCCCTAGGGCAAACGGGATTATTATCCCGATTATGGCGTCACGCCTCATGCTCTCTCTGAAGAAAGCTGCTGCCGAACCGACGGGACTGTGGTCACTTGCAACAATGGAGAGTACCAACAGGAGAATGAGATCAGAGGATGACACCCTCCATTTCGCATCAAAGGCGCCTGGTGAACCGCACCAGATCTCAGAAATCACTAGCCTACCGGACGGTGGGGCTATAGAGCTCGGGTCTATGTCGAAGGCGTCCCGGGGAAGTGGCTTCGTCTAGAGGGGGGCTCTCGTGTCTACAAGATGCAGGGGTGGTAAAATCAGTCATATTCATGGTTGAAAGGGTGGGGAGAACGGAGACTGGAGGCGGACTCAGGACAAATGATCAAACGAGGACGATGAAATCGTGCGGACTGGCTCGTGTTTCTCCATCACCTCTCGGCCGATTCTGTCCCTCGACCTTTATACAGCTGACATGTTGAACATATAGTGTAAATGCGGCGAAACTAAGGAATAGCACGATACAAGGCGGCAAAAATCATAGCAGTACAGTTGGTATTAGACCGATATTATTTAAAATACGATTATGATAAATAAATTTTGTATAGCATTTCAAACGGAGGCGAACGGGGAGACTCGTACAACGCGGGCTTCGTGAGTTCCGTGATGGTAATCGGGGTGGAGGAGGGATTGGGAGAGCCACCCGGTCCACGAGCGATCACGAGAAAGTGAGGGATAAAAGTGGGCTCATCGGCTGGTCTCGGGTGGGGGCTGCGGGTTGGCCGTCGAGGAGAATAACGTCAAGGAGTACGACGGCTTCTGGTTGGGTTGAGGTGGCTCGGTGATCGACGATGATGAGGGGTTTGGCTTCACTACAGACTTGCCAGTCGAGGTCATCAAACGTTTGATTGCGGCCGTGATGGCGCCGCTCTTGACAGGTCCACCACATGTGAGGTCTTGTGTCTCGGTGTTCACGTTGGCGGTGGTGATTGCCGGTTTTGATTGGGTTTGCGTGGTCTTGCAAGCATGGTCGGATGGGAACCGGCGCCAGACCCAGAACTGCCGATTACATTTCTGGAACAACGATGAGAGAGGATGGGTTCAGAAGCTAAGCTGAAGGCAACTTACATCATATGTGATTGAAGCAAACGATAATTTCTTGCATCTTAGATTGGTGCGGCGAGGCTGGGTCGGTTTCTTGGTCCTCCCAGTTATGACCAAGGATTCATTTGTGACGTGCGGTTCCATTCGGATTCTTGGATCCTGTCTAACAGGAATGATGTCCCAGGAATGATGTCCCAGGCGTGTTGCGCAACAGGCCTATCCCAAGGGAATCGGCAAAGCTGACAGAGGGATCGACATAGCGAAAAACCACAAGATGGTGCCATACGATTGTAGCTGTGTTCGTCATACTTGTCGCACTTGTGGGAAGCCTCGGGGGGATTTGAATGTTCACCACAAAACTTCCGTCCGCAACGCCCGCATTTCAAAGGCACGAAGTCGACAAGATCGCAGAACCGAGTGGAGCACTGATGTACAACGGCAAGGAGTCCAGTCGACGGTTCGGAGGTCGCGAAAATGGGGATGATATCAGGGTACGAATGAACCAGAAAAACGCCCGCGTCAACTTGTGTGTGCCCGGGCCAACGTAGGCATGCAGGCACCTCTGGCTCTCCTCGCCAGACTCGTTCCGAACACATAGCGGAAGTGGGAAAGGGCGAGTGCGATTTACGTCAACCGGCCAGAGCCTTCCTCCGCCTCGCCCGAATTCAGACACGAAGGTTCAGGAGGTCCCAAGAACTGCGCTTCTGGGCGTATTCGTTCCAATATGGCCGCCTCATCCTCTGGATTGATCAAGAAACAAAAGCTGTAGGCTGGTGTATATTATTGAGACCGTTTGCCGCGTCATGACCTAGACTCGCTAGGTATCCAATAACGAGTGTGGAGGTCTGGCATGCCATAAGCTACAGGCCCTAAGAGTATACTTATTAGTTACGGCTGGGACTCGTTTAGGAGCGTTGTCGCGCGCCTAGTCGCAGAGATATTTCCTGACGTTTCCCGCAGCGATACCCTTCAGAGAAGGCATATAAAAAAGTGACTTCGGTTCATTTAAACCCCAAGTGAGGTTTTAATGCCCCCCCCCGTAACTTTATCTTTATTGTCTTTTCCCACCGAGGTCACAATGTTCGCAGAAGAAGTCGACGGAAGAGCAGCCTCGGAGATAGCTGACTTGGCGATGTGAACTCGAACTTCAACAGCAAGAGACAAAGAGAGGGAGCTGGGGAAGATTGCAGATATCCAGAGGGCCATAAACATCGCGGGCTTACCGAGCTCCGGCGGCCATACGGGAGCATTTGTGGTCCCATCCAAGTTGAACGGGTTTATCTGTTATGATCGGTAGGGGAGCGATTTAGTACCGGTTAAGCGCCCTACCCCATTCCTTCCTCCGTTCCGTCGCGACACTGACAGACGCGTTGTGTCGTGGAAGTTGCAGTACACGCGTGGATCTCTCGGAAACGGGAAAGGCCAACGGCGAAACCACCAGGGACAGGGTCCTCTCTAAACGACGGTCTAAACGACGGCTGAGTTAAGCTAGACATCAGGATGTGCATCCGAACCCGATCTTCGCGGCCAGGGGAATTTGTTGGTTGATTGGCGGATACTGCGTCTGCACCACGGAAAGTGACTTCCAATCCATTCACTCCAGAACATCTCAGTCGGTGACGGATGCACCCCCCTTCCCCCGTTTACCCCCCGTTCCTTTGACTCCATCTTACCCCACACAAGTCTTCAGGGCGTACACAGTCAGACGGCCCGACACCACACCCCTGGTTGACCAACCTAGATGGACGGAGGAGGTCTGGAGACGCTGGTCGAGACCGGGGGCAATTTGTGCGTGTTTTCCTTTTCCCTTTCACGATGTACAGTCCTCGGTTCGATAGAACTCCCTAGGCTTTCGACCAAGGTGGTCTCTCTCAAATCTCGAATGTGTGCGGGAACGGAGTGAAGATTGACTCGTGCGTGACCTCCCACAGTGGTTTATGACCTCCATGCACTGCTTGTGGATCTACGACTACCTCTTGACCCTTGGTGATGAGGTCCGGTGCCCTCGTGTTTATTTCCGAGTGCCAGATTCTGACCGTTACACAGATTAAGTACGCTTGGCCTGCGAAGAAATCTTGGAGTGAGTTTGCCTTTGCCTCGTTCTAGTATCTGGTGATTAATGTTGCTCGACAGTATTCGCGCTGTTCATTGCTGTATGACATCCTAAGGTCCTTGAATTGTGATCATCTTGACTGTCGTAGAATAGGTACACCGTCATGTTTCATTACACAAAATCTGTAAGTCCCTATCCGCGAGGTTACTGCAATACCACAACTCACCAGACCTCCTGAAGTTGTACGTTTCCATCCCCTTCCATGTTTTGTTGCATCCCCACAGTCGGTCCTCACCCCATTCGATGACTCAACAGTTGCGAAAGGACTGGATGGGTAACGGTCTTTTACATGACTATCGTTATCACTTTCGCACAAGTAGCGATTGCGTTAAGGTACGACTATTCTCTATGGGTCGACACGAACTCATGTTGGAGTCAAATCTGCCTTAGGACATACGCTGTGGCCAACAGAAACAAGTTGCTTACCGGTTCACTCTTTTTTCTGATTTTCGCGCAGCTCGGTTTTGGGATTTTTGCTACGATAAAGATTGGGCTGATCTCGTGTAAGTTCTTTAACCGTTTTTTCGTTCGTGTGAGGACTCATTCGGTCGCCAGCTCCACCGGTGCCAGATATAAACTTAGACGAGTTCAAGGTTTGCCTTCCCGGACGGTGGCATATTGGGGAGCTCGTTGTCATTAATTTAGCGACCGCTTTCGGTATGTTCTCACATCTCGACCTCCAACACAATTTCACTCAAGAGCCATGATGTGCCTCGCACCACACGTTCTCTATGTCGTGGTGTCATAGATTTGCTTGTGTTCTTGACTACCGCGGTCACAGCCTGGAGAGCGAGGGCGAATGCATATCCGGGGATTCCGAGTCTCTTGGAAACCATCCTACGAGACGCGACGCTGTACTTTGTGGTCATATTTGGTTGTCAATTAACGGTCGAGATGTTCTCGTTTTTTGCCCCGGTAGGTGGCACACGTCATGTCTAAGGGTGGTTGATCTTGTTATGCTCATTCTGCGTCGTGTGTTTTCAGGAGCAAATTCAGGTCATGCCCGCGGTGTGAGTTTTCCGTTTCCCTGACGCCGAAGTGACTTTTGGGCGACTGATATTGACCTATGTCCCTAGGGCAAACATAGTTTTCATCCCGGTCATGGCGTCACGTCTCATGCTCTCTCTGAAGAAAGCTGCTGTCGAACAGACGGGACTGTGGTCTCTCCCAACCCTATACGGTACCAGCGGGGGAGCGAGACTGGAGAATGGAACCCTCCGTTTTGCGTCACGGGTGCCTGGTGAATTGTACGGAATCTTAGAAATCACCAGCCCGCCAGATGATGGGGTTATAGAGCTCGACTTTCCGCCGAAGGGGCCTCGAGGAAGTGACTGATGGAATAGTAAGACCAAAAACTACTTAGAACGTTTGTTATTATGCTTACCGAGTTTGGTTCATCTCGTTCCACAGTTTGTAGTATAGTCATAGCATTTACTCTTGTTGATATGTTACCTGCTTTCCGCCTTGACCTTACAGTAGCTACTTGCACACGCTACTCGTAGCATATTTGAATCTTCCTAGTTGTCCGGAATATTTATTTCCTGTGTGGAGGATCTCGACGTCCTCTCCTATGATTTGTACGTAGTGACGACGGTAGGGATAGTCAGAACCGTCTCATCTCTTGAGGAAAGCGAGAGCGGTAGCGATGAGGGAGACGTATCCGAGTGGCGCATCTCAACTCAAGATCAAGAAGGACCGGTCGAGGACATCCGACATTGAGCTCAACACTGATAAAGTGGCAAATCGAAGGGATGTTGAAAGCTGAGATGAAAAATCGATGCGGAGAAAAACTTGGGTGGGAGGACGTAGACTACCGCATCAATTAAGAGCGTCATCAACATAGAGAAACCACGAGGACATCTGAGACAACGCGTTGCACACGCGCTGAACGCTGGCATGGAACCGAGCCAAAGCCACGAGGCCAACCATACATCGCACCACCACCACCACCTACGCTGATCCAACACCGACAATATGGGCATCCGAGAGTGGTTTTCCAACCTGAAGAAGAAACTCAAGCGCCTGTTAACAGGAAGAAAACGCAAACCGGACGAAACTGGGTTTAACCTTAATGGGGAGGGGCCTGGCTCGACGAGTTCGCCCCCGCAACCAGAGCATCACGTCACAGCGGGCGAAGGTCACGGCCAAGAATGGGGCAGAGCTAATACAAACGGAGAGCGACCTCAACCAGAGGAGCCAGCATCTATATCAACAAGCGGAGGCGAGAACGACGAAGAAGGGGGACTCGGCCAGGGGCATCCGCGTCTGCGCTCAGAGAGTGATATCGGGATGGGAAGCGGATCCAGTCGGGAGGTCGAATGGTTTTCTCTCTCTGGATCTACTCGTTCATTGAGCTTGCACGGTGGAGAACCCGATAGTACGTGACCATTTTCAATTTGGTCCCGTTTTTGACCGTTCCCTTGGACAACGTAGACACCTCTACCATTCATGACCACGTGTCAGAAGACCTTGGCCCCGACGAAACCGTCCAGCCGAGCGCTGCCGCCGATAAGAAGAAATCAAACTCCAAGCCTACTGCGTCTGCTACGGTCAAATTGCTCCGTGGGGTGACGGAGTCCCCAAGTGCCTTCGGTCCACTAAAATCTGTCGCGAGATCTCTCTGCTTTATTCTCGACAATTGTGGGGTACGGCCTTCTTCCTGCGTATTCAATTTACAATGCTTACGGACGTTGTAGCAAACGGAGGTAAACGAACATGCCATAGAATCGTTGGCGCTCAGGGTCAAAACCCTTTCTGAATCGTTCCCCGCACTTATCTCTCCGGATGGTGTCAATGAGGAGGAAGGGAGGGCGAACAAGCTGAAACGGTGAGCCCACATTCTCTAAGATCTAGAGCCGAGCCTGACACACAGGGATTGGCAGGAAATTGGAAGATATTTGCCAAGCTATGGACTCGATGACGACCCGGAGGGATCTCGCGCGTTTCCTCAAGAACCCCGAGAATGCACGGAAGTTTAATGGATTGGTAGAAGACGTTCGCTATGCCCTGGTGGACCATCAGGTTTGCACTCCCAAACAACTTGCTCTGGTCGCAACTAACGTCCGCCCCAGACCTTATTGCAACGAGATATATACGACGAAGGCTGTCAAGCGATTGTGAGTCTCACTCCCTTGTGGTTCTGCCTTTTGTAGTAACTCGGAAATAGGGAGACCTGGATCGCCGTCTTCTGGAGAACATGCGTTACACCGACGAGGCCGGGTATAGTTCCGGGAACAGACGGGGGTGCCTGATGGGAACTAGGGTGGATGTCCTCCTGCAACTCGAACGTTGGCTGGAGGGCAAACGGGACCGCCGCGTGTTCTGGTTGAATGGACTTGCGGGGACTGGGAAGTCGACAATTGCCCAGACGTTTGCCGAGATCAGCTTTGCTGACGGAAGGCTTGGCGCGAGCTTCTTTTGCTCGCGAGATTTCGAGGATAGAAGCAACCTCCAAGCAATATTTCCAACTCTCGCCTTTCAGCTTGCCTCCCGGTATCCGCTGTTCCGAAAGGAGTTGCTCCAGATATTGGAGGCTTGCCCTGACGTTGGACAGGAGTCTCTCTATTGGCAGATGGAGAACCTCATCGTTGGCCCACTCAATGCCACTGGGATTCAAACCTTCATAGTCATCGATGCCTTGGACGAATGCAAGGACGAAGAACCCGCCTCCGCAATCCTCTCGATACTCTCCCGATACATATACGAAATCCCAAATGTCAAGTTCTTCATCACCGGACGCCCCGAGCCTTTAATTCGCTCTGGATTTCACTTGCAGTCACTTGCCCTGATCACAGAAGTCCTAAGACTCCACGAGGTCAAGCCAGAAGTGGTAGACAACGATATCAAGCTGTTCTTTCGAACGGAGTTGACCCACCTTGCCAAAAACCGAAGTGACTGTGACCTGACAGAAGAGTGGCCAAGTCCATCCGATATCAACATTCTGTGCAAGAAGGCCACCAGGTTCTTCATCTATGCCTCAACAGTTGTCAAGTTTGTTGGCTCTGACAATGATCCACCTCCAAAGAGGCTTGCTCTTATCACCTCACTCCCAGAAAGTACCGCTGAAGAAGGAAAGTCTGGAGTTGACCAACTCTACACCAAGGTCCTCGAGCAAGCATTCTACAATGTCCACACAGACAATAGCAAACATCATTCCTGTTTTCAGGCTGTGGTGGGGGCAGTTGTACTCATCTTCAATCCCCTTTCAATCAAAGGTCTCTCAGAACTCCTGGGATATGACACATCAGACATCTCCAGCACCATCCAATCCATCCAATCCCTCCTCCTTGCTCCAGATAGCACAGAAGAACCAATTCTCACCTTCCACAAGTCATTACCTGACTTCCTCACAGACCCAGAGCGATGCAAAGACAAACGATTCCTTGTGGAGCCCATGGTCAATCATACAGAAATTCTCCTCTCATGCCTCAACCTGATGAGGGAGGGGTTGAGGAAGAACATGTGCAACCTGGATGACCATGCTATTCTCAATGAGGTCAAAGATCTTTCCACTCACTGCAAGGACCACATTGGAGATGCCCTCAAGTATGCATGTTGCTTCTGGACAAGGCACCTCCTGAGGATCCCTGGTAGTGTCTCCTGTATTGAGGAAGTGGAGAAGGGAATCAACCAATTCTTCACAATGTGTTTTCCATATTGGGTTGAGGTCCTTGCACTTACAGGGAATCTTGGAGCTGGGGTTCATGCTATAAATGATGTTGAGCAATGGTGTACTTTGGTAAGTCCTGTATAATAATGTTTACTTCAATCAGTGTTGATATATATTTAGGCAGGAGTGATGTGCCAGTGGACAACTGATAGCCGGAGACTCATCCTAGAGCACTTTGACATGATATACAGCTCAACCTCCTATATCTATTGTTTTGCTCTCCCAATTTCCCCTCCTTCATCCTGGCTCCATCAATACTACAATGCAGACTTCTCACAAGATGTTGGGGTGGTTAAGGGGGTCTCAGTTGGATGGGGAACATGTCTCCGCACAGTTCCATTGAGCGGTACCCCATGGGCCCTTGCATTCTGGAAGGACACCATTGCAGTTGGGTTGGATTCCGACCCCATCATCATTTTTAGTGCCATCACAGGTGTACAGGTGGCCATCCTTTCTGGGCACATTGATTTGGTAACATCTCTTGTCTTCTTGCCAGATGGGACATCACTTGTGTCTGGAAGCAATGATAGGACCATCAAGCTCTGGGATACACAGACTGGTGGGGTTGTCATGACCTTCCTGGGTCATACAGACTCAGTTGGTTCTGTTTCCATCTCACCTGACTGTACTACAATTGCTTCAGGATCTTGGGACAAGACAATCCGGTTGTGGGATATTCAAACAGGGGAGTGCCATCACACCATAACCCAAAAGGATGGCTTGGTCAATGTTTGCTTCATTCCCTTGGACCCTACCCACCTTATGTCTGTGTCTGGTCAACAAATCTGGCAGTCTGATACTGGTGGTCAGCAAACTGTACCTCTATGTGATGGTAAATCCATTACTTTCTCCTTGGATGGGACCCTTTTTGTTATATGCAATGAGACAGTTGTTGAGGTTTGGAGCTCTGATTCCAAAGAGGTTGTGACTAAATTTAATATGGGCAATGTACTTGTTGGCCGTTGTTGTTTCTCCCCTGATAATAGGGTCATTGCAGTGGCTGCTGTTTTTACTATCTATATTTGGGATATTACCAGCTCAGACCCTCACCTCCTTGAGACATTCAGTGGCCATAGTGGTCATGTTCACTCTGTTGCATTTTCCTCCCCTACCTCCCTCATATCAATCTCCTTTGACAAGTCAGTCAAATTCTGGCAGATTGGCACTTCATCCACAGACCCAGTTCTTACTGATCCAGGGTCTATATCTCCTGCTCCTGCTCCAATCAAGTCCATCACTCTACAGACAAAGGATGATGGTATTGCCATTTCAAGTCATTCAGATGGGGTGGTGAGGATCTGGGATATCTTAACTGGCCTCTGCAAAGCATCCTTCCAAACCTCAGCCAAAAATCCTCACCAGATGGTCACCCAGTTGACCAATGGCAGGTTGATCTCTGTCTGGTATAGAAATAAGAAAATCTATATCTGGGATGCCAAGAAAGGGGAACTCCTCAGAACTGTAGATACATCCAGTAGCAAGATCAAGGACCTCAGGATATCAGGGGATGGATCAAAAGTTTTCTGCCTGGGTGAACGCTATATCCAAGCCTGGTCTATATGGACAGGAGACATTGTGGGGAAAGTGAAGGTTAGACAATATCTATCACCAGAACCCCTCCTAGCCATTGATGGCCAAAAAGTCTGGACCCGTTTTCACTTTATGGAGCCAATCATGGACTTTACAGCCTTAGGCCCAGGATCAACTATGGGGTGGGACTTTGGGGCCCTGGATTCATCTCCTGTTGAACTGTCAAATACATCTCCTGTAGAGTTACCAAGCACATCTCCTGTGGAGCTACTAAGCACATCCCAAAGTAGGCCCCACCTGGATTTTATTGGTGGCATTAGGACAGAGAGGAGATTTCTACCTGGGATCCAAGATACAGCTACTGGGAGGGTGGTTTTCCAACTGCCTGTGAGACTTGAGAGGCCCTCAGATGCACAGTGGGATGGACAGTACCTAGTTGCTGGTTATGACTCTGGAGAGGTATTGATCCTGAAGTGTAGTCATATATTTCATTAGGGATCTGTAGCTTATGTATTCTGTCTACTTGTTACTACAATTTTATGTGCCAAAAATTCCCTCACCAGATGACTGAATTGGTTACATTTTGTATCACACAACTAACCACCAAAGGATTGATCTAAATTCATGCAGTCCTACTCCATGGTCAGTCTTCTCAGGGCACCCAAAAGGCTGCCAACATGCTCTCACTGCAACTGCAAGATGTTGTAGTGATTTTGATCTCTTCCTGTCAGAAATGAACCAAATCTTTACAAACTAGATGTCTCCTCTGAGGGCCAGATCGGTTTGTTAGACCTGAGTCCACCCTTCGGATCAACAGACTGATCCTACACCCAACTCTGTAATGACTCGGAGGTGCGAGCGTGTCTTTGATACTGCCGGTCCTCTCGAATATGGAACCGGGACATCCGTATGGCGTCATGGCGCCAGAAACGACGCAAACGTAGAAAATTAACCCTGACGATGAAGTGGCAAGGATCGCCGCCGCAACTGCTCGATTGAAATTCCACGGGCGCCCCGAAAACCTACAACAGAACAGTAGGAGCAGGATCCGAAGCACAGCAGGGAGAGTTTCCATCGCGATATCGAAGTGCCACCATGACACTGTCGTCCAGGTTGTCGCCCCGTGCCGGTGTCAACTCCGCCGCACCAGCGTCCCACACACCTCGGTTTGGTTGTGTCAATTTAGCCACTGTTTCCCAAGCACGCCAAGGCGAGCACCAAGAATCGAGACGGCGAGAATAGCACACAGCACAGACTGAACGCCGATGCAACCGTCGTTGGGGTTCTTATCGAGGGACTTCAGGACTGACGTGATCTCCGAAGACGGTGGTGTTGGCTTTCAGAACGAGCGCACAAAGGAGTTTCGTGAACTTTCTACTGAAGTCTTCCTTGGTGTCTTGTTGAATACCGACGGTAAACATTGAAGTTACAGGCGAGAATGATCCAGCCTAGGATCCCATCAATTCTGTCCCACACGCCGCATGTTCCACTCACGAAGAGCAGCGTTCAGGTTCTCATCACACTCGTTTGCCTCCCTCTTGTACTTCCTGTATAACCCTGCGGAAAGTTACGGTCAGACTCTCAATGGATGGGAAATACAATGCCAAAACCCGATTCATTGTTTCCTCGTGCCTACGGCGAGTTCATCTTTCCGGTACGACCTGGATCCAAAACCACACTCACACTTTGGCTTGCTTTTCATCTTGAGGCCCTATTCCGTCGTCGTTGCTCGTGGTGGCGGGTGGCGGAAGAGGAAAAGAGGTGCGGCGCACACCTGATACACAATTGGGTGTCCCAGCGTCAACGGCAGGCTCAGGAAGGGTGAACGCGTTGGGTGGTCCCGACCGCGCCGGGTGAGACAGGGTGACAACAAAAACCACTCAGAGAATAGTACGAAATACCTTACTTCCAGGTGGAACGTGCCTGGGGGCGGTAGGACGACGTCTGAGAACGATATCGGTCCAAACGTTGACGTTGAAGCATAAGGGTGTTGGCTCACCCCTCGCGTTGCTCGAGAAGGGAAAAGGATCCTGAACGCGAGGTGGTAAGCGTGAATCCTCTTAACGAGACAGACCGACACTGGGGCCAAAGGGCGGACGGACAACGAAGGTACGAACTGAGTTCCGAAGTCTCCAAAGGAGGTGTTCCAAGACCGACTTCAGGAGCCAGGAGCCCCTCAAAACCCACGGCGTTTGCCTTGACTTATGACCCTCTGTAGCCTCCGGACCTTCTCGACGTAACCTACACCACCCCAAATCCGTTTGGTGCCTTCCTAGCTGTCTAGAGGATCCCGATACCTTCTCATGTGGTTTGTGCGTAACGACAGTGGTAGGGATAGCAAGAGCTATACCGTCTCTCGAAGAAAACGAGAGCGACGAGGGAGATGTATCTGATTGGCGCGTCGGGCTCTCTGGAAGCTCGGGCCTATTCTGAGATTGAGGGGGGATCGGTCGAAGGCGTCCGGCATTGAGCTCAGCGGTGATGAAGTGGACTTCAAATCAAAGAGACGTAGAAAGGGGATAGCTTAGGCGAGAAGAACGTATACTGGTATCACGCAAAACCGTTCATTACTGGTATCTATGTGAGAATGGAGGACCACAAATGAGGTCGACGAGGACACCTGCGGGGCAACGCGATGCACCCGCGCTGACTCGCGTTGAACGCTGGCGCGGAACGAGGTCAAAGCCACGAGGCCAACCATCCACTATCGTACCACCATCTACGCTGATCCAACACCGACATGGACGACAGACGACATTTACTCTCTAGAATGAAGAAGAAGTTGAAGAAGCTTGGCCACCGATTAACAGGGAGAAATCGCGAACCCGACGGAATGGGGGCTGGCCCTAGTGGGGAGGGAGCCGATCCGACAGGTTCGCCTCCGCATCACGTCCCAGCGGGTGAAAATCACGGCCAAGAGGGTGGCAGAACCAACGCAGACGGAGAACAACCTCAACCAGAGCCAGCATCTGTGTCAACACGTGGAAGTGAACACGACCGGGAAGGGGAAATCAGCCAGATGCATCCACATCTGGACTCGGACAGTGAGATTGGGGTAGGAAGTGGGTCCAGTCGAGAGGTAGAATGGTTTTCTCTCTCTGGATCTACTCCATCACCGAGCCTGCACGGTGGGGAGCCTGATAGTTCGTGATCATGCTCATGTTGGTCCCGTTCCTGACCGCTCCCTCGGACAACGCAGACACCTCTACCATTCCTGACCACATGTCAGAAGGCTTCGGCGCCAGCAAAAGCGTCCAACCGAGCGTTGCTGTTGAGAAGATATCGAGCTCCAAGTCTACTGCGCCTGCCACGGCCGAATTGCTCTGTGGAGTGAGAGATTCCGCGGGTGCCTTTAGTCCATTCAAATCTGTCGCGAGTTCTCTCAATTTTATTCTTGACAATTGCAAGGTGTGTCCCCTTACCCCACATTCGATTCCCAACGCTTACGGTCGTTCAAGCGGACGGAGGTGAACGAACACGCCGTAGAATCACTGAAACTCAGGGTCAAAACCCTTTCTGAATCTTTCTCCGTGCCTATCTCTCCCGGTGACTTCAATGAGAAGGAGAGGGCAAGCAAGCTGGAACGGTGAGCCCACATTCCGTAATGCCGAGAGCGAGATCTGACGCACAGGTATCGGCAGGAAATTGGAAGAGATTTGTCATACCATGAACTCGATGACGACCCGGAGGGATCTCGCACGTTTCCTTAAAAACCCCGAGAATGCACAGAAGTTTAATGTACTGGTGCAAAATGTTCGCTATGCCTTGATGGACTATCAGGTTTGCACTCCCAAAGTCCCGTTCCGGTCGTGGTTAACGTTCATCCCAGACTTCGCTACAACGAGATATCTACGACGAGGGCTGTCAGCCACTTGTGAGTCTCACTCCCTTGTGATCCCGCCATTCGTAGTAATTTGGAAATAGGGAGATGTGGATCGCCGTCTTCTGGAGAACATGCGTCACACCGACGAGGCCGGGTATAGTTCCGGGAACACCCAAGGGTGCCTGCGGGGAACTAGGGTGGATGTCCTCCTGCAACTCGAACGTTGGCTGAAGGATGAACAAGACCACCCGGTGTTCTGGTTGAACGGTCTTGCGGGGACTGGAAAGTCGACGATTGCACAGACATTTGCCGAGATCAGCTTTGCCGACGGAAAGCTTGGCGCAAGCTTCTTTTGCTCGCGAGATTTCGAGGATAGAAGCAACCTCCAAGTGATATTTCCAACTCTCGCCTTTCAGCTTGCCTATCGATACCTCCCATTCCGAGAGAGGTTACTCCGTGTCCTGAGGGCCAATCCTGGTGTTGGACGAGAGTCTCTCTGTTCGCAAATGGAGAAGATTATCGTCGGCCCACTAAAATACAGCCGAATTCAGACGCTTATCATCATCGATGCCCTGGATGAGTGCAAGGATGAAGAACCCGCCTCTGCCATTCTGTCCATACTCTCTCGTTATGTTGACGAAATCCCCAATATCAAGTTCTTCATCACCGGACGCCCCGAGCCCAGAATCCGCTCCGGATTTCGCTTGCAGTCACTTGTCCCAATCACAGAAGTCTTCAAGCTCCATGAGGTCAAGCCAGAAGTGGTAGACAATGATATCAAGCTGTTCTTTCGAACAGAGTTGACCCGCCTTGCCAAAAACCGAAGTGACTGTGACCTGACAGAGGATTGGCCAAGTCTATCTGATATTGACACTCTGTGCAAGAAGGCTGCTGGGTTCTTCATCTATGCCTCAACAGTTGTCAAGTTTGTTGCTTCAGAAACCAACCCACCTCCAAAGAGACTTGCTCTTATCATCTCACTCCCAGAGAGTACTGTTGAAGAAGGAAAGTCTGGGGTTGACCAACTCTACACCAAGGTCCTTGAACAAGGATACCACAAGATCCATGCAAACAACAGCCAACACCATTCCCGTTTCCAGGCTGTGGTGGGGGCAATTGTACTCATTTTCAATCCCCTTTCAATTAAGGGTCTTTCTGGGCTCCTCAGTTATGACACCTCAGATATCCGCAACACCATACGATCCCTTCATTCCCTCCTCCTTATCCCAGATAGTATAGAAGAACCAATTCTCACCTTCCACAAGTCATTTCCTGACTTCCTCACAGACCCAGACCGGTGCACAGATGACAGGTTCCTTGTGGAGCCTGCTATTCATCATACAGAAATCCTACTTTCATGCCTTAACCTTATGAGGGAAAGATTGAGGAAGAACATCTGCAACTTGGACAGCCATGCTGTTCTTAGTGAGGTCAAAGATCTTTCTACTCACTGCAAGCAAAACATTGGAGATGCCCTAGAATATGCATGTTGTTTCTGGACAAAGCACCTCCTAAAGATCCCCAGAAGTGGCTCCCATGTTAAGGAAGTACAGACAGCAATTGACCAATTCTTCACAACATACTTGCCGTACTGGATTGAGGTCCTTGCACTCACAGGAAACCTTGGTGGTGGGGTCCATGCCATAAATGATGTTGAGCAATGGTGTACTTTGGTAGGTGCTGCACAAGAATGTTTATTTTAACCAGTGTTGACATGTGTTTAGGCAGGAGTGATGTGCCAGTGGACAACTGATAGCCAGAGACTCATCCTAGAACACTTTGATATGATCTGCAGCTCACCCTCTGATATCTATCATTTTGCCCTCCCAATTTCCCCCTCTTTATCTTGGCTTCATCAATACTACAGCACAGAATTCTCACAAGAGTTCAGGGTGGTTAAGGGGGTCTCAGCTGGATGGGGAACATGTTTCCGTACAGTTTTACCAGACAGTCCTCCAATGGTCCTCAAATGTTGGAAAGATACAATTGCAGTTGGTTTATATTCTGGCTCCATCATCATTCTCAATGCCATCACTGGTGTCCAGGTAGCCATTCTTTCTGGGCATATTGGTTGGGTGGGATCCCTTGTCTTCTCACCAGATGGAACATCACTTGTATCTGGAAGTAGTGATAGGACCATCAAACTATGGGATATGCAGACTGGTGGGGTTGTCAAAACCTTCCTGGGCCATACAGGCCAGGTTTCTTCTGTGTCCATGTCAGCAGACTGTACCACAATTGCTTCAGGATCTGAAGACAAAACAATC
>Ga0307517_10006376_pt1 | contig 17485 bp, 9 predicted proteins | sample 23_EM_MG_FD_194515 | JGI IMG/M metagenome (GOLD analysis project Ga0307517, IMG submission 194515) | Populus trichocarpa ectomycorrhiza microbial communities from riparian zone in the Pacific Northwest, United States - 23_EM | ecosystem: Host-associated > Plants > Roots > Unclassified | place...
AAAATTATATTCAATTTCTCATCACCGAGATCATCACTCTCTCTCCGTGATAAGCTTAGGGCCAATTAACGGACCTTATATTATAAAAACAGAAACATGCCAGTTCCAGATGACAAAGGTCATCTTTATACATGGTAAAATGAAGCTCTTCAACCAGCCTTTTAACAGCGAAATGAATCCGCGTATAGATAGTTGACTCGAACTCATGTTTGTATACAAAGAGGGAAAAAACAGCTCAAGACAATTAGATACCAACTAGTTAGGGATATCACGCTACATTATGGGTAACATTCCAAACTAAGTTCTAATGTATATATAAAAGAAGCTATGAATCTGTGGACATGTGTTTTGATAGTATAATATTTCAAAATTGAAAATTAAAAACATGATGTTTGTACAAATTAAAAAATATAAAAAAATAAATCACATAAACAACTGTTAATTAATGCTAATTAAATACTAAATAGAGAGTTTATTTTTTTGTGTAAAAAACAAAAAATAAATGTAAGTGTAAATAGAATTTGAACTAATAATGTAGTCACTTTTTGATTTTTTTTATTTAATTGTGTGGAAATAAAAATGAATATTTGTAAAAAACATAATGATTTGAATTCTCATGAAAAAGATATATATTTACTATTTAGTCAAAATTATCGTTTCATATTAATTTTTTTTATTTAAAAAACATATCTTTTCTAATAACAGTATAGTAATTTATTAGATAAAGAATAAAGGAAATTAAAATAAAAATTAGAAAAATTCTATTGATTTGAAATAAAGAGTGGAGAATGTATCTCTCTAATTTATTACACAAACATGTCATTTTTTTAAGAAGTATTGTTTTTCTAATTTTTGTTTTTAAACACAGGTTATTGTGAGCCAACTTTTAAATACCAGACTAAATTTTCATAGTGCAAAACCAGCCTTTACACAGCTCTTTCTCCATGACCCGTGGCTCCGAGAGGTTTTTCTAGTACTCGAGTTCTGAAGAAGCAAACCCCAAGCCCCTAGTTGATATACGGCTAGACTACCACCTTGGGGTAGTTTTTTTAAATCATAATCATATATATATATATATTTTAAAAAAAAATTTACTTTGAAGATTTTAATAAGATATAAGAAACACATCAAATAAATGCTGTCAATTTTTCGCAGCGACTCATTACAGAAGTGAGTTTTTATAGTGTATAAATATAAATATACATTTTGGTGTGCATGGCATTAGTGAGTAAAAACTAGATGAAACTTGACTAGACAATATGAGAGAGGTCATAATTAGTTGTTCTGTGAGAGAGGTGAGGCAGAAATCCTATTCTGTCAGGTTTTAATTCGAGTCTATATGATGGATTTATAACTCTAAAACCGTGTTTTTTTTTTTTTTTAACTACAATTGGGTATTGTTCTACATTCACAAAACATTGTGAATTTATTGTTTTTTTAATAATAATTTATTTTTATCCTTAAAATTTTATTTTGTATAATTTGATCTTAATTAAATGTTAATTACTTATGATTTCTTAGTCAAGAGTAAAATTAAAAGAATGAGAACTAAAATAAAAAAGACATCAAATATGAGTGACGTTCTAGAGACTTCAAGCAAAATACACTTAGGTTCTTAATTTTTTAAAATAATGTCAAATTAAATTTGGTACATAAGTTTATTGTGTTATTTTTTAGTCTAAGGTTAAAGAGAGGAGAGAGATAAGTGTTGTCAAATTCTAATAATAAAAGAGAAAGTTAATATTCACTCCATTTTCGACAACCAAAATGGGTTTTATTAGTGTCCACGGGTTCCTAGATATGAGAGGGGCTTCATAATGGTTGTTTAGAGTCTTAATGTTGCATAAAAATTCATATTTAAGCCGGAAAAACCAAAACTAAATAACCCGATTTGATTTAAAATTTTTGGGTTTTTTTTGGGTATTTAGAGTAGATGAAATGATATTTGGGTGTTATATGTCAAAGAACCATCTCAACCCAATAGCTTAAGTTGTTAGGTGAGGTCCTAGGATATAATTTATATTATTCTCTAACACACACCCTCAAGTGAAAGCCCTTTGGGCTTGAAATTTGCACAGGCCCACATTACCTTGTGCTTATTTTTTTTTATCAAATAAATAGGGATGATGAGATTCGAACTCGAGACCGTTTGGTCATCAAGGCTCTAATACTATGTTAAAGAACCAATTCAACTCAATAGCTTAAGCTTTTAGGTGAGGTTTCAGGATATAATTTATATTATTCTCTAACATTATAAAGGTGTTGGTGAAGTGCTTTGAGGTCGCAATGACTTAAAATTAATCGAGTCTTTTTACTAAAAGAGGTGTTACCTCAATTTTCCAGCCACAACTATGGTGGTCAGAATCTGGGCTCACAGACGATACATCATTTATGTATTTTTGTTTCAAATAAAAAAAAATAGAATCAAGCTCAAGCACGCGAGGTTGGGCTTGAATGCCCACCCACACAGGACATGGGCTGTTTTCTGGCCTTTTTTAAGGAGTAAATATAAATTTAAGGTAAATAATTATTGAACTAGGCTGATTCCATGGCTCGAAATACATGTTTGATGAGTTAAGTCATAACATTTTTTTTCTTCTAATCTTGCTTTTTTTAATTGACATCTTCTTTGAATTTTTTTTTCTTAAATAATTTTTAAATTTATGATTGAATTAATAACCCTTATCTGTGATTTGTTTTCTTATTTAACCTCTTTTGGATGGAGATTTTTTTAATAGTGTTGCGTGTATTTAGTTTTTGGAAAGAATATTCTAATTAATCTATAATGTTTTTTAATTTTTTTCATATAGATGAACTTTATATTTTAAAATAAAAAATATTTATTTCAGATAATATTTCTAATATGTGTAGCATTGCATAATATTTTTGTTTTTTTATTTTATTTAATCAGTTTAATGCGTGTGTCTATTTTTATTATCATTTAATTAAACAAATTCAACAAGTATAATCGAGTAAATAGCTCATCTTGTGAGATTAAATGTATTGATTTATTTTTATTTCTTGATCTTTTCAGTTTTATTTTTAGTTATTGTTAATGATTTTTTTTTCTTGTTTATTAATACATAAAATTCTCAATTTATTTTATTAGAATAAATAGCGAATCCCGACAGATTCCTCGCTAGCTAATTAAAAATGACTCCAAAAAATCAATGCAGATCCCTTTATAAATAGGAATTATTAATTAAAGAACTCTTAACTTGCTTGAAAATGAGTCCAAATTATTAAACTGAATGCTAACTAAGAAACGTTTATTATAATTAAAGACATTAAACAATTCACATCGACTCCTAAAAATCGATGCAGATCCATCATAAACAAGACTTATTAAATTAAGATTTCTTAAATTGCTTGGAAATGACTTCAAAGCCTACGCTATCCTTATAAGAGACTGATAATCATTATATTTTTAGTATTTTACTATAAGTATTACTAGTACGACGCCGTGGATTAATTATTTTATATAAAATATTAAAAAAATTAAAATTTAAAAATATTAGGTTTTTTTACAAAGGTATATTCAAGACATATAAAAAAATTATAATTATAAAAATTCATTAAAAGAAAAAAACACAAAAAAAAGCAAAAAAAAAACTATAAAGGCGTATAAAAACAGAAAAAAAAATGAAAACGAATATATATATATATATATATATATATATATATATAGTTATAATTATTATTATATATAAGTATAATTAAAAGGCGTGGGGAAGCTACAGTGCTTTCCCACGCCTTTTAGTATATTGTTAATAATAATAATGTGATTATCTCTCTATATTTGGAAATGGATAAGGATGAAGTGATAGATAAGGAAACCACTGGGATATTATTTGAGGTTGCCATGTGGCTGACCATGATTGGCACGGGAACAATGATTATCGCATTCGTTACGAGTACATATGCAGCTCTGGTACTTTCATTGGGGCTTGCCGTCAGCACTTATCTCATTGGTCAAACTTCTTCTTCCTTGTGTACTTAGTGTTTAGGATCATTGACAGGGATTTACGAGATGAGATTTACTGATTTAGTAGTGAAAACATTTTAAATAATTGTTTTTGAAAAAAATTATGACGTCATATGGTCAGCAATCATGTGTTTGGTTGCCCATCAGTTTTCATTTTTTTTTATTGTAATTGATGCGTATCACAAGACTTGTGGTAAAAAACTCTGACACTATTTTTTATTTATTTATTTTTGTTTTTCTATTCATGACAAAAATTTAGTACAGCTAAATTTATTTTCCAAGTACAATTTGCTTTGATGGTTTGTTTATTAATCAAGATTGTACTTGCAAAGTGTTTGTTTTTTATTTAAAAAGTGTTATTAATTTTTTTTATAATTTTAAATCATTTTAATATACTAATATTAAAATAACTTTTTTAAAATAAAAAAAATTATTTTAATATATTTTAAAATAAAAAATATTTTAAAAAACCACTAAACAAAATATTCTGAAAAGTCGGGATATGCCAAGTTTCATTCTCCTATGGCTGCTGCGCCAGCCAGCTAGCTTGTTCCATGAAGTGGCTGGAATAATCTCATCGACTTTATTGGATAGCATGTCAGACTTGACCAACCAGATAAGAAAAAAAGAAAAAAGAAACCAACTAGCTATGAATCTGTGGACTTGTGTTTTGATAGCATAAAATGTTTAAATTGAAAATTGAAAAGATACTGTTTGCATTTTTTTAAAACGAATTAAAAATATTTTAATTAGTAAATCACATAAAGAATGGTTAATCTAATTAAAGGCTAAAACAGTTGGGTATTTTTTTTATATAAAAAAAACAAAAAAATAAATGCAGGTGTAAATATTTAACCTAGTAACATGGTTTTTATTTATTTATTTAATTGTATAAAAATAAAAATAAAAATAAAAATAAATATTTGTAATAAAGATAGGTATTTAAATTCTCTGAAAAAAAATGTATTTTTAGTTAAAATTCTCTTTTTATATATAAAAAAAAGTTAATGCTTGCTATCAGCACTTCTCTCATTGTCTGGTTTAATGTTTTTAAATAAAAAAACATTTTTTTTTTTATAAAAAAACCAACATCTAAAACTCTCTTTAAATACCCTTTTATCCAGGGAGGCAACAAACAATAGAAATCAGCAGCTTGTGATCAGTTGAGTGGAACCTCTTACCTTTGAGCCACATTGGTTTCTCCTCCCCTTCATTTGTTTACATTTCATTTAGTGAGTTTTTCTAAGCTACAAAATAGTATGGATCCTGTCTTGTTCAAAGCGGCGGAAGCAGGCAATATCGGTCCCTTTGAGAATTATCAAACCAGCCTCAATCAGTTATTGACTGCAGACGAGAACACCATTCTTCATGTCTACTTGAAAAACCAAAGCAGTGAACCGGAATCCACTGATTTTGTTGATAAATTTCTTGAAAGATGTCCACCACTGTTATTCCAAGCCAATAAGAGAGGAGAAACCCCCCTTCATTTGGCAGCAAGAAATGGCCATTCCAATGTGGTAAAAGTCCTCATTGACCGTGCAAAAGCTCTACCTGCGGATCCGGAGAGCGGAGTAACTAAAGCTAAAATGATGTTGAGGATGACCAATGAAGAGCAAGATACAGCGTTGCACGAGGCAGCTCGAAATAGGCGGAGCCATGTGGTGGAAATATTGACTAAAGAGGACCCTGAGTTTTCATATCCCGCCAATGTTCATGGAGAAACTCCACTTTATATTGCTGCTTCCATTGGCTTTCTAATGTTTAGCGAAGAACACGGAAAGGTAGTCGATGGAATCTTAGGAAATTGCATTTCAGTGGACTATGGCGGCCCTGATGGTAGAACTGCTCTACACGCGGCAAGCATGGCGGCAAATTATGGTAGGATTTTGCGCTCAAGTCTGGAGAATTAATTAATTTATATATAATATTGTAAACTATAATTTAAAAGCCACGTATATTTGATTTTATATATCTCTGTGTTTGCTTCGTAATTAGCTCTTCTTTTTTCTTTTAATTTTAAGCCACTTGAATTCGTGAAATCACTGTTGTTCATGATGGAGAGCTTTTATTCCTTGTTTTGTTGGTTTCAGAGACAGCAAGAAAAATGTTAGAAAAAGAAAAAAAGTTGACGAAAACAACCGATGAGAACGGCTGGTCACCACTTCACTACGCTTCCTATTGTGACTGGTCTAATGCTCCTATAGTGGAAGTATTACTAGAATATGATGCGTCCGCGGCCTCCATTGCTGAAACAGAGAAGAGGAGAACAGCACTTCACATTGCTGCCATTCAAGGACATGTAGACGCAATGAAAGAGATTGTTTCTCGATGTCCAGCTTGTTGTGATCTAGTTGATAACAGAGGTTGGAATGCCCTTCACTATGCTGTGGCAAGTAAAGATACAAAAGTATTCAAGGAATGTCTGAAGATTCCTGAACTTGCGAGACTTCAAACTGAGAAGGATGACAAAGGAAACACGCCCTTCCATCTAATTGCTGCTTTAGCGCACGAGCAGCCGGAATGGAGATATGTTTTATTTAACGATGGTAATGGTTATCGTAAATGGCAGATATATGGTCTTAATAAGCGAAAGCTAAGCGTCAACGACATTTATGAAGAAGATTTTGGAGAGATACAGGTAATCAATCCTCTATGAATTACCTCCCCAAACTGGTTTTCTATGACCGATTTCCATCTAGTTCCTTTGCATCTCCGATTCTTTTAGCTCCGCATCTTAATCATATCCACCACATGGGTCCATATAAATTTTGTTCAGTTTCACTGTATTATTTCCTATCATCTTAAAAGTATTTTCTGTTTCTAGTTTTGTTATAAAAATGTATTTTATTCAAAAAAAATTAAATTAATATTTTTTTATATTTTTATAATTTTGATGAGCTGATATAAAAAGAAAATAAAATTTTAAAAAGTATTTTAATATATTTTTTAAAAAACTTATAAAAACTATTTATATCATAATACCAAACATAAAAATGAAGTCATCGGAATAACTTAATAATCTTCTTTTTATTTGAAATCAAGTCATTTTATTGATTTTGTTTAAGTTTTTCATCTACAGATTATGCATATGAATAGCATGTAACTGCTTAAAAAAAACATATATTATTCAATAAAAAAAAAAACAAAAAGTAGTACAAAAGAATGAAAAAAAATACAATTAGTTAAAATTTTGAAAATCTGAAAATTAAAGTTGAAAAATCTAGTAGAAACTTGACATAATCTTACAAGCGATTAAGAAGAGTAACAATAAATAATAATATATTGGATTGATATATGAATAATTTTAGAATGAAATGAGGTAAAATCAATGGTATATAAAATATTTAAGTCCACATCTTAGTTTTCTTTTTAGGGATAATTGGGCTAATATAAAGCATGCGGTTTAATTTCAACCAAATTAGTTTTTTTTACCTGCTAATATATACAGTAACAGGAAGGATTTGATTACAAACAAACTAGTTGTGGAAACAAAAATAAAGGCCAGAAAGGTGATATATGATATATTTGTTAATTAAATAGCTAAAAATAATGGATGTCTATGATATTTTACCCTAAATATTTTGCAGAAAGAGATCCTAGAATCCCTTAACGATGGTGGTAGTGGACCGCTTGGCCGCCGGCGTAAGGTTTTGAGAAGAGGGAGAAACAAAGAGGGAGAGGATGCTTTGAGTAAAGCAAGAGAGTCTCATCTAGTAGTTGCGGCGCTGATAGCAACGGTAACATTTGCAGCAGCATTCACCCTACCTGGCGGTTACAAGAGCGACCGAGGCACTGCGATTCTAGCTAAAAAAGCTGCTTTTATAGTATTTGTCGTCTCAGATGCAATGTCAATGGTGCTCTCTATTTCTGCTGTCTTTATCCACTTTTTGATTTCGTTGATTCATGCTTTTGAAATGGAAAAGAATAAAGATATAAGTGAGGAAGCCGCTATAAAACTATTTGGGGTTGCCACGTTGTTTACCATGATTGGCATGGGTATAATGATTATCGCATTCATTACGGGCACATACGCCGTTTTAGAACCTTCCTTGGGGCTTGCCATCAGCAGTTGTCTCATTGGCCTGAGCTTCTTCTTCATTGTGTATTTAGTGTTTAGGATCATTTTCAAGGATGTAGAAGATTAGGTTTACTAGTGAAACAATCAATTCTAAATTTTTTATCAAATAAAACTCGATCTGATGTATTATTATAAATTCTTATTGTCATATGTTCAGAAATCATGTGATTGGTTGCAAAAATCAGTTGTCAAATTTTTTTATTTATTTTGTAATTGATGCTCATTACAAGTCAAATGGTCAAAAACTTTATCCTATTTTTTATTTATTTATTTATTTTCTCTTTCCTATTCTTGACCAAAATTTAGTGACATAAATATTAGTTGGGACAGCTAAATTTATTTTCCAAGTACAATTTGCTTTCATGGTTTGTTGATCAATCAAGATTGCACTTGCAAAGTGTTTGTTTTTGTTTTAAAAAAACATTATTAATTTTTTTTGTTTTTTATTTTAAATTAATTTTTTATGATTTTATATTATTTTAATGTATTAATTTTAAAAATAGATTTTAAAAAATAAAAATAAATTATTCTAATATATTTTTAAATAAATAATAATTTAAAATGCAATTATTATCACATGACAACGAATCTCGCTTTCACCGTAAGAAAACTACTCTAAAAAGTTGGGATATGCCAAGTTTCATTCTTCTATGGCTGCTGTGCCAGCTAGCTAGCTTAATCATAATATCCATCTAGTTCCTTTGTATCTCCGATTCTTTTAGCTCCGCATCTTAATCATATCCATTAAATGGGTCCACATAATTTTTGTTCAGTTTCTCACTGTATTATTTTCTATTTTCCATTATTTTCTAATGTAAAGCATGCGGTTTAATTTCAACCAAATTAATTTTTTTTACCTGCTAATTATATATAATATATACACTAACATAAAGGACTTGATTGCAAACAAACTAGTTATGGAAACAAAAACAAAGGCCTGGAAATTGATATATGATATTTGTTAAATAGCTAAAAATGATATATGATATTTTACCCTAAATATTTTGTAGAAAGAGATCCTAGAATCCCTTGAATATGTTGGCAGTGGACCGCTTGGCCCCCGGCGCGAGGTTTTAGGAAGAGGGAACGAGGAGAGAAACAAAAGGGAAGAGGATGCTATCAGTAAAGCAAGAGAGTCTCATCTAGTTGTTGCGGTGCATTCATTACAGGCACATATGCGGTTCTAGAACCTTTTTTGGAGCTTGCCATCAACACTTGTCTTATTGTTCTGAGCTTCTTCTTTCTTGTATCTTTAGTGTTTATGTTTATTGGCCATAATCTAAAAGATAAGATTTATTAGTGAAACAATCAGTTCTAAATTTTCTATCAAATAAAATTCAGATTTATTTCTTAAAAAAATTCTTATTGTTTTTGAAAAAAAATTGTGACATTATATAGTCAGAAATCATGTGGTTGGTCGCCAAATCAGTGGTCAATTTTTTTTTTATTGTAATTGATGCGCATCACAAGATTTGTGCCCAAAAACTATAACATTATTTTTTATTTATTTATTTTCATTTTCCTATTCGTGACTAAAATTCAGTGACAGCTAAATTTATTTTTCAAGTATGATTTGCTTTGATGGTTTGTTTATTAATCAAGGTTGTACTTGTAAAGTATTTGTTATTGTATTTAAATAGTGTTATTAAATTTTTTAATTTTAAATTATTTTAATATACTGATATTAAAAATAAATTTTTAAAAATAAAAAAATAATATATTTTTAAATAAAAAATATTTAAAAAACAAAACAAATTACTCTGAAAAGTGAAATATGCCCGGTTTCATTCTTCTTTGGCGCCTGTGCCAGCTAGCTAGCTTGTTCCACGAAGTGCATGTATATGGTTGGAATATTCTCATCGACCTGACAAACGAGACATTAAATATATACCAACTAGTTACGGGTAACATTCCAAAACTAAGTTGTAGTGTTAAAAAAAACAAAAAAGAAGCTATGAATCTGTGGAGTTGTGTTTTGACTTTTGATAGCATAAAATTTTTAAATTGAAATGATGATGTTTGTATTTAAAAAAAACAAATTAAAGAATTAATAAATCGAATGGTTAATCTAATTAAAGGCTAAAACAGTTGGGTTTTTTTTTGTAAAAAATAGAAAAAAATGCAAGTGTAAATATTTAATCTAATAACATCTTTGCTTTTTTATTTTTTATTTAATTGTATGAAAATAAAAATGAATATTCATTAATAAAAATAGTTATTTTTAGTTAAAATTCTCTTTTCATATTAATTTTTTTAATTTGAAAAACATATCTTTTCTATTAGCAATAAAGTTTATTGGATAAAAAATAAAGAAAACTAAAATAGAAGTTAGAAAAATTGTATTGATTTGAAATAAAGAGTGAACAATGTATCTAATCAAAACTCTTTTTTTTTTTTTTTTTATTAATGTGTTTCTTTCTTTTTTGTTACAAAAACATGTTAGGGTTTTTTGTGTTAATACCACTCTTCATGAAAGATGGATATTGTACAAAATCTCTTCCCTAGATGGAATCCAACACCCATGTATGCATAGTGGTGAATGATGTGGCTAAAAGCTAGATCATAAATGGATAGCTTGGTGCTTTTTTTTAATGTCCTAGTAGAAAACTAGTGCTATCATGGAGATTTTGCTTTCCAGAAATAAGAGTATTCTTATCTAGTTACACTTGCTTCCTTCACCCAAATATGGTTTTTTATTACATGATTTTTATAGACAAAAGTTTTTTCATGAAAAGTATAAAAGTATTCCCATAATGAATATTTATAGAATATTCCACTTATTAGAGCCTTAGTAGCGATAAGTTCACATAGATTCTTCGTGTTTACAATTTATTTGTTGAATCTTTAAATATATGCTTTGTGCTTTCATTCTCTTGTTGTATAATGATAAAGAGCCTAATCGTGCTATTTTTACCTAGTATGCTAGTGCTAAAATAAAAGGTTAGCTTAATATATAATTTATAAAGATGAAATATGAAGCCAAGATCAATATTGTGATACCATATCTGAGCAGACCAATAAAATATCTTGCAAGTTGAGCATATAGATTTTTTTTCTCAAAAAGCATGTGAGCAAGAGTCAAAGAAGGATTGATGGAGATTGCATATGGCTAAGATCTTTTATAGAGTGCTCTTCATAACAAGAGTAGTTTTATCAAAGAGTTGAAGTATTGTGCATATTTTACATGTTATTTTTCATATTTCTTCATAAAACTAGAGTTGTCTTTATCTTTTGGTGCATCTAATGGATCAATATGTTGTATTTCTTATTGATGAAATGGAAGAGTGATAAGCTATTATTGTATAGCTAAAACAATATTGTTGAGCACTTATACTTTATGGATGAGTTTCTGAAGACCCAAAGTTCTTATGGTAAGAGATTAATTACTCTTTCTTGTCCTAAAGTTTTGTCAACCATGAAAAGTTTTATAGTGTTCTTATGAACACATTAGCTAATTGATTTCTTATGTTTGCATTACAATGGTTCTCAAAGTTGAACTGGAAATATGTATCCACCATATATCTGCTTCAACCAAGCCTAAGGTTCATAGTCTTACGAGTTACAAACCTTTACCACGCCAATTGTGATGAACAAATAATTACAAAACATGGCTCAAAGAAAAGGTAAGACATAAAGGAAGAGTAGGTTACCCTTCAAACCAATGGTTTTTATCACTATTTTTGCATATTGCATATGCTCTTGAACATACTTGATAAGATCCTAAAAAATCCAAGCATTTTAGGGGAAATGTTTATGTTTTGAATAATTAGTTAATCTTTTGGTTCTGAAAATCTACTTCATTCTCCCTTTGAGGTGGATGGGGGCTGATACTTAATACTTGTAAAAAGGTCTCCTTTGGTGATTTTTTAGGACTCTCTGAGAATTAAGTCAGTGACTTTGAAGAGAAAATATATACAGTAGAGAATGGAGATTCTAAACCATTTGTATAAAAAATTTCTAGTTTATTTATAGCTCATAAGTCTTTTACTGATGAGGAGGGACAAAAATATAATATTATCTTGATAATATTAATAAGAGAGAGAGAGAAAGAGATCAAACTTGAGAGTGAAATATTCAAGATCATCCTTGGAAACATCATAATGTCTAAGAGCCTATCTGGAGAGTTCTATTAGTTCTCTGGGTTCCAGTTAGCTTTGGTGACATATACTTGACCATAGAACGGGGTCTTATTGCTTTGTTAAGGTGGACCATTTCAAGCTATCATGGAGGGTGGAGTCATCGCACTAGAGAGAACCCTTTCCGATGAGATTTTGTAATCACACTAGGGAGAACCCCTTCTAAGAAGATTGTGCAATCACGCTAAGGAGAACCTCTTCCAATGAGATTGTGCTTTATCACAAACGATGTCAATGATGAGGTCCTAAAAAATCTAAGCAATTTAAGGGCAAGACTTATGTCTTGGATAATTGGTTAATTTTTTAATTTTGAAAATCTGGTCCATTCTCTCTTTGAGGTGGATGGAGGCTAGTACCTGATACATGTAAAAAGATTTCCTTTGATGATTTTTGGAGACTCTCTAATGATTAAGTTAATAACTTTGGAGAGAAAATATATTAATATTATAGAGAAATACTCTAAAAATAAATATACATTAGAGAATGGAGATTCCAAACCCTTTGTATAAAGGATTTCTGGTTTATTTATAGCCCATAATAGTGTTTTGAAACCCGGACCGGCCCAGTGGGTCAACCCGGGACCCGGCCGACCCGGGCCTGGGACTGGTCTGGGTCTAAGTAAAAACCCGCCAGGGAGTTGACCCGGCAAAACCCGGTCGACCCGGTGGGTCAACCCGGAACCCGGGTAAACCCGACTACCTTTTTTTTTTTGTTTTTTATAGATTCAAACGGTTGTGGTGTTTTTTGCTTTATAACTCAGTGGCCGTGCTGTTTGTTTTCTTCATTTACTTTATAACTCAGTTACAATTCTCTCCAGCATTTATAAGAATAGATTAGAGGGGAGGGGAGCGAGAGACTGTTGAGGATATAGCTATAGAATATTCTATTTCCTCTGCTTTGACTTTGAATAGCTAGAATCAAACTCGTTGCTCATTCATTCAGAGCTCTTGTCGGTAAAGTAGATCGAGAGAGAGAATTGAATCTGCTGGAGTCAGATCAGTAGGGGAGTTCACACCGGGACTTTATTAATAGAGAAAGAACCCATACCCTGAACCGGGGCGTGTAAAAAAGCTGAGAGGTAGAGGAGAAGGGCCATGGTGGAGAGACTATCAGTTTAAAGTGGTGGCTGGTCGCTCGGGTTTTTTTGTGGATTGCTGGTAAATGCTACTATGGGGAGAGGATTTGGGTGGCGTGAGAAGGGCAATAGATGTTGTGATTTGGTGATAAAAGGACTGTAATCGGTAGAGAATATAGAGTGGTGGTGGTGGAGCTGCTACGTGGTTGTTGTGGGAACTGCTACTATTGACCAGGTTTGCAGTTGTTGTGGTGAGGGAATGGTGGATTGTTGAATTCCAGCTAGGAAAGGGGCTCTGCTAGATTTATTTGGGAGAGTGACATATAGAGATAAGACTATGTAAGAGTGGACGATGGATTTTAGCTTTAGGTCTTTTCGTGTAAGACATGACAGCGACCAAACACGAATATTTTTTTTGGGTTGACCCGGTTAACTTATTTGACCCGTGACCCGATTATTAGATCGGATTGATTATCGGGTTGGCTTTTAAAACCATGGCTTATAAGTCTTTTACTGATGAAGAGAAGAAAAAACATAATATTTTTTTGATAGTATTAATGAGAAAAAAAATATATCTAATATATATATATTAATGAGGGAAAATGATGGGTTCTTGAAAGAATTTTATATATCTAATAGATTAGATGTAGAAAGAATAAAGTCGGAAAATATAGCTATATTCATAAAGAAGGGTCTTTTGTTTAACTTAGCTCAAGGAAAAATGGGTCCTTCCTTTGACCGAGTCCAAGAGAGGTTTTTTGACCCTTAAAACGGATTCATCAATACTCGTCATTATGATTAACCTCACTTGGCTTCGTAGGGGTCAATTTCTTTGCCCCACTTACGTGTTTTCTGTCCTCTTTTTTCTTATGGTTAAAGCTAGACAACAATCTCCTTATCTTCAAGTCTTCAAGCCACATTGTCCCTGATAATTCAAAACCACGGGAAAGAGATTCATGCCAAGTTGGGTGCAGTTTTGTCTAGGTTGCTGCAAATAACGGTAATCGGGCTCATCAAATAATGTGTACTTGGAAGGAAATACTTCTCTGCCCCTCAAAACATTAGGAATTGATTTTTTTACCATCAATACATTTTTACTCCGACTTCAAATTAGTAACTACACCAAATTACGAAAAATACTCAGTTATTGTATAGATGATTGAAGAAGAACAAATAAAATTCTATTTCTTTGAAGGACAAAGCAAAAATTTGTGGTTATCAGTTCCATTTTGTAAAGCAGAACTTTGTAGCAGGGAAAAAGACATTTTAAGCACACAAAGGCATTTTAAGAGAAGGCAGCTTTCCTTTTATGGCAGGTTGGGGAACCAATTTTTTGCTGTCATTATTGAAATTATCTGCAAAGAAACCATCCCAGATCCATATGTGGTCTGCTGAGGAAAGAAAGGGCTACAGAATAATTGCATGATGATCTACAATGAGTGAAACAATTGACGTTTTTAGTGCCATATCTTATTTGATTTTTATATATTTATTTAGCCTTTTTTCTTCGTGTATTGCAGAAGTTCTTGAACATGAACATACTCAGTATGATGATTGTCCTAGCTTGTCTCCCTCGACGTCAATTTCTCTTCCCCACTTGCATCTTTTCTGTCTTCACTCGTTTTTCTTCTGTTTAGAGCTGGACCACGATCTCCTTATCAAGTTCAAGATGTGTCAACCATGTTTTTTTAAAATTTGTTTTTATTAGTTTGGAAATAAATTATATTTAATATTTTTAAATTATTTTAATATGTTGACATTAAAATTAAATTTAAAAAATAATAAAAATATATTATTTTAATATATTTTAAAAAGATATAACAGCTAACAACACAAACAGTAACGTGAACTACTGGATATAAAAAAAAGCTTGTAAAGGATGCTTTTGATGGACCCACTATTAAAAACTAAGGGTTTTTTTTTAAAAAAAAACCAGACACCATATTCTGTGTGTCTGCTCAAAACGTCAAAAAGTTTTTGATTTTTTTTATTTTAAAATAATTTTTTTATAAAAAAAAATCTGATCCGTGTGCGCTTGTCAGATAGCTATTCCATGGGCACCGCCAAAAAGTTAAGAAAATTCAGAGCCAATTTGCAACTTGGTTGAAAAAGACTAAATTGCATGCTATTTTATTAGAATAAATAACGAATCAATGCAGATTCCTCGCCAGCTAATTAAAATACTCCAAAAAATCAATGCAGATCCCTTTATAAATAGGAATTATTAATTAAGAAAAAAATATATTTTTCATGACTTCTACTTCTGAAAAATAAATTCATAAATACTTAGACATAAATGTATATTCTATTTTACTATAAGTACTATATGATTATCTCTCTATATTTGGAAATTAAGTTTTTTAATAAAGATTTAGAAATTATACTTGATTATTATTTTAAGGAGAATAACATTTATTAACCATGTTAGATGATTATAAAATCTTCTAGCGATAGAATCTGCTAATGCGACCAGTCCCCATTGAAACGATCAAAAGCGACGGCTACCAATTCCCCTGTTCTTATTAATACTCTATCTTAATGACAGCTGCCACTTACTTACTAATTTGTCAGCAACTTCATTTTGGCTTGAAGAAATATTGTAATAATTGTGGGAAATACACTTCCAGTTCTTATTAATAGAGCCAACTCCATCCATAACCATGTTGTTCAACGAATCAAGATGAAGTTATTTGCACTATGAGTCTATTTGTGATTAGCATGAATATCTTGTTAGAACCCCAAATCTTAATATATATATCCAAAGTATTGCCATCGTATAGGGCAGTTGAATGACTTTCTAATAATAGAGTGGCAATGATTTAAAAAAGTCCTAAACATGATTCATATATCATGCTTTGCGAAAAAAATCTTTTATGCCCTTCTGTAATTGTGATCTAGCTTTCTCCTTTGTAAAAAACCACAGAAATCAGCAGCTTGTGATCAGTTGAGTGGACCCTTTGTGCCACAGTACTTTCTCCTCCCCTTCATTTGTTTACATTTCATTTAGTGAGTTTCTCTAAACTACAAAATGGGTTCTTCTGAGAAAATGAAACGTATCAGCTATATGGATCCAGTCTTGTTCAAAGCTGCAGCTGAAGGCGATATCGATCCCTTTGAGAAATATCAAACCTGCCTTGATCAGTTATTGACTCCAGACGAGAACACCATTCTTCATGTCTACTTAGGAAACCAAAGTAGGGAACCGGAACTCACTGATTTTGTTGTTATAATTCTTGAAATGTGTCCACCACTGTTATTCCAAGCCAATAAGAAAGGTGAAATCCCACTCCATTTGGCAGCAGCATATGGTCATTCCAATGTGGTAAAGGTCCTCATTGACCGTGCCAAAGCTCTACCTACTGATTCAGAGAGCGGAGTAACAGAAGCAAAAAAGATGTTGAGGATGACCAATGAAGAGCAAGATACAGCGTTGCACGAGGCAGCTCGACATAGGCGGAGCCATGTGGTGGAAATATTGACTAAAGAGGACCCTGAGTTTCCATATTCCGCCAATGTTCATGGAGAAACTCCACTTTATATTGCTGCTTCCATTATCACGAGGTGGAGGGAAGAACGAGGAAAGGTAGTCGATGGAATCCTCGGAAATTGCATCTCAGTGGACTATGGCGGCCCTAATGGTAGAACTGCTCTAAACGCGGCAATCAGGGTGCGAGATGATGGTAGGATTTTGTGCTCATGTCTGGAGAATTAAATAATTTATATACAAAAGCCACGTATATTTGATTTTATATATCCGTGTTTGCTTCATAATTAGCTTTTTTTTTAAATAAAATAAATTATACCACTAAAATTCTTTGTGAGTTTAGTATTGTTCATGAAAGAAAACTTTTATTCCTTGTTTTGTTGGTTTCAGAGACAGCAAGAAAATTGTTAGAAAAAGAAAAGAAATTGACGCAAACAACCGATGAGAACGGCTGGTCACCACTTCACCACGCTGCCTGTTATGACTGGTCTCCTCGTATAGTGCAAGTATTACTAGAAAATGATGCGTCTGCGGCCTACATTGCTGAAACAGAGAAGAGGAGAACAGCACTTCACATTGCTGCTATTCAAGGACATGTAAACGCAATGAAAGAGATTGTTTCTCGATGTCCAGCTTGTTGTGAGCTAGTTGATAACAGAGGTTGGAATGCCCTTCACTATGCTGTGGCAAGTAAAGATAGAGTAGCATTCGTCCACTGTCTGAAGAT
>Ga0307517_10006377_pt1 | contig 17483 bp, 17 predicted proteins | sample 23_EM_MG_FD_194515 | JGI IMG/M metagenome (GOLD analysis project Ga0307517, IMG submission 194515) | Populus trichocarpa ectomycorrhiza microbial communities from riparian zone in the Pacific Northwest, United States - 23_EM | ecosystem: Host-associated > Plants > Roots > Unclassified | place...
CCCACCTTGGCCCAACTTTCCCCTTCGCCACCGTCTTGATCAGAGCTGGCCACTTGCACCTTACTGACCGAATCGAAGACGCGGGCTTTTCCATAGTCACTCCCTGGTCGCTTCGGTCGGCAATGCGCCCCCAGTCAGGTCTCCAGAAGGACGTGTTAAACCTTTACAAACGGTACGTTTCCGCCTTCCTTGCGAATGGTCCTCCCTTGACGAATTCTGTGCGGTTTAGTGCACTCCGGATCGCGAGGACGAAACCTATGGAAACACGAGCGAAATTTGACATCTTGATCCGCTACACCTTCCGGACCCAAGCCGCCTCCGTCAGTCCACGCCAAATCAGCGCCGTAGAGCACCTCCTCAGGAAAGGCAAACGTCAATTGGAGATTTATGAGGCTCCGCTCGTAAAGGATTGTTACGTTTCACTGGAGATGAAAGAGTGGAATAGAGCATTTCGGAGAACGCCAGACCTTTCGAATTCGTGACAACCCCAGTCTTGGGTTTCGAATTATCAGAGCAAGAGGCGTTGAATAGGTTATGCTGAATGCAATACCACGGATTATAACAATCTAATCTACTTTCGTCTTATGTCTGGCTGAACCAACCCAGCCGCGGCCCTTTCTGCCGCCGTTCGATGAACTACAACAGGAGGTTCCTCCGCCTTCCCAACCTCAGACTCTAGAGCGGTGGCATGTTGTTCTTCGGCCCTTTTAGTTTCAGTTTCAAGGGCCGCTTTTCGTCGAGCAGCGGTCCGCTCTCTCCTGGTAAGAACCTCGTGCTCGTTGCCTTCCGCGATGATCTGGACGGCCCCCTCATACGCCAACCGACGTTCATTGATAACATACTTGATACGGGCCATCGTTTTCCGACACTGTAAAAGAGGAATGAAGTGTAAGCTTGATTAGGATTCGGATGGGGGAGGATTTACCCTGAACATGTGCTGCTTGATCGGTGTAAGGTCCAAGAGGGCACCCATGCGTTTCATTTCCAATAATTGCGTCTCCAGCAGGTTTCTTTCCCTCAGGACGACGTACCAGAGGATGTGAAGGTCCTTGAAACTCTTTCGTCGAAGCTCAGCGGCGCTCCATGCACGGCCTGCAGGCACGCAAGACGCAGCTCAACACAAGAATGCAGGGCGGAAAGCATGGACAAAAGCGTACCTGAATAATCAACAGCGCTATTCTTTGCCTCGATGGTCTCATAGCTCTGCACACCACCCTTTCCAACCTTCTTCCTAAAGAAAGCCCATAACCCGTGGTTCGGGTTCACCTCAACACCCAAGTGAGGTCTCAAAGGTCCCTCAGGAACTTGGCTCTTCTTGCCCTTCCCAACCAAGGTCACAGGGTTCGCAGAAGAAGTCGACGGAAGGGCTGTCTCTGTAGCGTATGACCTTGCGGCGCGAGCTCCGACACTTCCGTGGGCGAGAGACAAACAGGAGGATCGGCTAGTGAGGAGCTGGGAGTTGAGAGTGATGGATGTCCGGAGAGTCTTCAACATCGCGTGCTTGCTGAGTCCCGCACGAAGCTTTGCAGAGTCGCGTGTCGGAGAGCGGATGCGGGAAACCCGAGTGGGTTTGTTTGTACTTGTTGTGATCGGAGGGAGCTTCCTCCACTGCTCATTTCCTCTTCTCCGTCTCCCTATTTATTTCATAAAGACCAGCCGCGTCTTGCCCCTGTACTAGGTTGCAGTAGCGGGATATATAAATGCTGATACCAAAAAAAAGTGATCGGAGGGCACCTCGCCAAGCACTTGTTCCGTAAGTCCCACTGTGCTGTCCAGCGCTCACGGACAACTGTGGTTCTCCAGGCGGAGGATGCACTCCATCGGTACTTATCGGTCATTGCTGGAGCTGTCGGCGCTCGCCGTCACTCCGGTGCAACGTGGGAGGTGCAATCATCAGCCGTTTTTCACAGGAGAAGGCGCCCGAGTCCTGACCTGCACCACAGTTCGTGTCAGTCGTGACAAATGATGTGTGCCAACAAGCTTCTCGAAAACGCGAAAGGTCGGGTCTCGCGGCCGCCATCGGCGGGTTCTTTCTACGACAGCCGAGCGACTGGATTGACGTTGGCTTGACTTGGTTCCAAATTAGTTCCATCCTGGCTACAAAATCCCTTAGTGTCGGTATGTCGCCGTTGTTCTTTCGCATCCCCTTACCCCCACGCAAGGACTGCAGGCCGCACACACAGAGACGGCTCACACTCCCTCCCTTACCCCACCACACCTCCGCAGTGGGAACTTCATTGTTCCTGACGGCATCTGTGAAGATTGACCGACGCAGATGGACGGAGCAAAATTGGAAGCGTTGATTCAGGCTGGACGGCGTCTGTGCGTATTTTGCTTTTTGCTTTTCAGACCGTAAAGTGCTCGGTTCGATGGACCTCCCTAGACTTGCAGTCAAGGTACTTTTCCAAATCTCGAGTGTGTGCGGAGGCGGAGCGAGGGTTAACTTGTGAACAACTCCGCACAGTTGTTTCTTACTTCCATGCACTGCCTGTGGATGTACGACTACCTCTTGACGGTTGGAGATGAGGTACAGTACCCCTGCATCTCTTTCAACCAAGTGTCAGATTCTGACCGTTGCGTAGATAAAGTACGCTTGGTCCGGAAAGAAATCCTGGAGTGAGTTTGCATCCACCTCGTCTCAATACCCAGTAACTTATCCGGTCGTTCAACAGTATTCGCGCTGTTCATTGCCGTATGACGTCCAAAGTGCCTCAAATCGTAACGAGCTTGACAGTGATATAGAATAGGTACACCCCCGTGTTCTACCTCATCTGGATAAACACCACCTTGTTTGGTTACACAAAGCCCGTAAGTCCCTATCCATGATGTCACCGCGATACCACGTTCACGAGACCTCCTGTAGTTGTGCGTTTCCACCCCCTTTACACGTTATCTATACCGTTGACCCTCAGCCCAATAGTTGCCAGGCGACTATATGGGTACCGTTCTTTCATACGGTAACCGTTACCGTCCTCGCACAAATAACGTTTGCACTAAGGTCCGACCATCCTCTCCGGATCGAAACAAACTCATGTTGTGGTTACATGCACCTTAGGATATATGGCGTAACCGGGAGGAACAAATTCCTCGGCGGTTTACTTTCCATCCTTATTTTCGCGCACCTCAGTTTTGGGTTCTATTTTATGATCAGGATCGGGACAAGCCCAGGTAAATTCCATAACCATTTTACGTCCGTGCGCGGGCTCATTCGGCCACTAGCGCAACAGTTGACAGGGATAAATTTGGATGCGTTCAAAATCTGCAATTACAAACGGTGGCGGCTTGGTGAGCTCCTTTTCACTAATCTAATGATCGCTTTCGGTATGTCCCCAGCCTCCAACATGATCTCACCTCGGGATTTCTGATGTACTTCACACCCCATACTCCCAATGTCGTGGTATCGTAGATCTTCTCGTATTCTTGATCGTTTTGGTCACAGCCAGGAAACGAGGGACAAACAAACTCCCGGGCATTCCGAGTATTTTGGATGCCGTTCGGCGAGATGCGACGCTATACTTCATACTCATGTTCGCCTGTCAAGTGTTGCTCGAATTGTTCATGGTTTTTGCCCCGGTGGGTGATATTCAATATGTCCAAGGATAGTTGGTCGCGTTGTACTCATTCCGCGTGTACGATCAGATGGGAATTCAACTCTTGCCCGGGGTGTAAGTCTTTTTGCTTGACCCCGAAACGACTGTTGAGTGACCGATACCAACTTGCGTTTCATAGGGTAAACACGATCTTCGTCCCGATCATGGTGTCACGCCTCATGCTCTCTCTAAAGAAAGCTGCCGTCGGATCAGCTGCTACGTGGTCCCTTGCAACCCTGACCGATTTTGGCAGGGGAACATCACTCGGGACCATCCACTTCGCATCGCGGGCGCCTGGCGGATCGCGCGAAGCCTTAGAAACTCCCACCCTACCGAATGGAGGAGATATAGAACTTGAGCCTATGCCTCGATTACCCCGGGATCGTGGTTCATAGCAACAACGCTAGTTCCAGTGATTTCTCCCCTCCCTCTGAGTCCCTCGAACTCGTGGATGAACGGATCACCTGCAGGCCACCACACCAAATCCCGAGAAGGCGTACAGACAGCTTGTTCAGTCGCACGGTGGGCAACAGACAGTACCGAATGAGCAAGGACGTATATAAGTACATAAGTGCCAGTCATGGCGCGGGCAGTTCTTTCCTCATCACCCTATCCACCACACTGTTATCCTGAGTTACAATTATGACTGGGTTTACTTGAGGTCGCGTGAATGAGTACCATCGCCGAGTTACGATGTGAGTGGATGGTCTAATCCGGTGAATCCCAAGGTCGTCATGTAACCGTTTCTCGAAAAAATTTGCTATTGGATGGACCGCTTTGTAGGGGATCTCCCAACCCCACCGTTAACAAGGTGATGGTTGAACCGGGGGTGAAGGGGTTACTCTCCCCCAAGTGACGGAGGCTGTGGTTCTGGCTGGATGACCCGGCACGGGTCCGCTTCGAGGTAGTAGGGACCAAGAAAAGAGTGACGTTGGAATACTTACACCACCCTCTAGACCGGAATTCAGCGTCAAGTCCACAGGAAGTGTACTGGCCAATCAGCAACGGTCAGCCATGAGGTAAGGGTATAATGGGACCGGGCGCCGCACCTTTCCTCGTCCTTCTCGCTTCAGAATGCTGCGTTACCTGAAGAAACGTATCAAATCCTCCAAAAACCCGATACATCATGAGAACACTACCCATCAAATCACCGACATCGGTGCAGTGTGTGGTGGGGACACCGAAAGTGAGCATCGTTTGGGAGAGGTCTCAGAGCTGATGTGGCCGATGGGATTGATTCGACAATTGCACCAGATCTCAACCACGGAAGAAGTTCTTGGATCGCAAATCAGGATAGTAGGAGTGAGGACCAACAGTCCCCCGCGCAGAATGCCTCGACACCGACTCCCAGGCATGAGAGTGACAACGCAAGTGTGTGGCTGGCTGTAGTTGTTTGGACCGACGTTTATTCCCCTTTCCGATAGCACCTGTGCAAGGACGAGGTCACGCGGATGGTGGCTCCGCAGAAGCGCAGAACGAGCGACAGGGCGTTCAACAACCTCCAGAGGCCACTCCTGAATGTACGCTTGGCGGTGGTCAGGATGGCGGGGATGTCGATGACCTAGTCCAGCCTGGGAGGTCGAGGGGTAAGTGCTGGTATTCTGGTAACACTCTAGTCCGTATTGATGACTACTAGTTGAGAAGAGAGGCGGGGTTGACCGGGCTCTCGGGCGTGCCGCATTTGCGGTCGGTATCGCGAAGGGGGCGGCTGAAGCGTTTGGTCCCCTCAAAGCTGTCCTGGAATCCGTCTCTGTCGTCTATGCCCAATATGAGGTTTGTTCCTGCCCCTCTGTTCAAGGGGTTTCTCTGAAACCCCCCATCTCCAGAACACCGCAGCCGTCAAGGACAAGATCGAAATACTACGCTTACGCATCGATGCACTAGAGGAACTTTTCGGGAGGCCCGCGGGTGATGAAAACGAAACTAAACGTCGTAGAGGGTTGTCAATGTACGCAAGTGGTCTCCGTTCGGACCGGATGCTTAAACTCTCCTAGGAAACTCGGAGATATCAAAGAACAGTTGCATTCGTTGCGCGGGAAGTCTGCGCCTCTGCGATACCTGGATAACATTCAAGATGGCGAAGATGTCAACGGACTTCTGGAAGATTTGCAGGAGGCTGTCAACGACTACATGGTCCGTTCGTGATTACGACACTCTTCCCGATTGACCAGTACGACAGATGGTACAACAAATGACGATCTACGATCAAGGGTGTCAACTTATGGTGGGTGCCCCCCCTCTCATTGTCCGAACAAATGGAATGACCTTTCTTGACAGGATGCAGGTCAGGATGTTCTCTGCCCTCTACGACAGGTATCTGACATGAAGCCCCGGCAGCCGAGATGGCTGTCCTTAATAATTTCCGCAGTGCGAATGGGGCCGAGCATCGACATGGCGAACGCAAAGGTTGTCTCAAGGGAACGCGCGGAACCGTCCTGAACGGCATCGAACTCTGGGCAAGGGATTTTCGCAAGTCCCCCGTCTACTGGTTGAATGGGCTGGCCGGAACGGGGAAGAGCACCATCGCGAAGACGGTCTCGGACAGGTTTTTTGCAGGTGGTCAGCTCGGGGCCTCCTTCTTCTGCTCGAGGGATTTCGGGGATCGGAGAAACCTTCACCTCATATTCCCAACACTGGCCACTCAACTCGCGCGCAAGTATACAAAATTTCGATCGGTCCTCGTCCCGTTGATACGACGGGATCCAGGAGTCGCCTACGAATCACTGTACAGCCAGATGGAGAAGTTGATCGTTCAACCCCTCAACGAATCCAACATTTCCACTGTGATCGTCATCGACGCTTTAGACGAATGTGAAGACGAGGAGCCGGCTTCGGCGATCCTGTCGGTCCTTGGGCGATTGATGTCCAAGATCCCGAAAGTCAAATTCTTCCTGACCGGTCGGCCGGAACAACACATCCGCGAAGGCTTCCGTCTCCCGCTGTTGGTGGAAATGACGGACGTGTTCGTTCTCCATCAGGTCGAGCCGTCTCAAGTTGACAGTGATGTACGACTATTCTTCAAACACAGCTTCTCGGAACTTGCGGGTCGGCGTGGATTGGACGACTGGCCGACCGAAGAGCAGCTGGGTCGCCTTTGCGAGCGGGCAGCAGGGCTGTTCATCTATGCCTCGGCAACGGTCAAGTTCGTCGACAACAACAAGAGGAATCCCGAAACACAGTTGGATCTCCTTCTGCAGTCGCAGAAGATCGGTGTCCGTGAAGGGAAGTCCTTGGATTCGTTGTACACATCAATTCTCCAGGAGGCTTTTGGAGACGACGACCCGGAGAGCATTCGTTCCGTCTTCGCCGCTGTTGTCCTTGCTGTCAACCCCCTCCCTCCGTCCGCCATCGCCGCACTCCTGGGACTCAATACCAAAGATGTACTCCCCTTACTATCATCGATCGGTTCGCTCCTCATCCTCCGGGAAGATGCCGACCATCCTGTTCAACCGTTCCATAAGTCGTTCCCCGACTTCGTCACCGATCCAAATCGGTGCACCAACCAGAGGTTTCACATCTCCCCTCCAGACCACCACCTACAGCTTCTGATCGCCTGCCTCGGTCTAATGGATCGAACACTGGAGAGGAACATGTGCGTGCTCCCGGATGGGGTCACGAACTCGGATGTCAGCGACTTGAAGGAGAGGACTAAACGGTGCATCACTCCAGCTCTGCAATATGCGTGTTTGTCGTGGCACACACACCTTGTTGATGCGGACACGACACCGGCTCGTGCACTCACAATCACCCCTACCCTGCATCAATTCCTGGAGAAGAAATTTTTGTTCTGGTTGGAAGTGCTGAGCGTCCTTGGCGCTACCAGGGATGCGGTTGAAGCGTTACAAGTCACCACGGACTGGTTGGAGGTGTGTCGAGTCTCTGCACCCGATGCCTTGCCCAAATTTACTTAGACCGGATCCAGGAGTCACCAACGCTTGAGCTCGCCAACGACTGTTTACGCTTCGTAACCGGATACTTCGAGATCATCAGTGCATCCTCTACACACATCTATCACTCCGCGCTCGTTTTTGCCCCTCAAAAGTCGATCGTACGAAGACTATACGAGTCACACGCCCGTCCTTTCACAAGAATCGTGCAGGGGGTACCGATGTCATGGGATCAAAATACTACGGCCATAATGTATCCCTCTGTAATCGAACTGGCTGTATGGTCACCATGCAGTAAGTTCATCGCGATCGCCTGCCACGACACCACGATGGCGGACGTACTGGACTCAGCAACTCTCCAACGACTTCAAACCCTCGAATCCCCGCAGGATATATCCACAAAGTGCATGGCGCTCGTTTTCTCCCCGGATAGTCGTATTCTATCCTGCGTTGGTCACTGGGATGGAGATCCATTTGTCGTTAGCTGGGACCTCCAGACAGGTGGCGTAGCCAGCGTCGTCAGGTGGGAAGGATTAACACAGCGGGTTGTGCAAAAACCCTCCGTCACGTATTCGGCGGATGGAAGGATGGTCGGAGTTTTTTATTGGTATCGCGATGACGCCAACATCACCATCCTCATCTCCGATGTTACCTCCGGTGTACGCGTGGATTCCCATTCGATCAACGGTCGCGTTCCGCTCTCGAAAGACATTTGGACTTACGGGGAATCCTTGCAGTTCGCAACTGCTGATTGGACGGCCATTACCATCTGGGAAGTCGGGTTCACCTCGGGTGCCATACCTACGGAGGTCGAGACCCTTCCTGCCCTGAACCAGTTCAGTACAGAGCCTTGGAGGAAGATTCTATTCTTCCCCGCCCCGTGCCGACTCGCCTTCATTTCTGGGAACGATGTCACGGTATGGGATATTCGGAATTCCGAATACCTGCTATGTGGTCCAAATACCGGGTTCTATCCAGAGATGTCCTTCTCCTCCGATGGTCGTTTCTTCGCATCCTCAATTGACGGATCGGGCGTTTATCTCTGGAAGGAGTCTCCCACTGGCTATATACTTCACGGGAAACTTGCAACCGGTGCCGACCCTCCCAGACCATTCCTCTCCCCAAATGGAGAATCGATTGTCGCGTTTGGATCCCGCACGATCCGGTTATGGCGCACAAAAAGTTTTACTGCCCCCCCTTCCAGCATGTTTACCCGAGATCCTCAACGCGTCGAGAATTTCATCCTGGACTTTTCTCCCAACGGGATGTTGGCAGTGATCGCGAGGCGGGGGGACAGCACAGCCACAGTTCTCAACCTCAAGTCCGGGGACCCGCTGTTGACAATCGACGCGAGTACAAAGATTTATGGTCTTGGGGTGATCGGGGACACTGCCGTCGTTATGGGCGACTGGAAGGCCATTACTTGGAACCTACCTGCGGGAGAATTTGTCCCCGATGCTAGGGTGGGCCCCAAAGAAAGCTCTCGGACGATAGTCTTCGATTCCAAATACCTTTTCACGCTCGGCGTATCGATCTCCTCCGATTCCCACCACATTGCCCTCACCTTGCACGATGACAAAACCCGCAACAATTTTCTGTGCATTTATAGCGCATCCACCGGGAAGGCACTTGGGCTCGAAGTTACAAGGGGACACACGCCTTGGTTCTCTCCGGACGGACGTGATGTCTGGTGTGCTAATGGTAGTGGTGAGGCGGAGGTATGGAGGGTTGGCGGTGGGCAGAAGGTGCTGGAGCGCCTAGAGCAAACGGTCGATATCGAGGACCCACCAGAAGGATACCCCTGGGGATCATCTCTTGGCTACCGGGTTACGGATGACTGGTGGATACTTGGCCCAGACAGAAAGCGACTGTTGATGTTGCCTCCTGCTTGGCAGTCTGAAGCGGTACGACGGATATGGAAGGGGCAGTTTCTCGCCTTGATACACGGTGAACTACCAGAACCTGTTGTTATGGAGTTAGATCCATGACCTGTGATTACCCCGCGTCATCTATTTTACTTCCTATTTCCACTTCTGTCTTTATTCAACTCGCATAGGTGTGGTGACTGAAATATACACATCTGTCCTACCATTCGGTGAGGTTTGCTCGCCAATATCTGAGCAGCCTCCACATAGTCTATACCAACGAAACCGAAAATCAAGTATTGAGGCGGCGGTAACACATGTTGAGGTTGAAGTAGTTTGGGGATGTGACCTTCCCGGCCCGGTCAGTCATCATGCATCATGCGTCGACTCCGGGCTCGAGAAAATACAACTTGGAACACGACCAATCTGACGGTGGAAGAGTCCGCTGCTTACTCTTCAAACCCAAACCTTCCGCCAAAATCTCAGTACGGGGGAGACAGTTCTCGGTTTGAACCTGCCAGGAGGCAGCAACAGAATAGATAGAGTTGTTTCTTCATCACACCATGACCAACCCACGATGTCGGCTTCGAACGATTTGAACGTTGATGGTCATCATTCAAATTCGGGATTCAGACGTGGCAAGAGCACTTATAACCTAGACACTTTGTGTATGACGACAGTGTGGGCTATTACTGGTTTACGAAAGGAGATGAACGCATTTGGGAGGCGATGCGATACGATGCAATTACGGGGGACTAGTGAAGGCGATTGGGCCTTTCCGCTTCAAGCCACTACCACTTGGCAACCTTGTCCGTGGTGTACCACCCGCTCTATCCAACCCCTTTGACCGTCTTTCCGCAAATAAGACGTCATGAGGGATGAAGGGATGACCGAGGTATTAATTGATGTACTACACCGTTCACGGGTACATAAGCATTGAACCAGAGCCCTGAGGATATCTCCTGGACGTGCAGGACGAAATCGGAACCAAGCGCGCGGGGGTAAAGTGGGTGATGTCCAGAAGACTGGGTTATGTTTATGGAGTGCCAACGCGAAGGGTAGTTCATGCGGGAGCGAAGTCAATCACCTGTTTCTCGCAGACGAATAACCACCTTACTCGAAGACCCCCAAACTGTATGCAAAGGCATACCGAATTGGACTCCGTTAAATTTCAAGAGGATCAGTACCAAGAACGTCCATGTGGAATCCACCGCTGGCGGAAGCTACCAAACGTTGGAGCAGATGAGGCAAGTAGGGGTTCCGACTGTGTCCCGGTCCCCAAGGAGGCGGATCCAGACGACCTGTTTTCGATTTACGGAAAAGCCCAATCACCTTCTCCATCTTCACTAGTCCCCTGTAATGGCATCGCGTCGCATCGCCTTCTGCATTCATTCAGCTCCTTTCGCAAACTAATATAGCCCACATTCTGTCTTCACGCAAATGACGAGTTTACGTGTGCTCAGAGGTGACACCCCATGTCTGAATCCCGAAATGGAGAGAGGATCCACGACGTTCAAGCCGTTCAAAGTTGACGCCGTGGGCTGGTCGTGGTATGACGAAGAAACGACACTGTTTATGCTGTTGCTGCCTCCAGGTTTGAACCGAGAACTGCTCCTCCTGTACTGGGATTCGGGCGGGAGGTTTGGGTTTGAAGAGCAAGCAACGGACCCTTCCATCGCTGGACTGGTCGTGTTCTTGAAGAAGTTGTAATTTCTCCCGGACTGACCGGGCCGGGAAGGTTACATCCGCAACCTGCCCGCGACATTTCGACGGAACCGCTTGGGCCCCTTCCAATTGAACGGGGGGTCTGAAAGGGCCCCAACACAAGCCACTTCAACCCCAACATGTGTTGCTGCCACCTCGACACCTGATTTTTGGTTCCGTTGGTGTACGCTATGCGGAGGATGCTCAGATATTGGCGAGCAAACCTCGGTTAATAGTAGGACAGATATACATATTTCAGTCGTTACATCGGTGCAAGTTGAATAAAGACAGAAGTGGAAATGGGAAGTAAAAGAGATGCACGACGCAAGGTAATCACAGGTCATGGATCTAACTCCAAAATAACGGGTTCTGGTAGTCCGCCGTGTATCAATGCGAGAAACCGCCCCTTCCATACCCGTTGCACCGCATCAGACTGCCAAGGAGGAGGCAGCATCAACAGTCGCTTTCCGTCCGGCCCAAGTATCCACCAGTCATTCGTAACCCGGTAACCACGAGATGATCTCCAGGGGGATCCTTCCGGTGGGTGCTCGATATCAACCGTTCGCTCCACGCGCTCCAGCACCTTCTGCCCACCGCCGACTCTCCACATCTCCACTTTACCTCTATCATTAGCACACCAGACATTGCAACCGTCCGGAGAAAACCGAGGTATGGATCCTACTGTGTGCCCCAACCCAAGATCCTCTCCGGTGGATATGCTATAAATGCACAGTAAGTCGATGAGGTGGCTTTCCGTGGTGAGGGCAATGTAGCGGGAATCAGAGGAGATCGACGCGCCGACCGTGTTCCCATATTGCTGATCGCGGCCGCGGAGGTTTATTGTCCGAGAGCTATCTTCGAGACCCACCCTGGCATCGGGGACAGAATCTCCGGCAGATAGGTCCCAGGTAATGGCATTCCAGTCACCTATAACGACAACGGTTTTCTCGATCGCACCAAGACCATAAATCTCCATACTCGCGTCGATTGTCAACTGCGGGACGCCGGACCTGAGGTTGAGAACTGTGACCGCGTCGTCCCGCTGCCTCGCAACCACTGCCAACATCCCATCAGGAGAAAAATCCAGGATGAAATCTTCGGTGCGTCGGGTCAAAATGCTGGAAGGGGGGGCAGTAAAGTTTTTTGTGCGCCATGACCAAATCGTGCGACCACCAAACATGACAATTGATTCTCCATTTGGGGATAGGAGTGGACTAGGATCGTCAGTGCTGGTTGCAAGTATTTCGTGGAGTATATAGCCATTGGGAGACTCCTTCCAGAGATAAACATCTGATTCGTAAGTTGAGCATGCGAAGAAACGACCATCGGAGGAGAAGGTCATCTTTGGAGAGAACCCGGTATCTGTATGATATAACAGGCATTTGGAGTTCCGAACATCCCATACCACGACTTTGGCCTTAGAAGTGCGGGCGAGTCGGCATGGGGCGGGGAGGAATCGAAACCTCTTCTTGAGGTCGTCGTGGTCCACGTGAGGATGCACTATGGGTTCGAAGCCGTCCGGGACAGGAATGGTCTCAACCTCGGTAGGTGTGGCACCCGAGGTGAACCCGACTTCCCAGATAGTGATGGTCGTCGCATCAGCAGTTGCGAACCGCAAGGATCCTCCGTAAGTCAAGATGTCGTTCGAGAGCAGAATGCCACCGTTGATCGAATGGGAATCCACGCATACACCGGAGGCAACGTCGGAGATGAGGATGGTGTTGGCGTCGAGAAAATCCCGATAAAAAACTCCGACCATCCTTCCATCCGCTGAATACGCGATGGAGGGCATCCCCACAACATAATTTCCTGGACCTTCCCACCTGACAATGCTGGCGACACCACCTGTCTGGAGGTCCCAGCTGATGACCAATAGATTTCCACCCCAGCGACTGACGCTGGATAGAATACGACTATCCGGGGAGAAAACGAGCGCCATGCACTCTGCAAATATATCCTGCGGGGATTCGAGGGTTTGAAGTCGTTGGAGAGTTACTGAGTCCAGTACGTCTATCTTCATGGCGTCGCCCCAGGTAATCGCGATGAACCTATTGCATGGTGACCACACAGCCAGCTTGATTGCAGAGGGACACGTTATGGCCGCAGTAGTTTGATCCCATGACGTCGGTACCCCTTGCACGACTCTTGTGAAAGGACAGGCGTGTGACTCATATAGTTTTCGTACGATCGATTTTTGGGGCGCTAAAACGAGCGCCGAGTGATAGATATGTGCAGAGGATGCACTGATGATCTCGAAGTACCCGGTGACGAAACGAAGACAGTCGTTGGTGAGCCCAAGCGTCGGTGACTCCTGAATCCGGTCTGAGTAAATTTGGGTAAGGCACCAGGTGCAGAAACTCGACACACCTCCAACCAGTCCGTGGCGACTTGTAACGCCTCAACCGCGTTCCTGGCAGCACCGAGGACGCTTAGCACTTCCAACCAGCACAAAAACTTCTTCTTGAGGAACTGGCGTAGGGTAGGGGTGATTGCGGGTGCGCGAGCCGGTGTCGTGTCCGCATCAACGAGGTGTGTGTGCCACGACATACACGCATATCGCAGAGCTGGAGTGATGCACCGTTTAGTCCTCTCCTCCAAGTCGCTGATATCCGAATTTGCGACACCATCCGGGAGCCCGCACATGTTCTTCTCCAAAGTTCGATTCATTAGGCCGAGACAGTTGATCAGAAGTTGCAAATGGTGGTCCGGGGGGGAGATGTAAAACCTCTGGTTGGTGCACCGGGTTGGATCGGTAACGAAGTCGGGGAACGACTTATGGAAAGGCCGAACAGGATGGTCAGCATCCTCCTGGAGGATGAGGAGCGAACCGATCGATGATAGTAAGGGGAGTACATCTTTGATATTAAGTCCCAGGAGCACGGCGATGGCGGATGGAGAAAGGGGGTTCACAGCGAGGATAACAGCAGCGAAGACGGAACGGGTGCTCTCCGGGTCGTCGTCACCAAAAGCCTCCTGGAGAATTGACGCGTACAGTGAGTCCAAGGACTTTCCTTCACGAGCACCGATCTTCTGTGAATGCAGAAGAAGATCCAACTGCGTTTCGGGATTCCTCTTGTTGTTATCGATGAACTTGACCGTTGCCGCGGCATAGACAAACAGTCCTGCTGCCCGCTCGCAAAGGCGACCCAACTGTTTTTCGGTTGGCCAGTTGTCCAATTTACGTCGACCCGCGAGTTCCGAGAAGCTGTGTCTGAAGAATAGCCGTACGTCACTGTCGACTTGGGATGGCTCGACCTCGTGGAGAACGAACACGTCCGTCATTTTCACCAACAGCGGGAGACGGAAACCTTCGTGGATGTGTTGTTCCGGCCGACCGGTCAGGAAGAATTTGACTTTCGGGATCCCGGATATCAATCGCCCAAGGACGGACAGGATCGCCGAAGCCGGCTCCTCGTCCTTGCATTCGTCTATGGCGTCGATGACGATCACAGTCGAAATGTTGGATTGATTGAGGGGCTGAACGATCAACTTGTTCATCTGGCTGTACAGTGATTCGTAGGCAATCTCTGGGTCCGATTGTATCAACGGGGTCAGGATAGATCGAAACTCGGTGTACTTGCGTGCGAGTTGGACGGCCAGTGTTGGGAATATGAGTGTGAGGTTGCTCCGGTCCTCGAAATCTCTTGAACAGAAGAAGGAGGCCCCGAGTTGACCGCCTGCGAACAGCCTCTCCGCAACGGTCTTCGCGATGGTGCTCTTCCCCGTTCCGGCCAGCCCATTCAACCAGTAGATGGGGGACTCGCCAAAGTCCCTTGCCCAGAGTTCGATGACGTTCAGAACGGCTCCGCGTGTTCCCTTGAGACAGCCTTTGCGTTCACCATGTCGATACTCGGCCCCGTTTGCGCAGCGGAAACTATTGAGGGCTGACTTTTCGGCTGTAAGGGGTCCGCATCAGACACCTATCGTCGAAAGTGGAGGACGCTCTGACCTGCACCCTGCCGAGGAAGGTTATTCCGTTTGTTTAGACATGAAAGGAGGAGCACCCACCATGAGCTTGCATCCTTGATCGTAGACCGCCATTTGTTGCATCATCTGCTGTCCCGGTCAACGTCGAGAAGGGTGACACGGTCATGAACGAACCATGTAATCGTCGACAGCATCCTGTAGATCTTCGAGGAGTCCGCTGACGTCTTCGCTGTCTTGAGCGTTATCGACCAATCGAAGAAGCGCAGACTCCTCGCGCAACGACCGCAATTGTTCTTCGATATCTTCGAGTTTACTAGGAGGGTTTAAGCGTCTAGTCTGAACAGAGACCGCTTGCATACATTGATAATCCTTCACGATGTTTTGTTTCCTTCTCATCACCTGCGGGCTGCTCGAGAAGCTCTTCTAGTGAGGCGATGCGCGAGCGAAGTATTTCGATCTTGTCCTTAACGGTAGCAGTGTTCTGAAGATGTAATCGTCAGTGAAGGACCTTGAACAGAGCGTCAAAATAAACCTGATATTGAGCATGGAGGATGGAGATGGATTGCGAGATGGCTTTGAGGGGACCAAATGTTTCAGCTGCCTCTGCGAGACCGACCACAACTGCAGCATGCCCAAGAGTCCGGTCATCCCGACCTCTCTCCTTAGCTGGTGGTGGTCAATACGGACTATAGCATAACCAGAACACCAAGACTTACCCCTGGACCTCCAAGACTGGACCGGCTCATGAGCATCCCCACCGTCCCGACAACTGCCGAATATACGCTCAGGAGCGGTCTCTGAAGGTTGCCGAGCACCTGGTCCCTGGTCTCCGTGCTCTCTCCGATTGAGAACCTTTGAATCCCTCTCAGCGTAGTGGGGAACGGGAGTATTGCGAACGGGTTGCTCACTCCGCGCTTCTGCGGAGCCTCTATGCGTTTGTCCTCGCCCCTGTGGTGCTATACGGGGAATAAGTAAGCGTCGGTCCCAATAGCAACAGCCGACCGCGCTCACTTGCGTTGCCACACTCATCCCCAGGGGCCGGAGTTGAGGCATTCGGCGCGGGAAGCTGTTGATCCCCAATCCTTCCATCCTGATTTGCGATCCGAGAACCCCCTCCGTCTCCTCCGTGGTTGAGATCTGGTGCGATGGTCGAATCAGCCCTGAGATCCCTCGAACGGCACTTACCTTCGGAGTCCCTGCACCACTCTGCACCGATGTTGGTGATATGATGGGTAGGGTTCTCAGGAGGTACCGGATTTTTGGAGGATTTGATACGTTTCTTCAGGAAACGCAGCATCTTGGGGTGGGAAGGGCGAGGAAAAGTGCGGTGCCTGGCCCTATTATCCCCTTACCTCACGGCTGACCATTGCTGATTGGCCCGTACCCCGTTCCGTTCAAAACTTCAATGTAAGGTTCAACGGATCCCACGCGAACCCCCAAAGACGACTTCGGGCTATGGGGCATTCGAAAATCGAATAAAGGCTTACGCCAGACGGCTCGCAAGAATACCGATATCGGTCACCCGTAAGAGAAACACCATCGGTGTTTAACATATCCCACCTGCGTCATCGTCGGGGGGATTGCCAACGCGAAACCAGTCACTGTAAAACACGGGGGCGGGGAAATGGGCCGACGAGCCACACTCCTTGATATACCGAACATGGCAAACCGTCGCAGACGTGTATATTTCTACATAGCTCTAAATGCCTCCACACTCGAAATGCACCCGTCCGAAGGTGATTTTGAGTCGAAACCGACACTGCGAGGCGAGGTCCGGACTATGGGATATACAAGGTGAGAGCGGTCGGTGAGTTACTACTTGACATACTGGAGGGTAGAAGGGATACGACATGTAGCCGACGTAGCATGGGTATAGTGCCGAAAATAAGTTGTCCAATGCGTAGATGCAGCTGGTGGGCAACCACACATCACCAACTACCCCCATCAGGGTGACCGAAATTGAACTCCACAACTAAACCCATTATCTCCCTCACCACCTCCGCGGGCATAGTGGGATGTTCCCCACAAAGCCTGAACGAAATAGTTTGACCGCCTGACGTTTGGTAGGTGGGGTAAGTTATCAGGGGGTTCCAGTCGTCGTCGCTTGGGAGGGTCAAATCTTCCAGGGATAGACGTCGCAGGGATGGGAGAAGTTTCGTGTAGGAGAGAGGATCCGGCCGAAGAAACATGTCGGAAACCACCGACCCTATGAGGTATAAGCCCTCGACGTTCGGCATGGTGACGAGCAGGTCCCCCACGGCATGGGTGTTGAGGGCCGCCGTGAAATCCACCACGCATTCTCGAGGAGTGAGCGAGATGAGGTTGGAGCACAAATTTTCATCTGCGCCTTGAAAAAGAGTTGTTGAGCAGCGCAGAGTATATTCTGTTGAATCCGCGTCAGCGGATGAGACTAATACATCTCTTAATGTATTAACTGAATAGCCATTGAGTCGTCCTGATGGGATCATCGGACACGCGCTCCGGAGTTACGATAGTCTTATGACTAATCG
>Ga0307517_10006378_pt1 | contig 17483 bp, 15 predicted proteins | sample 23_EM_MG_FD_194515 | JGI IMG/M metagenome (GOLD analysis project Ga0307517, IMG submission 194515) | Populus trichocarpa ectomycorrhiza microbial communities from riparian zone in the Pacific Northwest, United States - 23_EM | ecosystem: Host-associated > Plants > Roots > Unclassified | place...
GTTTTAAATTGATTTTTTTATATTTTTAAATTATTTTGACATTAAAAATAATTTTTTAAAAAAATAAATAATATTATTATAATACATTTCCAAACAAAAAATAATTTAAAAAACAATCTCTATCACATTTTTTTGTTTTCAAGGGATATTGAACATCAATTGACTATTCCTCATCCGAGAAAGGGAGTTAGAACAACAATGGACCATTCCCTAGCTGTTGTTGAGGATCGGTAGCTATCAATTAGCCACGGAGATTGACCGGTGAGGAATTTTTTATTTTGTTTAACATGGGTGTCTGGGCCAGCTTGCGCGCACCTCGACTAATCCCACGGGCCCTAAAGTTAACGACCATGTAAGCCTCCAGTGGCCATCATATGAGCAACCACATGACTCGAACCTGAGACCATAGAGGGAGCAAACCTCTTGGTTCCAAGCTCTTACCACTGGGCCACCACCTAGATGGTTCCAGTAAGCAATTGTTTGCATCATAAGTTGCGCGAGAATTGGACTCGCCGGCCATTGGCTTCTCATTTTTTTTTTCCACCAATAAAAACTATTCTTGCATGCATCAATCAATAATAAAACTTTTTATTATAAAATTTATAAATCAACTTATATATCAATCGAGATTAAATTTATTTTTTCAAACAATTTTAAAGTATTTTTATATTTTAAAATACATTAAAATAATATTTTTATATTTTTTAAAATTTGTTTTTAATATTAAAATGATAAAAAAAAAACAATAAAAATAAAAAAAGGCAGCACAACTGGCGTGGCAAACATGAACATTCAGCAAATGGTTAAATTTGATCGCACGTCAGAAGCTAATAAATCACACCCAACTCCACTTTAATCATGCATGTAAAGGTGGCGGGTCCCATGCACAAATAATTGATAACACATGGCACAAAAATTGTTGGTGCATAAATGCTTTTTTTTTATATTTTAAAAATATTTTATATTTTATTTTAAATTAATATTGTTTTAATATTTTTAAATTATTTTAATGTGTTGATATTAAAAATATTTTTTAAAAATTAAAAAAATATTATTTTAATATATTTCTAAACCCTAAACAATTTAAAAACTTTAAAAACCAATAATAACACCAATATTAGAATACGCTCGTATGCTCTCGTACGCTCTCACGAGGCTCCCACGGTGCACCGAGGAGCGAGAACTGATACGCTCGTAATAACTAGACCGCATCTTGTGCTTTTCCTTCCTGCTTTCCCTATCTTTTACGGGCCGTGGCCGTGACCGTGACCGTGACCGGGGCATTCATCCTTACCTCTCGTTCTTAGTTATTACAATCACAACCAAAGACGAGCAAAAGGGCACTCGAAATAATCTCTTATATCTTTAAATAATCCGGGTTTCCCAGCTGGATGTTTTTGTTAAGATTACTGGATAAAAAAGGATGAAATTTGACAGCGAGAATTGCTTGTGGGAGTAGGGCATGCCGAGGTATTTTTCAGTCTTGCAAGGCCAGGCCACCATTTCGATTTTCCACCTGTCCAGGTATTATATTATGTCATTGTAAACTTTCCTCAAGAATATATTTCTTAAAGAAATGGACAGCTCCAGCTCTGATTCAATAGCTCTTGTCTCTTTGGGAAGACAGAGGGTGCTGCAACCCTTAATTGCTAATGTCACATGGTTAACCAAGGAAAGGAAATTTGACACAATCCGTGTCTTTGCTTGCTTAAATTACTGGTTAGACACCAAGTTGTTTGTCAGGACACAACACAAGATTCCAATCTCCACAGTCCAGACTTGCATATTGGATCTTGGACTGATCCTTTTTAGCCCCCTCTACTCTCTCTCTCTCTCTCTCTCTCTCTCTTTACAGTCATCTTTCAGGAGAATCTTCTCAAATGGTGATTTCCCTTCATAAAGTCTGGAACTTTATTTTTTCTTGATTCTTTGTAGAATATAAAAATAGGTACCCTTCTTTTGCTGAGGTGACGCAAATAAGGGTTTGGTAGCGAGGGGCACATATATAGTAAGTTGGTAACAGCAATCCGAGGAAGGTGGTGACGTGCAGGGCAAATAGAGGCGCATAAGGGGCAGGTGTCCTAGCTCAAAAGGCCTTTGCTGTGCTTCTCTTTCGCCGGAATTCTTCTCTTTTTTTACTTCCCCATCTGCCACCTAAAGAAATATATTTCCTTTTTCTCTATTCGCACTTCATTGTCCTGAATTAGAATAATAATAAAAAACCCTCATCACCAAGGACAACTCTCTTGACGCCAAGACATTGCAATTTGCAGAGATTATGATGGCCTTTTCTGCATCCGGCGATACCTGAAAGGACCCATCTAACGGTTCTGCTTCTTTTGCTTCGTCACCTAGGTAATTTTTTAAAAAAATCACTTGTTTTGTTTTCGTGTTAGATTTGGACATCTGCGTTTTCATTGTTTTCTGTTTTTCTTTTTTTATATATACAATCTTCTGTTTTGTTCCATATTGTTCATCGGTTGGTTAGGTTGATAGTGTTGATCCATTGGTCTGTTTCTCTACCCAATATAGATCTGCGTACCTCATAAGAGAATCGAACTCTTGTAATAATATTTATTTTTTTCGAATTGGGAGAGCGATAAAGTTTTCCACCATTTGATCTGTGATTTTTGGGATCTTCTCTATCAGAGTGTACGGTTTGTGGTTAGAGTTTAGAAGAAATCTTGGCTTCAGGAAAGATGAATGGAGCTGTGCTTGTAGCTGTTGCTGCTGCTATTGGCAACTTATTGCAAGGATGGGATAATGCAACCATCGCAGGTACTTTTCCCGTTTGATAATTTATTTCCTAGTCTTACTGTCAAGGCCTGAAATGCTTCAAGGTTTCTTCACCTTTTAAAGGTGATTCTTTGCACAATAAACGATCACTTTCATGCATTAAGTTGTTTTTGTGATCGACTTATAGTAACTGAGATTTGCCTCATTCAGTAGTTGATAATTGTACCTTGCTTGAATTGACTAACACACAGTGCTTTCTGTATTAGAACCATGTTTTTTTTGGCTATCGATTCTAAGCGAATTTTTTTTTGCCGATGCAGGGGCTGTTTTATACATAAAAAGGGAATTTCATTTGGAAAGTGAACCTACTATTGAAGGATTAATCGTGGCTACATCACTTGTTGGAGCCACTTTAATTACTACGTGTTCTGGACCCATATCTGATTGTCTAGGCCGCCGTCCTTTGTTGATAATCTCATCAATACTTTATTTTGTTAGTGGTCTTGTAATGTTATGGTCTCCCAATGTTTACGTTCTGCTTTTGGCAAGGCTTTTGGATGGATTTGGCATTGGTTTGGCAGTAACTCTTGTTCCAGTTTATATATCTGAGACAGCACCACCTGAAATAAGGGGGTTGTTGAATACCCTTCCTCAGTTCACTGGATCTGGTGGAATGTTTCTGTCATATTGCATGGTGTTCGGAATGTCCTTGATGGAGGCTCCAAGTTGGAGAGTGATGCTTGGAGTTCTTTTTATTCCCTCAATCATCTATTTTCTATTGACTGTATTTTTCTTGCCTGAGTCTCCAAGGTGGCTTGTAAGTAAAGGACGGATGCTTGAGGCCAAGAAGGTTCTGCAGAGGCTCCGTGGCAGAGAAGATGTTTCTGGTTAGCCCTTCTGCTTTGCCTCTTTGAAAGTTATCTGTTCCTTTTGTCTGGTGATTCAAAATGTGATCTGCGTGAATTTTGAGTTTAGTATAATACTTTTTTTTTTAATAGCAATATTGTTTTGATATGCCTAGTGATGGGTGATACACAAGGTAAAAGCTTTCTGGAAGACAAAAGTATAGTTTTGGAAGTTTAGTTCATGCAGAAATTCTCCCAGCAAAATAAAAAAGATTAAAAAACATTTTGTGTATGAAAAGGTGTATGCATAGAATTTTTAATATGAAAGTTTGCTGTTTGATGTGGGGTGATTTTAGTTCTGAAATTTATGAATTTCCCTTCTGTCATGTACTTATGCTTCATGTTGAGGCAACCATTCTGTATTTGAATCATCACTCTCTTTGGCAGTTTGGGCTTCATATGTTTTGCTCTTACTAATGCTCAGTTGTTAGACTACTACTAACCACAATGTATATATGTGTTAATTTATTCAATTTGTTTTTGCTTCATCTCACTTCTTATCTCTTCACCACTACCTTGCAATATAATGAAACTTGCTTATTCTTGTCCTCGATTAATGATATTCCTGAAATACAGGCCATATCATAAATTGAAAGAGGGGTCATGATTAAGTAAGCTTTCAGAGGCTCTCATTTGATTTCATTAACTGTACAACAATTTGGCAAATGGCAGTGAGATTTCAGCTGAGAATTACATTTGTTACCTCCAGAGGGAAACTTTTATGCTTTCGGTATTCTATTGACCATAATTCAAGGGTGTGCCGATTCAACGTATCATATAGAAACCTTGATAATCATTTTCAGGAAGTTTGTACAAAACTGCTTGGCCGTGATCTGTTCTATTCTCTCTACCATGTTTATTTTACAAAATATCAGTGTCTTCAAGTATAAAGTATTCAGTATCGAGTGAGCGGCATTCGATTTCATGGATCACATACCTGTACTTTGGCCATATTGTAGCTGTTTATATAGAATTCTCTAGCTCCATATTCTTTCATAACTAATCATGTGTTAGTTATAGCTCTTAGGGTACATGAACACACCATGCATCCTCTTATGTTATGCACCTTACAAAATGCTGAATGGTGTAAACTCTACTCTGTCTCGCCACTTGTGGTGGGGGAATGCTCTTCCTATCTCTTTGTTGAGTCTTCCTCTCCCTTTCACTAAAGCAGAGAACCATGTGTTTGAATTTACAGCAACTTAAATAGATGGTTTGGTGACTATAGTCAATTTAGTTCTTAGTAATTGTTTTCTCTTTGTTTCTTATGCAGTGATAATATTGCAGTGTTTCCTCTTACTTCTCTACTGTTCCTGCATAGAAGTTTGAGTATTCTGTCATGTTTGGTGGAAATGGTGTAAAATCACTCACTACATGACTTTAGGATGTCTATTTTCACAATTTGGAAGTAATGAATTATCATGTTCATGACTAATCTTGTTTGGATGAACAGGTGAGCTGGCTTTACTGGTTGAGGGACTTGGAGTTGGGACTGACATATCAATAGAGGAGTACATAATTGGCCCTGCCAACGATTTCACCGATGACCATGATATAGCTGCCGACAAAGATCATATCAAGTTATATGGGCCTGAACAAGGTCACTCCTGGGTTGCCAGACCTGTCAGTGGGCAGAGTGCTATTGGTCTTGCGTCTAGGCATGGAAGCATGGCAAACCAGAGTCTAGCTCTCATGGATCCTCTTGTCACCCTCTTTGGTAGCGTCCATGAGAAGCTCCCTGAACAAGGAAGCATGAGAAGCATGCTTTTCCCTCACTTTGGAAGCATGTTCAGTGTAGGAGGGAATCATCCTAGAAATGAAGATTGGGATGAGGAGAGCCAAGCCAGAGATGGTGAGGATTATGCATCTGATGGTGCTGCTGGTGATTCTGATGACAATTTGCAGAGTCCATTGATCTCACGTCAGGCAACAAGCATGGACAAGGACATGGTCCCGCCTGCCCATGGAAGCATGTCAAGCATGAGACATGGGAGTCTGATTACAGGAAATGCTGGAGATCCAGTTGGTAACACAGGGATTGGTGGTGGTTGGCAGCTGGCATGGAAATGGTCCGAGAGAGAAGGTCAAGATGGAAAGAAGGAAGGGGGCTTTAAGAGAATTTATTTGCATCAAGAGGGAGCCCCTGGTTCTCGCCGTGGATCTCTGGTTTCTCTGACTGGTGCTGATGCCCATGCAGACAGTGAATACATCCAGGCTGCTGCTCTGGTGAGTCAATCAGCTCTTTATCCCAAGGAGCTTGTGAATGAGAATCCAGCTGGACCAGCTATGGTCCACCCATCTGAAACTGTAGCTAAAGGACCAAGCTGGAGAGATCTTTTTGAACCAGGAGTCAAGCATGCCTTGGCTGTTGGTGTGGGAATTCAAATACTTCAGCAGGTAAGAAATGGAGTCTACTGAGCTACTTGGTTTTTTTGTGATGAAGTTTATTTAGTGGCCTTCATTAGGTAGCACATTGATCTTGGCACGTGTTCTGTTTTCTTCAAGAGGGACACTTTCTAAACTTTAATAGCAGAAATTGTTTTAAACAGATGGATACACTCCCATTCCATCATTTTCTTCTTTTCCTTTTGACAACTACGCCTTAAAGTTTGAAGCATAGTGGATTTGTTAATGGAGACATTATACTGCTTTGAAGTTTTGTTTCACTTTTGTGTAAGTTGCTCCTGAATGTGTGCATATGCAGTTCGCTGGCATAAATGGGGTTCTCTACTATACTCCTCAAATTCTTGAGCAGGCAGGAGTTGGAGTTCTTCTTTCAAACTTGGGCCTCAGTTCAGCTTCTACATCTCTGCTTATCAGCGCCCTTACAACATTGTTGATGCTCCCTTGTATAGCTGTTGCCATGAGGCTCATGGATATCTCTGGGAGAAGGTAATTCCATTTCTTCATTTCCTCCCTGACTGTTTTCTGCCCAATCGTCACTATATTCGTTTAAAATCCCCAAAATGTTTGTTGCAGTGAGGATTACTGATGTACAATGATGTGTCCATGGCTAGGCCCATAAAGTAATCTTTTCTTGATCTAACATGTTTTGATCGAATAATGTTTAGGGGCTCAGGAAATGGGGGAAAATACAAGGTCTAATCATTGTTCGAATTCAATTTTGTGCCTTTTAAATGAATAAAACTGTAACATACTAATGGAATTAAAAGAAGAAGAAGCAATGATTCATGTGCATTTTCCCCGCGTTGTCCCTTGTTTTTCCCCGCAATCCTTAGTGCTGTTGTGTTTTGCAGGACTTTGCTGCTCACCACCATCCCCGTGTTGATCATATCCCTCATTTTGTTAGTCCTTGGAAGCTTGGTGGATATGGGCAGTGTTGTTAATGCATCAATCTCAACTGTTAGCGTTGTGCTCTACTTCTGTTTTTTCGTCATGGGTTTTGGGCCAATTCCCAACATATTATGTGCAGAGATCTTCCCTACTCGTGTTCGTGGCCTTTGCATAGCCATATGCGCCCTTACTTTCTGGATTTGCGACATCATTGTGACGTATACGCTCCCAGTTATGCTTAAATCTATCGGCCTTGCTGGTGTTTTTGGCTTATATGCAATCGTGTGCGTCATATCATTTGTGTTTGTCTACTTGAAAGTTCCAGAGACCAAGGGCATGCCTCTGGAAGTGATTTCCGAGTTCTTTGCCGTTGGTGCAAAGCAGGCTGCAGCTGCTAAGGAAAACTGAATCCAAGCACCTATGGATAGAAAAAGTTTTGACAGTTGCTGTATTTGTTCTGTTATTTTTGTAGAAAAAGCACATCATCCATTTTCCCCTTCCTTTTGTGATTTTATTTTACATTACTGTAAAAGTTCTTTTTCCTACTCTATGCTGAAATGTTTGAATACACCTCATGTCATGTTAGCTAAGAGTGGGGATGATCAATGATGTATGAGAAAATACAAGGAATAATTTTGGATTTGAAAGAGTGAAGCAAGGTCTTCTTATGCTTGGAGCATAAATAAACACAGCAACTGCATTTATACCAGACTGACTGAAATTCTGTGTTCCAGAGAGAGAGCTATGAAATAACCCCCAATATTCAGGCCATATATAGGAGAGCTCGTACTTCCAAATGCATTACCAAAACACTTGAAATGCAGGCACGAAGGAATCATACTGAGAGTAAATGACAGACAAGAACCCAAAGTTACACGAGACCCAAAAGAAACCAAAAACATTCCAAGTTCACTTGCATTAATACAGGAGTAAAACAAAAGCCCTTTCCTCTACTTGCTTGCTTGGTGAGTTGATATTTGCTGCTTTTCAGACTTGTTATTTCACACCATATCAAATCAAATCAAATCAAAACCAACATTATTACATGATCAATCATCATCATCTAGGAACACTACCAACAAGTCTAGCACCAACTCTATCCAACCTCTTAACCGAAGCAACAGCCTTCAGTTTGCCTTCTTTCCAAAAAGTCTCCACCATTCTCTCCCCAATCTCCACTCCTCTCTCCTCGCTGTCCACCACTGCCACCGCTGTTGGCCCCGCCCCACTAATTGTACATCCAAAAGCTCCTGCCTCTAGAGCCGCCTTCTTAACCCCTTCCATCCCAGGAATCAAGGGAGCCCTTTTAGGCTCCACAATTTTATCACTTGACAATGCCTTCCCCAGTCCCACCAAATCCCCTTGCAACACTGAAGCCACAAAAGCCCCAGCTTGACTACAATTCCACACATGGTGTGGCATCCCTATTTCAGCAGGCAATGCGGCCCTCATTTTCTTAGTTGGTGCTTCAAAATCAGGACTAACAAGCACAAAGATCAAATCTTTTTCAACTGGGAATTGTAAACTCATTAACTCTAGCGGATCATAACTTCTAATCAAAACAAAACCACCCATTATTGCTGGCGCTATATTATCAGCATGGTAACCTGAAACTTTAGCTTCTGATTCCAATCCAGCCAAGACTAAATCTTTCACCTCCAATTTTCTTCCAAACAGCTCATTCACAGCCACAGCCGCCGCCGCAGCACTGGCAGCGCTGGACCCGAGTCCGGATCCTAAAGGAAGGCCCTTTTCGAGGGAAAGAGAGAGACCCACAGAGCGAATGTTGAGCATTTTCATGGTGGCGATAGCAGCGATGCCAGCACAGTTATAGAGTGGGTTTTTGGAGAGCTTTTTGGGGGCCGAAATATCGGAGATGGAGAGCTCGCCGGGGTGGACAGAGGGGTCGACACGGAGAGAGACGAAGTCGCCGAGGCCATCGACGGCGCATCCAAGGAAATCAAAGCCAGGGCCAAGGTTGGCGACTGTAGCAGGTGCGAAGGATCTGACGGATGTGAAAACGGGCTCGGGTTCGGTGGTTGTGATGGTGGGCAGAGAGAAGTTACAGCGAAGGATTTCTGGTCTTTTGGGTTTAAGATTTGTTAATGGAGTTGCTGGGGTCATAGGTTTCAAAGGAGATGGAAAACAACATATTGCCATTTTTTGGTTGTAGAGGGAGAAAGGGAGGCTTTTTTCACTTTTTAGCGAGTAAAAAACGCAAGGGTTTTAGATTCCAGTCGTTTTTAAAGGGAGAGGGGTGAATTATTCATGTAGTTCTCCATGTTTTTAAGGCTGTTCATATTAGTTCCTCAACCTTAATTTCAAGCATACCAATCACGAGGAATACAGAGGAGAAGAATGCTGCTGGTTTCAGCATTTTCCATGCATGTATCACTAGCATCATCATAAGAGTATTTCCATTCTTTCATATAACACAAGCTGCCTGCTCTTGTATTGATTATATATACAGACAATTGATTGGCAAGTTGAAATAACTGCAAGCTATAATCTATCTCATGTGAGAGAGTATGTAGTAACAAGTAGCTCCTTGACAAAACTATGGAGGATTAAGTGGCTACCTAGATATAGATGGTCATGTAAATAAATTATCATATGACCAATTAATGCAGCCAAGTATCACCATTTTCTCTTTCCTGAGAAATGTCCCTTTGGATTCTTTCAGATCTATTAACTGACATGCTTCCCTCCCCACTCCGATTTGATAATTCATCTTCTCTTTTTCTCTTGGACTTGCTCTTCTTCCATTGTTCCACCTTGTCATCAGCAAATGATAAGAATGTTTGAAGACGTTTGGAGCGAGAGCGACTTTGGACAGAAGAATCGGATTCTTCGGGGAAGTGCCGGCTGAATTGGCGAAATGTGGTGCAAAAGTAGATCAAGAGAGCAAGCAAACATGCAATCCCGCAAATGAGGAAAAGCCCCCAGAAGCTTTGTAACTGTAGCTGATCTGCACTCGACCCAATGTCCTGGGAACTGCAGAGCTTTCTTTGCAACCACTTGTTATGGATGTTCTGAAGTTCGCCGTTCTCAGATAGTTGGAGAATGGCAGTAGACATATCAATGGCCAAGGGTGAATCTCTTGGAAATGCCTAAAAGAAACACAAAAATCATTAAGAAAGAAATGACCAGACCAAACAATTTCTTAAGAGGATTTTATACAATCATTTCTTTTCTACAGGCCTGGGCTGACACTATCTGAAGTTCCCTGATTTGTGTTTTTTCTTTTCTGTACAAATTTATGTAACACCTTACACACTCTGATCGCTATCCTATCAGACATTTGTTGCCTCTGGGGGGTGGAGGAGAGGGGTATGCCTACGAAATTCTACTCATTCAGGCCTCTGTTTTTTTCCCCTTGTGTTCTTCTCAAGCTACTTAATTCTGACGACTTCCGAGCTATTAGTTTCGATAAGAATAACTTAAGAGCAAATCAACTTCATTTAGTAAATAAAGCAGAAAAAAGGAGTTGGATTAAGTATCTCCAAGTTAAGATACTCACAAATCCCCAACCACTTCTGGTGAACTCTTGACCTATTATTGAGAACTCACAGTGCTCTGAGAGAAAGAGGTCTACATAAGGTCGCTCATCAACCACGGCAGCAACAGTACCATTTTTTAGGGCATCCGCATATTCTTCTGGTGAACCAAGAGGAACAAGTCTAGTTTTAGCAATGCTGAGTTCTTCATTTAGATAATTTTCAGCAAAGGATCCTACTTGGAATCCAATTTGAGCATTGCTAGTTATCAAGGAATCAATTCCTTTAATGGTGGAGGATAACTGTTGCACTGTGAGAATTGATGTCAGACTTGCAGTATAGCTTGAGTTGATTATCAAAACTACAAAAAGCCAGATTATCAGCACAAGGCGACCAAGTGTGCTCACAGTATTTTCTCCTGAAAATTCAAGAAAATTTGGAGTAGAATTATTGGCTAAGCTAGAAATAAAATTTTCAGGGCAAATAATCCAGTACATCCTTGTATAAAGGGTAGGTTTCCAATCCATATTTAAACGAGCTAATTTTATCCTTTCTAATTTATCATTTTATTAACCTTTTCTATTAAAATTAACATAATTAATAACATCTCAATACTAAACATGCATTTGATATTATATAAAAATAAGAAGAAGAATAGGGAGGAGAAAGAGGTTTCAAAGAGAGAGGTCCGTTCCCGTGTGAGTTTTTTTTTTAAGGTTCTCTTTGTCATGTGCTTTCAACATCACTAACCATGTCCATGGGATTCATGAACATTTTTCAGTATAATATTAAGCCATATACATAATTGATTCAGTTAATTTAGAGAAGAAAAATCAACACAAAAACTCATAATTGTTATATATATATTTGGATAAGGTGGATATAAGAAGATATTAAAAACTCGTATAAATACAAACAGATCTAGCCATTCCCCACAATTCTTGACATGAAGAGAGAAGAGAGAAGTTAATTGATGACAAGTAGGGAAATAGAAAATGAACTTACTGTGGGAGAAAAACAAAGTGGAGAAGCTAAACCTGCAAGTAAAAAAAAGAACACGGAATTACAAAAAGGGCAGAATGTACAAGTTCGGAAGAACGAAGTGCAAAACATTCTCCACATTAATCGAAATATGATGTGAACTACAAGTGCACAGCAATTAAGTATCCATCATTTAGTACGTGGCCTGTGGGCCATGAACAAAAATCTTCGAAAGATGTCCTGCATGTTCCCTGATCAGATAAGTTCATTGTAACCTGTGGAGTTCATCTACTTTCAGTTCTCAAATTAATCAAACATTAAAGAGAAAAAAGACCTTAATCCTCCATAGCCTCTATAACATGTTCTGCAACCCTTAGAATTGAACCTAGGATCTCTAACCTCCACAATCTGACGAAAGATATTACTTGGCCTGTCGGCCATCTGATTTAGACTATTTTCAAATAAAAACCGAACTTCCCTACTTGTCAATAGAGACAGTATATAAGTGTGAAACTGTGTGGTGTGTTGGCGAAAGGAAATGGGAGTTGAAGGGGGCAAGGGATCAGTAACATCTGGTGAAAGTTAAAGACTTCTGGCAGTCCTTAAAGCAGTAAAAAAAAGGAATTAATCCATGTCTAACATGGCATCTACTCACCAGAGAATTGTGACAAGCTGTTTCCTAGGTGGCCCTCGGAATTCATCATTAATTCTATGCTCAAGGATCCATACAACAGCTCCCACAATAAGGAAAAACATTGCCGTGACAGCCCACATCAATGGACTAAAAGGCCGCAAGAATGCCCAAGCATTTGAATTTCGCTTCTTGACCGGAGCCACCACAACTAGCCCTGACTCTATGTATGGCTGAGTGAAATCGACAATCTTTGTCCGGTTGGTGACAATAGCAACATCACCGATAACAGCATCGAAGACCTGTGACAAACATTTTCATAGGATCAGTATAAGCTACATCATCTGATTTTTTTCTGAGGGGCTGTATATTTACTCACCCTGGTTGTGATCTTGTAAACAAGATCGTAGTATGTCGGATTCTTATGACCATCTCCAAATGGAATGAACTTGTGTGGAACAGCGTATGGAAGCAATTTAATGGCAGCAAGAAATACATCTATGCAATATCCTTGGACCATGTCGGTGCCATTCACTTTTGAGACAAAATCCCGATAACTAACTCGGTTTGGGATTCCAATTTGTAATTCCTTTCCATTGTTTGGAAACACCCAGCCCCGTGGCCTAGCTGTTGTCCCCCCAGGCCATACCACACTCTGTAAATGTTGGCTTGAACTAGAACGGTTAGCTGCCTTTCCATAAAGTGTCTCTGGGGGCACAACAGATAGCCCAGAATAGTTTGACCAGTATCCAACCTGCTGATACCCAGTTTCTAATACATTAATGATATCATAAGAGGGATGTAAAATGGACCTGTCTGGATTAAATCGAAAAGGTCCTGTCAGACCTGTCATACTTGTTTGCAATATATTTTTAAGCAATTGGCTTCCTCCATCAAATATGCTCAATGCACCAAGGTTCAAATATCCCCCTCCTATTCCACCTAATCTCGAATCATTGGTAAAAGAAATGGTGTTTCCCTGATCGAAAAACGATTTCAATGCGCGTGCAAGTAACCAAACAGTATCATAGGCATATAGACCATAAGGATTTAGCCCAATAGAGCCATTACTCAGCTGGTTCCACCGTGACATGAAATCCCCTTTTCTTTTTGAATCTGGTGTATGTGGACGGAGTGCTAAAACTCCCTGGATTGAGTTGGCAGTAGTAGGACGAGGTGAAGCTGAATCTATAACAGTAGACAGCCAACTGGTAACTATCCAAACAAACCCATTCTCCATCATCCCAAGTGCCTTTGCAACATCAAAAACTAAGAGACCTGTTTCGCTGAAGGTATTCAACACAATTACTCGAGATTCCATCCCCAGAATCTTAGCTAACTCATCTTGAATATCGCTTCGGGTGGCTTTTGGTTCTGGAGGAAGTGCTGCTTTATAGGAAATTTTGCAACGCCTTTCCGCAAGTTTATCACCTAGTACAGTTATACCATTTCGGTTCTGATCATCATCATTGAAAACTGCAGTAACCTCAGACCAACCATAATAACTAACTATGTCTGCAATGGCAGTCATTTGAAACAAATCGTTGGGAGCTGTTTGAATAAAGTATGGGAATTGGAGAGGTGAAAGAGTGGGATCTAGAGCTGTGAAAGACAAGAAAGGAACTTGGAGCTCATTAGCAAGATGTGAGAGTACATGAGCCATCACAGCAGTTTGTGGACCAATAACAGCTACAGTATCAGTCTCCAGGAATTGCAAAGCTGCGATGGATGAAGAAAAACAATTCCTAAGTACTCGTATTTCACAAAGAAAACTAAACTTGCTAGAATTAAGAGAGAATTAAAGTGACACACTCAGCACGAACTAAAGAAAAACAAAATTAAGAACACAGAAATGAAGAATACCTCCAATGATTCCCAGAAATCCACTGAAGTTGGAATCATGCATATTTATAGACAACTTCCTTCCTCCAAGAAGGCTTGGATCAGAATTGATATCATCCTCAGCTGCCTCCATGGCAATCTTTGCGACTCTTCCATTGATGGAGCTAAATGTAAAAATAGCTCCAACATTCACAGTACCACCAGGGCTTAAAGCCCCTTGTGAAAAAGAACTGGTACAGAGAATCCAGAAGGACAAAAGCCAGGCCAGATTCATGGTGATGCTAAAAGATGAATCGAACACCTAGCTTCCAAAACGTAACATAATGAATTGTACACACCAAATCAAATTTATCAGGAATTAGAATTGCAAGAAACTTAAATCTACAATTGTAGTATCTTCAGTGGGAAGACACAGGGAACCAAGATTGAGCATAGCCAACCAAAATTCTATTTTATCAACAACAGGGAATTATAAGATGAAGAGGAATAAGGTCCTTGTCCAAGACAAGTGGTTTTACCCTGATAAAAAAACAAAAAGAAAGTATTTTCTCAAAAGCAAAGGGACCCATAAGCATTAAAAAAACACTTTCATGGTGTTGCTAAGTGCGAATCATGTATCCAAAAGCACAAGAAAAACAGCAACCCATTTGAGATCTCAAGAAGAGGAATCAAAGAGCAGTTAAACAACTTATAAAACCATGTAGTCCTTTTCCCCCTATAGGAAAACAAAATGTGTCCTGGTGCTGAAACAACAAACAGATACTTACTACAGCCCACCCTAGCCGTCCTTGCTGAAACAACTGGCCTCCGTCCTTGCTTACCAAGAGAGAGCCGGCATAAAGCAAAGAAAATATCTCTTATGATTTCAGGCCCTATTGATCACCATGAACATATCACACCTCTAGCTCAAACCAAAACCACTTTTCACAAAACATCATCAGTAGCTAAAGATGAAGAATAAATTTACGGAAAAAAACCCCAATTTGGCAAAGAAGAAAGTCTCGTTAATACATCAAAGAACTAAACATGTACAAAAACTGGAAGGAAAAAGGGAAAATTATAAGGTACTACAGTAGTAGAAGAGGCCTCACAAGTTAAAAGCAACGTGGGTCCGTCGAGAAAGAGGAGCCACTTGCTGACAATGGTGGGTACCGGTACTTGCCTTTAAAATAAAAAAAATTTAAAACAGGGGAATACTTGATGATGGGGAAAGGGAACAACGTGGTACGTTGGGATAGCACTGCACGGTGTGGGAGTGCAAGTTGAGAATATTTTTTCTTGAATTGTTTTTTTTATATATAATTAAAATAATATTTTTTTTTTTATAGTTTTGACTTTTGACATGAATTTCTTTGCCTTTTTCTTGGTGACAAGTGACAACCACTCTTTTACTATGGAGATAACGGAGGAGACTATCATCACCGACTCGAGGAAGAAGAAGACATTGTGGTACTCAATGGGGGAAGCAATGATGGTGTTTTTCAACCATTGAAGTCGAATATTCTTCCACAATTCTGATTGGCTTTACCTCTACCTCTACCTGTGCGATGGCAGTTTGGATAGTCCCTCTTGTCGTTGCATGCTTGTAAATTCTTGGCTAGTTGGGCTATTTTTGTGTTTAAAACTAAATATGCCATATTTTTCACGAGGACCACATTACATTATTTCAGTGGTGGTGCACAAATTAACATTATAATAAAACGAATTGCTCTTTTACTATGATGTCATCTATGGATGTAAAGATATTTTAACAGTAAATTATGGCAGTGTGCTGCCAGTTTTGCCCTTGATAAATTCGATAGCTTGATGTTGTTGGGTAGGGATTGTCTAGGTTTTTCATTGCATTCTTTCTTGGAAGCATGGTTAGACAAGGAAGCATGGGCAAACAATCTTTCCTGCTGTGAATCAGGGCTTCCTGTGGGCATGTAAGGTTGGTATTCGAGCCTCTTCGTCTCCTGGACTGTGAATATTGGCTTCATATGGGCATGCAAGGTTGGTATTCGCACCTCTTCGAGCCTCTTCGTCTCCTTGGCTGTGAATGGCTTTGTTTTTGCTAGGGTGGGGTTTGTGTTTGTTGATCTTATCCGTAATGGTTTGCTTTAATAGTTGGTTGGCTGAGAGAGCTGTACTATATAATAAAAGGCGTTGCTCTTTTACTATGCTGTCAACTATGGATGTAGAGACATTTTAACTGTGGGTTGTGGCAGTGTATTATCGGTTTTGTCCTTGATGAGTTCAATGGCTTGGTGTTGTTAGGCAGGGACTGTCTGAGTTTTTCGTCGCATTCTTTCTTAGAAGCATGGTTAGGCAGGGAAGCATGGGCAGACAATCTTTCCTACTGTGAATCAGGGCTTCTTGTGGGCATGCAAGGTTGGTACGTATTCACGCCTTTTCAAGCCTCTTCGTCTCTTAATTTGGCTATGATTGCACATTAAATGCAAGGCGCAATTGTCTAATTCGTCATTCGTAGGGGACTGTTAATTGCTCTGTTAGATTGGACATCGTTCTTCAACATCAGCAACTATCTAAGTTGGTCAATCTTCCCTTTCTGGATGCTGTCAATACATGTGCCGCCCACCAACCATCAAGATTTTAACATGCGCAGCGCAAGGCTAACGACGTGTTTATTCAGAAGCATTATTGAAAAAAATTATTGTTTTTTATTTCAAATTAAATTTTATTTTATTCTTACATTGTTTTAATGTGCTGATGTCAAAAATAAATTTTAAAAAATAAAAAAAATATTATTTTGATATATTTTTTCCAAGCAAAAAACATTTTGATAAACAATCGTTATCACAACATCAGAGGAGCTTTAAATTACGATTGTACTTCATGGACCATGATCCCATCAACTTCATGCTTCCTAAGAATATCATCTTTCTTATAGGAATATGATGTTTCTTATCCATTTTCAATTACACGTTCAGTCTCCGGTCTAGTCATTTAAAAAAAAAAAACTAAACATGCTCAGCCTTTTCATGTGGAGCAAAACTCAATGCATTGTAGATTGTTATAGTACATTGATGATTTTTCCCTTCACAATTATAAGGAAATTGCAGAGTTTTGGAGGGTAAAATGGTTTTTTTGCGTGGTTCAATTGGCATTACTAATTTGTTTAAGGTAGATTAGTTTCTCCATATTTTTATTACACAGTAGAATTACTAATATATCTTTTTAAAACAAAAATTATAACCTAAGGTAAGGGGCTTTTTTGGTTTTTTATTTTTTAATATTGTAATTACTTAATTACCCTTTCAATTTTATTTTCTCGAACTTGGATCCAAGGGTGTTTTTGTCATTTCACTTTGTATTTTATGTAATTGTCAATTAGAGTTAGGAGCAATTGGGTACATAAAATACAAAGTGAAATGACAAAAACACCATTGGATCCAAGTTCAAGAATATATATATATATAAAGTTGTTGGCAAATGTATCGCACGCACTAGCGAGTGAGAGGAATTTACACCTTTTGTGAGGTGTAAGCAAGCTCTTCTAGCCATCAAGTACTACCTTCCATGACATCATTTAAAGCGGTGCACCAAGAGCTTTTCAATGGTGGTGCACATGACGACAAAGGACAGATGATATAGCTC
>Ga0307517_10006379_pt1 | contig 17480 bp, 8 predicted proteins | sample 23_EM_MG_FD_194515 | JGI IMG/M metagenome (GOLD analysis project Ga0307517, IMG submission 194515) | Populus trichocarpa ectomycorrhiza microbial communities from riparian zone in the Pacific Northwest, United States - 23_EM | ecosystem: Host-associated > Plants > Roots > Unclassified | place...
TAATTATGCAATTAAACCCCTGATTTAAGCAAATTAATTCTTCAAAATTATAATTGACCCCAGAACTTTAATTTCATCCAATAAAAAACTAAATTGACTTTAAAATCAATTTTTCTTACAATCCAACCCTCCATAAATTCAATTAAACCTTAGAGAAAATTTAATTGAGTCTATAAACATCTGATTTTGGACTTTTCTTCCTCAACTTGAATTTTCTTTGCCAACAAGGCTCTCATTAGTCAAAAATATAACACCGAATTTCAATTATTGTATTTCTAAACCTCCTCAACCAATTCTAACCTTTCTTCGACATTCCAGCATTCTTTTCTTGCTTCTATTATTTTTTGATTTCTTCTAAATATATTTCTTTTTTTTTTGTATTTTTTTATTTTTTGTGTGGGAACCAAAAAAGAGGTAACAATAACTTACATTCTCTGATTTAAAAGGGCCAAGGCTTGATGTATTTGTTCATTCACCATGAGTTTTTGCTCTTCAAGAACTAAAAACAGAGGGCAGAAGAGAGAGGAGACAAAGTTGAAAAAATAAACGTGGTGGACATCCATCAACTCTTTTCAAGCAATAAAAGTTAAGAAAAACAAAAGAGATGAGAGTTAAAACAATGCGTGAGAAAACCTGCGAGAAAAAGAGCTTTAGAATGAAAAATACTATTAGAATCTACAGTAAAAATAGAGTAAATATATAGTGTTTTCATGAGCTCTTTTAGTTTTTTTAATATTTCTTTTCAAAATCAACATAAATTATGAATTTCAATTAAATATGCATAAAGAATAGAATTTATTGCAATGTGTGTGTGTGTGTATTAACATTATTTAAGATTAAATTATATATCATTTGTATTCTTATTATTTATCTTTTAAGCTATTTGATAATAAAATTATGATATGAAATGATGTCATTTAACTTATAGTATTTATGTTTGATTTATTTTAAAATAAATTAAAATAATATTTTTTTTATTTTTAAGATTTATTTTTAAAATTAGAATATAAAAATAATACAAAATATTAAAAAAATATTAATTTAAAGTTAAAAAATTAATTTTTTTTAAAAAACACATGACGCGTAAACAAACACACCTGATACTACTTGCCACATCAGCTCTCTCTGCGCGCCTTGAAACGGATAATCTCTCTTCTTCTCTGCTGTGTCTCGCTCTCAAAGCCAAAGCCACTGAAACTGAAAAACGCAGGAAAAAATGCTTGCGAATCCTAGCACCAGTACTCTCCATCACAGACCTAATTACACACACAACCCTCCATGTTCACTCTCTAATCATCGCTGCAAGCTCTCTCTCTCCCCAAATTGCCCTCGCTTCTCCAATTCTGCAAAATCCAACTTTTCTTCGCTTTCTCTGCTTCTATCAAGAAGAAAGCGTGAAAGGTTGTTTACTGTTGTCAATGCTTTCGAGGAAACTTCTGTGGCACATGACGCCCCTCAGTCTTTGCCTCAGCCTTTTTCTGTCAAAATCCCCGTCGGTGACAGACATGTAAGTTTATTAATATGCTTAGTTCATTTTTCATTTTTCATTCTTTTGTGGTTTCGATGATTTTATATTTAAATTTCCGAGGTTTTTTATAGGCAGAAATTGTGTAATTTTAACACATTTTGTTTTGGATAATGAATAGCATCGTGGAGTTTTATCAGTAATGGTAAAAAATTATGAAATGTGAACTTGTGTTTGATTTTTATATCTTTTTGTTTGAATAATCAAACTATCAGTGTAATTTAGGGTGGTTTTGATGAATTTTTTTTTCCTGTAGATATTGGTTGAGACGGGTCATATTGGGAGACAAGCTAGTGGTTCTGTCACTGTGACGGATGGGGAAACTGTAAGTTATAATTTGTGCAGATGGGTGTATAAGTGCTATTTTTTTATATCAAAGAAATAAATTGTTGACTTGTTCGATATGTAAACTTTTGAACTTTGATTCTTTGTTACTGGAAATGAGATCCATGTTCAACTTTTATTAACTTGTGCTGTCTTATTAGTTTGCGTGGGAGTTACCAAAAGACCTGGTGTACTTTCACGAGCAGAAGTTAATGATATGTTGTGAATTAAAAGGCTCCCCCAGCAATGAGTTTAAGTTTGTATTCCGTAGGTGGGTGCTAGCTAGTCTGGTTGGTGAAATCTTAACACTATTTCTTCTTTTTTTTTGTAGATTGTCTATACATCTGTTTGTTTGGATGATGTTCCTAGTGAGCCTTCTGATTTTTATCCTCTATCTGTAAATTATCAAGAGCGATTTTCTGCAGCAGGTCGAACTAGGTATGCCTGGTGTTTTCAACTTTTTGGAATTTATCTCAAAATTTTGTGAAGAAGACTAATATTTATTCTATTCATCTGCTATTGCTTTAGTGGAGGATTTTTCAAACGAGAAGGGAAGTTAAAAGATCATGAGGTGCTAACCTTCTCTTACAAGTACAAAAATGCTTAATTTAGCAGATGCTGAATCAGTTGTCTTTAACTATCACCTTTCAATCTAAGATTTTTAACTTCATTCCTTTATAGTGTGTATTTTGTTTGCGTGAGTTTAATTTGCTCGCAAGTCTTAGCATAAGTCAGAAATTCTGCAAGTCTTTGCTTTCATGTTAATGGATATTACATAATTTGTCTGATAATTGGAAACTACACGATGTAAATAGCTGCTAAAATTTTTACATAATGCTGATGTCCTGTTTTCTACAATATCGTAAAGAAAATGAAAATTTGAATGGTGATACTGCATCATTAATCAAAAACCTCACACTCTTGTCAGCCAAGAATTTATAATTGATTTATGAACACAAGTGCAAGGTACATGAACATGAGTATAAATTCAGATTATGTAGACCGTAACAGTTGTACGATATACCATATATATGTCTAGTTCATAATATGGTAAATATCTTATACCACAGGTGCCATTTATGATGTTATGTGTGCCTACAATGTCAAACTCTTTCTCTCTGCCTCATATCACATGAACCTATTAACTAGGATTGTGAGGCTTGAGCTACACTATATTTTTCTTAAATATTATTTCTCTAGCCATTTTTACTTGGATAACTTGATGAAGAGCAAAGATAAAAGAATTTATGTAGCTTTTGTTACTTTCCAGAAACATATTGCAGTATTTCTCTTACAAACTCTACTCTCTCTCTACCTTTGGAAAATGTTTTTGTCACATATCTTTTTATGTAGTTGTTCTTTGGTTGCTTCTAGGTTCTTATTTGTAGATTGATAGACAGGCCTTTGCGCCCAACCATGTTCAAGGGCTTCTACCATGAAACCCAGATACTATCTTGGGTAAGTCTTAAAGTTTTTTTTTTTTTGCCTGCTTAGATATTGTTCTTAGTATCTCCATGGATTGTCTTTATTCAGTTTAAGAAGCACATCATGCAGTCTTATTTTTTTGTTTTGGTTTTTATTATTTTTTGCAAAATTACATTTACAAAAGATATATAAGGTTGCCACTCAATTATATTTCATACAAAGGTCCTGGGAAAGAAAGTTAGGAACCATTTTCTTTGTGGAGAACCTAGCAAAGACTTTGGAATTGTTTGTTTTCTGTTGATATTTTGGAATGGAGGGAGAGGAGCAAATAAAGAGGGATAACTAGAGATATAGAATCGGAAGAGAAATATAAGAAATAGCTCTAGGGAGAAAATGGTTGTTATGGATTAGATACCAAGAATTTGTTTTTCCTATCTTTTGTCATCTACCATTCAACATTTTTGCACTAACTGGCAGTTTTCATGTCTTAAATGTTCGCAAGCTTAATTTTTTTTCGAACTCCTGGGAAACTATTTCTTGGTGCTGTAAGCCTTGTGTGGTTTGTTTGTATTTTCTCAACTGATTTTAACTTGGTTATTCGAAAGGAAATAAAAGCTGCCAAGTAGACAATTCTGAAAATTTTAACCTTAAACAAGAGCTGACTTGTATTTGCGTGACCATGTTATGCCCACTGCATTAACTTGAGTCTGTCATGTATGTTCCTTTACGCTTGTCTACTAGTAATCAATGCTTAATCATCAATCAACATTTTGAAATTTGATGGGCTGCTATTTGACTTAATGTCGTTGTCTTACTGGATTTATGAATTTGCTAAGAATTACCAATTACCATAACCTCTTCTGAACAGGTTTTGAGCTATGATGGTTTGCATTCTCCTGATTCTTTGGCTGTCACAGCAGCTGGAATAGCTGTGTGAGTCTTACCTCAAGTGTTGCTCTTTAATCTTCCTGTTCTTGAAGTGTTGAAGTTCCAAATATCATGTTATTGTGTACTTATTCTTACTTCTTAAACTTGATTGCAACAGAGCTCTTTCAGAAGTACCAAATACAAAAGTAATTGCAGGAGTTCGAGTTGGCCTTGTTGACAATAAGTTTATTGTGAATCCAACAACCAAGGAGATGGAAGAGTCAGAATTGGATTTATTGCTGGCTGGTACAGACAGTGCAATATTTATGATAGAGGTCAACCCATAGTTCTTTGATAATTATCTGAACTGCAAGGCCTTTTTGCGTGTATCATTTTTTTGAAATGAAATTTTTGCTGGATCATGCTTGTGGCAGTTCACTGTGTGCAGTATAAGTGCATAGTATATTCAATGGAGTCAGATTCCATCCAGGGCATCCCTAACCTTTCAGTACACCAAACTAAGATAGAAATATGTAGTTATGGATGTTGGCCTTTGTGTTAAACCTTCATATGATGTGGATGCACCATTTACCACTTCATTGGACACATCATTGAGAGTGCATTTTGTGTAAAATCAAAAATTCTGTTTCACTTGGCATATGCATTCAATTCCACATTTGTTGGGAAAGGACAATTTTCAAGAGATTATTAGAGATGCCTTACTATCATTGCCATCACTTTAATGTGATGGTCTGAGGAGTCAAAGTAGTCCTCTTGAATTTTCAAAGGCTCGAAGATCATTTGCTTTCACGTGCTGGTTAAGTACTGACTAAAAAGCACCATTGTCATGAAAGAAGAAAACTCATTGCAACCCAGATGGGCTTTAATCCTCAATAATTAATTATTCTGTTTTTGGGATGTGATGAACAAGTTCTCTTATTATAACCTTTTGTCTTGGCACTGCAAGGAAGTGTGAGCAATAGACTTAGTTTGGGTCCTTGTATTGTGGCCTAGCAAAATACCTCATTTACTCCTTGCAGCTTCACTTTTTAGGAGTTATCTAAATTAGCCTGAGTAATTGGTCATTGACCAAACTGCTTCCAGACTACTCATCATATCCTCTTGGAAGGAACTGAGCAACATGATAAACATAACCCTATTACAGCAGTACTCCTATCATTCCTGATCAATAAGCTCCTGATCAATAAGCTGGGCGTTGCTGGTACTTATGCTATTTCTGTCAAATCCTGACATTTTAGGATACTGCTCAGGATGCTACCTTTCAAATCAAAAACTTATATACCCTGGGGTTGAAAATAAAACATGTTTAGGCCTTGTGTGGATGTCTTTTTTAATTCATTTGGTAGAAAAACATAGAAGTAAATTAGCTTATATGGTCATAGTCTCACAGATTTAGATTTTAATTGGCTGATTCTCTTTCTAGATAACTTTTACGTATGCTTTTCTTTTTGCCTTTTTCTTTCTACCTGTTCATTCATTTCTCTTGCATTAACCTAAGATTACAGAATGAAATGATTCTGAAAATACACTTGCATTTCAGTACATCATGAGGAACTTAATTAATTAGGTACAGTTTGTTAACCGTAGTAATGATACGATAACTATATTAATGATATGTGTCTAATGAACTTCACAATCCATTACCTCTATTGCTTGCAGGGTTATTGTAATTTTCTTACAGAAGAAAAGTTGCTTGATGCAGTACAAATTGGGCAGGTTGTTTCTTTGATTAAAGTGTGTTGCGTACAATTTTCTCATATTTCATCATGAACTGAAGTAGATATATTTAGTGTATCACCTATCAGAAAAAGTATATATTGTGTATAATCTGTGACTGTTTCTGTGCAATATGCAGCAATAGCTGCTTAGCTGATTGGTGTACCCTATGCTAGTCAGCACTCATTATTTTGTTTGTTTTCAGTTATTTGACAGTGGTCACATTCTTGATGCCACAGTGTGGCTATGAATTGACAGACAATATGATTGCTATATATGTTGTTGTTGTGATCTTCATTATGAGCTGTTGTTTACCGAGGCAAGAAAATTAAGTTGCTGTATAACATGTTACCGATGAGAAAATATAATCCATGTATCCTCATGTTTTATCCTTTTATTGGTTAGGGGCTGGTTGTATTGATGTTTGGCAGATCTGATGCATGCTTTTGCCCTTTTCAGGGCATGTTCAACTGTTTTACCTTAATTCTTGCATGTTCACTAAAGCCAGGATGCAGTGCGGGCAATTTGCAATGAGGTGGGTGTTTTGGTGAAGAAGTGTGGGAAAGCTAAAATGCTTGATGCAATCAAATTACCTCCTGCTGAGCTGTATAAGCATGTGGAGGTATAGTTTCTGTTTATCTTTATTATACATCATCCTTTCCTGCCAGATGTTTTTTAATAGCTACTGCTTCTTTAACTGTTAAACTGTTTTCTGATTTAATATTAGGCTGTCTTTATTTGGTAAAAGCTGGATAATAGATTCAAGGGTACTCTTGAAGAACTTGATTCTGTATTATACAAATCATTTCTGTTCTGATAATGGCACTAAATGTATGATGCATTTGCATAGCAGAACTATCAGCAACTAAGATAAAGCTTATATTACGTGTTCTCCATTTTGCATTTGTGCCCATTGAAGAAGCTTTATCTTGCAATGTTCCTTTTGGTATCATATTTTCCGAGAGTTATGCACATGATGCTATTGATGTGCAGTACTATGGAGGGATGTTGCATGTCAAGCAATACCTTAAGTTAATTGCATCAAATTGAGACATGATTTTACAGACTGAAAGGACCTGTTTTAATGTAGCAGGTTTGAGCTGCCCAGTTATCCATCCTAGTGATTTATGGCCAATCTTGTGATTCCAGCTTACCTTTGTCATCTTGCTCAAATTATTATTTGAGTACACTTACTTTGCCAAGAGAAAAAAAAATAATGATACTAATGTTTATACTGTTCCTTGTACAGGAAATTGCTGGTGATGAATTGGTGAAAATATTGCAAATTACAAGCAAAGTACCAAGAAGAAAAGCCCTTGCATCACTGGAAGAAAAGGTGCTTAGTATACTTACAGAAAAGGGATATGTAAGCAAGGATGAAAGATTTGGAACCCCTGAAACAGTTGCAGACTTGCTAGAGGTTGAAGATGAGGATGAGGAAATTGTTGTAGATGGTGAAGTGGATGAAGGTGATGTCCACATAAAGCCAATTGGACGCAAATTCTCTCCCTTGGTAATTCCAACTCAATTTTGGTGCTCGTGGTCTTTTTATCATGTGTGATTTGCAAGCTTTTTGACACTTTATTTTGATTTTCCTTTTCTAGTTGTTTTCTGAGGTAGATGTGAAGCTGGTATTTAAAGAAGTTACATCCAAATTCTTGCGGAAACGTATTGTTGAGGTATGTTGGTTTGTGGTCCGTGGAAGTTGGAAAAGTAGATGAATAAAAATAACTTTACATTCCTTCGTTTAAGAGGACTCAGGAGAGTCATTAATTATGGTCCCATTCACTTCCCTTCCCACTTACCCACAGCAATAAGGTTGACACAGACACAGACATGCCCAATTCTTTCTTTCTTTCTTTTTATCTTTTCTTTTGAAAATTGCATCCGGCAATGTTAGATTCAGACTTTAATTTTCTTGGACATTCAAACACATATTTGGTTTCTTGTGGCACGCGAGAATTTTACATTTTCCCAACAGAAAGGTATCTTTCACTTCAAGGGCATTACTACTGTCCATGCTGTAACCTAATATTTTCATTTTGTAACATTATTGAATTGTTTACTATTTTCTTTTGAAAAAAAGAAAAACTGCGTGTAACTTAAACTTTGGCTCCATTTGGAATTATGGTTTACCATATAAAAAAATCCTATTGCTCTTACCTGTCACATTATAATGTACTGGAAAGTTGCCATGGTTAGAAAAATTCCAAGTGCCAACAGTATGGAGTCAGTTAGGATGTGATTTTTCCATGAATGAGACTATGATTGATGCTGACATGTTCACATGTAATTTTCTTTTTACATTGCATTTTTTTACAGGGAGGAAAAAGAAGCGACGGGAGAACTCCAGACAGGATACGTCCAATTGATTCCAGATGTGGAATACTTCCCAGAGCACACGGAAGTGCTCTTTTCACACGTGGGGAAACACAGGTTTGATTAAATGTATTTTTGCTGTAGGAAACATGCAGTGGTTTACCTGATTCTATGCTTGTATCTTATCTCACTCGCTTATACAAGCAAATGCTCAAAAACATTAACGTGAATGGGTTATGATGTTATGTGATTCTACCCCCTTCATTGCTGAACAAGCTTATCCATCATATTTTTGTTTGTTGACTAATTTCAAGTGTTTCTCCTTCAAGTGACAACTAAAAATGGCTTGAGAACTTATGAAGTGACTCTTATGTTGACTTAGTTAATAGCTGTGTTTTCTCGTTATCTGCTCATTTCTTTTCTGTTTCTAATCCTTTTCCTACTGAATAATCTCTTATCCTTGTTAAAACAGTGCCATTGTTTATAGATCCACCCGGCATACCTTCTTTGATTTCACCACTTCCAGTAAAGGCACCAATTATCTGTCCATCAACCAACTTTTTTGGTGATTTTAAATTCTTCTCCTTCCAAATAAACAAATTTGATCAGTTCTGTATATCATGGTGGACAATTTTTCATTTGTCAACCATTATTTTAAGCATTTTTCTTGTCTTTCAATAAGTTAGCATCTTCTAGTTGATAATGTTTGGAGATCAGTGCCCCTACCATGTAGTTATATTTGCACACATAATGTTGTTGGTGATCGTTGAGGATGTTTTTCTTTTACAGTCACTAGCAGTTGTTACACTTGGTGATAAACAAATGGCACAAAGAGTAGACAACCTTGTGGACGAAGAGGAATTCAAGAGGTTCTATCTACAGGTCTGTTTACCATGATCTCCTTTTTGAAATTGTTTTTTATTAATAAATTGGAGTCATCTAACAGCCAAGAGTTTCTGCTTCTCTTAATGCTTATAGCTGTGAAGTGTGAATTTAATTTACAAGATCATTTAGGCTTTATCATTTCTATAGTAACCTTTTCTCACCATGCTGTTCGAAATTAAATCGACCAATCTTTTAGTTCAATTAGACATGTCTAATAAAATTGTTTCAAGGTTCACGCCGCGTTTTATCTTCCATATTTTTCCCTCTACCAGTAAGTACTTTAGAAATTTACTTTTGCTCTTAGAATATGAATAACTTTAGAAAGGCTTTGGAGATTAAAAAATGGTGATCTAGCTATGTATATTCGCACTGCTAGTCCCTTTTGTCCCATCAAAAAACCAAAAGAACAAAATTTAAACATTATAAACATTGTTTATTTATCTTTTTTGAATATGGAATTAAGAAAGCAAGAAGGGTACTGCAGGTATATTCAAATATCATATGTGAATAACTAGATTGGTGGCTGGCCTTTAACCTGAAAAGGAAAATTTAGGAGACGATTATGTTTTTAAAGAAGTAAGAGAAATTCGATAATCAGGTTAAATTTTGATTAATTTAATAATATGATAAAAAAATGAGGCAACAACAATAACAAATAAATTAAAAAAAATATTACCCTGGGCAAAACTAGGCTAACATGTGAAACTCGTAACCTAGACATGAGATCAGTCCAGATTACATGTCTATTAGGTCATTAGATTGAAATAATTTGATAGAAAAAGAAATTGAAAAAAACCATAAAACCATTTTTTCTTTTAAAAAAACAATATCGAATGACAAGAAAAGAAAATGAGAAAAAAAGGATATCAACTTTTTAAATTCATGACTCGGGTCATCAAACTGAAAGCATTAACAACAAATATTCAATTTGAGAGTTAAATTGAAAAGAATAAAAACATTAACAAAAGAAAAAAAAAAAAAAGAGGGCCAAAATGAAAAAAAAAATACACTATAAACTTGGATTAAAGGGTGAAATTAAAAACCATAAACTTTTATAAAAGGGTCAAGGAAAAAAAATCAAAAATCAAAATAATAAGAATCAAATTGAAAACATTAGTAAATGATAAAAAAATTAAACATATAGAATTTTTCAACGTGTTTTTTTATATAAAAAATTTCATAAATGTAAATTGAAAAACTTATACATACATTTAATTAAATAAATCAAGAACTACAATGTAAATAAATGAAAAAAAAATCATTAACGATAAATAAAAATAAAATTAGAAAAATTAAGAGACAAATATAGATTAAAATATTTAATATCGCAACACGAGTCATTTACCCGATTGTGTTTAATGATTTTATTTATTAAAATTTATTTGTAAAAGAAATCGACACATACATAACATTTATTGAATAAAATAAAAAGAAAAAAAATTATATGCAAGACTGCACATGTTAAAAATATTATAAAAAAATAAATATTTTTTATTTTTAAAAAATAAATTTAATCTATATAAAATATATATATAAATTACAGATGAATCATACTAGTCCTTTAAAAAATTAAACACATCCAATATAATTAAAAAATAATATCTACTTAAAAAAAGCTAAATAAACAAAAAGGAATCACAAAGAAGGGGTATTAATGAAAATATAAAGTTAAAAATTATTTTAAAAAAGACAAAAAAAAAGCTATTAATTAAAAAAATCAAAAGAAAAAAAGAAAAGAGAAGCATGAGGTTAGGCCAAGCGCTAGGCCTTTATTTTTTTTTAAGTTAATGGGTCGTCCGCCCCAATTTATTTTGAAAAAAATAGACGATGCGTCATCAACCCCCTAGATTGTGGCCGCTATGGTTGCCGGAAAAATAGGGTTCCTGTTTTTTTCTTTCAAAAACTCATTTTCAACCCATTTTTTTTCCAAAACATCTAGAAAATACTATAGGAACCATGTTAAACCAATCCATGACCTTCAAAAACGCAAAAACCCACCTCAAAACCCAAAATCAACCTAAAACCAAAACTTTTCCCAAGCTCCAATCTGTTGTTATAGATACTTCCAAGGAAACACCTAATTTGAACTCCTCTCATAATATGAAACCATTTGGTATAAAAATCAATAATTTTAGTGGTCAGAATCATTGTCAACGACAACCTTTTCTCTCTACACCGGAATCCGGCGATTCCCCTCTCTCTTCCCACCCAAAAAGAACTGAAAAATAAAAAAAATAAAGTTTGATACCAAAATTGATTTTTCTAAAATTAAAGGGACTGATCACCTAATAGCTAAAAAAGATGGGAGGCTATAATGCACTTTTCAAATAAATTTCAAAGTTGCCACCTATTTTATCTGTTTTTTTCACTTAAGTCCTCAGTCCTTCAATTCAACCATTCCTCGTAAAAGAAACATGCAATTGAGTGCTAATTTAGGCATAAAAAAACATAATTGTGCAAAATAAAATTTCAAAGACCAAAATAAACTTTTTTTAAAAAATCCACTACTCCAATCCAAGGGAGTTAACAATAATAACGCTACATTAAAACCAGGAGCCCTTTTAGTTTCTTTTAATTGTATATAAGTTCCTATTCTATGGGTCCTTCAAATAGCGGGAACATCTTGTTTATATTACTGAAAACAAACCATTCGGTTTCTTATGTCATGGGTATTTAATGAAGTTTAAAGGATCTAGAGTATTTATATATGAAGCAAACCTTTTGCTTGTAAAAATTTTCCTACTTGATTTCTTCTGAAAAGGTAGTCATTCTCTGCACTCCGTTTAGCTGCTGTGTTTCATAATTGAATACTATATAGCATTTTAACTGATTACACTATTATAATTCCTGCTTGTTGAAACTTTTGCATTTGGATGCTTTCTGACATTGTTCTAATCTTCCAGTACTTGTTTCCTCCATCATGTGTTGGAGAAGTGGGCCGGATAGGAGCACCTAGTAGAAGAGAAATCGGCCATGGAATGCTCGTGGAGAGAGCTCTCAAACCTATATTGCCTTCTGATGATGATTTTCCTTACACAGTACGGGTTGAGAGTACAATCACAGAAAGCAATGGCTCCTCAAGGTCAGAAGCCATAAAAAGTGCTAATGTTTTAGTTATACAATCACAAGATCTTACTTTTGATATAGTTTTTTGGGTGCTAAAAACCTCTCTTTGTCCAAGTATTTCATGTTGAGTGTTTGCTATCATACTATGTGATTTGGGTCTTATTATTTAGCACCTATCATTGAACAGCATGGCCTCTGTTTGTGGAGGCTGCTTGGCATTACAAGATGCTGGTGTTCCTGTAAAATGCATGATTGCTGGGATTGCGATGGGTATGGTTCTTGACACTGAGGAATTTGGGGGTGATGGAACGCCCCTCATTCTGTCTGACATAACTGGATCAGAAGATGCTTCTGGAGACATGGATTTCAAGGTAAGAGTTACTGGGCATCTCCAGATTTGTGCTTCTATTTTATTTCTTCTTTGTTTTTTCATGAGTATTGATTAGATGCTTGCTTGAATTTGAAAGTACTTATTTAAATTCAGAGGAAAGAGTATACTGCAATCATGTTAAAACCTTTTTAAAAGATCACCTTGTTTGGACTTTGCAGGTTGCTGGAAATGAAGATGGAATAACTGCATTTCAGATGGACATAAAGGTCATTATCTCTACAACTACTCTGTACCAGACAGATTTCATGTTTTTTGCCTAGACATAATGTTTTTCCTCTATCCAACATCCTGTTGCCAACCCTATAGCAATCGATGCATTCTTCTGGTTGTTCATTTTCACGAGTTAAATTCCATGGCCTATAAATCATAATCAATTCCGATTTTGACATGATAGGTTGGAGGAATCACCTTACCTGTTATGAGAAAGGCATTGCTACAAGCAAGGGATGGCCGACAGCATATTCTTGGTACTGGAACCTAGGCAATTTTTTTTTCTAGAATTCATTTAAATCTGTTTGACCAATAGTTTGGTGCTATCTTGCCAGAAGTATGTGGAACTGTAGGCACGTATCCTTTACACCATACCTTGTTCTGTTATATCAGTTTGCGTGAATGTATAAATATTACCATTTTCTTAATTAACTAGAGCTGCTAATATGCTTCAGGTTTACATTTTTTGGAAGCACTCATTTCACCTATTTTGTTTTCTATTTTTTTTATCAGCTGAAATGTTGAAATGCTCACCTTTCCCTTCCGAAAGGCTTTCTAAGTATGCCCCATTGATTCACATTATGAAGGTTTGTTTATTTTCTATGCATCCTTTAGTGATTTGCTGTTGAAATTAGAACTTATAATCTATGATGCCTTAACACACACATTATCAATCATAATATTGTTTTATAGGTCAATCCAAAGAAAGTTAACATCATCATTGGTTCTGGTGGGAAGAAGGTGAAGAGTATAATAGAAGAAACTGGAGTTGAGGCCATTGACACACGAGAAGATGGAATTGTAAGATCAGATATAGAGTTTAACTTTCATTGGTTTATGACTTGAAATCAGTTGCAACTTCTACAACCTTTGGCTTCTGCAGGTAAAAATTACTGCAAAGGATTTGTCAAGTATAGAAAAGTCCAAATCCATTATCAATCAGCTAACAATGGTTCCAAATGTCGGTGATATCTACAGGCATGTCCTTTCCTTGAGCTGCTTTTCTTTGTTTCTATCTTTTATTCTTTTTTTTTTTACCCTCTATTTAGATCAATTGAATAAAAAAATGGAAATAGTTATCTTTTATCATTGTTACTATTATGGAAGATATTTCAAGAATGCATCAAAGATTTGCTTCACAAAGGCTCATGTGAGTAAAGGGGTATAATTGGGATTAGTTTCATGATTATTAAGTGTATCTGTCGTTGTCTATTTGGCCATTTGAATTTTTGGAATTTATTTCTTGTTTAAGTATTTGTTACTTGATGATTGTGAAGACAGAACATTTGACTTATTCTCTTATTGATCAGGAACTGTGAGATCAAATCCGTAGCTCCTTATGGAGTTTTTGTTGAGATAGCCCCAGGGCGTGAGGTATGTAGTTCCAGTACACAATTTTGATAAAAGCCAATAACCAGACTGTTGTATTGCATAACAAAATTATTAACACTGGAGTTCTAAGTAGCTGGAAAGAAAACACTATCAGATTTTTTGCTTGGACAGGCTTCTGTAAATTTGATATTTGTTGTAATTGCAGTTGCATTGGGCATCAGAATTCCAAACTTCATCAAAAGATTGTTCTCTTCACAATAATTTTTCCATATTTTCATTAAAGATAGGTTTTTCTTTTCTTGTTTGGGAAAAGTAAAAATTAAAATACAGCATGTAATCAAACTAAGCTCAATTGACAAGGTGTGGAAGGCATTTAAGAATATGTTACCTACATAACCAAGCATATCTGAAGTCTTATTTCATTTGAGGAAGAAAAGACTCGTTGATTTCTCAACTATTGAATTCTGGCAGGGACTTTGCCATATTAGTGAACTAACTTCGAACTGGTTGCCAAAGGCTGAAGACGTAAGCAGTACCATTTTTGCTTTCCCTCCACATTATATAGAAGCCATAAGAATTTTTTTTTTCCTGCTATAATGTCAAAAGGCTAAAATTTCTACTCTATTTTTTTTTGTTACAGGTTTTCAAAGTTGGAGACCGTGTTGATGTTAAACTAATTAAGGTAGGAATTTCTTATTCATTAAACCATCATCGTGCCCAAGTCCCAAGACACTCAAGTTTTATTCACTGACAAGCTCTTTTTAGCTAACTTTGGTATTGGCTATTTTTGCCAAATTCTAGAGTTTTTTAACCTCAATTATTAATTAATGATACCTTTGATGCCAACTATATTTATTATTGATCTTCATTTCTGTACATATATATTAGCATCTATGTCGCTAATCCTTCAAATCTGTTATAGGTATAAAGGGTGGCATTATTGCCACTCCTTCAATTGTTATTCCCACCTATATAATTATGGTGTGACCAAACTAACCTTCTTCTAGACTTCTCTTTCTTTGCAATTAGAGCTTATTTTATAATGATAAACCAAGGATACCTTTTTAATAAAAATGCTTTTTCAATAAGATGAAAGTTGTTGAAGAGTAAAATAAGTAGTGATATGAGCAGAGTCTTATGATAATATCAATGTGAAAATAGCATTTCATGAGTATGAAAACACGAAAGATGATTGAAGGCTGATGGTATTCATTTACTAGAAGTTTTTTATTTTATTTTTTTTTATTTCTTTAAGTTGTTTGAATTTTGATTACGCTAGGAGCAATGATGTCCTGCAACTGCAAAAAATAAAAAATAATAATCAGAAATAATTGTTGCCATATAATTTAACTGCTTTTTTCTTAACCTCAAAATAAGAATAGCAACCATGTCCAACCGGAACCACTCAATCTTCTCTATAGGTTTAGCATCTCCTGGAAGTTGAGAATTCTTATTTGGAGTTATTTCAATAATATTTTTCTGTCCCAGCAGCTAATAGTCTTCCATTTCTTCATCAAAAGTCTTGCAGGTCATTTGCCATACATATACCCTTAGCTTAGTTGTTCATGATATGATGCTGAAGGTTTCAGTCTCTCTATAAATGCTTTCTAGTTAATGAGATGTACGGCTTCACCTTTTCCTTGATGGGTTCATCTGGATTTAATTTTCCTTCAATGTGCTGTATTTACTCATTTCAGTTGCAGAGGAAACAAAACCTGAGCAAAACTGGAACATCCTTAGTGTTGGACCATCAATTGCCACATTAATTGATTTGCACACAACAATTGCTGCTCTTGACACAACACTTAAAGAAATTGTTCTCTAGTAACTATGTACATGCATGTAATACAGGTAAATGAAAAGGGACAACTTCGACTTAGTCGCAAAGCATTGCTTCCTGAAGCCACTCCAGAGAAGTCCAGTGCAGAGCATCATGCAACTGATAAGGCTAGTCCCAGAAGGATTGTGCAAGCACCAAAGGATGGTTTAGGTGAAGAGTACAAGGATAAAGACAGTGCTGTAAATTCCCCAAGAAGTGATTCAATAAAGGATGCTCCAGTTTCAAAAAAGAAAGTTTACAAGGGATTAACCAGTTCTGGCACAGAGGGGCCAAAGAACAGTGTTGCATCTGTCAGTAGCATTGCCAGCAAAGACGAAGGTACTTTAGTGAATGGAGATGCTAAGATTGGATAGCAAACGTAGTCTGTTGTTCATTGATGAATAAGTTGGTTTCGTTATCATAATAAAAGATGACAGGGAAAGAGCATTAGCTGGAACTGAAGGTACGACCTGCCAACTATCTCTAAATATATACATACATAGACACGTGTCTGTGTATGTGTGCATGCATGTGCGTGTGTCTAGTGTTCAAATGAGACATGTAGTTAACCATCCTCCAAGGGGGTCACTTTCCAACTTGGTTATAAATTTGCAAATAAAAAAGAACTGGTTATATGGAAAATTGCATGTGGGGAATAAAGAAATGTCCTCTTAAATTTTGAATTTATACTTTTCTTCTGGTGGGAAAAAGGATAACATATTGAAATTTGTTGGCAGTCACCACCAATATGAAGAGAAAGGGACCGCTAAATTTACAAGTTTGTTTGGGAAAAAAAAAAGTGACAAATAGGTAACCAACGCCACATGGAGCGGAATAGCTCATGCATGTTTATGTTTGTTCACGTTCCTGCATTTTTGTGAGCATGCATACATGCATACCGTCGGCCAACATGGAATTGGAAATGCTGTATCATATGGCAAAAATCTTGTTGATTAAGAACTAGCTACTATTTTTATGCTTATTTGCTAAAATTGTGGGGTTGGATAATTATCGAATCTGTAACATTAGGTAGTGCCTTTTTTTTTTTTTTTGGCGCAGTTATATTTGCGATTTTCCTACCAAATAGAATTGAATTCTAGTCGCTAGAAGTACATGATAGTGTGGACCATCTCATAAATAGTTTTCATATAAATATTAGTTATTTATGTCAATATTTATGTAATTATAGTGTAAATAGCTTTTTATAATTAGGGCAATATTGTAGTTAATCATAGCTGATTTTATAGAATGTTAATCAAAATTATTTTTACTTAATGAAAGGAACCCTCAAGGGAAAGCGTCATTCAACCAATTTGATATGGTATCAAAGTTTCACTTCTAAATCTCCATTCCATTATCTTATTTAAGTTTTTCTTTGGTTTTCTTGACTGGTTAATTAGTCCTAGATACCTGTGATTCTTGGGTCTTGAATTTTCTTTGATTCTTGGTTTTCTTTGGTTTTATCGTGTTTGTCAAGAAGATGACAACAAGCAATTATGAGTTGCATAGTGTTCGACCAGAAAGAAATTATTCTGAGAATTTTAGTTTCAAGTATGTCACAGGGAAAGAATTGTGGGGTC
>Ga0307517_10006382_pt1 | contig 17475 bp, 9 predicted proteins | sample 23_EM_MG_FD_194515 | JGI IMG/M metagenome (GOLD analysis project Ga0307517, IMG submission 194515) | Populus trichocarpa ectomycorrhiza microbial communities from riparian zone in the Pacific Northwest, United States - 23_EM | ecosystem: Host-associated > Plants > Roots > Unclassified | place...
GTTCACCCGTGGCTACACTGTTCCTGATTCTGTTTTAGGGGTTGTTTTGTAATTTTAAATTGTTTGATGTAATTTTAATTTTTAGTATTGAATTTTTATAATTTGTAATGTTGATGTAACAAAAAAAAGAAAGAGAAAAGAAAGAGAAAAGAAAAAATACAGTAAAGAAAAAGAAAAGAAAAAAATACAGTGAAGGTGTATGTGTTGTTTGTATTTTTTTTTGTTATGGATGTTTTGTTATATTTTATTTAGGATAAAATTGCAAAGATTAAAGAAGAATTTAATATTTTGATTTGCTCAAGGATAAAGAATTATGAACTTACATGTAAGTCGTATTTCTAAATTCGATGAAAGAACAGAATTTTTAAAACTTCTTTAGCACATCAAGTCCACGAAGCAGCTTACCTCAGGTAGGGTGTGTTAGGGGTGCTAATACCTTCCCTAAACACAACCAGTCCCTTACCCGTGAATCTCTGATAAGACCAGTACCCGGGTTTCCTAGTAGCCTTCAATTAAATACTAGGTGGCGACTCCAACGAATCAAATCAAAGCAAAACGATAATGAAAAATCGCCAGCCGACGCCGCGCGGATTTTTGACGTGCGACAACTACATTTTGCTATCATTAGTATATCTCTATTTAGAATGGAGATATTATGGTTCATTTGGTGTGTATACATTTTTTGGGTTAGGTCTCATGTAGAAAAGGTGCTGCTGAAATCTTGTTATAAATGGATAGATGCATTAAAAAAATCATAAACCATTGATTGAGTTTTTAATTAAATATTCTAAGTTATTTAATTATATTATTTAGATGCCGATAAAAAGTATAAGGTTAAAACAAAGTAGTACTGCATCATCAAACAATAGTGTTCTTGACCCTTCGTTTTATTTAAATGTCGATCATGAAGAGGCACGTGATGTACCATTTAACGATGTTGGCTCATTGACTGCCGGTAGCAGATCTGGGGTCTCAACTACCAGGGATCCATATTCTGGCAAGTTAATTGCAGAATGGATGCCAGATTTAAACATGTAAGAAAATCTAATTTTGTTCAAATATAACATTAAATTAATATTTATGTGTTTATATAGCTTGGAGTTAATTATTTCATTTTCAAGTTTACAAATGTGGAAGCTATGAGAACAATAACATCGACGATGAAAGTGATGAAAGTGCCTTTTTTTTCATCTAGAATGGAGGCAGTTTCAAGATCATCTAGAATGGAGGCCTATAGTTGAGGCTTGGTAGGGGAAGTTCAAGGTTAGTATGTAATCAATACTTTTAGAGGATAAAAGATATTTTTAAAATTTAAAAACTAATTATTTTATGAAAATGATTTCAAGGAAAAAATTGATGAGATGAATATTTTTTTATATGATAGTAATAGTTTTTCATAAAAAAAATTTGTTCAATGAGTTTTTTAACCAAGTTGTGAGAGTTTTGGCATAACGCCCACACATATGCTATAAGATATGCCGAGTCAGGTGATGTTTGGAAGAATTGTAAACCTCCCCACATCATAAAGAGTAAATGAGAGAGATATCTAAAGTTATTTACATTGGACACTTTTAAAAGAATGTCACATAATGGGTCCTTGAACAGAAACAAGGAGGCCCACAGTTCCATTATCAAACATATTAAAGGATCACTTTTTTTCATTAACCATGCAAAACACCTGGTAAGAGCCTATTTATTTTTAAGTTTTTTTCTTCAAATGGTAGTTATTATTTGTGAAAAGGTTTAAGTACTGATTTATTTTACAGTTTACACAACTTGGACACGAGCTTACTTTGATGGAGTTTTATATGGAAACACATATACATAGGGAGGATATACAGAAATGGGTGCAACAATTTCTCGATAGTTGGGCTGAGATGTTTATTGTAAGTAGACTTTGAAATCTTTTGTACATTGTTTGGACTAATGTTTTTCCATCTATATCTCTAACTTGTTTTTCTTTGGTGTAGGAAAAATATAATGTCACCATGCATGCCCAATATGGAGAGGACCCTTCAATTTACTAAGAATATGATCTGAATTTATGGTTGGAGGCTAGAGCACCCGATGGACCCGATAGGAATTGGGTTTACGATATATCTATAACTACAACTTGAGATATGAAATCGAGTTATAGTGTCTTGACTGTAGGCAACCCATAATCCGGCTCGAGTCAACCATCACTAGTTGTTGAAGGGTTAGTTGAACAATGAGCTAATTCTTCGAGGGCTAAAATGGAGGCAAAGTATGAAGAACAAAAAAACCAGTTATATGAGATGAAGGCATACTTTTACAGTTATTATCCTCCCCTTACAAACCTCCACGAGATTCTCCTCCCCCTCCACCTTCACCTACAATTTGTAATTGATTTGTATAGACAATTGTAATTGATTTTTATATTATATTAAATTTGTTCTTCAATTTAAATTAGTTGTTTGATATTGTTTAATGTCATTGTGAAATTGTTTGATAGCATTATTTTTTAAAATAAACAATTTGTTTAAAGTCTGATCGAGTTTCCATTGGTAAATGATGAACCTTTTAACTACAGAGATTTATTAATTGTTTTGGTGCACATAGATGAAAATTTTGTTGGTAAATGATCATCGTTTTCCTTGGAGAATTATACAGAGTTGTTAATTGTTTCAATATACACCTCAATAGAATCACCAACAGAATATGTCATCGGTAATTCTGTAAATGAACCTATCGATGAGACAAATATGTTGCCTACATATATATTCGTTGGAAATCCATTGGTAATATTCACCAATGAATTTGATGATAGATATTGGTCAGCTTCTTTTTATGGACCAATGTCTATAAACCATCGTTATATTTGTTGATATAAAAATCCTGAACAAATATGACATTATGTTTTTGAAAATAAAAAGGGGGAGAGAGATTACTCTCAATTTCTCGTAGTGTTTCAGTTTCCAGGTATATTTCCATTTTTTTTGAGATCACAACTTCCATTATTATATTTAACAGTTTTATTGATGAAAATTTTTATTTATAATTATTTTATTGACAAAAACTATTTATTAGAAAAACACTAGTCAATAATTTCTATCTATTAATAAATCTATCATTAATAAATTTACTGATAATTGTATAAACGTACCATGCTGCCAAAAAAAAATAATTCCTTGAGTATAAACTAAATTTATTATATACACTAAATTTATTTATTCTCTCCTTTTGAGCTGTCTTTCTAACCTCAATGATGAAGAGGCTGTGCCCATCTATTTTATTTTTATGTACTTTAGTTTGGAATAGTGGGTGTCAATTATTCATTTGCCTGAAATCCCGTGAGAGGTCGTCGGTTTTGTATTATAATAGTAGTAATTTCTTAAAATATTTTTTATTTAAAAATATATTAAAATAATATTTTTTAAATTAATAATAAAAAATTGAAGCGGCAGAAACAAAAAGCCCTCAATTCAGGTCTCGTTTTTATGATTCAGATAGAAGCCATGAATGCACATCATAGCTGAAAAGAGGGCGGAACGTTCTATGCCCACAGCAGAGATTGTGGGTCACTTTTCCTCGTCTCTGACTTTTACCTTCCATACCCCACCGTTTCAACAACCAAACTGTAGAGGTTGGAGGCAAGATTGTTAAAATTGTGATTCTGACGGTACGGAAAATACAATATAAACTCAGAATGTAAAAACAGATCGTAAAATCGTAAAATTATAAGAAATTTTAAAATACATTAACAAAAAATTCATGTTTCAAATAAAAATTCATACATAGTTCAAGCACCTTAAAATACATGCTTTTGCCTCGTTTAGAATAATATTAATTTTTTTGTTATTAGTAATTTACTATGAAAAAATTAATTTTTTAAAAAATATGATCGCACTTAAAAACATTTTTTTTCTTTTTAATATGTGTTTGGTATTTATAATGAGAACGTTTCTTACTTGAAAATACATAAAAATAAATTAAGATTTTTTTTTAATATTATGACATCAAAATTATTAAATAATACTAAAAAAAATATTAATTTGATATTTTTTCATATTAAATGTAATTTTAAAATATATCCCAACACAATTTTAAACACAAAAATAAATTATCTTTAAAAATATGTTTTTTTGTTTAAAATACTTTTTAGAAAAAAAATTATTTTTTTATTTAAAAATTTTTAATATAATTTTTAATTATTTTAATATACTATATCAATATTCTTTGTGGTCCCTTTGGTAGGCAGGCTGCTACTTGTACCATGTATAGACCGAGGAGGGAAGAGTGAAGACAGTCGCGTGACTGTGCATTTCCACAGCCAATAGGCACATGACAGCTGGATCAAGGGGGGAATTTTATTTCAGCGCATCATTTTGGCACAATCGCAAAATCGGTCCTGAAATCACGATTTTACGCGATTTCATCCGATTTTTGCGATTTCACCCGATTTCAACCCGATTTCATCCATTTTTGATTTTTTCAAGCGATTCAACCCGTAATGCATGTTTTGACTCGTAAAATCGTACGATTTTACGAGTCAAAACGCGATTTTAACAACTTTGGTTGGAGGTCCCTTCACGGAGTCTCTGATTTTCACCATTGGAGTAAAATTTTCGTCAAAGCATTAGAACAATTAGAGCACTACAACTTACAATATTATCATTTCCTCTACAATGCCTGTTTTTCACTATGTAAGGCTTCATTATTTATCTTTTCTAACATTACTATGGACAGGATGTGTGAAATTTTATGTTTTTTCAATTTGATCTTTAATTTTTAATTTTTGATGATTTAATTCTAATTAAAGATGAATTAATTTTGAATTCTTATGAAAATATATTATTGAAAGAAAAGAGACCGAAATGAAAAAAAAAAAAGAAGCTAAACATGGATGGTGCATCATAAGTTTTGCAAAAATTACATTTTGGTCCTTAAATTTTAAAAATCACGCAAACTATACAATTTTAGTACCTCAATATTTTTCCAATTCAATTTTGGTACAAAAGTTCATTTTTTTTTTATTTTTTAGTTTCTGATTGAGAGAGGAGAGAGAGAGGTCGCTGGATTCCGATGGTAAAAAGAAAAAAGTGTCATTGACATTGATTTAGGCCACCAAAACAGACAATATTTGTGTCAAATGGTTTCATTTAATGAGGGGAGTTCATATTAGATGTTTTTTTAACCTTTAAAGTTCATGAAAAATAGATTTGAGTTCGAGTTGATTTTTGGATCCGGGTTGATTTTGGTTTTTAGGCGGTTTCTAGAGTCTATAGATATGTTTATCATGGTTTCTACGGTGTTTTATAGGTTTTTTGGGTCAAAAATAGATTAAAAACAGGTTTTGGGGTAAAAAGAACTTAAGCCCTGATTTTTTGGCTACCACAATGGCTAAAATCTGGGTAAATCATACAACACGTTGTCTGATTTTTTTTTTATGTACGACATGTCGTCTATCCCAATTACAAACAATAAAAAATCAAGGGCCCAATTACATGGGCCTTCTAGAAACAAAATGAGTCAGGTGGGCTGGCCTAGCCTTTGCTTTTTCTTTTTTTTCTAAATTTTCTCTCTAATTTTTTTTTAAATTAATGATTTTTTAATGGTTTTTTCCCTAATTTTTTTAATTTATATTTAAATTAGTACCCCTTCTCTCTTTCATTTGTTTGAAGAGTTTCTTTTAAATAACAATTATTTTTTTAGTTATGCATTTAAATTTGAATAATTTTTCTGATTCATCTATAATTTTTTTTATATCTTTTGTATGAATGAACTTTATTTTCAGTTAATATTTCTAATATGTACAGCCTTGCATGATGTTTTTTTCTCTTTTTATTTTGTTCGATCAATTTAATTTCTGTCTCTATTTCTATTATTGTTTTCTTAAATAAAAAAAATATAATAAACAAATTTAGCAAACACAACCGGGTATATATCCTGTTTTTCGAGATTAAATATCTTGATAGACACCTACTTCTTGATTTTTGAAGTTTTATTTTTAGGTATCGTTAATGACTTTTTATTTTTTTTATTCGCACACATAATTCTCGATTTATTTGATTACATGTATGAATAAAACAATTTATTTGAACTTAGATTTTTTAAACTACAGAAATGCGTTGAAAAAACCTGCGTATATAATTTTTTTTATATGAAATAAAAATATTTGACTCGCAGCAGAGCGCAGGTCATATAACTAATTATAAATCTAAAAGGAGTGGGAAAAACATTGTTTCCCTCACACCCATTAGCACTGCGGATTACAATAGTAATCCATAGCAATGAGTTTTTTTTTTTTTTTTCATTTTGACCCCTTTTTCTTTCCTTTGGTTATTAATTTTTTTTTTTAATTTAGTCCTTATATGATGTGTTTATGGGGATTTAGAGTTGATAATTTATTTTAATTTATCTTTTATATGGTTATCGCGATATCAAAAAAATATCCCCAGTATCGGGTTGGTATTAGAAAAATACTTCAGTATCGCAATATGGTCTATCTTTTAAAAAGTTTAGTTAAATAAAAAATTATTTTGAAAAAAACTAGATTATTAAACTTTATGGAGCAATGAGTTGGTTTGCAAGTTTAGTAATGTAACTTTGGTTGTCCCGGTTTGCAAGTTTAGTGGGGTATCTTTTTTTTTTTAATTAAACTTGATTATGTGATTGTTTATTTTTCTTTCTTTCATATAGTTAAAAAAAATATTTTTGGAAAAAAACATGTTATTAAATTTTAAAAAGTCCATGAGCCTGTTAAAAGGTTTGACAAATTTAACTTTATTTTTCTTTATTTTTTTATTTCATCCTTCGATTTTGAGTTTATTGAGAATTGAGTTTCATAATTTGTTTCATTTTGCTTTCTACGAGATTATCATAATCTTAAAAAAAATCTCAATTTTGGTTTGATACTTGATTTTGCGAGCATCTATTTTTGTTATTATATAGTTAAATAAATAATAATTTAGAAAAAAAAACAAGTTATTAATCCCAATGGAGTCCATTACCTTGTTTGCGGGTTTGACATGTTGACCCGGGTTACCCAATTCACGGGTTTAACAGGTTTACCTATCAAATTTGATATATTTTTTTTAGGTTCTTTAATTTTTCTAATTGTTTTTTTTTATTTCACTCTTCTTCAAAATTGGATTGGTTGGGAAATGAAATTTATGATTTATTTTTTTATACTTTCTATAAGATTATCACAATCTCAAATAAATTTTTTTTTTATAGTTGATGCTCGATTTTGCAAACATCTAATTTTATCATAAAATTAAATGAAAATAATTTATAAAAATAATAAAATTATTAAACCCATTAAAGTCCTTGATCCAGGTCACAGAGTGATCAAGGTTGATCCAATTTAACATATAATTGTCATCTTATAAATTTTTTAAAAGTCATACCTTATTTTTACCGGTTATCCAAATTATCTTTAAAATCATTAAATTAAATAATTTTTTTTTAGTCAACTCCCACGTATACAGGATGCTCTACTAGCTCTTATGCAATTACATTACAGGTCATGAGTGATAATGACCTTTTTTTTTTTTTTTTTTCTGAGCTCACAGCTACATCACGACGACGTAGGAGTGTTAATATGCTCAACGTGACAACTAATTAATTGTGCGTATATTCATTGGGTCATGAAAAGTGAAACCAAAACTGTCAGCAGATTGCGTGGTGCAGTGGATCCTAACAACGAAAATGAATTCTTGTCTTAAAATCACGGAAACCAAGTTTCACATTAGAATTTCTGTGTCAAGTTCATAACCCAGTTGCCCGAGCCATGCATGATACCCACGATCATGTGACCGATAATGGTTCAGCCGTTAGGGTGCGGGTGCTGGTGCTGCTGCAAAGCCTATTCGCATTGCCTCCACAGTAATCTCCTATGCGCTGTGTTTCTATAAAGGATATATGTGGAGATTCAGAATCAGACAAACAAAAATGAAAACGGAGTGAGTGAAAAGGAATTCCTGGACATGCTAATGGCAGAAAAGCAAGATGATAAGCAAAATTAAAATTTAAAGGAAAATTCAGTCAGCGGAGGGGGGGAATAATCTGAGACATGCAACAAAAAATATTGATTTTTTCCTTCATCTTCACAAAACATAATCTATACTATACCGAACAATTTGGATCAGAAACCCAAAAAATAAAAGGCAAATGGGCACTGGAGGGAAGGAAATACACTTGTACTATACCGAACAATGGTACAATCAACCTGAAATCAAATAACAGTGATGAATCAACCTGACATCAGCCAACACCAACCGTGCATGTTCTCTTTGTTTATACTGTTGCTCAAAGCTCATCACAGTGATGAATCCAGACTACAAGGGATAGCCATATCTTCTAAGATCTCTTGAGAAGAATGGGTGCCTTAAAGCTTCCCTGGCTTTGAGCCGCTCTGCTGGATCATGTCTTAGGAGACCTTGCAAGAGATCAATTAATTCACCAGCAGAATGATCCACGTGCTGCATTATTAGGTTCTGCCAAAGAAATTTTAAACAGTACATAAATTTGCAACTGCATGAAGTGAGGAATCAAAAGGCAGCATATTATCGAAGTGCATTTTATAAAAGGGTTAGAAAACAAAACCATAACCAATATAGAATTTCTACACAAGAAAAACAGAAAAACTGATCAAGAGGTTACTCTTTTTAAAATGAATGAATGTAATTGATTTGTTTCTTTCAAGAGAGAATGAAGCAAGGTAAGAAAAGCTATTTGAAAGATCCTTTTGTTAGCCATTCTGGAATTGAGAGACAAATATGGAAGATACTGTCAAGAATTTAAGAAAGGCAACCAGTTCTTATTCAATTATGCCTTTAACAAGACTTCTCTTCGTGGATTCCATTCGCCTCAGTTAATTCTGGTACTTTTGCAGTGAAGTATAGGCTGCCTGCAGGTTATTTCTACAAGTGAACTAATAGAGTTGGATTCTGAAAAATTACAGGCAAACGAGGCAACTTCATTACTGCTTTCATGCTTTCTCTTGAGGTTGCACCCTCAGGCCAATCCAATCGCATGCCTCTCCTGAAATATTTCTCAGCACGTCGACTGCAACAAGTTCAGGCACAAAGTAAGTGATTCATCCACATGGAGAGATGGAAACAATCAAGTAGAGAAATAACTGTGAATTCCTTACTCAGCCCTGACCACCATATGTTGTGGCAACGGCCCTAAAACCCTCTCCATCATGGCAAGATGCTCCAAGTTCTCATGAGTTTGAAAAAGGGCCTCACCCTATTCATAGAGAAACCAAACAACAAACATAAATTAGCATCCTTCAAGTATGCAATATGAAATTTAGTTTACACTTTTTATGGAAACCCATCAGATCTAACGACACAAATCACCCTAGACCATTATTAATGAACTTGGCAGATAATAATGTCTACTAGAACTTCATCAAACAAAGAATATTAACACTACATATAAGAAAAATTCTATTTTCTAAGGCAGTTTCCAACCCAAAGCAGCCTGTCTTGCTTAACCTTTCACTTGAAATCCTTTCTGGCCAATAACATTATTCAGCGGTATCAATGACTAGTGATCTCACATGCAAGAAAATGCAGTCAAGGAAAGAAAATAAAAAGCTGAAGTTACTTACAGAACATAATTCAACAAGTATGCAACCCACACTCCATATATCACAGGGATAGTTCCATCCAAGACCTGCAGAAGATATGCCATGGAATGCCATTAGGCGACAAGCATCAAAACATCAGAGCAACAATAGTTTCACAGCAATTACCTAAAATAACCTCCGGTGCACGATAATGCCGTGTTGACACCACATAACTGTGATCCTGATGTTCAAATGTGGTACTTCCAAAATCAATGAGCTTAATAGCACTTGACTTGGGAAGATTCTTGAAGTAGGAACCATCTTTTGTGGACCGCGAAAGAAACTAAATCACATGAAGTAGGAAAAATCATAAGGCTATCAACTTTGAGGGGAAAAGAGTAAAACACAAAATTCAACCATGGCTTAGCAGGGATTTGGAAACAAGAGAAAGCCCCATTATCATGTATCTCCTGGTGATTATCACAAATCTAAACAAAACCTCAAACTGTGAATATGCTATTAGCATATAATGTTACGTAAGAGTAAACCTATCTCAACAATGCATGACATGGCACCAAATATTCTAACAACAATGTTGCTGTAGATTAAGAGTCAAATCAAAATTTTTGTGTATCTTAAGAACTTCAAAAGGTGTAAAAACAAACATCCAAGAAAGAAAGGAAGAAGGCAAGTTTTTTTTTTTTTTTTTGGATAAGAGAAGCTCTGGTTGCATTCCAAATTTCATGTCATTTCTACTCTTAAACTTGCAGATACATATTTAAAGTCCTGAGGAAAATGCAAAATAAAAAAAGAAAAAAGCATACAACCAAACCTTTGAAGCATTACCTTATAATCTGGCACTTTGATGTACTCAGAGGAAACCAGTAGAATATTTTCAGGCTTCAAGTCGGTATGAATCAGATGTAAATCATGCATAACTGCAAAGGTAACAAACTAATGAACAAACTGAAAAACAATCATCCCTACTATCAACCAACTCCATACTAACACAAACAATATTTACTTAGGGGCTCAAGAAAAATATGAAAATTGCAAAAAGAAGTAAAAACATATGCCTATATTTTGCTTCCAATTAAGAGCATATGAGCATCAAGTTTATATAAAATATAAATAAAAATGGTAAAGAATTGTCCACACACATGCAACAGACTCCAAAAGTTGTCTGCCAAGCTCCCGGACAAGATCAATGGGAAATGAACGATAGCTGTTTTTGCGGAGAAAATCGTATAAGCTTGGTCCAAGCTTCTCAAATACCTGTTGAAACCATTTAAATTCATCCGCAAGTCCTTTAACTCACAGAATATTTAGGCACGCAAGAGCATTTATTGCTCCTGGAAATTAATCAAATCAGAAATACTGATAAATACTTACAATACAAATATGATTACGATAGTCAAACCAATTCCGTATTTGTACACAACTGCAAAGAATAAAACCACTTATACCAAAATCACTTCAAACTTCTAGAATGAACAAGGGTAGGAAAAGAAAATGCAAAGCCTTACCGTGTGCTACTAATATCATGCCTGGCCAGCCTCTGCAATACATCAATTTCAGTCATGGCAGCTTCGCGATACTTGTGTATGGAGCGGACAATTTTGATTGCCACTAATTCTTTCTTTTCATTATCAAAACATTCCAAGACTTGCCCAAAAGTCCCTACATGAAAGAAATCACAAGATTACCGTTAAAATGATAGAAATAACTACTCAATTATAGGACACAATCAGATGCAAAAGCCTCCAACAAACATGCTTTCGATGAGCAGGCAATAAAACTAAATATCTTGAAACTGAAAAGCAAATTCCACTGAATAAAGTACCCAAAAATTAAAGGAGGATGTAATATAACAAAATCAAAACCCAAAAAGTACTCACCTTCGCCCATCTTGCTAAGAATCCTGTCTGCAAAATGGAAGGAAAAAAAGATTATCAGAAATGAAAATATATGATCAGAATCAACGGATCTTGAAGCCAGAAAAGAGAGTCCGCATGCTTAATTCTCCAATTCATGGAATCAAGTTAAGCCAAACTTCACATTATAGAAGCGACCTTTTCAGAACCCTCTTAACTGCAAATATAAAATCTCCATTTTGCATATAAAAATCACCATCAGGCAGATAGTAAGAAAAACATTAAGCAATTTGATTCAAAATAACATTACAGACGCCTCGAATTTTAATGCGGGGGGCACGGAAGTACTAACAGCGCGGAGTCAAATTGTCTCCAATAGCAAAAACATAATGTCCATCTTTATCATCAGGTCTCCAAGGAGGTGAACCATTCCGATTGTAAAACAACCCGTAATTTGGAATCACTCCATTCCCATTCCCAAATTCCTGACCACAGAACATCCCTGGAACCACCTGCAATAAAAAATATATTAATTTCTAGCCAAAAGAAAAAAAAGAAAAAGAAATTCTGATTTCTTAGAAAGAAAATCTGAGACTTACCTTCGCAGGAGCTAAGAAAGGAGGAGGAGGAGGAGGTATGTCCCATGTTAAACGCTGTCGTTTCCTAGGACGCTTATCCATGTTTTTATGTGGAAACTCTGTTATTCTCTGCGTCTCCATTTCTCTCTCAGTTCTCTGGACTTAAAGGGGCAATCGAAGAATCCATCACTCAATTTGAATCTAAATTCTGAAAAACTGACACAAAACTTGTAAATTTGAAAGAGAAAATTTGGGGTTTTTTTTTTTTTGAAACCCTAAAAAGTACAATCTTGAATAGAGGAGAGAGAAAGAGAGAGATCTGGGAAGCTAAACCTGAGATGGCTTGAGTCTAACCAGGGTTACGTTCACACAAGTATTGTTAACCCAACGGATCGTTTAAGTTTCTAACTATGGTTAATAGGTGGGTCCCAGTCCCAGAGCGTTTCATCCTCCTTTAATTCTTTCACGGGACCACCCAGTGATGATTAGGGGACGCGTGTGTCGTTTAGATGTTGGGCCGGAAGGTTAATTGGGCCTGTTTCACATGCCCTAACGTGCCAAGGCACTAGCCACTGCTTTCGTCGTATAATTGTGTCCATCGCTTGGAACTAAAAAACCCTAACAGCAGTTTTGTGAGTGGCCATTCCCCAGCTCCGCAATGGCTCCTAAAGGTATGTCAATGGCTATCTTCATTTTCTTGATGATTATTATTATTATTATTTACCTGGATAGGCTATCTTTTAGCTGTTTTCAGTTTTGATTTCTTTACAGTTTCTTGTATTGGTTATGGACCTGGTTTTGTGATTGTTCGGACTAAAGGGGTGGTTCTTCTAGGCTTGGCTTCTAATAACAAGTTAGTGAAGTAAAAGGTCATGGTAGTGTGAATAACTGGGCTGCTTATTTGCTAGTGACTTCGATATTTATACTTTAGAGAAGATATTTTAGGGTTGTTTAGTGTATTTTTGTAGCTTAACATTGTTTGTCAGTGTCATTTAAGTGTGGAGCTTTAAGAGTAATATAAATGAGATTTGTGGTAATGGAAAAAATGAGATGATTGATTTAAGAGCATGTGGAATTTTAATGGTATACTTGCTTTCTTGTGTTTGTTTTTTGTTACTTAGATGTAAAGAAGGCTGATGCAAAGACACAGGCTCAGAAAGCTGCCAAGGCCTTGAAATCGGGTGCACAGGCTTTCAAGAAGTCCAAGAAGATACGAACTAAGGTGACATTTCATCGTCCCAGGACATTGAAGAAGGAAAGGAACCCCAAGTACCCTCGCATTAGTGCAACTCCAAGGAACAAGCTTGATCATTATCAGATCCTAAAGTATCCTCTCACAACTGAGTCAGCGATGAAGAAGATTGAGGACAACAACACTTTAGTTTTCATTGTTGACATTCGAGCTGATAAGAAGAAGATTAAGGATGCTGTGAAGAAGATGTATGACATTCAAACCAAGAAAGTGAATACCTTAATCAGGTGACAATGACCTTAATCTCTTTATTCCCTTTTGTTTGTGAGCTATTTATTTGAAGCAATGTTATTATAGAACAAGTTAACCTGTTTACAATGTCAATGTTTACCTTCACAACCTGGTACTGTTGGGCTTGCCTGATAAGAGGCTATATGCTCTTAATTTCTCTTCCTTTGTCTAATTTACAGGATCGTATTATGTATTTTCTTTTTTACAGACGTGTAGATAACATAGACCAAATCTAGCATTGCTAATTTGGTAAAAGATGAAATGAACATATTAGTGCATCTTGTTTAGTCTATTCTAGCATCTTCACTGATGTATATTCAATTATCTATATGAAAGCGGTTATCTTGTTCAGTTTGTTATCATCAGTTCATTTTCTAGCAATGGCTATTTATCTGATGCCTTGAAGCTTTGTGCATCAAACTGCAACAGCCTTGAAACCAAAAGCATGTTTTGAGTGTCTGCAAGTATCAGTGCAGATGTTAACTTTTTATGGCAATCTACCTTGCATAGGTTTCTTGTTCTTAATTGACATGCTGCTTTCATCTCTGAACTATAATTGCTCTGTTGTTTTGTTTCAGGCCGGATGGGACAAAGAAGGCGTATGTTAGATTGACACCAGATTACGATGCTTTGGATGTGGCAAACAAGATCGGAATAATCTAAATTAGTTGCCATTTCCATTTGTATGCCTTTCTTTTTTAAGCATTTCAATTTTCAAGTTCGAACTGAGAAGTTATTTAAGAACCTCGAGCAGAGTTGGGTCAGCAATTTCAGTTTGATACATTGCATTTGATTAGCTTTGGTTGATGTTTTGATGTCGTCTTGCTATGTCTTGTTTGACTGTCAAAGATTGCGATCAATGTCAACAGATGGTAGAAATCTATGCCATTTTTTCTCTCATTTCTTCAACATAAAAAATGTGGCATTTATCTTTGTTCCATTAAAGCATGGTTGATTGCTAATTTTGTGTCTCAAGTAGTGCGCTTGTCAGGTGGAAAAGAAAAGAACCATCTTTGCAAGAAATTTTTTACTATATTTACTGAATAATCCTACGCCATCTACCAGCAGCCAATTCAACATGATATATGATGATACATTTTCAGGATCTAAATCTAGGATATTTCGCGCTGCTAATTCCCCCAGTTCCATATTTAAATGGTTCCGGCAGCCTCCTAGCAATGCCTTCCAAAACCCAATTCCTGGATCGAAAGGCAAAGTCATGAATATACTACCCGAGCTTCTTTGAAACATCCACATTTGAATATAAAAGTATAATGTTTAGGTTTGAACAAACTGAGGTACTCGAGCCTTGCATGCTTGAAATATGAATACCCCTTGTTGACAAGACCGGCATGATTGCAAACCCATAACGAGCCAAGTAACGTGACGCTATTAGATCTCAGACCGGTGTTCCTCATTCTTTCATAGAAGTACACAGCATCCTCTCCTCTCCCATTCTGTGCACAGCCACAAATCACAGCATTCCAAGAGACGATACCCTTTCCAGGAAGTTCACAAAAAAGACGGAGACTATCTTCCATGCTTCCACATTTTGCGTAGAAGGTAACTAGAGAATTGACTACAAACACACTAAACTCACCCAATGTCTTAACAGCACAAGCATGAAAGCTTTTGCCCATTTCAAGTGCTACTATATTTGCAGTAGCAATAATAGCACAAGGTAATGTAAACTGACTAGGCTGCAAGAAAGGGAGGTTTGAGGAGGCTCTCAAGCTTCTTAAACAGATGCCGGAGAGAAATGATGTGTCGTGGAATACGATGATTGGTGGGTTTAGCCAGATGGGTGAGAGACAACATTGGGATTTTGTATGTCCTCGAAAGCTCTTTGCGCTTCTTCAGTGGAACCCAACTTGGCATACAAATCTAAGATTGCACTGCCCGCAAAGACTATTGAACTAAGGCCTATCTTCATTGCACATGCGTGAAATTGCCTTCCTAATTTAAGGTCTCCAGTGAAGTTGAGGAGTGAATATTATAAACTTTCAATTCACAAATATTATAATATAATAGCATTGTAGTAGAAGCAGACATTTTAATTTTATAATATTAAAAGTTTAACTAATCATCATGCATTGAAAGGACTTTATTTATAATTAATAAATTTATTGTTTATTTTAAAAAAACTATAAAATTAAAAACTATATATATATATATATAACACAAGTAAATAAAATAAAATGATATAAATTTTAACATGATTATATTTGCATTATAGTTTTTACCAATCTTTTTATTTTAAAGAGTTGTTTCTTTAATGTATACAAGGTAGATACTAAATGTGTAGACTAAAAAAAAAACTTTTATGTTATCCTTTTTTTTTTAATGTAGAGTTTTCTAAATGATTTAAATATTTCTATCTAAAAGAGTCAAATATAATATAAAACAACAACCAAGAATCTTCTATATATATAAAAGAAACCAAGGTCCAATCTAATAATTTGTTAAATCTTGATGTAATATCAATATTTCGTATTTTAATTATATGTGAGATCAATGTAAACTAAAAATATAGTAATGAATATAAATGTTTTTGAATTGTTTTGTTTAAATGAGTCTTTTTTAATATTCATAAATAATTGTAAAACAATAGAGTCAATGAGACCTATTAAATATTTTAATTATATCAAGGATCCAATTATTATAAAATATAATGTAACTTTAATATTTTTTAGCTTTTAATTATTGACTTTTTTGACCTATTAAATATTTTAAGAATTTTGATAAACAAAATAAGTGCCAATGAGATACTATATAGGCTAGGGGTGTTTTAAGAAGTGATTTTTTTAAAATGTGAAATAGCCATATTAATCAATTTATTAGAAATTAGGTTACTGTTTCGGTCTATTTCCTAGTTATCGATGAATTTGAATTTACATGTTTTATTTTCATATACAAAAATAAAATATTTTCCTTTCATGAAATTGAATCTTTTTAATTTTGGAATGCAAATGTTTTTATGGTAAAACAATATGTATAGTAATTATCAATAAAGTTGTTTAAATACATGTGATGGTTATAAAACTCAAATATATTTTCGTGGAATCAAATGTTTCCATACATAATTAGTGTTTTTATATATAGTTGTTATTGAAAATTCTTATAATCAAGTAATTTAAATGCATAGAAAATTAGTTACAAAAAGTATTTATGTTTCTGAAATATTTTTGTATATATTAACTTAATATCAAAATTAGAAATTAAAGTACTTTTAAAAAAATTCAATCATTAATTAACTTCAAAAAATAAAAGATAAATGATGTTATTCTCACTTCATATTTTTTTTAATGGCGCTCTTTTATTACTTAATAGAATAAAATAATCCTAATTGTATTCTTATGAATGATGATATTAAAGTAAATATATTAAAAGTAAAATATATTTCTTCAAGAGATTCAAAGTTTTCCTTTTTTTATATATATATATAGTACATCTGATCTTTACTTGAATAAATAATAGATAATATTTCAAAGTAATTTGATTATGTCAAAATTAAATACTTTGTAGCGTTGTTAACATGTGTTTTAACATAAAAAATCAAAATAAATTCAAAATTTGATGTGTATTAAACGACACACTTTTTAAATATTAAAATGGGGTCATATCAAACAATACAATTTGTTTTGTAAATATTGAGATGATGACCTATCGAATTAACCAACCTTGATGAACTTACAAAATTCATGATCTGAGTCACAAGATTATAATAACCCTAAAGAAAATAAACTGAAATAAATTATAAATTCAATTTCTAATAAGCTAAATGTTGAAGGACAAAAATAAAATAAAATAAAAAAATATATTTAATTTTTAAAAGAAAAGGACACAAAAAAAAAGTTCTAGTCAACCCGCTAAACCTACAATTTAAGCCATGAGAATGACATTACCTCATATAAAGAAAATTGAAAACAATTATAAAGTTTAGTTCTCAGCCAACCTATTATTGAAAGATAAATCTGAAAAATAAAAAAAATAAAAACT
>Ga0307517_10006383_pt1 | contig 17474 bp, 29 predicted proteins | sample 23_EM_MG_FD_194515 | JGI IMG/M metagenome (GOLD analysis project Ga0307517, IMG submission 194515) | Populus trichocarpa ectomycorrhiza microbial communities from riparian zone in the Pacific Northwest, United States - 23_EM | ecosystem: Host-associated > Plants > Roots > Unclassified | place...
GACGCCTCGCGGCTCTGCGTGTTTATCTGTTGTGTTGACCCCAAATCTCTCGCGACCGATAGCATGGAGGCACATTTTTGAGGCGTCGGATCCCATACTAGGATATTACAAGAGCGGAGACGGTGAGTTTGGAAGTGCTCAATCCCGTATCTCACCTCACCTTGGACTCTGTGGCCTTTTATTTAGTGGTCGCGACGCTTTCTGGACCCGGCGGATCTGTGCTTCACGTGTTTGACTCCCTCGAGGGTACGACCATCCACGAGAAGAGGTTGCATCACTCGCAAAACGGCCAGATTTACAGTGGGAGGACACTTGGTGTTGACGTTGCATTTGGTACCCGAAAGACGACAAAGGACGGCCAGGAGGCGAAAGATCTCCTTGTCTTGACCAATGGTCACACAGTACACCGGATTGACGGAACGAGCGGGGATTTGGTTTGGTCGTGGAGCGCTCCGGAACAGACGTACGTAGATGATTCTGCCCTAGTATCTCTGGGAGCTGATTGTGCTTTAGGTCGTTGGTTATCATTGAACGCCTTACCGTCACAGATTCCACGATATATGCGATCGGGCTTGCAAAATCATACGCTTCATATACCCTACATGTTACAGCCCTATCTGCAGAGACAGGAGAACTCCTGACGACCCGAAATGTCCCTTCAAGCATCGAGAATGGTTCCGATGACTTCTTCACACTCTCTCCGCCCACCTCCCAGGATCCTCACCTCACTTGGATTGAGAAGGGTGTTGTGAAGTCTGTGGCGCTGACTCCGAAGCTCACGAACAAACCCCAAAGTCTCAAGGGTTCTGTGAATGCTAGAATTGTTGATGTCGGGTTACTGGAGTATGGGTTATTCGTTGTCAAGAAGGAAGGTGGGTCAGCATCTGTGTTGAGACTGAACCAGAATGCTATTGAGTCCATCTGGGACTTCGCTGATTCGGTCAGTTGCTCGATCCTTGCGGGTCAACAGTTTGCTGAAACGGCCTACCCCAGGCAAACTCTAACAAGAACTCTGACTCAATGTACACCGGTGCAGTTGATAAAGAAGGGAACCCGTATGTTGGAAGGATGTACTGGTCCTTCTCTCTCCAGGTGGGCGGGTTTCGCATGGGTAGAGCTCATTTGTCGCTAACAGCTCCGCACAGGCCGGGGTTCTGCACGTCTTCACACCTCACCTCCTTGGAGGGAAGGGGCTGGTTGCCGGATACACCTTCCCGTTCAACACCAACAACGATGGGATCATCAGCCACGTAATGTTTTCCGACCCCGCCACTTAAATTGTGACTGATTATATGGATCACCTTAGTATGCACTTGACGTCGTCAACCCCGACGGTCTGCAGGTCCTTTCGCGGATCGTCTTAACAACGACTACAGGAGCCGTTCAGTTGTGGTTGGAAGATAAGGTGCAGTGGACAAGGGAGGAATCTCTGTCCACCATCGCGCTCGCCGAGTTCATCGAACTCCCCGAGCGCAAGGCGACCCAGTCCGGCGCTGCGGAAAACGATAACTTTGTCACCCGTATGTTGAGGCACATTTCCGATGCTCAGGTACATAACTTCCTTCCCTACTTTTTGCATCGTGGGCTGACCTGTGTGTCACCACACCAGAGTTTCCCCCGGTATTTGTTGGGATTTGTCAAACGATTTGCCACTGCATCTTATGCTTCCGTCTCCGCGGCGATTTCGCACGACTCTGGACTCTATCGGGATGAATTTGGATTCAAGAAAATCATTGTCACTGCTACCCAGCACGGAAAGATCTTCGGTATCGACTCGAGCAACGGACATGTTGTCTGGAGTCGGATCCTCGGACTTGGCTCGGTTGCTAGCGCGGGAGGTGTAATTGTCCCCTTGAAGATGTTCGTCGTAACAAGTGTGTCAGATGGAGAGATTCCGCAGGTCGTGTTGTTGACCTCTCGACGTGGTTTCGACGTAGGTCCAGTTACATCGATACGCACCAGAAACTCATTTTTCATCTAGGGTACCATCAACACGGTCGCGTATCACATAAATGCGCTCACGGGCCAAGATGAAGCGAACAATTCCCCAGATAACGATACCCTGCAAGGGGCGACACTCTTCCCTGGAACACCTTCCGAAGCGTATCTCCTCCCTTCGAAATCGAAGACGGTCGTTCTTTTGGACTCAGCAAATACCATCCACTTCTATCCTCGCAGGGACGAGAACATCCAAACCCTCGCAGAACTCGCACCTTCACTTCGGTTCTCTCTGCAGACCAGCGGTCGCAGCCTGCACGGATACCAGGTTGTCCAGGATGTGGACAGCACATTTTCTGCCTATCAGACTTGGACTCTTTCTGTACCGAACAATGAACTGATTGGTTCCATCATTCAACCCACGCGGGGACCTATTGCCTCCCTCGGTAAGGTCCTCGGAGATCGCACCACACTCTACAAGTACCTCAACCCACACCTTTTCGCCGTGACCACCGTTTCGAAGCCATCTCCGAATGCGGTTTGCTCGGTGTACCTCATGGATGGGTCGAAGGGATCTGTGATTTATCATGCGAGCGTTACCTCAACGAGGGGCTCATGTGGCATCGTGACCGTGTTAACAGAGAACTGGTTGGTATACGGGTATTATGACGAAGACTCTACCGGGAACCACCAGACCAAAGGGTACCGTGTCGTGTCGGTGGAAGTGTATGAGGGCAAAGGGATCAACGACAAGACCCGCAGGTCAGAAGATAGTTGTAGACCGCTTCCCAAAACTGATAACGATTCTCTTCCACAGCTCTGAATTGACATCACTATCGAATAAGACGCTCGATGTCCACTTCTACGAAAGGTCCTTCGAGACGAACCAGCCTGTCGTTGCGTTGGCCGCGACATCGACGAAGTTCGGCATGACTGCTAAGAACATCATCAGTCAGTGCGGATTATCAGTGGTATTTTGTCTGGGACCTGACGAGCTCCCTATAGTCGCAACCAAAAAGAACCAAATACAGTCAATCCCGAGGAGGTTGCTAGACCCCCGCCGGCCGAAGGCTGACCCAACGACTCAGCAGCAGGAAGAAATGCTGATCAAGTATGACCCCGTTATTCCTTCAGACCCACGACTCGTCATTTCTCATCGATACGAGGTATGTGCGGAGCTGGTCCCACTTTCTCTCCTGTGTTGATTCGTTGTTTAGGTTGCAAATGTCCGAAAGATAATTACCTCCCCCGCTCTCCTCGAGTCGACTTCTCTGATTTTTGCCTATGGACTCGACTTGTTTGGGAGCCGGGTGACGCCGTCCAACACGTTTGACGTATTGAGTGAGAGCTTCAACAAGGTTCAGCTTGTGTTGACGATTGGAGGGTTGACTGCTGCCATTGCAATTGCCAAACCGATGGTAAAGAGGAGGAAGCTGAAAGAACGGTGGTATCAGTAGATCCGCGTGCTGAGCTTTTTATTTGGGGTAGATTTGTTAGAATAGGTGTAAAAATAACCAACACCGAGTCTGCTCGAGATTGTCGGCAGGATTCGGCAGGGGCGCGGTTGTCACACACGCGTCGTTATCACGTGGTCCGTCACGCGTCACGCTTTTGTCTGTGATAATGCAAAGTTTTAGCGCTCGGCGTACATCTCCCCGTGTCCTCCACGAGAAACATGCCTTCGGTTATCGTCATTTCTGACGATGAGCAAGACGAACTGAACGTTGACCATCGCCCAAATATCTCGTCTCCAATCCCTCCCGAGGGGTTCCTGGGAAACCCCGGAAATTCCCCGCGAGAACGGACGGTGAAGATAAACTTGGGGATTGGGCCGCCAGGACAGGGAAAGCGGAGGAGGCTATCAGAATCAGACGTGGAGGTCGTAGAGGTGAAGCATGTTCCGAAGGCAAAGAAGGCAAAGAAGGAAGAACGCAAAGCGGTGAGTACTTATTCCGTCCCGTTTTGTGGCGGCGGGATGTACTGATTGACCCCTTTGTTTTCTCGCTCTTAAATCTAGCTCACTATAGTGATTAACTCGCAGAGGGTGCAAGCGATAGCCGCTCAGCACAGATGGTTTTACCATTATAAACACCTGTTCACTCCGCTGGTCGGGGCGAAGGGTCACTTTTTCGCAAATTTGGAAACGGAGATAAAGGGTATTGCTCCGGAAAAGAGGCCTATTGTCAAGTTTGAAGAGATCGAGAAGCAGCCCAAGTTGATTCAGGCGGGTCAGATGAAGGATTATCAGGCACGTGGTATCTGAAATGTGTCGAGCGTGTGCCACCTAACCAATAGTCCAGCTCCATGGATTGTCTTTCCTCGTGTGGATGCATAACAATGGTGCGTTAACGCCTGCTACGCACTCTTTCTCGCTATAATGTCGTGTAGGGATGAACAGCATCCTCGGTGATGAGATGGGTTTGGGTAAAACGCTCCAGGTCTTGCAGTTTCCTCACCTCCATTGTACCACTATTCATCGTGGATTCTGTCGCAGACGCTCTCTCTCCTTGCCTACGTGAAGGAGCACTCGCACGGTACACCTTCTCTCGCCTCCCAGCGACGGCTTTAAGCTTATCAGCTGGATTTTGCGATCTTAGGCGTGGGATCTGATCCCCATCTGATTATATGTCCCTTATCAGTCCTTTCCTCGTGGCTCAATGCAAGTCCACGTTCTCCTTAGACCCCCATCCCCGAGCTAACACGCATATATCAGGAAACCGCACGTTGGGTACCCAGTTTCCGGGCATTACGTTTCCACGGCCAGGCTTCGGAACGTACCCGACTCAAAAACAGTATTCGCGATGGGGAGTCTGGGTTAGATGTATGCATCACCACGTATGACTCGTTCGTAGCGGAACACGGGTGGTTCAAGAGCAAACGGTGGAACTATTGTGTGTTGGATGAAGGTCACAAGATCAAGAACTCTGAGACTGCGATCGCCTCAAAGTTACAGGGTATTGGTGCATCCCGTCGCTTGAGTGAGTGAACTACTTCATCTATTCTATCACGTGCACGGGATCTGACGGTTTCCCCAAGTCCTCACGGGGACGCCCGTTCAAAATAACCTCGGAGAGCTATGGGGACTCCTTCATTGGCTGTACCCTAACGTCTTTACGGCTGCTACCCAGAATCTCTTCCAGGAATCGTTTGATTTATCCAGGGGTTCCTATTCTCTACCGTTCCTCGCCGCTGCGAAGAAGCTCCTCGAGAAGATCATGCTTCGTCGGACCAAAGCTAGTGTCGAGATGACCGTCCCGCCCCGAGAGGAGTTGACTGTGTTTATTCCCCTAACCGAAGCCCAACGATTCTGGACGTACAGGCTCCTGACTAGGATGGATACGATGGATTTGAAGTCAATATTTACTTCGAAGACTGCGGCCGACAGCGACGACGTCATTGATCATGGGCGAAGGCAGGTACAAGAAATATTAAGAGAACAAATGAATGGCCAGAAGAAAGCCAAGCCACCAGGTCAGGCGATCGGTTCTGGATCTGGCGTTTTCTGGCTGATCTCCTGGAACAGCTTGGAAACGATTGATGAACCTCCTCATTCAGCTACGGATGGTTTGCGATCAGTAAGCACCGGCATTGTATGCGGGCCCCCATGCCGGCTGACACGTATTCAGCCCCTATATCCTGCAAGATGCAGAACCGTCTCCATACACGATCGGTGAACACCTTGTTGCTTCCTCGTCGAAACTCGTTGTAATCGACAAGATACTTGGTGACATATTGCCGAAGGGTGAGAGGGTGCTCATATTCTCTGTATGTGTTTGTTCTCTCGCTGTCTTTCTCACTGATTCACCGCTTTGCAAAGCAATGGACGAGGTACGTGCATTATTAACCGGTTGCTCTCGGTTCCTTACGGACATCACCAGTATGCTCGATCTGCTGGAAGACTTCATGGAGCTCCGGAAGATCCCCTACGCTAGGTTGGATGGGTCAACGAATCGACCGAGGCGAAACCTCGACATTAGATTGGTGAGTAGTATCCATCTTTGTCGTACTATACGTAGTAATTGTCCCTCCAGTTCCAACAGGAGAAATCACGTATGCAATTTCTGGTTCCCCTGATTCACGGGCTAACAACTTTGTCGTAGCATACCAGGTTTTCTTGATTTCAACCAAAGCCGGGGGGTTAGGTATAAACTTGACCAAAGCTACGACGGTCATCATGGTCGACTCGGATTGGAACCCTCAGAACGACCTTCAGGCCATCGCCAGAGCACACCGAATCGGGCAAACGAAAACCGTCAAGGTATGATCCCGCGATAGGGCCGTTAGTCTGAGTGTTGACTGTATGCAGGTTTACCGACTCACCTGTCGAGGTTCCGTCGAGGACCAAATGCTCGACCGAATCCGACGGAAACTTTTCCTTTCGCTGAAGGTCATCGGCTCTGCAGAAATTTCCCCTTCCGAAGATTCTTCCCTTGGTACGAAAGAACTCGTGGACATTCTTCGTCGAGGAAGCAGTGCCCTTTCCACGGACGGCGATGAAATGACGCTTGCCAAATTCCTCAAGGCACCGGTCGAGGACATCCTCGAGGTCTCTCGTAAGATGGATAAAGTCAAGGAGACGAAAGTCAAATCGGAGCTCTCAGCAGACAAAGTCAACAAGGTCAAGGGGGAGGATGGGGTGGATGTGGGATTCGATCGGCGGGCGTTACGGGATGTCGAAGAGGAAGAGATGAGATTGTTGAAAGGTGTTGCTCTTGTGCAGAGCAGGTTATTCGAAGGGAAGGTCGTCAAGAAGGAGTCTGGGAATAAAGACATTGCCAGGGCCTGGGAGGACGTTCAGAAAAGGGCCAAGGTGGACAGGCTGGTTATTGTTGATGGCATCCAGGTCGTCGCAGAACATATAACGCCCCTCGTGGTAATTCCTCTGTCCCTCTGTTTGTCCCTCGTGACTGGAGCTGATTGCCATGGTAGGCACCTGAGGTTGGTCCTGTGAAGAAAGAGAAGGGAAAACCGAAGTTCGAGCACGAGGACTGGTGTAATTACTGCAGGGACGGAGGAGAGCTAGTGATGTGTTACCGTTGTCCAAGAGGTACCGTACCTCACCATGCCACGTTGTACATCCGGTTGACTGATCTGATCTCGGTATAGTGTTCCATCCCAAGTGCCATGGTGTCAGCAAGGCACAAGTTGCTCGGAGTTCCATGATGACTTGCAGTCAGCACTCATGCACCATGTGTCAAAGGGGTACGGGGGACGCTGGTGGGATGCTTTTTCGGTGTGTTTTCACCACGCGTGGTTGCTCCTGGAATCCCTACTCATCTGTGTAGGTGCCAAACATGTCCACAAGCCTTCTGTGAGGACTGCTTACCGGAAGATGATATCGATGCCATCGGAGATACCTTACCAGAATTGTTCGTCGCTTCTATTTCCTGTTTCCAGCTCTTGGACTGACCGGTGTTACCCTTTTTGTAGCTTGCTCCTTGGATTCCGTGCGACTGCAACTGTTTACTTCATTCGCTGTCACGATTGTCAGAATGACTTCGTAAAGGACCCCTCCATATGGAAATCCTGGCAGCAGGAATTTACGGAGACGGAAGAGAAGCTGAGGGTCATGCTTACCTTTGGTTCTTCCTGATGCTTGGGCATGGATGCGTTCACCATAGCACTTTATCTTAATTTCTTGTTGCTGATCGTTGTTATTACATATAGTACATGGGCACTTCATCCACTGACCTCCGGTTATTAAATATTAGACTCACATAATATATAACGCACTCTATTTCTGGGATTCCGTTCTTTTGGTTGATCTGACCGCTTCCGGGGAGATGTGAGCAACCGTGGGAAACGGGAACTCGTTCCGGTGACCCCCGTTCGCCTTTCCCCTCGCCGTTCCGTCAAGCGTTCACTACACGCGAAGACGCGAAAAATGCACCGGATCCGACATGTACGCTCGCCACCACCAACCGTCCAAAGGGGCTTTTGCTGACGGATGGTTCTTTTCTCTCGGCTCGGGCAGGTTCGGAGAGTGTGGATGACCTCTACATTTGCTGCCGCTGTAGCGACGCCGGTCGTTTTACAGTCGGAGACAAAGACCAAAGTACGTCTTTTCTGTTGTTTTTTTTGGGTCGATTGGGACTTGAACTGAACTGTTTGCTTGATTTAGTTGAGCATTTATCCCGAGCCCGACCCGGAGATCGTGCTTCAAGAAACACCTTCAGAACTCGAGGGGCAGATTGGCGTCGCTCGGAGAGCTGTGACTGGTGTTTACATGAAAGCCCACAATGAGGTTCAGGGTGTCGTTTCGAAGTGGATTGGCGTTGAGCAAGCTGTTGAACGTGCGTCCTTGGTGCCGTACCTCTCATGTGTCATTAGCTCATCCATTTTCGCGACTTTCAGACCGAGTGAAGAGCATCCTTGTCCCGGAAGAACCTCTTACACCGGGTTTGCTCTATGTCGGCGTTTCAGCTCTCACAGGGTCGATCCTTGCACGGAACAGATCGATGTTCATGCGATTCACGCTCCCACCAGTGCTCCTACTTCTTTCCTTCGATCATTTCCTTCCCAAGACCTATCACAACCTCTCCTCCTACCTTGGCTCGCTCGAAGATGAATACCTCCCCGCTGTTGCCGAGAAACATGATATTGCCAAGGCGCACTCGGCGATGACGTGGGAGAGAATTATGGATGCTACGAAGGATGGTCGTGCGACCCTGGGCAGCGGTGTTGAGAATGCCGTGCATAAGGCTCAAGGTACTACTGGTCTCAAGTTCGCAGAGGCCCTTGGGTGGGGAAAGGGTGTCGGCGATAAGGCATTGGTGGCTGCCAAGGAGATCGTTGAGCAGGCGAAGGAGGTTGAGCAAAAGGTTGAGCACGTTGTTGAGGAGAAGCTTGCTGAGGTCACACATCAGGCGGAGGAACGGGTTGAGAAGGTGGAGGAGAAGGAGACTGATACTAAGCGATTAGTTTGAGGTGTATTCCAAGGTTAATTATAGCATAGAGAAACTGCCTTTGAATACAATTTTTCAATACGCTAAGCTCGGTTGACGATGATTACGGGAACGCACCTCTCTCTAACTGGTGATTTACTTTTTCTCCGGCGACGAACCCTCGGACGATTCCTCGCCGGGAGCCATCCAATCCACGCTGGAATTGTGACCGCCGAGACCCTCGAAACGACGATTAAACCTGCCCAACCTTCCGGTGACAGCGCTCTCTTCCTCCGTGCTGTCGCTCTTCCACATTCCAGGATTCCACGTGGGGTTGTTCGTCACGTCTCTCGTGAGCTTGATCATCGAACGTGGGGACGTCGTCCAGTGAACGAACGAAGAGCCGTCTGCGCGGATGACGCGTTGAGGGAATTGTGGGACGACCGGATTGGGAAGTTTTGCTTGGCGACGCTTCCAGACGTGCGTCCTGCCGTAGGGTGAGGAGGAGACCGACCGTGTGAAGGTCAGACAGTGGGGCGGCGAAAACGACTTGGGGTGGAATAGGACGTTCATGGCGGGGTGGAAGTGGTCGTGGGAAGACTTGGGGGGTGGAAGATCATCCCGACCACCATCAGCGCTTCAGCTCTGGTGAGCGTATCTAATCGGTTAAAAACTTTTGGTTAAGACTCACCCACGGTTTTCTTTCGTAGATGAAGGAGATTTTGTACATTCAAGCTGGGGCACTCCCAAACTTTGTCGGCACGCACTTCTGGAACACTCAGGAGAGTTACTTCCAGTATGACGTCGATATGGATCCCGACGAGACGGATGAACCAGAGATTAACCACGACGTTTCTTTTCGCGAAGGCTTGTCGCCAAAGGTGCGGTTAGTTTTTTAGGGACTTTTTGAATGTCTGCGGAGGCTCAATTCATTAGGGTGATCCTACGTTCTGTCCGCGACTCTTAGTTTTCGATCGAAAAGGTGAGTACGTACATTCCCAGTACCGCTGCGTTTGACCGAACCGAACTCATAGCAAACTTTGGGAGTTATTCTTCCCTCGGTACACTTTACGCGGAAGGTGATGAAGAAACCATCACAACCTCTCCCCAATGGTTCGTCGAGATATCCTTCGCGGAGTGACCCTCACCGCAAACCCAACCATTCACGGTAGGGGTGGAGGCGTTGTCCAGTACAAGCAAGACCTCATCGATAAAAGTCGTTATCACGAGCAACTCGAAGAACTCCTCTTTGAATCTCCCAACGGGCCGGAACCAGCTCCTACACAAGCTGATCCAACCACGGTCGACGAAAGGACGATTCGGTACTGGTCTGATTATAGCCGGATCGATTATCACCCCCGGTCGATTCATAAGCTTCCCGACTTGTCAGATTGGGACCTGGGAATGGGAGACTGGGCAGCCGGGAAAGAAATGTTTGATGAGCACAATAGCCAGGCAAGTCGTTCCTTTGGGGATGTGGTGGTGGTGGTGTCTTAATCCTTGTCCCAGGATGGACACTCATTCATGGATGATTACGTGAGGCTTTTCGTCGAGGAATGTGACTCGCTCCAGGTTCTTCGCTTTTATGTCCTCTTCGAACTCGTACGATCTATTTACACAGAGGATCCAGGGGTTGCAAATATCATCGGAAGCAGCTACATTCGGATCATTCTCCCACTCTTTCCTTTCCGCCTTCAGGGATGACTTTCCAAAGCTCTCTATCCTCCACTCCCAGTTCCTCGCTGAGCCTGATCCTCAATCAATTGACCCAGACCTTCCGGTGGGTCATAGAGACCCTTCCGTATGAGTAAATTGACTTTACTCTCGCCGTGATAGGTAAGGTTACGCACCGCTCTAAACGATGCCATGTGCATCGCCAGTGCAGGGGAGCTGGACACCGTCAACGTGCCCATCCTGCCTCAGCGATTCTGGAAATTAGGAAGGGGCTACGGCAAATTCCAGTCCTCTGCTTTGGTCTCTGCTCACATTGAGTCCGTTACCCTTCCTATGAGGTTGGCTTCCGCGCATTTTTCGTTGCTCTATTCTCAAAGATTCGTCTAACCAGGTTGAAACGCGGTTCGGAGAGCATGGCCGGGGTGTTGAATCAACTGAATTGGAGGAATGATACTCGATTCGTTCAATTGAGTGGAGTACTTCCCGTTGAACCGGGAATCCCCTTCCGAGATAGGGTCATCGATTTCTCAGCCGTTACAAGGGTTTCTAATAAGGTGTGCCGATAACTGGACTGTACGCAATGGGTTGCCCTGACTATCTCTAGGATGTCGTGTATTCGCGGAGAGATGTAACGAGAGGGTTTGCGTCCAGTGAAATCCTGAGTTATGACAAATGGACAGAAAGTGGGCCTCGTCCATACGGGCCCTTCGAAAGGTGGCATTATAGTACTAGATTTGAGGCTCCCGTTGACAACGGTATCCTCGCCCCTTACAGGAGACATGCATTAGCATATCCACTCCCCACTTCGTTCCCTCGTTCCATCATCCCCTCACAATCGGTCAAACCGAGGCAGCCAAAAGGCATCTTCTCCCGCTCGCCTTCAACCACTGTACTTTCGTCCCTGGCGACAACAACACACACCGGCTCGCTTCTGAGAAGGTATGCGACTTTCATAGAGAGTTTCGTAAAGAGGAAGCTCGACCTGGGAAGCATTGGGGCTAGTATTGAGATGGACGAAGTGAAGGAGTTGAATAGTGAGTTGTGGACTGTCGTGGATAACTATGGCGGAGGCGTAGGTGACGGGGGAGCCGGGGAAGGTGAGGGAGAAGGTGAGGGGGAGGGTGTGTAGAGACTGTAGGTATACAACGATGTGGTATCGTCCGTTGAGATCAGTGGAAGGTCCTTCCTGACATGCCACATTGGGATAACTTCGTGCAAGCAGGCACGGATAATCTGCAGGTCTGGTCGTGCCTCGCGGTTTTCATCCCAGCAACGCTCAAGGACATCCCACACCTCTTCAACAAGTCCAAGGCGTGTTGCCACCCTCGGCCTATAGGGTCGAATCCCTACCAATATCGCATCGCTGATCTTCTCTCGGTCCCAACCTTCGTATGGGGCGTGTCCGCACAGCACCTATCAAGCCGTAAGAGAACCGCAAAGGAGAAAAGAAGCTTGTAAGAGCACGCACCTCGTAAATGACCATTCCCAGAGCGAAACGGTCAGATTCCTTAGTCGGTCGCGGATCTGGAGCGCCGAACCTATTGGGATCGAGGAGTTCGGGACTCATCCACGGAAGACTCCCGCCGGAGGTAAACGATACGAGGGAAGTGGTTGAACCTGTACTTGGGCCGACCCAAGGTTCCGCTCTGGCTATTGTTGAGATACCGAAATCCGCGATGCAGGCGTGGAAGTTCCTGATATAGATGTTCACCTTAAGGGGCGGAGTGTTAGAAGGGGGGTCCGGCACAGTCGAAGGAGGCGACATACTCCTTTCAAGTTTCCATGGACAACGTGAAGCCCATGCATGTAGGCTAACCCGTCAACGACTTCCACCAGCTGAACCAATCATATAAATCGATCAGGTTTTGTTACGAGAGAGGCCGTAACTTACGAGTTCGATGCGATTTAATTCTTGATTCTCCTTAAGCTTAAGATAGTCGCTGATATTCCCTTGATCCATCCATTCGGAGATCAAGCACAGCCTGTGTTCGTTCAGAGTCGCGCCGAGGAGCGGGAGAATGTTCGGATGCCGAAGGTGTTTCCACGCCACAGCTTCTTTGCAGAACCTCTACGTCACATGTCGCTGGGTTAATCATATGTAGCTTATCAATCGAATCTAGAGAGTGTGGAGTCACTCACACTGAGAGGCTCATCGAGCCTTTGTGAAACGCGGAGCCAGACGACTTTGACGGCGACTTTCCTCCCCTTGAATTCCCGCTGAAATATCCGGGATGGGTACGTGTATTCCGTCGCCTTCAGGGGGTCGTTGCCGTCGTCTTGAATTCTCATCGAATCGGGGATCAGTCTGCTATTGCCACAGAGCTTGCACAGCTCATTGAGTTTCATTGGTACTTCATCGTCCGGTACCGTGCCTCTCTCGAGCTCCTATAAAACGGGTATTGGTCGGGCGAAGACAATACCACTTGAGAACGTACCTGATCAAGCTTGTTGATACGGCGTTGAGCATTTTCATTTGGAGGACCCAACCCCAAGATCCTTCGAATCGGCGAAGTAGATTCTTCTCCACCTGTTTAGCCTAGGTGTCACTATGGATCTCGCGAGTGCTGTTAAACAAGTACACAAACCTGCGTCGACGATGGTATTAAAGCGTCGGAGGACATTGGCAATATCCGGTCGTTTCTCGGGATTCTGATTCCAACACTCTTCGGTGAGCTTCCAAAGCGCTGGTCCAAGCCCAAGGGCTTCACCGCCAGGAGGTTTCGGTGGTCGCTCCCCCTTTACTATGATCAACACGACGTTCACGTTGGTGGCATTTGGAAAGGGGTATTTTCCCGTGAACACCTTTAGACAAGAAGCGAAGTTCGTGAGTGTTTGAGCATACGGCATGAGATGAGCGAATTACCTCTATGACAACCATGGCGAGAGAATAGATGTCAGATTGTGTGGTGGGATTCACCCATTTCTCCTCTCGGGCTCTGATCGAACCCACGAGCTCCGGTGCGGACCAACGGACCGACCCTCCGCTGGTAGCGTTCGAACCGCTGACAGAATATATGTCTTCTGCTATCGAGGAGAGGCCGAAGTCCGTCAGACAGGGATCTCCGGACGCGTTGATAAGGATATTGTACTACAAAAGAAATCAGTTAGAGTTAGTCATAGCCACGGTACGTGTCATGAGTACGAACACCCTTCAAGTCACCGTGAATAACTGTGTGTCTATGTAGGTAGCTCAGGCCACGTATGATGCCGAGTAACTGAAGGCGATCGTGATCAGTGAACAAGAGTACAGTATGCGTCATCGACGCGATAAGAGTTGTCACTCACCAGCCCCAAACGGTCGATTTGTCCTCGGTACTGATTCAGATAGTTCAACATATTCCCATTCTCCATCCACCTTGATACCATGCAGCAGGGGAATAGATCTGGGGCGACGCCCTCGATCCGCGCGATGTTTGGGTGGCTCATCCGCCTGGATATGATAACCTCTCTGCAGTATTTCTGGAGTTCCGAACGGACACCCAGTCAGATATCCCTCAACAGCGACAAAGGAATCAAACATACTGTCGTACCTTCTTCACCTGTACAGCGTTGTCCTGATACATCCGAAGCACCTTAATAGCAAACACTTCACCGCGCTCATCCTGACCCTTCCAAACATCGGAAAATCCACCAGACGCGACGGCGTGTTCGCTTGTCGTGAGGGTTGATTGAATCTTGTGCGAGTCCGGGAGTAGTCCGTATATCCCGCAAGCTTTGCTTAGCGCTCGGACGCATCGTTCATGGATATCGGATCCTGGTGAAAGGATATCTATCGCCTGAGATTGGGGTTGGAACGGCCATGAATGAGAGCGGCCAATGATAAAGGACGAGAACGGACCCTGTCCAAACCATCGATGAACGATTGCGGATCAATACCGACGCGGCGCAGGTCCTTGACACATTGTGAATAGTCTGTCGCCTCGAGTGCGCTGGTCAGCGTCGTAGTGATCCCTTGAGGGGATGTCAGGCGTTCGTAGGCGATGGGACGCAGGTAACTAGCTGCAGAACCTGCTCGGGGACGGTGTGTGGTCGTCATGCCAAGGGATGGGTGGTTCGAGGGTTCTGTCTAAAATAAGCACTCTTGGTCAGTAGAGTGTATCGCGGGAGCAAGACCCCAGAAACCCACTTCTAGCACGTGCAGTAGCGCGGGATCAGTAGATCAGGCCTGCTTTGTTGGATCTGTACCAACGCCACACGTTCGCAAGCGCGGGACCATCACATGGCCGCACTAACCCGGTATTGACGAACATTCATTGTGGAGAACTACAGATCAACGTAACCGATAACGAGAGAATCGGGTTGTGGCGCGTACTACGGTTATCGCACGTTTCAACCTCACCCTCACATTCGTAACGAAACCGTTGGGGTTGGCGGCCACCAGGGGCTGTAACTAAAAATATCTGTGTGTGCCGCGACAGACCCATAAGAAGCGACGTACGGGAAGGATGGATGTGTCGGATGGTGGGGACGGAAGGGGGACAACCGGTGGTATTGAGTTAGAAAACTCAGCCGTTGCCGGCGCCTGCCATGTTGTCGTAGTTTCGGTTGGTTGCCCTAAGCGCCTACTTCAATACAACGTTCAGGGGGAGCAGACTGTATTCCTCACCTATCACCTGCATCGGTCTGGGTTCGCGTAATTCGAAAGGAGTGACATCCTCCAGACGAGCGAAGGCGCTGAGTTTTTCCAGAAGCGTTGGGAAGGGTGGTCGATCTGAAGAACTTCGCTCCCAACATTCTTGCGCAATGTTCCAGAGCTCCATCATCCCCGGAGGGGCTGCCTCAGGAATACTCGGACGGACCCCTCTGAAAACCGCGAGTGGTACCTGCCACGGCTGTTTGAGGTCTTTGAAGGGGATATCACCCGAGAGAACCTATACCACACGAATGAGACCTGGAGAGGCAACTGCGCACCACACCTGCGGGTTTACCTCATAAATAACCATCCCGAAGGCGTAGCAATCGGATTCCTTAGTCAGCTTAAATTTAGATAGACCGAATTCATTCGGGTAGAAAAGCTCCGGGCTCATCCACCGATATGTCCCCTTGGCGGCTCCATCGGTAGAGCTGGTAATATCTGTCGTTTCTAGGTCCAGGGCGATTGAAATCAGACCAAAGTCTGCTAGGCAAGCGCTCCCATCGTCCTTGACGAGAATGTTTACCTAGAGGGAGCCAACGTTAGTGCCTTCATCTCCAAATAGAATGATTGTTCGCATTACCCCCTTCAGATCCCCGTGGACGATATTCATACTGTGCAGATAGACAACGCCCCGTGCAACATCTGCCAACTGTCATAGAAATCAATAAACAGCAATGGCCAATCAGAAGCGAGAGAGAATATTCACCAAGGAGGGCTTGTTCGCGCGTGGATTGATCTGAAGGTATTGCTTGATGTTGCCATTGTCCATCCACTCAGAGACCATGATCAGGTCCGGGCCATGCATGCACGCGCCAATTAAGGGTAGCGTGTTGGGGTTTGAAAGCCTCTTCCACATAATCACTTCGTGACAAAATCTCTGTTACTGATCTGAGCCCTTACCACGCGGCATTCCAGTAAAACGACGAACCTGTTTTATTTTCTCTAGCTGTGGGGCATTCACCCACAACTTCTTGATTGCGACGGTCGTTTCATTGTACCTCCCCCTCCATACTACGCCAAATCCTCCGTTGTAGTCCGGGACTTCTGATCGCCGCAAATCATCGGGTTTCAACGTGTACGGTGTTGGCAGGACTCCACGGGTTGCGCACACCCTACATAGAAACCTGAAGCATTTCTTCCGGAGACCGTTCATCACGTCCCCGGTCCTCACGTACTGGGGTACAACGTGTCAACGAATAATAAAACCGTGAACACTGAATCGAAATGCGTGCTTACTCGACCGAGAACGTCTATCACACTTTGGAACTCCTGTTCATCTAATCCCTGGATCCTCTCCATCTCCGTTGTAGATCGTAACACACACGACAGCACGCCATCGAGATCCATTGGGTGTAGGTCCGGTTTTACCAGGTCCGACCACAGATGTGGCGTAGACGGTGTGAAACCGCTCGAATCGCTATCATCTCCCTTCGACTTGGCATGGTAGTGTGAGCAATCGCATCAACAGCGGAGATCGTGAAGGACAAACGTACGCTACCAGGCGGAGAGTAGGGTTTTGACCGGTCCCGTGTAATTTTGGGGGGCATTTGATGGACGATTGATACCGTTCGTCGCTGGATTAGGTGTTGATAGAATATGGCACGGGGGGAAGAAGGGATGGAGAAGGTGGCTGACGATCTGGCGTCTAAAGTCGGACGCTAGGGAGCGCGTGGATCCCACGCGACTCTGTATCTCTTCTAAAGCGATAAGCACCCATGTCGACGAAAAGGGTTGAGAGAATGGCTGAGGTGAAAGAAGAACGACCTAGTGATCGACGCGTCGCGCGACGGACTCGGCTAGACCATCCGACGACTGCTGCAGGTCCTTTGGATACACTCAGCAGTACTTGTATCCACGCGCATCGTGTAACCATTCTATGGGTAGTGCATGAAACACAGACCGACACCCTCTCTTCGGATCCGAACCCGAACGCGACACCACCGCATCGTTCATCCAACCCTGAATGTCCCCCGGATTCCTCCACTCACCGACACATACTGTACCCGGTTCCATCCTGCTTCTTTCGGGCACGCTTTCGAGCATGAACGCCAAAATGAGTTGGGGATGGTGGAAGCCCCGTCTCAGATCACTCAGGAACGAAACATCTACTCTCGAAAGCCCCCCAGACTTTCTGCCCCGAAGAACGACAACACCACCACCTTACTGGGATCTTCAACTCATATCTCTGCTTCAAGTCTCGCTGGCCGTAATTACTTCGAGTTCTCTCACAACATTGGACCTCTTCATCTCTGTCAATGTGAGTCACGGTACCTGCCCTCCCGTGTGTCCACTCGTTGATGATCTCCTTGTGATGTCGTATCCAGGCCAACACTGTGCATGTC
>Ga0307517_10006384_pt1 | contig 17474 bp, 15 predicted proteins | sample 23_EM_MG_FD_194515 | JGI IMG/M metagenome (GOLD analysis project Ga0307517, IMG submission 194515) | Populus trichocarpa ectomycorrhiza microbial communities from riparian zone in the Pacific Northwest, United States - 23_EM | ecosystem: Host-associated > Plants > Roots > Unclassified | place...
GCCGTCCTCGTTTATCGTAGTCACTGTCGAGGCGGTGGCGGCGGGTCGACCAGTAAAATCTTCACCTGATAAACCATAATATCAGTCGCGAAGGAGGTGATACGGCGTGAGGATAAATACCGTCTTTGATTAGTAGCCGTCGTCCTTCCAGATTACGCTCGGACAGCGTGATAGCAACAAGTTTTGCATCGGGCGTCGCAAAATCCACATATGCAAAGCTATCCGGAACCAATGACGTGTGAAAAGGGGCACAAGGCGTAGGAAGGACGTGGATATTCACCCAGAATTGACTTTGGGTCCAGCACCGTTCGGAGGATCCTTCATCGGCATATGTACCCTCGTGACCTCCAACCCCTCAAAGAAAGCCTTCAACGTCACTGCGGTCGTTTTATACGCCAAGTTCCCAACCCAGACCGAGTTTTGTCGTTTCGATAGAGCGTCACGACTTTCAGAAATCTCCCCAAGTTTCTTCCCCTTCTTCCCTTTCTGTGGCTTGGACGAGGTAGGTGCAAGTTTTGTAGGGGATTCTGGGACGTCCGCGGGGACTGCATCCCCGGAGTTCAGCTTTCGTTTCTTTTGTCTTCGTTTTTCGGCATGAGAGAGGACGGGTTCGCCCAGTTCGTCCGTTACAGCTTCAGCCTCTGGAACTGGTGAATCCTCCGCTTCAGATCCAGAGTCCGGGTCCGAATCCGAGGATGTAGAGAGAGAGGTTGATGACGACGACGATGACGAGAAATTTGATTCGACGGTATCCGTAGAGATGTCGGCGAGTTTGCGCTTCGTTTTGCCGGACACGCCGGAAGGTTTTTTGAGAGAAGGCATGAGCGGAGGTGATCGAGAAAAGTTTCCCACGATCGCAACGCCGCCGTACTCCGTTTCCAGATCCGTGCTACCAACTGGGAGGGATTATGGGACCTAAACAAGGTTCGCGAAATGGCATTAACGGCTCAGCAGTACTGGGTATTTTGAAGGACGTGAAACTTGACGCGTCCGGACTATTTGGTCCGAGCGATAAAAAAACTGCGGTGCAGTGTTGGCTAACCTGACCGTCCGTCGTCCCAACCCACCGCCTCCGATATCCGAGAGAGATTCGAATCGCTTGAATTACCTTGGCCTAGCCACAGATCTGTTCGATTATCTACAATCTCCTCGTAAAGAGCCTAGCAGTGGAGGCTGGCGTTATCTTGGATATCAAAAACGTCTGCTAGCATGATTAACCTGTTCTCTCGGCCTCTCCAGTGCGTCCATGTGGAATCCAAAATGCGCGTGTTCACCACCTATTTCCAGTTATGTAGGGGAAATCCGTCACATAGATGGATTGTTCGACACCACGGATCGCACTTTGGGGGATAACGCATCATTGGACAAGCGTGCAGGTCACCAGAAGTGGAAAGACACAGCGACAGTACCTCATCCAACTCCACGAATGGCGACATGAGGAAACAACAAGGTTTCTGAGCAGGTGGGGCGACGACTCATCAAGGGCGGGATATTTATTCCCTCGTGTTCCCTGTATAACTGAATTCGATAATCTACGAGGTACGCACACGCAAAACAAATACAACACGGGATATAAAGACATATCACGGAACGTAGGCCGAGGATGTTAATATGGGGTGGGACAACATATACGGAGCGATGCGTGTGAGCAAAGGTCAGTAAAGGGAGGGTGGGTCCGAAGAGTTAAGGTAGTCGCCAACGCCACTACTTGGTTCTCTGGGCCTAGAGGGGGAATGAATCAACACGCGGAGGAAGTAGTACTGTTTCCAGGAGCTCACCGCCGAAACCCGATTTGTCGGGGGCAACTAGGCTGTTCGTTCTCGCTCTGAACCAATCAACCCGAGGAGCTCTCTACATTCCTTCACGTCCTTCGCAGCCCCGAGTTTCCCATAAATGTCGGCGGCGCGCAAAATCTCACATTCTGCCTCATCAAACCTCCGTTGTCGATACCAAAGTCTCGCCTGCATATCCATCGCATGACCAAGGTGGTATGGGTTATTGACTGCGTGCGACTTGGCATGTTTGGTGTGGGCATTTGCGTCATCGAGCCTGCCTTGGCTGGAGAACAGCCGTGCCAAAGAGTAATGAATCCAGAACAACTGATCGTGCCAGCCGAAAGAGGATGCAATACCGAGGGCCGTCCCGAAATGGTGAACGGCTTTCTCAGTCTCGCCCTTGGATTGGTGTATACGGCCAAGGCAACGGTGACAGTGGGAGACCAAAAATTCGTTGCCTTTCTTCGGGACAAGATCAATTGCGTGGGATGCTGCTTCTTCCGCCGCGTCGAGCTGTCCGTAGTCGCACAGCAACCAAGCGAGGGTGTTCAAACACCTTGCCTGTCCCACTGTATCACTGAGCTGTTTGTAAATTTCCATCCCTTCTTTCGCCTGCTGTATCCCTTCCCTGTGGAGGTCAAGCATCCGGTTTGCATTGGATAGGCGTCGCAATGTTTGAGCAACTCGATGGTCATTCCCCCGCTCTCTCCAGATCTCCAAGGTGTGGGAAAGGAGCCGCTTGGAATCCACATGATTTCCGACTGATCCAAACAACTGTGAGAGTTGGAATAAGCATTGTGGCTTGGAAGGATGGCCATCCGAAAGCCCCTCAATCTTTAATCCCAGCCCAACACGCCGCGGTTTGTGCCGATGGAGATGTTCCAGGAAATGGGCACAGGTATCCCAGATATCACCCAACTCGGTGTCAATGGATGTGAAGACATTGAGCAGGTGTTCGACATTCGTGTCTTCTGATGTAATCCACCGTGCTTCTTGATAGCCGGGCTTGTCAGGATCAAGATCGACCGACAATCGGTAGGAGTAATGATCCTTGGTCGCGCAGAGGAGAGGAGATGCCGTTGGATCACGGGGACAAAAGTAATCTCGAAGCGGCGCGAGCATCGTGACAAATCCATTGGTTCGAGATGTCAGGGAAGGGATACAGAACGTGTCGAAGACGTTTGCGATGTTGGGGATGGTGGGAAATAGCCAGTTAAGATTGCTCTCGTCGACGCCTTGAGGGAAGAAAGCAATGACTCCGAGGAGCGCTCGTGCATCAGCGCCGAGTTCCTGGAACATTGGTGAGATGATTGAGAGTTCGATTGTCGTGGCAAGACTCTTTGAGTGCTGCGCATGAAGCATCCCTGTGTGCTGTCTTTCCCATTCACTGACAAGTCTGCCAGTGTCCCACCTGTTGTGCTGGGCGACAGTAGCCAGTAAGGAGATCGAGAGGGGGTGGAAGTCGAGTTGTGCCAGGATGTTGTTGATCGGATCGGAGTGTTTGCTGTGTTTGTAGATACGGTAGAAGGTGTCATATGCAGCATCCATCGGCAACGTTGGGATATCCAGAGTCTCGCAGTCAGGAGGGACTGTGGATATCCGGGAGGTGATGCAGAGCCAAAGATTGTTGAAGCGACTTAGCTCCTCCACAATAGCATACATCTCCTGCGCACTTGCCCCCTGCAGACCGAGAATGGAATCCGCATTGTCGAGCACGATAAGCATCTCCTTCGAGGATAAGAGTGGTTGCAAGGGGGTCAGATCCCCTGGGTTTTCAATGTTTGCACCAATGACCTCGGAGAGTCGACGAAGGAAATGAGCGGGCGAGGTGGGGAATTGATCACACCGGATGAACCGGCGGTTCTCGCCAAACCGTTGCTTGATGCGATTATCATAGAGAACAGCGAGAACGGTGGATGTCTTGCCGATTCCACCAGGACCTATTAGAGCAACCGGCATAAGGCGTTCTGCGAAACCAACGATCTTCTCGATCAACTCGTCACGTCCGAAGAAGATCCTCGGCGGCTGGGGAGGGGATTCCCCAGGTGTGCTAGATGCAAGTATCAGACGCTGGACCCAACAGTAGCCGAGGCCGCTGACCTATCTTGAGTCTGCCCAACGGCGAGCGGTGAGTCTGTATCCGGCGACGGAGTACGGGTGACACTCACCAATCGATGTTGGCCATTAGCTCCCTCCTGACTTCTGAGAATGTTCTGGTGAATGTCGGAAACAATGGCGTGGGTATTCAAAACGCCGTGGTGGACATCAGAAACGAGGGTGTGGGTGTTCGCAATGTCGTGATGGATGTTCGAAACAGTTACGTGCATGTTTATTGCAAGCTCAGTCTAGGAATTGGTGTCAATAATGATCGCACAAAGACGGCGGAACGCACGTTAAACACGAGAAGGATCCCGTTGAGGTCTGACCTCCAGCCGGCAATTCTCTCTTTGTCGCTCGCTGCGTGGAAAAACCTGGAGAGCGCGTTTCGTTTACCTTGCTCGACAGTTCTCCTTTGGATCTCCGCGACCGTCCTGAGGTCAGACCGAAAATATCGTCAATGGGGTACTCGAGGTGTGCATTGTCGGTGTAACTCACGTCGTGAGCTGATCGATTGCCTCAACTACAGAGTTGTTGAGATCATTCGGACTCTTCCCCTCTAGTCCCCGGTCGAGGGCGGTACAAACACCAGCGCAGGCCAACCCAAGCTGGACGTAACCCACCTCATTGATCATCGTGTCCTGGGTGCATGTCATCTTATAATCGTTCGACACGTTAGTCTGGGAGAAGACTCACTCTGATCGTCTTGAGGATAATGCTGACGGTACCAAAGACGGTCTTGGCTGTCGTAACACTTGAGACTTCCTTGGGAAGATCCAAGGCCTCGACAGCCGCGTTCAGCGAGGAGAGAGCAGCATCCCGACGGTTCGGTCGTTGACTCGACTTCGTAGCCATGGTTGGGACTCGAAGTAGTTACGAGAGAGTAGTGTGGCGTGCAGGGATGGGCGGCCATTTTGTTACGGCAGACCTCCCGTAAACAGACCCATTTCGTGAAGAAAACCACATTAGCGGTCGGACTACTTGAAGGGGCAACAGCAGTATGATAGACCGATCACCTGGAATTTTCATCCGCTCCCGTTCAAAATCCCCTGAAGAAATCCCCGAGGCTCTATTCGCGGGCCACTGGTGTAATGCCGTGTCTTCAACCTCACCACCACCTTCGACCCGGCACTCCTGGCAGTCCCGTCAGAAGCACGTCCATTCCCGCTGCTTCTTTCCAATCGTCGATCCTCCATGTCCGTTTGCCGTAGTTTCAACGACACGAGAGGATAATCCGGGGAGGACACCGGTCGAGCTTCAAGCCTCGCTGAGATGGCGGTCGATCGCCCGTATGTATGCCTTTTTAACCCCTATTCCTTCACAACTTGGAGCTGGTTGCTGTCACCATCGAAGCGCTTCGGGTTGGCTTTGAAGGCACGGGGGTCAGGGCACGGAGACGTTAGAGCCTCAGGGCCTTATGCAGCATGGCCGGCGCCTTCACTAAACCTTTCATTTTTTTGGTGCCCATTACCATAAAGTTGCGACCTCGGGCTATATTCGTCGCAATAAAGTTACCGTTGTGGCTCTCGTCGAGAAAAATCAGAGGTGTGGATCGGGTTGTTGACGAGCCTGCGAGTGAAGGTGCCACCGGAGCCCCAGCAATGAGTCGGCTTCCCCCGGCCTTGATCCCGGTTTGAGTTGCTCGCGGGTCCCCATTTCGGAAACCGGCGTTTTTCCCTGCAGTTATACGCAAGGTTCACGATTTCGCCGAACGCTTTCTGATCTGGCCAGGGGTACATTCTCTTATCTGTAGTCACGAGGGGGCCTTATATCCGGTAAAACGAGGTGATTAGAAGGTCCCTCACCCCTTCCCATCGTTCCATTCTACGATATGAACTATGACCGTGTATGTGACCACAGGTCAAGTCACTACCCATGGTAGGTTTGGCGTGACTTTCTTGTCTAATTCCCCTATGATGCTTCCACCTTCCCACCTTTCCTTCCCTCCTTATGAGTGTCGGCGCTACCGGATGATCTATTTCCACTAGCATTTCCCCCTCTTCCATTAGTCCGATGTGGTAGGGTGTAGTAGAGCTGATGAAAGTGCAAGAGTGATTTGACTGCGTTTGATACCTCAGGTCCGAGGTCGATATCGAAGAGGTGAACCGACCCATCTAAGGTGGGATATTCATCTCCTTGGGATGATGGGTGTCGGTGACTTGCGGTGGAGTGCGTCTGAAGGAATCGAGGCAGCCGCCGGCACCATCACTCGGCTCTCCGAGCCTAGAGAAGAAAGGAGTTAACACGATGAAGTAGTGCTGTTTCCAGGAGCTCACCGCTGGAACACGATTCATCAGAGGCAGTCGGGCTTTTGCTCTTGCATTGAGTCGATCAGCTCGAGGAACTGTCTACATCTCTCCAGATCTTGCGTAGCACCGAACTTCTCATAGACCTCGACCGCGCCCAGAATCTCAGCCTTTGCCTCATCAAGTCTCCGTTGTCGATACCAAAACCTTGCCTGGATATCCATCGCATGACCCAGGTCGTATAGGCTATGGCTATTGACTGCGTGCGACTTGGCATGTTCGATATGGGTACTTGCGTCGTCGTACTTGTCTTGATTGAGAAATAGTAACGCCAGGTAGAAATGAACCCAGAACGATATATCGTGCCAGCCGAAAGAAGACGCAATTGCGAGGGCCGCTTCGTAATGGTGAATGGCCTTCTCTGGCTCGTCCTTAACGCGGTATATTTCGCCAAGACAATTGTGACATTGACAGACTAGATATTGATTGCCTCCCTCCGGGAGAAGATTGAGTGCGCGGGATCCAGCTTCTTCCGCGGCGTCGAGCTGTCCGTCATTGCACAGCACCAAAGCAAGGGTGTTCAAACAATCTGCTCGTCCCACTGTATCACCGATCCGTTCGTAAACTTCCATCCCTTCTTTCGCCCGTCGTATCCCTTCCTTGTGAAGAAGCATTCGGTTTACATCGGATAGGCGCTCCAGAATTTTGGCGACTTGATGGTCATTCCCCTGCTCTCTCCAGGCCTCCAACATGTGGGAGAGGAACCGTTTTCGCTCTGCATAGTTTCCGATCGATCCAAACAACCGCGAGAGTTGGTATAAGCATTGCAGCTTGAAAGAGTGGCCATCTGAAAGCCTCTCAATTTTTGATCCCAGCGAAACAAGTCGTGGTTTGTGCCAAAATAGATGCTCCATGAAGTGGGCACAGGTATCCCAAACATTATCCGACTCCGTGTCGATGGACGTGAAGGTATCGAGGTGTTCAACATTTGTATCTTCTAACGTGATCCATCGCGCTTCTCCATAGCCGGGCTTGTCAGGATGAATGTCAACCGACAACCGGCGGAAGTAACAATCCTTGGCCGCGCAGAGGAGAGGAGACAATGTTGGATCCTGGGGGCAAAAGTAATCTCGAAGCTGCGCGAGCATCGTGACAAATCCATTGATTCGGTGTGCCAGGGAAAGGATGCAGAACATGTCGAAAATGTTGGTGATGTTAGGGATGGTGGGAAATAACCAGCTGAGATTATTCTCGTCAACACCTTGAGGGAAAAAGGCAGTGACTCCGAGGAGGCCTCGCGCATCAGGACCGAGTGTTTGGAACGTCGGTGAGGTGAGGGACAGTTCGATTGCGGCGGCAAGGCTCTTTGAGTGATGTGTGTGAAGCATTCCCGTGCGCTGCCTTTCCCACTCCTTGGTCAGCCGACCGGTGTCCCACCTATTGTGCTGGGCAACGGTAGCGAGTAGAGTGATCGAGAGGGGGTGGAAGTCGAGTTGCTCTAGGATGTTGTTGATAGGATCAGATTGTTTGCCATGCTTGTAGATTCGATAGAAGGTGTCGCGTGCAGCCTCCATTGATAATATCGGAATGTCGAGAATCTCGCAGTCAGGAGGGACTGTGGAGATCCGGGAGGTGATACAGAGGCAAATGTTGCCAAAGCGACTCAACTCCTCCACAACATCATAGATCTCCTGCCCACTTGTCCCCTGCAGACCGAGAATGGATTCGGCATTGTCGAGGACTACGAGTATCTCCCTTGAGGATAAGAATGGTCGTAGGGGGGTCAGATCTTCTGGATTTTCGATCCCTGCACCGATGACCTCAGAGAGCCGACGAAGGAAATGAGCGTGTGAGGTAGGGAGTTGGTCGCAGCGGATGAACCGGCGGTTGTCACCAAACCGTTGTTTGATGCGGTCGTTGTGAAGGATGGACAGAGCGATGGAAGTCTTGCCGATTCCCCCAGGACCTATTAGAGCAATTGGTGTAAGATGTTCTGCGAAATCGACGATCTTCCCGACCAACTCGTCACGTCCGAAGAAGACCCTCGGCGGCTGGGGAGGGGATTCCCCAGTTGTGCTATATGTATGTATCAGAAGCTAGACCCAACAGTAATCGAAATCGCTGACCTATTTTGCATCTATCCAACAGTAAGTGTCTATTCGGTGACAGAATACGAGTGAGACCCACCGATCGGCGTTGACTGTCAGTCCCTTCCTGGCTTTTCACCGTTTCGCGGCGAAGGTCCGAAACGATGGCGTGGGTGTCTGCAAGTTGGCGACGGACCTCAGAAACGATGACACGAGTTTTGAGGTCATGGTAGACATCAGAGGTTCCACGCGTATTCAATACTGGGGGCAGAGATTCGTCAGGCGCACTGAAGGAAAATATTAGACGACGAATTCGTTTATAGTCGATCGCTGACCTGGCGTGAGTCTATGCAGTAATTAATTGGTTATTCTGTACCCGGTAAAAGACGACTGGTGCTTACCTTACTCTCATGGGTTTTCAACGTGTCGCGATGAATGTCGGAGGCAGTGGTGTGGGCGTTTACGAGGTTATTCCGGACCCCAGGAATGATGGGGAGGGTGTCCGTGACGTCGCGACAAACCTCGGAATCGATGACATGGGTATTTGAAACATCATGACGGACGTCGGAGACGGTGGTGCAAGCGTCTGAACTATCACGATAAACATCGGAAACAATAACGTGGGTGTTCTCAACGTCAGAAACGGTTACACGTGTGTTTGTCACGAATTCTGCCTGGAAGCGGAAAGTTAGCATTGATCATCCAAAGGTGAACGGGACGCACGTTGAAGACTTGCAGAGTCCTTGTGAGGTCCAACCTCCAGGTGGAGATAGCCTCTTTATCATTCTTTGCGTGGAGGAGTCGAGAGATCGCATTCCGTTTCCCCCACTTGACGATCTTCCTCTGGATCACCGCCACAGTCCTGCGATCCAATTCACGGTTAGTAAGCCGTGCACAGGGCGCATCCTTGGTAGTTACACTTACACTCTCAATTGCTCAATCGCCTCAAGGACGGACGGACGGAACTCATTCGTTTCTCTCCCCTTCGTCCCCTGGTCGAGGGCCATACAGACATCAGCGCAAGCTAGGCCGACGCCGACGCAGTCCACTTCGTTGATCATTGTCTCCTATATACTACATTAGCCAGTAGTTGATCAATGGGGACGAGAAGGAAACCCACTCTGATCACGACGAGAAGAGCACTGACGGAGCCGAAGGCAGCCTTGGCTTGTGTGATCCTCGTGTCCCCTTTCGCGAGACCAAGGGCCTCAATTGCCCCGTTCAGCGAAGAGAGAGCGCCATCCGGCCCTTTCGGTTGTCGGGATTTTGCTGCCATGGTCGAAACGCAAGGTAGTCGTAAGAAAGTGATCCAGCACGCAAACTGTAAGGAGGAACCCGAGCCCTAGTAGAAACGAGCGGCTATCTTGTCATGGCACGTCTCGTGTAAACGGTCCTATTTCGGACTAAAGTGGTCTGTATTCGCGGTCAAACCACCAGTGAGGAGGCAACGCGATCGACAGAGTCAATTTGTTTGCTCTCGTTCAAAACGTCCCGAAGAAATGCTCTAAACTTCGTTCACCGACTACTGGGGCATTATTGTCCCGCCAAGTTTGCCCGTCAGAAGCACCCGTCTTGGCCGCATCTTTCACATCGTCGGCCCCCCATGTCCGTTTGCCGTGGCTTCAACGACCGACAACGATTCAGTCAACATCCTGCCGTCTCTCCATTCAGTCGGGGGTTACTCCGTCATGCACTCCATTACAGATTCTGCCGCGCACTATCTTGAACGATGCAAGAGGATAACACGGAGAACGAGGCACTACCGTCTCCATGCGTCGACACCCCGTGTCTGTCAAAGTCAACCCAAAATGCCTCAAGTTGCGGGGGGATAGGAGTGACAAAGGGATATGTGCGGGTGACCAACCGTCAACTCGGCGAGACTTGAAGCTTGCCACCAGCAACCTCCCGGCGACATCACTGCAGCTTACATCATTTTGGTGTGCATTTTCATAAAGCCTTGACCTCGGGTGATTCTGATCGCAGGAAGGCCGCGGTTACGGCCGAGGCTGCCATTAAGAGGAATCGGAGGTGCGTACTTGGCAGCGTTGATCTATTCTCGCTCATGAGCTTATTGTGGCGGTCACTGACTACTACACTATGTCGCCAGACGCGTGGAGATCAAACGAACACTCGCGGCTGGCACGATGACATCCGACGAGCGGAAGCGGATACAGTTGATCGTACTGGGCAAGAAGGAGAGCGTTTTCTTCCGGTTGAAGCGAGCAGGGCTGTGGGGAATGTTCCTCTTGTCTAGTTTATCCTCCCCCCCCATCTGATGTAACAAACCACAGTAGGGTCAACGAAATCGCGAGAGCAATCGGACTGTGTTTATTCGCGCAAGGGAATCCCACATGAAAATGTAACCTCATTCCTGACAAGGTTGATGTCGAGGGAGTAGGAGAGCCGACGGTCAAAGGTAGAATATTCGTTTCCTCGGCCTCCTGGTCAAATCGGGGTCGATAATTTACGATGCACATACAAGTCAACCAAATATAATACATGATATAGAGGCATATATCACGGAGATGTAGGTCAAAGGTGCAGAGTGGGGAAACATACGGAATGATGGATGAGCAGAGGTCAGTGAAGGGAGGAGATGGTGGTTGTATTGAAGGTCATCCGAATGGTGGACGGGGTAAAGGGATGGAGTATTAGCGGTTTGAGGAACCTGCCAATCCCATCATTCGGTCCCCTGGGGCTGGAGAAGAAAGGAGTCAGCACATGGACGAAGCGGTACTTTTCCAAGAGATCACCACTACCGGAGGCAATTGGGCTGTCCGTTCTTGCATTGAATCGATCGTCTTGAGAAGCTTTCTACATCTCTCCAGATCCAGCGTAGCCCCGAGCTTCTCAAAGACCTCGACCGCGCGCAAAGCTTCGGATTTCGCCTGTTCAAGCTTAGATTGTTGAACCCAAACGACAGCTTGCCCGTACATCGAGAGAGCCCAGTCGCGTGGGCTGTTGACCGCGTGCGACTTGGCGTGTTCGACATGAGCATTTGCATCGTCGAACCTGCCTTGGGTGGAAAGCAGCATTGCCAGGCCATAATGATCCCAGCACAGGTGATCGTCCCAGCCAAAAGAGGACGCGATTCTGATGGCCGTCTCAAGATGGTGAATGGCTTTCTCGATCTCGCCCTTGGATTGATATATTCCGGCAAGATAAGTGTGACACTCGGAGATCCGAAATTGATTGCCTCTCTCCGGAAGAAGGTTAATTGCGCAGAACAAGGCTTCTTCCGCGGCGTCGAGCTGTCTGCCTTTGTCCAGCAACATGGCGAGGGATTTCAAGCACTCCACCTGTCCCTCCTTGTCACCGAGCCGTTCGTAAATTTGCAATGCTTCTTTCGCCTGTTGTTCCCCTTCTTCATAGCAGTGAAGCGACTCATTTGCCTCGGATAGGTGTAACAACATTCGAGCAACTTGATGATCATCCCCCCGCTCCCTCCAGATTTTCAGGGTGCGAGAAAGGAACCGCTTGCACTCTGCATGGCAGCCAACTTCCGCAAATAACTGTGAGAGTTGGAACAAACATTGTAGTTTGGAAGGATGACTATCCGAAAACCCCTCAATCTTTGGTCCCAGTGAGACAAGCCGGTGCTTGTGCCAGCAGAGATGCTCCAGGAAATGGCCACAGGTATCCCAGATGTCACCCGAATCTTTATCAGTGGAAATGAAGACATCGAGGAGGTGTTCGACATTTGTATCTTCTAATGTGATCCATCGTGCTTCCTGATAGCCGGGTTTGTCTGGGTAAATTTCGACCGACAATCGGCAGGAGTAATGATCCTTGATTGCGCAGAGGAGAGGAGACGATGTTGGATCCTGGGGGCAAAAGTAATCACGAAGCGGTGCGAGCATCGTGACAAACCCATCGCTCCGAGATGTCAGGGAAAGGACGCAGAACGTATCGAAGATGTTTGCGATGTCGGGGATGGTGGGGAATAACCAGCTAAGGTTGTTCTCGTCAACGCCTTGAGGGAAGAAGGCAACGACTCCAAGGAGTGCTTGCGCGTCAGGTCCAAGTTCTTGGAATGTTGGTGAGGTAAGCGAGAGTTCGATCGTGGCTGCAAGGCTCTTTGAGCAACGTGTGCGAAGCATCCGCGTGCGTTGCCTCTCCCATTCCCCAGTCAGTCGATTAGTGTCCCACTTGTTGTGCTGGGCGACGGTAGCAAGGAGGGTGATTGAGAGGGGGTGAAAATCGAGTTGTGCCAGAACCTTGTTGATCGGATCGGAGTGTTTGCCGTGTTTGTAGATACGGTGGAAGGTGTCCCATGCGGCCTCCATCGACAACGTTGGGATGTCCAGAGTCTCGCAGTCAGGAGGGACTGTGGAGATCCTGGAGGTGATGCACAGGCAAACATTGCTGAAGTGACTCAGCTCCTCCATAACACCGTAGACCTCCTGCACACTTGTCCCCCGCAGACCGAGAATGGATTCCGCATTATCAAGGACGATAAGCATCTCCTTTGAGGATAAGAATGGTCGTAGGGGGGTCAGGTCTCCTGGATTTTCGATGCCTGCACCAACGACCTCGGAGAGTCGGCGGAGGAAGTGAGTGCATGAGGCGGGGAATTGATCGCAACGAATGAACCGGCGGTCGTCACCAAACCGTTGCTTGATCCGATCGTCGTGGAGGACGGTGAGAATGGTGGACGTCTTGCCAATCCCGCCAGGGCCTATTAGAGCAACCGGCGTGAGGCGTCCTACGAGACCGACGATCTTTTCGATTAGCTCATCACGTCCGAAGAAGACCCTAGGCGGCGGCGGAGGGGATTCCCCGGGTGCCCTAGATGGAAACATTAGACGTTGGACTCAACAGCAGGCGGGGTCGCTGACCTATCCCGAGTCTATCCAACGCTAAGTGTACATTTGGTGGTGGAGTACGAGCGACACTCACCGATCGATGTTGACTGTCAGCCCCTTCCTGACTTTTCACCATTTCGCGACGAATATCCGAAACGATGGCGTGGGTGTCTGCAACTTCGCGATGAACATCGGAGACGATAGCACGGGTTTTAACGTCATGGCGAACATCGGAGGAGGTTCCGTGCGTATTTAACAACGGGGACAGTGATCCAGGTGCACTGAAGGCAAGCATTAGACAATGGATCCATTTGTGGTCCAGATCACTGACCTGGCGTGAGTCTATGCAGTAATTGAGCGATTAATCGGCGACTGGTAAAGAGCGGGTGATACTCACAGCCTGACCCCGACCATCCTTATCCCCACGAGTTCCCAACGTGTGGCGATGGGTGTCGGAAATCGTGGTGCGGGTGTTCGCAACGTCATTCCGGACCTCGGAAACGATGGCGTAGGTATCATGATGGATATTGCGGACGGTAGTGTTTGCGTTTGAACTATCGCGATGAGTATCGGAAACAATGCCGTGGGTGTTCGCAACATCAGAAACGGTTGTACGTGTGTTTGCTGCAAATTCCGTCTAAAGCGGGAGGTTAGCAATGGTCATACAAGAGCGAACAGGACGTACGTTGAAGATTTGAAGAATTCTGGTGAGGTCCAATCTCCAAGTGGCGATCGCCTTTTCATTGTTCTTCGGGAGGAGTCGAGAGATCGCATTCCGTTTCCCCCACTTGACGATCTTCTTCTGGATCTCCGCCACGGTCCTGTGATCCAAGGCATGATGCATGATGAGTCGTGCGCAAGATGCATCTCTGATGGTCTCACTTACATCGTCAAGTGCTCAATCGCCTGCAGGATGGACTGACCGAATTCATTTGATTCTCTCCCCTTCGTCCCCCGGTCGAGGGCCATGCAGACATCAGCGCAAGCCAGCCCGAGGCCGACGCAGTCCACTTCGTTGATCGCTGTGTCCTGTATACTACATTAGCCAGCGGTTGAGCGATGGGGATGAGAAGGAGACGCACTCTGATCATGACGAGGAGAGCACCAACAGAGCCCAAGGCAGTCCTGACTTGTGTGATCCTCGAGTCCCCCTTCGCGAGATCGAGGGCCTCAATTGCCCCGTTCAGCGAAGAGAGAGCACCATCCGGTCCTTTCGGTTGTCGGGATTTTGCAGCCATGGCCGAAACCCAAGGTAGTCGTAAGAAAATGATCCAGCACGCAAACTGTAAGGAGGAATCCGAGCCCTGGTAGAAACGAGCGGCTATCTTGTCATGGCACGTCTCATGTAAACGGTCCCGTTTCGGATTAAAGAGATCTGTATTCGCGGTCAAACCACTTGAGGAGGGCGATCGACGGAGTCAATTTGTTTGCTCTTGTTCAAAACGTCCTGAAGAAATGCTCTAAGCTTCGTTCACCGACTACTGGGGCATCCCGCCAACTCTGCCCGTCAGAAGCACCCATCTTGGCCGCATCTTTCACATCATTGACCCTCCATGTCCGTTTGCCGTGGTTTCAACGACCGACAACGACTCAGTCAACATCCTGCCGTCTCATTCGGTCGAGGGTTACTCCACCAGGGACCCCATCCCAAATCCCGCTGCGCACCACCTTAAACAACACAAGAGGATAACATGAACCACGAGGCTCTATCGTCTCCATGCGTCGACACCCCGTGTCTGCCCAGATGCTTCGAATTGCAAGGGAAATGGAGGGACCAAAGCATATATACAACTAACTCGGTGAGACTTGAAGCTTGACCGGTGGCCTCCCGGTGTCATCACTATATCTCACACTGTTCTGACGTAGACCGCCGCGAAGCCACGGTCTCGGGTTATCTTCTTTGCAAGAAGGTTGTGGTCGAGACTGCCACCGAGATGAACCAGGAACGCGCACTCGGCAGCGTTGACTGGCAAGTGGGCGTTTGGTGAAGCCCGCGAAGGTGGATACGGGTAGGATTTATGCGGTGAGGACGAAGAAGGGGGGATATGTTAAAGAAATGCCAGGTTCGTTCGCTACTCCCTCTCTTCACTCTGCATGTGATGCGATGTGTTGATCTTGTTTTCCATCCAACCTTCGTCCATCGTCAGCTCCCTCACGCCCGCAGCGCGATATCCTTGCCGAATCCAACTCTCCCTGGGTCGCACAACTACAATACTAATTCTAGGGCCCTATGTGCCCGTACCTCGTCATGGAGTTCTTTGTCAGAGGTAACTTGATGACGATGTTAATCAAGTATAATACCTTCTCGGAGGATGTGACGAGGTTCTATGTCGCAGAGCGTGTTCTCGCGATCCGGGGGTTGTGCAGTTACATTCATCGGTGAATGCAGCCCGACAATCTGTCGGTGATCTGAAATGTGCTGGCCGGCTGACTGTTTGCATTTCTTCCCTCGGGTTGTTTTGATGTAGAGACATCAAGTTATCCAATTTCGGACTTTCCACTGGGTCCTGTAAGCAACGCGGCTTGAGCTATTATCAATGTCTCTTGGATTCTGCAAATGGTGTAACATTTCTGAAGACTGCAGCGCAACAAGCATGGAATAGCGTGGGCAGATCGTGACTCGGAAAGCAAACCGTAGGAAACTCGTATGCGTTCCCCATTTACTATTTACCTATGCTATTTGAGCCTCGACAAACTCTCTTTCTCTAACTGTTCGTCTAAATGGGATCCCATCCCTTTGCCTTCCCCATAACAGACATATGAAATACCGGATTACATCGTGCCCAATATATTCTTGCAGAAGGGATGTGGAAATGAAATGAGTACGATTGGTGGTTGTTGGGAGTCATTACGATCAAGTGTCTCGTCGGATATTCTCCGTTCTGTTTGGACATCACATATGCATCACCCACGAGACATGCCAGAATTGGCCGCATTATCTTGTCATCCGCGATGATGCCCACCCGAGTATAGAGCTCAAGGGCCTAATACAGAGGTCAGTCGAATTCCTTTTTTCTTTCCTTCTTTGTTACTCTCCCGAGATTTGGTGTCAGTGCCATTCACGTGCCCCGTGGTTGGCCAAGTTCGCCTCTTCTTATCCAATTATTCATATGTGGTCTCGTTCACTTGGCTTCTTTCCGGGGAAATCAATAACCCATAGTAACCCATTCACGTCCTCCGAAACTGAGATTCTGTGGTCCACAATCCGAACCGATGACTGACGTCGATTCCCCCTCCTCCTCCCCCTCCCCCATTTTCTTCTGTATAGGAAAGACAAACACGAGTGAAATGGGGAAATCTGGGCTGGTCACTTCCCCGGGCTGTTGCCGGGCCGTGGGATAGATCGAGGAACATCGTTTCTGCTACAGTGTGGACTGGACCACGACCGTGAATATTGATGTTGACGTTGAGGCCTCATTCCTGACAAGGTCGATGTCGAATGAATAGGACACCTGTCGATCAAAGGCAGAATATTCGTTTCCTCGGCCTCCTGGTCGAATCGGGGTCGATAATGTATGCGTTACGGGGCACGTACAAGTAAAACAAATATACAGGATATAGAGGCATATATCACAAAATGCAGGCCAAGGATGTGGGGTGGGGCAACATATACAGAATGATGGATGAGCAGAGGTCAGTAAAGGGAGGAGATGGCGGTTGTATTGAAGGACATATGGTGGACGGGGTGAACGGGTGGAGTGTTGGTGGTTTGGAGCGCCTATCAATCCTATCACTTGGTCCCCTGGGGCTGGAGAAGAAAGGAGTCAGCATGCGGAGGGAGTAGCGCTTTTCCAAGAGTTGACCACTACCAAAGATAATCCGGCTATTTCTTCTTGCATTAAATCAATGATCCTGAGGAGCTGCCTGCATGTCTCCAGATCCTGCACAGCCCCGAGCTTCTCAAAGATCTCGACCGCGTGCAAAGCTTTGGATTTCGCCTGTTCAAACTTGAATTGTTGAAGCCAAATGCCAGCTTGAAGATACATCGAGAGAGCCAGCTCGAATGGGTTATTGACCGTGTGGGAGTTGGCGAGTTCGACGTGAGCGTTTGCATCGTCGAACCTGCCTTGGGTGCAAAACAACGTTGCCAGGAAGTAATGATCCCGGTGGAGATGGTTGTACCAGCCCCAAAAGGATGCGATTCCGAGGGCCGTCTCGGAATGGAGAATGGCTTTCTCGATGTCGCCCTTGGACCAATGCATTGCAGCAAGACTACGGTGACATCGGGAGAGCAGAAATTGATTCCCTTTCTTCGGGAGAAGATTGATTGCACGGGATGCCACTTCTTCCGCGGCGTCAAGCTGTCCGCTCTTGTGCAGCGATATGGCGAGGGCTCCCAAACACTCTGCTTGTCCCACTGTATCACCAAGCCGTTCGTAAACTTCCAACGCTTCTTTCGCCTGTTTTTCCCCTTCCTTGTAACAGCGAAGCACATCGTTTGCTCCAGATAGGTGCAACAACACT
>Ga0307517_10006385_pt1 | contig 17473 bp, 14 predicted proteins | sample 23_EM_MG_FD_194515 | JGI IMG/M metagenome (GOLD analysis project Ga0307517, IMG submission 194515) | Populus trichocarpa ectomycorrhiza microbial communities from riparian zone in the Pacific Northwest, United States - 23_EM | ecosystem: Host-associated > Plants > Roots > Unclassified | place...
AATTCATTAAATTCCTTGAAAATTTATACAATGGCTTAAAACCGAGCTGATCGAGGCTGTGAAGAACTAATTGGGGTATTAAAACAGTCTTTTTTTCTTAAATTCAAGTAACTCAATTACCTAGGAATACCTACTCTACGTTCTCGATCAAGTTTTTCTTTTTATATAAAGAATAGAATTGTTTTCAACATTTTCTTGGTGTGAGCATGATATCTCAAATCTCTATCAGTATCCATTAAAGAAAGAAAGAAAGAAAGAAAGAAAGAAAGAAAAAAAGAAAAAAGAAAAGGGGGCCCGATTATCCGGCTCAACTAGAAGATTGAAACTGGGCCTAAAATCCACAATGGAAGAAACGGGCACCCTCATGTATTCAAGTCGGGTATTACTCAACCCGGACAAACAACCAAATTGCCGAACCTAAAGCAGAAACCCAAAACCTTGGTTTGAAATTGAAAAAGCTTAAACCCCAAGCGCCCCCCGCCCCTCCTCGTTGTCTCTATCGCGGAAGCTGACAGGTTCATTAACTTTCTTCGAAATTCAAGGTAAAACCGAAATGTTTACTTCCGTTTCTTGCATGTTTCTCGAAGCCACTCTGTTTTCCTGAGTTAATTAGCAACGATTTCCCCCCTTAAATCCAAGATTAGGCGCCTCTTCTTGTAAATTTGATTTGTTTCAAAGTCTCCGTGGCATGTCCTACCTCCTTTATCTTTTGAATGGCAGACTATGCTCGGATTTTATTTTATTAAATTTAGTAGTGCATATAGTGATGCCACCGTGAATTTAAGTATAAGGGATTTCTTGGTGCTTCATTATATATATATATATATAGTTCAGTATTCTAAAGTTTCTTGGACTTGTTAGATATGCAGCAGTTATCATTTTAATTTAGTGAGGAGATTGGTATTTATCATTAAAAATAAATTATGAATCAGGTCTGAAAGGTAAATTATGATTAGGTTTATGTGTATGCCCATTTAGCAGTCAGGGTTTCTTTTACGGAAAGATGATTTTGATTTCTCAAAATGTTGGCTAAAAAAATAGAGTTAAGCGTGCAAATGTGGATGCTGATGAGCCTGCTTTTTTGGGGATGAATAAAGATGACGAGGATGATGAAAGAGAATCCGATTTGATTATGTCGAAGACAAAGAAGAAACGTAAAGAAAGGGATGAACTGTTAGAGAAGCAGTTGGAAATTGAAGAAGGAAAGGAAAAGAAGAAGTTGGAGAACTTTTTGTTTGGTTCTCTATACTCTCCTGTTCAATTTGGGAAAGGAGAAGAAGAAAATAATTCTCTTTCATTCTTTTTGGACCGGTCTGTGGGTGGTGTAGGGCCTGATTCTCAAGAGGATGTGGAATTGACCGAGGACAGTGACATAGAAGAGGAAAATAAGCAACGGAAACTGCCTGGCTTGACAAGGAAGGATGGGGATGAGAGTTTGATTTCTGGTACTCGGTATGTTGCAAGGTTAAGGGCACAGCATGCTAAGATGAATCCTGACACTGATTGGGCCAGGCTCGATTCACAATCTAGAAATGATGGCTTGTCTGATGAAGAAAATGGCACAGTGTTGGCTCGTGGTTACAAGAATGACAAAGCTTTTGATGATATTCTTCGAACTAATGAAGATCTTGTGGTGAAGAGCCCAGCAAAATTGCTGCCTGATCTTCTTTAGTACTCAAAACTTGTGGATGCAAATGCTGAGGATCCCTCCAATGGTCCAATCAATTCAGTTCAGTTCCATCAGAATGCTCAGTTGTTACTTGTAGCTGGATTGGATCGGAGGCTTAGGTTTTTCCAGATTGATGGTAAACGGAATACCAAAATACAAAGCGTCTTTATTAATGATTGCCCCATTAGAAAGGCATCATTCTTACCTGATGGTTCTAAGGTCATTATAGCTGGAAGAAGAAATCTTTTATAGCTTTGATTTAGTAAAAGCTCAAGTTGATAAAATAGGCCCATTTGTTGGAAGGGAGGAGAAGAGCTTGGAAGTGTTTGAGGTTTCCCCTGATTCTAGTACGATTGCTTTTGTAGGCAATGAGGGTTATATCCTTTTTGTGTAGTCCAAAACAAAGGAACTAATTGGGACTCTAAAGATGAATGGAACTGTTCGTTCTTTAGCTTTTGCTGATGATGGGCAGCAATTATTGAGCCATGGAGGTGATGGGCATGTCTACCACTGGGATTTGAGGACAAGGGCTTGCATCCACAAGGCTGTTGATGAGGGTTGCATTAATGGAACAGCTATTTGCACTTCACCAACAAGAAATTTGTTTGCTACTGGTTCAGACAGTGGTATAGTAAATGTTTACAATAGAGACGAGTTTCTTGGTGGGAAGAAAAAACCAATCAAGACAATTGAGAATTTGACCACCAAGGTGGGCTTTTTGAAATTTAATAACGATGCTCAAATATTGGCCATTTGTTCACACATGAAGAACAGTTTAAAGTTGATACACGTCCCATCATTTACCGTGTTTTCTAACTGGCCTCCAGCCAACAGCACCCTACATCATCCCCGCTGTTTGGATTTCAGTCCTGGTGGAGGTTTCATGGCCATGGGAAATGCTGCCGGAAAAGTTCTGCTATACAAGTTGCACCACTATGATCGTGCATAGAGGAGATGTCAAATACTGGAATTCCTTATTCCCCCTAATGTGATTTTCCTCGCCACATTTTATGAAGCTTCACTTTCAATGACAAGAACATTCAGCAATATATCACTGTTGCCTTGACAAGTTCTGCTATTCAAGTTAATTCTCTTTGATTGCTTCCGTGGGAATTTGCAGATGGAGAGTGCCTTGAAATTTTTAAAGAGCAGTATCTGTTAGCCTGGCATGGTAATAGACTAACCATCCAAAGTTTTTCTTTTCTTTTGGTATGTACCATTCAACTTATTGTAATTTTCGAAATCATTTGATAATTGCAACGTCATAGGTTTTTCGATCATCAATTGTTGTTGAAATTCCTAAGGTAGATCTTTTACCTGATGATAAGCTGTTATAATGGTGAAACCTCAAATTTTTGGATAAATGTATCATGTAGCATTTGATTACAACTCAACCTCCATGCTTGATTTTTTGCAAATGCACTGGATGCAATGGTTTTTATGGTTGTACTCCTGTGAATGAACATTTGGGCTGTGATTTGTGAATTTGCTCCAAATTTGACAACTATTTAAAGAACATTCATCAAATGCCAATTGAGTTTGTCCACGGTTTTATGGGTAGAAAAGTATGGAATTTGTGTAGAATTTCTTTCAGAAGAGCTGTCTTCGCACTGGCAGGCACTCTGAGATCACTCGTCTTTAAATTTCTTTGGCAATCACGTATGCTTTTATGCAGGAGAAACAGAGAAACAGAGACGCTTTATGTCAAATGCAACAGGAAAAAAAATCTTCAGATGTAAGAACGGTGACCATTCCAAAGGAGTTGAACGAGTTCTTAAGGTGTATATGACTAATCATCCAATCACCTTGTATCCCCAAGATACGGAAGGACATCTTGCAAGACAAACATAACATTAACGGATGAATACCCCTAGTTCATGGGCTGCACCGAGGCCAGTTTTATCTTTCGACTTTCGAGAGCCAACTCCTCTGCATTCCATCAGAAATAGTACAATCTTGCAAATGCTTGGAAGGAAGAGTAAGGATTTTGACTGGCCCATGAAATGCATTATAATAATTATTGTTGTTGAAAAAAAAAAGCAGATGGAATTGGTAAGCGCACAAGTTGGTATTGGCAAAACTGACCTCCTCGACTTGCCTGATTAGACAGACATCAACGTGCAATCATGTTTTCTTTTGGCCTGCTTTGTGAAATTAACAAATCATGAACACAGAATGAAATCCAAATTAATATTTAATTAGGCAACGATAGCTGGCAGCTACCCTATTTCTGCAGTAACTCCACAAATCGCAGCGATAATGGTCGACATAATTTTACAGGTATCACATGGATTGGTGAATATAAGGGTGACAGGCACCAGAAAGTAAAATTTCCCATACAAACACAAGGAAGATAAAAGAAACCATCATCAGCCAACAAATGAAACATACTCAAACACTGCAACTGTTAAATAAATTCTAGCTTCTGATTTTCGTGGCTAATTTCCTTTATAATTGAGAATGGAAGATTGATTGATCAATTACAAAGCACCTGCAATGATCACAGATGATGTGGCCAGAACTCTATTTCCAGAGGACCATAATTGTGTAATGAACTTTCTATTGCAGCCTGGTATCACAATCAGTGTAAAGAACAGCCAGGTTCTTTATGTCAAGTTAAACACTGAATGTTATATGATCTAATATGCTGAACTTCTAAGATGAAGAAAAAAAATCTAGAAGTTTCAAAGATGGTGTGTTATTGTCAATTGCGATACAATAACTGCATACATGCTCCGTGTACCTTTCCTATGAAAAAGGTGCTTCAAGATTACAAGTCCTTAAAATCTCCTGCATCACTGCCACCACGAAACTGGACCTAAACCATCACCATCAATCGATCCCTGCAAAACTAAGAACTAATTAGAAAAGGTTCCTGAAAAGCATTGTTGTTTGCCAAGGAACACGAAATGGATAAAAAAGAAGAGCTGCACTAGCATCACTATTTCCTTAAGAGAGGGAGAGAGGTTGTTGAGTTGTTTTTTAACAAAGCTCCGCCTCAATGCGACCTTTTATAAACTTGCAGTTTCATTTATCATTACAGACTCCTGTTCGACTTGTTTGCAAGTGTAAGAGCACAATAAAGAATATTTAATAGCAGACTGGAAAAAATAAAAAGAAAACAGAAAACAAGGATAGAAAGTTTAGGTTGTCTAAATTCTCCATCTGCCTTGCGCAAGAATCAAACTGAAATACTGCCTTATTTGATTTATTCATTAAACAATGCCCAACGAAATCAAATAAAAATCAATTCTGAAAACCTCTCTCACATGAGCACTCATACAGCAATACATCCACATGGGTACTAATCGGATAGACATGCTTTGTATTCAGTGCTTAAATGGACTTTTGAAATAATTTGATAGATACGATGCTGTAAATTAAATTATGAGCAAGAGTAAATATAAATCAAGGAAACAGATGAATGGACTGTATTGATTGCAAAACACTCAAATATAGAAACCTACAAAAGGTGACCTGCTTCTTTCATGGTAAGAGTGTCGGGAGGAAGAGTAGGCAGCAAAGAAAAACAAGAAACAAAATCTCCTGCTCTTTGGTTCAGCATAAAAGCAGTCTTTAAAGAAACATAGTTTTACATGCAATGCTACAACATTTCTACATTGAAGTTAGGAGGACAAACTTACTATAATCACCATCGGTGCAAATGGCTCCCCTTGTTGCTCAATAGGAGTTGGGGGATATGTTACACTGATAACTTTAAACCTTATCTAGCATTTGGAAAGAAAAAGTAAGAAACAAGTTGAAGTTTAGAGCATTTTCCTATAAAAGAAGAGACACCACCAACCTCATCAATGCCATCTACAAAAAACTCTTCGCCATTAAATTCCCACACCCATAGGACCTTATACCTGCAATTTTCATTATAAACATTCACAATTCATTATTTGTCAACACAGATGTAAAATGCAAGGCAAGAAAAAAAGAAGAAAAATGCCAAGTAGAGGAGATTCCATTTCCAATTATTATCCCAATACAGGAAACTAGATGGGGAACTTTACCTATTCTCTGGGTCTGGAACATGACGGGATGGTTTTTGTATAAGACCAGCTGGTATGTTAATATCATCAAAAAATCCAAGTGACACTGTCGAATATGGTTTCAACATCAGTATGCAGGAACCATGTAGATATAGCTCAACACAATGAAACAAAACAGAAATTAAAGAATGCAAAATGTTGGCTTAATTTTTGCAACAAGTAAAACCAAAAAGACATTGATAAAACAAACAAGATCATGTTGTAAGAAAATGGATCCATTAAATAGCCTCCCATCCTAGCAACCTGTAAAACCCAGCATACACCAGCATATTACCTAGATAACCCCTGGGAATGACTATTCATGTTCCTGAGCCCAGAAAAAATGAGCAACCCAGCCTACAGAACATACAATGACGGGGAAACTTCCAAAGTGTCCCCACCCCCTTGTTGCCAAAAGAGGTGGAAGATGCAAAAAACATGAAAAGCTTCAGCCTGCAGTTGCAATTAGTTGCGTTTCTGTGAAACAAGCTCACTGAGAGAAAGGACCATTTTAAAAGTTAAAGAACTTGCAGAGGCAAGTTAACCAAAGATAAAGGATACCAATGATATGACTTGAGAAAACAAGTGCTTATATTAAATTATAATTCGTGAAGCAACAGATGGATTCTCTACAATTCTGTCCCCACAGATATAAAAAACAAAGCATCATGCCAGTTAACTGATGCAGTCCTCAACAACTTCCTGCGCCAACTATAGCCTCTAGTCAATTTATCATGCCATGGAAAATTGCAATATAAAAAAAGATTGTACTATCAAAAAAAGAGGAGGAGAAGATAGAAACAAATGATATGCGGAAGTAACTGTTGAACATACAGTGCAAACCATCTGCAGTGGATTCTTTAAGTTTCGCAGATATAATCTCTCCCACAAAAGGACGAAAAACAATCATTCTAAACTCCACCTGTCAAAATAATTAAACACCATCATTTACTCACTGCAGATTAGTTCTTTAGTAAAAGCAGACACTTCTTGCAAAGTACACTGAATGTGTTTTACATAGATATTCAACAAAAGTGACAGCGTATGCCCCTCCGAACAAGTTCACATGTTTTATAATTCAACAGTCTAACTGAAAGTTGAAACCATTGTCAAGGAAAAGAAACACGCTTCACAACTAAAATTCTAGAAATGTGGAAGATGGCACATAGGCACTAGCTAAATTTACCCTTTTCTTGGAGGCAACTAAGGAAGGACCCAATTCTAGTGAATCGTGAGCTGTGAACTAATGAATCCACAATAAGTTTCACAGCATCAATGAGGGTTTACTTACTACCTAGGGAAGATGGCATCTTCCCTAGGTAGTATACTCAAAACGTTATTGAAAGAAACAAAGATAAATAAAATGGAAAAAGTCTCCACAAACTACACAAAGATTTGAAATTCAGGGGGGATAAATTGTCCATATGCTTAAGACAATATTCACATAAAACACATCTATTAGACTCAAAATGCTAGCACAAAAAAAAGGGAAAATACAAGCACAAAAAGGAAAAGCCATGGCTTACCGTATAGGTTGAAGCACCTTCACCGGGAGATATAAAGCCACCATCAATTTTTCTGATGTCATAGATTGAAATACAAAGTCCCAGCTTTGATATAACCTTCATTGCAAACAATAATTTCCATTTTTACTCAATATTTCAAAGTGCTTAACATGAAAATACAAGGACAGAAAGGAAGAAATATACAAAGGGAAATAGTAACTACCTTATCCAAGAAGATATTTTGAAGCTCTTCCTTGATAGCATCTTGGAGAGGAAGATTCAGAAGACGAGGAGGCAATAGCATCTTGTGCTCTATCAAGCTCAGATAGAACATCTTTTTTTCTTTTTTCTTTTCTTTTCTTTCTCAATTTGCCTGCCAAATAGTTTTCATAAACCAGAAAAAGAAAAACAGAGAAAAAAGCCAAAAGCAGCGGATGATTAAATTGAACAGCAAATACTACATGGTCTGCTTCATATTAAATTCACTGATAATACTTACTTTCTTAACTGAAACACGATCAGTAGGAGCTAAAATCAGAGCCTTGCCGTAGAAAGGAGCGTTGCAGGAGGAGGAGGAGGAGGAGGCGGGGTTTTTTTTGTAATCGCGTTTTGTATAGGGTTTAGGTACAAAAAAAAAAAACGAAAATGAACAAAGATCGCGCGTGTTTTTTTATAAATATAATAAAAGGAAAAGGACCAATTTTTTTAACCAATGAGCAATGGACACGTGTACGGCTCTATTGCTCACCGCTCGTGTTCTTTCTTATTATCGGCGGGACAGAGCAGCAGGAACATTGAGAAACCAGAGTAGTTTTCTTCACTCTATACTCCAATATTATCAATCATCCGTGTTCAGTTTTGCGACATGTGGCAGTTATTGAGGTCTCTTCATTATCGACAACCTCGACCAGCTATCCGTGTTCCTCGACAGGTCTCTCACTTTGTCTCCTCCTTGTTGCAATCATGAAAAAAGAGCTGCTGATCCGTTTCTTTTCAGAATAGGTCTTCCTGCGTTCGATTTCTATCTGCTCTCTACTTCTGTGATATATTTTATTGTTCTTCTCTTCTGTGTTTTTTAACATTTTTGCTGAAAAGTTTAAAAAAATCATGATTTAATAATGTTAATTTGTATTTTTATTATCTGTGGTATCAGATTTTGGGCAGTCAAAAGAGAGAGATTCCTAATGTTGTGGCTGCGTATGTGTATTCATGGTCATGAAGCTAGTTTTTAATCTGATATTGTGATTGAATTTTAAGTGAACAAACAATAAAATTTATTGTAAATTATTAGGAATGATTTATATTTATTTTTGCTTCTTTATCATTTGTACTTTTGTAGTTCCATGGATGGGTTCCGTCTATGTTGTTCCGAGCTTGATGCAATGGAGGCTAAGCTTGCTTCATGGTCGTTTGCTTTTGTTTTTGAAACTTTTTCAGATGTATCTCAGTGTCAGCTATCACTCTTGCATTATAGCTTACTGGGGAAGCCCATGCCAGAAGGGGAGTCGAGCTTGATTTTATTTTTTCACATCTAAACCCAGCATTCAAGTTTTGATTCTTTTGTGGGTGAATCAGCTTCATGGACATTTGCCCCAACCCTATTGCCTAGATGTCTGGAGAAGTTGAGGAAAGAGGTGAGTGACCATTGGTGTTGTGAACCTGGTTTAACGCATCTGGAAATGGTTAGTAGAGAATACCATATCTGGAAATGGTACGCGTTTCTGATTAATGATAAATTTTTCAGTGATCAGTTTATGCACCATCTTGGATCATGGTGTTGGAGATCCAGAAGAAGATGGATATCTTTGTGAGCCTTCAGATCGTATACTTTATTAACATGCACAATTTTTTTTCAGTAGAAGCTGTTTTTTTTTTAATGGAAGGTTAAACATGCCTATAAATCCTATTTTCATGCTCGTTGCAGGCATATAAAGTGGTCATAGCTGAAGGAAATTATATATTGTTGGAAGATGGGGCTTGGAGGGATGTGTCTTCAATGTTTGATGAGAAGTGGTACGTGTTATGTTCTTGCTAGGCCAGGACGTGTCTTCAATGTTTGATGAGAAATGGTAAGCGTTATGTTCTTGCTAGGCTATTTTCCTTCTCTTTTTTGTCGTGGAGCAGATATATATGCTGAGTATTCATGTCAGATTTTTTTCATAAGTGTTATTTTCCCTAGTTTTTATACGTCTGACAGGGCTGACATGTCGCAATAATGTTAAGAGCTGTATCATGCTTAAGGGCAACTTTACACTCTTAAGTTCTGCTTCCGAGAGCTTTTCTCACGTGGTTCAAATCAGTGTTTCAAAATCTGTTTTATGAATGTCCTCTCTTGGCATGAGACAGAATTTCAGGGTCACTTTGAACCTTGTATCTTTACATTGGATTATCCTCTCATGATGCTGTCCATGCCAGAGTATGGAATCAAAAGTACAAGAAAAAGAAGATTAAGTCTGGAAGTTAGATATATAACGATACACACTGTTGGGATGCAACATAGTCTTTAGAATTTAGATCACAATGTGTTGCAAACCTGCAGTCCAATTCAGTTAACATCATCTTGGGTTCGTGCTGCTGTTGGGATTAGTAATTGCTGTTTCCCTTGCTTTGCTAATTTATGAAACCAGACGTGAGCAATTGGCACTTAATTCTTACAGGTCATACACTTAATGAAAACGTCCGATTACTAACCTTTTTCCACATCTTTTCAACTCCCCTTTCAACACACAAGATTTACCTATAGGATAGAATTGTATAGACTGTTATGAGCAGATGATGACTTTAACTTGAATGTTCTGAGGTTGGGTGAATTGCTTGCACCATCTTGGAAATGTGCCCCACCTTCACAGCAAGCCACTTTTATCTCTTCTGTTTTTTTTTTTTTTTTAAGGTTTATTGATGTGGACATTGATACAGAAAGGCATACAGTTTTAAAGAGACACATTTCAAAAGGCATGGGCTCATTTTCTGTTTTTACTGGTTACTGCTCCTACAGTTCTACTAGGGAAAGGAAAGAAACTAGAAAGTCTTGTGATTTTAATTCCATGTTGTCTAACAGGAAAGCCTCCAGATGTTTCAAAATGGCGGGTAAGCCTCACTTTGTTGTCATCTTCAAACTTGGTTTTTTTTCGGATTGCTGGTTTCTCTACATCAATCTTGTTTCTTGATTGTAAATGTAATGTGGAATTAAATTCATCTGCAGATAGTACAACGACCAGCATAATGCAGAGCTGATTATCAAGTCAAAGAAAAATGCAGATTTAGTAATCAGGTCTATCAATTTCTAGAATTGATATGATGAATTAATGGAGAGAGAAATGAGATCACATTTTCCTGTTCTGCGTTAACTTAATGGAAACTGAAAAAATGAATAAATAAATGAAGGATATGGCTTCTTCTTTTTTCTCCTTGCTTCTAACATTTTCATTCATATGTTGATTTGTTACTTCAAGATTCAGACTAACCAAGTTATTCAAAATGCAGTTTCTATAGAAGCAAGTTAATGCCTGGTTCCCTTTATAGTTTGTACAGAGAGAAGTCAATAGACTGTAAAACCTGATTCCTTTGGGCACCTAACACGGGAAATTGTGATCTGATTAATTGATTTGTGGCACAAAGTCGGAAACTACTTTAGTTGCTTGTTAAGTATAATAGCATCTCACTGACCAGGTAAATAATTGCTGTACAAAGAGATGCCTTGATTGTTTTACAGATAATGTGTTGCAAAATGTTTCTCGAGATAGTTGCTTATGACCTTTATGTGCTGCTCTCTTCTTTGTTCTTAAAATTCTAAGTGGTTTGACTGTTGAATTTCCGGGGACAAACTGCAGCCTCTGTTAACAGTAAATGGAATTATTCTGTATTCTAAATATGTGAAATATATTGCTCACCCTTAGGCTGCATAATGTTGCCTGAGACAAGTCGGAACATGGTCTGGAGGCTGCATGACATGTTGCTTGAATGCATTAGAAAGGCCATTCATATCCCACGAAGTCGGGCTAATTTCTCCTCCAAGAACAAAAGACGATGGCAGATTGGTGTCCAGATTTCCAAACAACAAAAGCCGAAGATTAGGTGTGGTTTACGGGTAATTTGATTATTTATTTGTTTATTTTCTTAGGGTATCATATTATTTGGATGTGAAAGGAGTATGCTCCCAAAGTACCTTTTTGTATCTTGAAACATTCTTCACCGTTATCAGCTTGATGTGCAGTTTCATGGCTACCCTGTTCGTCACTAATCCTAGCTGCACTCTTTACTCTTTTCTATCCATCAAACAAAAGCAACTTATGAGAGTCAAACAAGAGAGAAGAGGAGTTGGGAAGCAAGACAATACATAAATTGCACAGATAAATTTAAGAAAGTTTTGCTACAAGGTAGGGGAAAAAAAGCCACATTCTTTGCAAGATTTTTACATTCCTTGTCAACACTGAAATGAGTTTGGCTTTAGAGGGACATTCCTGAGTCCTCATCCTCGTCGAGGGAGGATGTGTAGACAAAGTAGAGAGACCAGATGAAAGCAAACACACCCAACAGGATCCAAACAAGAAGGTTGTTGCTCAAACCAAAGGGAAGTCCTGTTCCTTCGGTGGACAATCTCTCATCCACCAGGGCCAAGGCTGGACTTGATATGGTTGCAGCACACACAGCTGCCATCAATGATGCACTCATTCCCTTGCTTTTTTCCTCCACAGTAGGCTTTCCCTCCATGGAGCAGCTCACTTTTCCCTTCTTTGCTATTGCGGGCAAGCCTGGATCCATTAATGAAGTTGAATAAAGCAGGATACTGAACAGAATAGAATGCCCAGTCAAATGACGATAACTCTGATCAAGTCAACATATTCTTCACCCTATCCACTTATTACAGTCATTAGATCCATGTTTTTTTTGTTGAGAAAGATGCAGTATCTACTTTGATAAGAAGAGCTCGACAATGTAATGAGAAATTACAGAAAACAAGATACAAATGACAATAATTTCATTCCACGATTAAATTCATTAGAGGAAGCTGATGGTCTTACCAAGAACATGCGAGGAAGAGACTCCTACAGACGGCCTGTGTGCAAGGGCTGCACGAACGATTGATGATGTAGCGGTACTAGCAGTGATGGTGGCCATATTTCTTCAATTTGGAAGAAACTCGCTCCAGGGATGAGTGCTGCAACTACAAAGGATACCAAAGAAGAAGAAGCGAAGGGTACCGCAAGATTTTACAAATTAATAATTATGTATCCAAATAAAGTGTGTCCAGCGCACCACATAACATGGATAGGTAGGCAGCCCCGCATTTGATATCCGCTATCCGTAGGAGTCCAACCACCTTCTTCCACGTGCGACATAATCCAGTTATGAGCCTAAGTAATTATAAAGCAGCGAGTCAGTGACATAGAGCCGCATCTTTCCATAGCTGAGATCATCGAACCGGCTTCAAGTTCCATTCGTTATTGCCGGTAAAAACTGTGGGACTCACTTTTGGCTGGTAGGGACGTGATTCAATCACGGTGATTGATGTCGAGATACATGGGGGCATTTTCTGATGTGAAGTAGAAAAAAACTAGTTTATATGTCAAGTGTCATAATCTGCTTTCAGTTATTCCTGGATATTGCACTGTTTTAAGTAAGGATGGTCATAGTTGATACGTTTGGTCCAGTAACTCTTGTACCTCCCAAATTCGCAATACCAATTTCCAGCCATGGTTTCATGACTCCATCATAGCGTAATACCGCTGCCTGCGCAATCTCGTCCTGTCCAACACCCCCCTGATAGCCGAGACCAAGTTTATGCCATCAGACCAGGGAACTCCCAGTCTTACCAACTGAGCTACCCATGAGAGGTTAATACATGCTAATGCTCGTAAATGATCTATATATGTGACATTAAGAGCACATTAATCAAAACATGGAAAAATCGAGAGTGGAGTGAGTATCTTATGAAGATGAACATTGCTAAATCAGCAAACATGTTTTCCAGAACAGCAGAGATAACATAAATCCAGAAAGCATGTCAGCGTGGTGAAAGCACAAGCAAATGTGAACAAGCGACGTTCACATACCAGTTGCAAGTATTTATTGTAGAGAGCTGTTAAATTATGTCTCTTCCACTCTTGCAGATCAAACAAATTCATTCCAAATGCCCATGTGCATGTCTTGACATCAAACCTCTTAATCACAAATGGATCCGAGAAATTGATGGACATATCCATCCGGCGAAATGAAGCTTCACCTTCACGGCAAGTGTCCACTGCTCCAATTACTTTTTTATTCATATTAAGACTCCCAAGATCAGCTAGATCCTTTTGCACTACCATATCATGGTCAAATAGCAAAATCTTATTCAGCTGTGGGAAACATCTGGTAGATAGAAACGAAGATGGTTCAGAGCAGAATTATCAGTCACAGTTTTGAAAAACAATTTTTCTGGCTCCTGTCAGAAGTCAAAGCAATAAAAAACATCAGCTTTGTTGCACACCTCAACTCAAAGTTAGCCATGGCACAATATTCAATTTGAAAAGCTTTTTCCGCGGGTATCTAAGCCAATAATCACTTGCACGGAGAATGACATCAGTACCAGATTCCTGCCATAGTTAATGATTTCTGATGGTGATTTTCACAGCTAGCTTCTTGAACCATATAGAAATTTCACCCAATTTCAAGCGTACTCCACAATAAAAAAAGGGAAGAAAGCATGTTGTTACAAAGTCAGCTTATGTGTTCCATGGCAATGCAATGCTATTGCATCTTTTAGGAGTTTTTTTTCACAAACCTCCAAGGTCTGCCACCTAGGTTCGCCTCGCTTAACTTTCTTTTCCCTTTCAATAAAATTTTCTCGACGGCCCAATGATCACATGATTTGCTAGGACATACAAAAAATATTGTTTCGACTTGGACAGGTTGTATAATATTCTGGCAAATATGATACTAGTGTGATTGCAGGCACAAATTTTTTCTCTCTTGGAAAGAGAAAAGGTGTCAGTCTTGAGACTCTTAACATAGGAACCACTAATGGGAGCCAGTCCACTTGCTGGAGATGATTTAATTGCCGCTTATATTTATTCCAAATAACTTTTTCTCTGTAACTACGCAAGTTATAACAGCCTCATCAGAAGCCTGAAGTGAAATCTGTATACACAAGCTAAAAAACAATTAAAAAAGGCAGATGCAGTTTACCATGGCAGAGGACACAGTAGAATTGACAACCACTGCACAGGACGAACATTGCCAGTGAAAACAGCATAGTGATAGAGATCTGGATCCTGCACTCTTTGCTGGTTAGGGAGCTGTCTTTCCTCAGCTGGCAAGGCAAAATATTCAGCAGTCAACCGCATAGAAAGGCAGTGTAGGCCTTTCGGTGTAGTCCTTCCTGCAATCTGAACAAGATATGTTGCTTGATTCTTCTGTGCTCGAACCTCTTCTTCAGCATTGTAAGTCATGGCGCGGAGCTTCGAAGCCATGGCAGAGCAGTCCGGGAAAACACGACTGACTTTTGACAACATAACCTCCAAGGATCTCATTTTCTGAAGTGCACTGTAAATGTATTAATGTTCGGATTTTAAACCAATTCAGTTCTTCTCCAACACACACACACACACATATCATTTAATTTCTACAATATGTACAAGCAATCATCAGATTTTATTTGCTGAACCACATTCTAGAATTCCTTGTTAACTTTAAATTAATGCCCTGCATACTGAAAAAATCAACATCAAAATACAAAGTATAACGATGATGTGATACCTCGATAAATCTGAGTCCTTGTTGGATGAACTAACAGCTCCTTCTGATTATTTTATTCGGGGTCTCAACTCTTTTACTAAGCGATAGTTACTGCCTGGTGGCCACATACTCAAGTATGTCTTCCCTCTAAGCACATAATCTTTCATCTGCTTTACCTTCTTATCTGTGGATCTCTGAATTGGATACCCCTGCAGTCAAAACCAGAACATTTGATAGACAATTAGAACAGCCGACCATGCTTGTATCTAACTTAGGAGCCATTTGTTTTTGTGGTGCGGCTGACTTTACAAAAAAAAATGATTGTTTTTTTAAATTAATTTTTTTGTAAATATAAATTTTAAAAAATAAAAAAATATTATTTTAATATATTTCTAAACAAAAACTACTTTAAAAAACAATCACTCTCACATTATCAAACATCACTTTATTTTACAAAAAATCTGCATCACAAGCATAAAGAATTTTCTTAGCAACCAAACAGAATGAAAACTGAAAATCAAGTTAAAGGCGAAACTTCTTACCAAATTTGACAAATCCGAAATCAATTCTTCCCGCCCTGCCACAACAAATCCACAAAAAAAGAAGAAAAAAAGTCAATCAAATCACCAATTATAGCAACATCAAAACCATGATTCTACTAATGTAGAAATCTTCAGTGAAACTAACAAGAGATTCAATGATAAGTAAATTTTTATCCTCAGTAAAATTCCATTTCCTTATCAACGTGTTTTGAATGTTTAACAAACAGAAACAGAAAAGTGAAAAAAAAAATTACCTACAGAAACGATAAGGATGGGAGCCAGCACAGTTAAATAGAGCACAGAGAGTGTCAAAATCCAGTGCCACCGTCGGAATTTTTTCATTTTATATTAAAAAAAAAAACAAATCCTCACTATTTTTAGGTTTTATTAAATTGAAATCAATCATTCTCCAAAAGGCACATTTCACAGACTCATCAAATCAGCACAAATTCGATTCTTCAATAGCAAGCAATGAAAAAAAAGCTAGGGTTTCAGGCTTTCCTTTTACGGTGTTATGTGTTTTTCACTGAGATAGAGAGGGGGAGGAAAAGGGAGGGAGTTTTAAAGAGCTTGAAGTTTCAAGCTTGCCTCACTGTGAGGGCGTGGGTTCGTTCTATTTGTTTCTTTTTTTTTAATTATTCGGACAATTTTCGAGACGCGGAAATGACGATGGGAGACGGGTATGGTAGCCTAAGATGGGGTATACGAAGCTAATGATGAGGTCTAGGATGATTTGTCGTTGATTTCTGTGTTCGGGTCCAGATCTGATTCTTTGGGCCCTGTTGCCTGTTTTAAGGCGTGGAAGCATTTTTAAAAAATTTAAATGTGATTGATTTCAGGCAGTGAATCTCGTTTATATCATCGCTAATGGACAAAGCAATGATTGCTCCATTACAGTTAAAATCGAATTTGGAATCTTCTGGCCACGTGGCTGAAGATGGACTGCCTGATCTTTTTTTGGGGGGCTTTGTTATCTGTTAGTGTTGCTCTTAGTCCGGGAAGTTGCAATGATGCAGCAGACAAGTCTTGTTGTGTCCCCTTGGGTTTTTTTTAAAAAATGAATAAATAAATATTTTTTTAATTAATTTTATTTTTTCCTGTGTTTTTTTTTCTTGTTCTGTATAATTATATTTTTCAGAATTTTTTATTTTTAAAAATAGTTTTTCTGTTTTGTTTTTTTCTATTTAATATTATAAGGGTTTTATAATTTTTCTATGTAAATGGTTATAATAGTTTTTGGCAAGTAAGACTAGCATTAATTAAAATTAAGCATTTTGAGTATTTTTTTTATAATTATGGTTTTATTGATTTTTGAGGATTTTGAGTTGTAATAAATCTCGTGATTTTTTTATTTTTATTTGCATCAGTTGATATCATAGTTTAACAATTCCTAATGGTTTTAATTGGGGGTCGTAGAAAATGTATACAAGAGCTTAACAATTTTTAGTGGTTAGTTATTGTGTGTTGTTAAATAATCATGGTTAGAAGAGATCGCAAAACAAGACATGCTTATGTAAAGAGGAAATGAGAAGGTTTTCTTCAAAGAAAAGACGTTCAGAAACTGATATGTTATTTCTGTTTGCATAAGTTGTTATTGAAAATCCTGATGTTGGGATCCCTGAAGAGACACCTTGCTTAAAAATGTTGTATTAAGAACTCATGATGGGAAGACCTGTGCAAAGGTTTTCAGAACCCATAATAGGTTGTCTAACACAACAGAATGTTAATGGTGGATGATAGTTTCTGACTAAGTTTTGAATTCCATGACGAGTTCCCTCAATTCCGAGAAAACTGGTGAATGAATTTGTTTTTTTAGAAAATAAATATTTTTCTTACCTAATTTAATTTTTTTAATTTTCCATTCTATATTATTATACTTTTTTTTAATCTTTTTTCTATTTGAAAAAAAAATAGTTTTTCTATTTTATTTTTCTTATATGGCATTACAAGGGTTTTATAGTTTTGTTATATAAAGAGTTGTAATAGTTTTTTGGAAAATTAGAG